>Ga0209747_1001805_pt1 | contig 11212 bp, 7 predicted proteins | sample BarGraNGADG00311_FD_184498 | JGI IMG/M metagenome (GOLD analysis project Ga0209747, IMG submission 184498) | Arctic peat soil microbial communities from Barrow, Alaska - Barrow Graham LP Ref core NGADG0011-311 (SPAdes) (version 2) | ecosystem: Environmental > Terrestrial > Soil > Wetlands > Peat ... | reverse complement strand
AAAAGCAGGTTTGCCTCTCCGGGATTATCATCAGAAATAAATCAGCTGTGATGTCTCTTATTCCAGCGACCTGAGGTACCTGTCAATATACTTTGCAGCCTTTCGTCCTGATGCAATTGCATTGACTACAAGACTTGTACCGCTCACGGTATCGCCTGCTGCAAATACTTTCTTCTGACTGGTAGATTGATGCTTATCAACCTTTACATTTTTTCTTGCATCTAGTTCCACTCCAAGCTCCGTCAGCAACCCATCAAGCACAGGGTGTACAAAACCAAGGGCAAGCAAAACAAGGTCTGTCTCTATTACTCTTCGGGTTTCGGGAAGAGGTGTCATTATATACTTATTATCAGAATATTCCCACCTGACTTCTTCTACTTCCGCACCCCTGGTAATCTTTCCGTCACCGACAAACCTTAATGTAGACAGGTTCCACAACCTTTCGCAGCCCTCCTCGTGAGAAGTGGTTGTCTTAAGGATTTTTGCATAAAAAGGCCAGGGATTGTCAATCGCTCTGGCAAGCGGAGGTTTAGGCAGTATCTCAATCTGGGTCACACTGGCTGCTTTCTGGCGGATTGCTGTTCCGACGCAGTCTGAACCTGTATCTCCGCCACCGATTACCAGGACTCTTTTCCCCTCAGCATTAATGCGATTGTCGGTTGCAGATAATTGTCCGGCATTGAACCTGTTCTGCGCTGTAAGAAAATCCACTGCAAAATATATCCCTTCGAATTCACTGCCTTCAACTGGCAGTTTGCGTGGATAGCCTGCTCCAATTGCAATACATACAGCATCGAAATTATCGATCAGCTCCTTTCCTGAAATATCTTTACCTATAATAGTGCTGGTACGGATAACCAGACCTTCCTTTTCCATGAGATTTAACCTCCTGTCGATGGTAGCTTTGCTTAACTTGAAATCCGGGATTCCATATCTTAAAAGGCCGCCCGCTTTTTCATCCTTTTCGAACAGTGTAACATAATGACCGGCTTTGTTAAGAAGATCGGCTGCTGCCATGCCGGATGGGCCGCTTCCTATGACAGCAACTTTTTTACCTGTCCTTTTCTTTGGGGGGACAGGTTTTATGTAACCTTCAGTAAATGCCTTTTCCACAATGGCAACCTCGTTCTCGCGAATGGTAACGGGTTCCTGGCCTATGTTAAGCACACAAGCATGCTCGCAACTGGCCGGACATATCCTCCCTGTAAATTCAGGGAAATTATTTGTGGCATTCAATCTTTCGTAGGCTCCTCTCCAGTCGCCTTTATAAAGAAGATCATTCCATTCAGGGATAAGGTTGTCAACAGGGCAGCTCCAGTGGCAGAACGGGATTCCGCAATCCATGCATCTCGATGCCTGGAGCATCCTGTCTTCACTGTTCAGCACCTGCTCCACTTCACTGAAATCGCATATCCTTTCATGCAGCGGCCTGTTCCCTGCCTCTTTCCTCTTTATCTTTAAAAATCCGGTTGCGTCAGCCATAATGATCTGATTGATAATTTATTAATGTAATACTTCGTCAGGATTTTGGATCGTATTCCACATCCATCTCCACGTCTGCAATCTTCTTCCTCAGCTCCTCAAGCTCCTGTTCCTGAAGAACTTTTTTATAATCATACGGCACTACCTTGATAAACATCGGAATATATTTGTCGAGATCATCAAGGATCATCCTGGCTTTTTTGCTTTGAGTGAACATGTAATGCCGGTTAATAAATTCCGTAAGCTCTGAAATCTCACTTAATTCCTCTACGAGAGAGAGCTCCACCATGCCCATGTTGCAGTAATAATCGAAGTTGCCAGACTCATTGAAGACATATGCAATTCCTCCGCTCATACCGGCTGCAAAATTGCTTCCGGTCTTGCCCAGAACAACCACTCTTCCTCCGGTCATATATTCACAGCAGTGGTTGCCAACTCCCTCAACAACAGCATTTGCGCCGCTGTTCCTGACTGCAAATCTCTCACCGGTAACACCTGAGATGTAAATTTCACCTCGTGTGGCGCCGTACAAGACTGTATTGCCGATAATTATATTTTTATCAGGTTCAAAAGCAGAACCTTCGGGAGGAACAACTATTATCCTTCCGCCTGAGAGTCCTTTTCCAAGATAATCATTTGCATCGCCTTCGAGATAGAGCTCGATGCCAGGTGCAAGGAATGCTCCAAAGCTTTGTCCTGCCGATCCGGTGAATCTGCATTTGATAGTACCGTCCGGTAAACCAGCTGATCCGTATAAAGTGGCAATCTTACCGGAGAGCATTGCCCCGATAGTCCTGTCAGTATTCCTAATAGTCCTGGTAATTTCTACAGGCTGTTTTTCTGACAGCGCTTTATCTGCTTCCCTGATCAGTTCCAGATCAAGGATATTGTCAATTTTGGATTCCTGCTTTTCAATGCAACGCATTGCATTGGTTTTAGATTCCTCAGGCATTGCAAGCATAGCTGTCAGATCGAGGTTTTTAATCTTCCAGTGGTCGACTTCCGGGTTTCTTTCCAGCAGGTCGAACCTTCCGATAATCTCATCCATGCTTCTGCATCCGATCTCGGCAAGGTATTCTCGCACGTCCTCGGCCAGCATCCTGAAAAAGTTTACCAGGTAATCGGCTTTTCCAGTGAAACGCTTCCTAAGTTCCGGGTTCTGGGTCGCAACACCCACCGGGCATGTATTCAGATGGCATTTTCTCATCATTACACAACCCAATACCACCAGAGCGCTTGTCGCGAAGCCGAATTCCTCGGCACCAAGCATGGCGATCATTACTATATCAAGGGCTGTTTTAATCTCTCCGTCAGCCTGCAGCATCACCTTACGCCTAAGGTTATTCATTACCAGTGTCTGCTGTGTCTCCGCCAGTCCCAGTTCAAGAGGAAGACCAGCATGTTTTATTGAAGATGAAGGACTTGCGCCCGTGCCCCCCTCGTATCCGCTGATGGTAATAAGGTCGGCACCGGCTTTTGTCACACCGGCTGCAATGGTACCTACTCCGCTCTCTGACACCAGTTTAACACTTATCCTGGCTTTAGGATTTATGTTTTTAAGATCGAAGATAAGCTGTGACAAATCTTCGATTGAATATATATCATGATGCGGAGGAGGTGAGATCAGGGTAATGCCAGGTATTGAGTACCTGGTTTTTGCTATTATCTTGTCGACTTTATGGCCCGGCAGCTGACCACCTTCTCCGGGTTTAGCCCCCTGAGCTATCTTGATCTGGATCTCATCGGCATTAACAAGGTATTCAGCTGTTACACCGAACCGTCCGCTTGCAACCTGTTTGATGGCGCTCCTGGTACTCTCGCCATCAGCACGGGGCTTAAATCTTTCCGGGTCTTCGCCTCCCTCGCCGGTATTGCTTCTTCCCCCGATACGATTCATTGCGATAGCCATAGTCTCATGAGCCTCGCGGCTTATTGAACCATACGACATTGCTCCGGTAACAAAACGTTTCATTATATTTTCAGCCGGCTCAACCTCGGCAAGGGGAATAGGGTTCTTTTTTATCCTGAGCAATCCCCTTATGAATCCTGGATGGGCAGTATCCTTGTTTACAAGATTGCTGTATAGCCTGAATTTCTCACGGTCTCGGGTTCTCGTACTCCATTGAAGGAGCGCAATGGTTTCAGGGTTCCATGCATGATGTTCTCCGTGCTTCCTGTAAGAGTAGACACCTTCGGTGAGTATTTCCGGTTGCTGTTCCTCTATGAAGGCTTTACGGAGAGGCACCAGTACCTCTTCGGCAATTTCAGCCATACCTATTCCGCCTATCCGTGAAATAGTCCCTGCAAAATATTTGTCTATCACATCGGAATGAATTCCCACTGCTTCAAATATCTGGGAGGATCGGTAACTTCTGAGAGTGCTGATCCCCATTTTTGACATTATCTTCAGCAGCCCTTTGTTAATTGCGTTAATGTAATTGGCTTCCGCATTCTGGTAGTCAAGCTGTATTGCCTTATCCTTCACAAGTTTATCGATAATTGCAAAACTCATGTAAGGATTGATAATGCTTGCCCCATATCCGAAAAGAAGTGCAAAATGCATTACCTCGCGCGGTTCGGCACTTTCGACAACAATATCTATCTGCATCCTTTTCCGCTTGCTGATAAGATAATGATGAACTGCCGAGACTGCCATTAATGAGGGTATCGGTGCAAGGTTCTTATCGATGCCACGGTCGGAGAGAATAATATAATTTTTGCCTTCATCGACAGCTTTTTCGGCATCGGCGCATAGCTTATCAACCGCGCTCTGCAGTCCCTCGGCTTCTTTAGAGGCATCAAACAGCATAGTAAGGTTGGCTGCTGAAAATCCCTTGTACCTTAAGTTTTTAACTACCTGGAAGTAAGTGTTTGAAATGACTGGGTTCCTGAAACGGACCATTTTAACATGGTCAGGAGATGTCTCCAACAGGTTCTGCTGAAGAGAACCGAGGTAACCCGATAGTGTCATTACAAGTTCTTCCCTGATAGGATCGATAGGAGGATTGGTGACCTGTGCAAAAAGCTGCTTGAAATAATTGAAGAGTCTGTAAGGTTTTTTTGAGAGGACGGCAAGAGGCACATCGTTCCCCATGGAGCCGGTAGGCTCCTTGCCTGTGGCAGCCATCTCCTTGATGATCTTCTCGATATCCTCCATTGAGTAATTAAAGGAGGTAATATATTTATTATAGCATGGGCCCAGTTCCGGTGTGATAACCTGACCGGTTTCTATCTCCTCAAGATTGACCATGTTCTGATGTATCCAGTCGCCATAAGGATATTCACCGGCAAGGGTAGCTTTCAACTCATTATCATAATATATCCTCCCGGCTTCGGTATCGACAAGGAGCATTTTACCTGGTTTTAACCTGCCTTTCTCCCTTATTTCTTCAGGCTTGAAAGTTTGTACACCGGTTTCCGAACCCATTACAATATGGTCGTTGGTAGTTATGACATATCTTGATGGCCTCAAACCGTTCCTGTCGAGCATGCCTCCAATATATCTTCCGTCGGAAAAAATCAGCGAAGCAGGTCCGTCCCATGGCTCCATGAAAGTTGAATGATAATGATAGAAAGCCCTTAATTCGTTTGAGATCGGGTTCTTTGCGTTTATGGATTCCGGGATCAGTATTGACATCGCATAGGGCAGAGATTTGCCACTCATGAGCAGGAATTCAAGAACGTTATCGAGTGATGCCGAGTCGCTTTTTCCGGGTTCAATAATAGGGTATATTCTGGAAAGATCGCCCAGTTTATCAGATTTCAGGATTGACTCCCTGGCCTCCATCCACATTCTGTTGCCGCGGATGGTATTTATCTCGCCATTATGTCCGAGAACCCTGAATGGTTGAGCAAGATCCCAACTCGGGAAAGTATTAGTGCTGAAACGGGAATGAACAAGAGCTATTGCGCTCTTGAGTCTCTCATCGCTCAGGTCGGTGAAATAATCACCGAGTTGAAGTGAAGTGAGCATGCCCTTATAAACCAGGACTTTGGTAGAAAGTGACGGCAGGTAAAAGAAATTTTTCTGCCTTATGTCTGAGTTTCTGATGGCTACTTCGGCCCGTTTTCTTATTATATATAATTTTCGCTCAAGTATTTCCTGCTCCGTCTCAGCTCCTAGCAGGATTTGTTTAATGAAAGGCTCTGCAGCATGTGATATTTCACCCAGCACCGAATTATTACGCGGAACATCGCGGAAACCGATAAAGCTAACCTCCTCCTCACTGATGATGTTTAAAAGTATCTCTTCGCATTTTGCAGCATCGGATGCGTCCTGGGGAAGAAATATCAGTCCCGTTCCAAACTGACCTTCGGGAGGCAGGGCATACCCCTGGATAAGGTAGAAATCTCTGGGGATCTGGATCAGAACACCTGCGCCATCACCGGTCTTCTTGTCGGCGCCCTCCGCTCCCCTGTGAGTCATATTCCTGAGGATGTCGAGCCCCTGGCTGACTATTGAATGTGATTTCCTGCCTTTGAGATGGGCGACAAATCCAATCCCGCAATTCTCATGCTCAAATTCCTGCCTGTATAAACCGTGGTTTAATGGCCTTTCTGTTCTCATTTTTTATGTTCTTTCTACTCTTTCAAAAAAAAACCGTTCCCTGTATTTCACGAGAACGGTCATCCCTAATCCTAAACCATATTCCATTCTCATTACTTTCAGGTAAGCCTAAAAATAAGAAATAATGATAATATAGATTTTAGCTTGTTCATCTTTTAAAATTCCATTGCAAATATATTATTTATCTTACAATATGATGCAAAAATGCTTAAAAAGATTAATAAAAGTAATACAATGCATTAAAAGTTATAAACCTTTTAATTAACACCCTGTTTTTTGTAACGGTGAATTAAGTTTGAATCTGAAACAAAGGATTGATTTAAATTGTTAACTTGACTATGAAATTTTATATATGTCAACTCAGATTTCTGGATAAAGAGAACGTTTAAATATTTAACTCCTTAATATGAATGGAAAATCCCAAAAATCTTGTGCTTGTAATTTTCGGAGCTTCAGGTGACCTTACCTCGAGAAAACTGATCCCTGCCATCTTCTCATTAAAGGTACAGAAACTGCTTCCTGAAAAATTTGCCGTTCTTGGAGTAGGACGTACCCTCTTTTCAGATATTGACTTTCGCAAAAAGATGAAGGAGAGCATTCTTGCATTTTCTGAAGAGAAGAATCCTGATGAAAAACTTATTGATGATTTTACCGAATCTGTCTTTTACAGGTCGATGGACAATGCAAATACTGGAGATTATGCTGGCCTTAAATCGAGACTTGAAGATATTGACAGTAAGCTTCATACCTCAGGAAATTATATTTTTTACATGGCTACGCCTCCTGTAATGTATGACGTTATTGCAGGGAATCTGACCAAAGCGGGTCTAACTGATCAGTCGGCCGGATTCCGGAGGCTGATTATTGAAAAGCCATTCGGGTATGATCTGATTTCAGGAAGGGAGCTTAACAGGAGGTTGCATGAAATGGTTTCTGAGGAACAGATTTACAGGATTGATCATTATCTCGGGAAGGAGACTGTGCAGAATGTTCTTGTAACCAGGTTTGCAAACGGAATATTTGAGCCATTATGGAACAGGAACTACATTCATCGGGTTGAAATAACTTCTGCAGAAAGCATTGGAGTGGAAGAACGAGGTGGTTATTATGATTCAGCGGGAGCACTCAGGGATATGGTGCAGAATCATCTGCTCCAGATGGCGGGTATGACAGCCATGGAACCCCCTTCATCTCTTGCGCCTGATTCGATCCGGAATGAAATCCTGAAGGTATTCCAGTCCCTTCAGCCAATAAGGGAGGCTGATGTCCCGAAGCAGGTTATCAGGGGTCAGTATACAGGCTCAACGATTCGAGGTACTTCTGTTTCCGGTTACAGAAATGAAAAGGGAGTAGACCCTGATTCAAAGACAGAGACATTCGTCGCGATCAAATTTTTTATCAATAACTGGCGATGGGGCGGCGTCCCCTTTTATATCAGGACAGGCAAGCGCCTTCCGACACGGGTAACCGAAATTGTGATCCACTTCAAAAGGACTCCCCATCACCTCTTCCAGAGAGAGAACACGACCCTGTCTTCTAACCAGATGATAATCAGGATACAGCCTGATGAAGGGATACTGCTTAAATTTGATATGAAAGAACCAGGATCAGGATTTAACATAAAAAATGTGAATATGGACTTTCATTACACTGACCTGGCGAATATAAGAGTTCCATCGGCTTATGAAAGATTGCTGTATGATGTTATGTTAGGGGATTCTACTCTTTTCTCGCGCGATGATGAAGTTGAAACAGCCTGGAAATTCATTCAGCCGATACAGACAGCCTGGGAGACAAATAAAAATATAAAGATCTATGGTTATCCGGCAGGAACATGGGGACCATCGGTTTCTAACGACATTATTGAAGGATGCGGTCTTACGTGGAGGTACCCATGCAAGAATCTGTCCGATGACGGGTTGTATTGTGAGTTGTAAGTTTGTAGTGACAGGAATTTAGCAAAGAATTTAATACCGGATTACATAAGTTGAAAGCATTATTTAGGATATTTAAAACTGCATCAGAGCTAGCAAAAGCTTTTGCGGAAGATCTGGCCGGCAGGATCAATAGTGCAGGAAAATCAGGATTGCCATTCACGCTTGTGGTTTCAGGCGGTAATACTCCAAGGCTGTTGTTCTCGATACTGGCTGAGAAATATCGCGCATCCATAAACTGGGGCAATGTCCACTTCTTCTGGGTCGATGAGCGATGCGTCCCGCCAGATGATCCTGAAAGCAATTATGGGATGACGAAACAGATTCTGCTCGACAAAATTAATATCCCTGAAAACAATGTTCACCGTATGAGAGGCGAGGATGATCCGGACAGGGAGGCCGGCAGATATTCACATGAAATCCTTATGAATGTCCGGAAAAAAGATATGCTTCCAGTTTTTAGCCAGGTTATCCTTGGCATGGGCGATGACGGGCATACGGCATCGATATTCCCTGGCAACCTTAACCTGATTGACTCTGAAAAGATCTGCGAGGTGGCAGTTCATCCAGTATCTGGACAGAAACGCATCACCCTGACGGGAAAAGTTATCAACAATGCTGATTTTATTACATTCCTGGCAACAGGTCAGAATAAAGCCCGGATAATTGAGGAGATTTATAAAAAGAAGGCTCAATATATGAACTATCCTGCTTCATCTATTGATCCTTTACATGGAAGTATTGCCTGGTTACTTGATGAAAAGGCAGGGGAATTGATCAAAGAGAGTCTTATTTGTTAAAAACTTGAAAAAATGATTTAATTGATTTATTTATTTTTGATTAATAGTTGAATTTAAATCTTAAAGTGATGTCACACGAAAAAGCAAAAGAACAGTCAAAAGTCAAGAAACAGGCAACCAAGAGCCTGAAAGAAAAACGTCTGGAAAAGAAAGCAAAAAAAGCCGAGAAGAATAAATAGGGGAGATTTAAAGATAACCGGCTTTTTACCTTTGCAGCCAACCCATGCATTTAATGAGAATCCGGTGGACTGAAAGGTATTCAGGGGGTATAAAATAAAAAGGCCGTCATTGCTGACGGCCTTTTATTCTCTCGTATAGTAAATTAAGCCAGTTTTACGTTTACTGCATTAATTCCTTTCTTACCTTCTGCGAGTTCAAAAGTTACCTCATCGTTTTCTTTAATCTTGTCGATGAGTCCAGAAACGTGTACGAAATACTCATTTTCTGAATCTGCGTCTTTAATGAATCCGAATCCTTTTGATACATTAAAAAATTTTACTGTTCCTTTGTTCATTGTATTCTGTTTTTAAAATTTAGTGCGCTAAATTACGTATTATTTTTAATAAAATCTAACAAAATGTAAAAATATTTAATGCCTTGAGAATATTTTTACTTTTATTATTTCATAATAAGAAAATAACCCACAATGAAAAAGATATTGATTTTCGCAATAAACATTCTCCTGATTGGTCTTCAGGTAAGAAGCCAATCCGTATTCCAGACAACAGCAGAGAAATCAGGTTTTAAGTCAACATCTGTTTATAATGATGTGATGACCTGTATCGATAAGTTGAAAAAATCATCAAAATTCATCAGGGTAGAATCCATTGCCCAGTCTGCTGAGGGCAGGTCAGTGCCGTTGTTAATAATTGGCAATCCGCTTCCCAAATCACCAGACCGGATGATTGACGACGACAGGATAGTTATATATATCCAGGCAAACATCCATGCCGGGGAAGTCGAAGGAAAAGAGGCTACTCTGATGTTTGCAAGGGATATGCTATCGGAAAAGAACCCTGAACTTCTGAAACATGTCGTTTTCCTGATCTGCCCTCTGTTTAACCCCGACGGAAATGAAAAAATAAGTCCTCTTAACAGAACCAATCAAAACGGACCTGTAAACGGAGTGGGAGTGAGGTATAACGGTCAGATGCTCGACCTTAACCGGGATGCCATGAAGGCTGAATCGCCAGAAGTGCAGGGTGTGATCAAAAAAGTTTTCAATGGATGGGATCCTTCAGTTTTCATGGATTGCCACACCACTGACGGCTCATTTCACGTTGAACCAGTAACCTTCGTCTGGATGGTGAATCCTAATGGCAGCAACCCGCTCATTCAATACATGCGTTTGAAGATGATGCCGGAAATGTCATTGACTTTGCTTAATAAATACAAGACCGAAAATTGCTATTATGGCGAGTTTTTTGATCTCCTGAATCCGGAAAAAGGATGGCTGTATGATACTGCGGAACCGCGTTACATGACAAATTATTACGGTCTCAGGAACAGGCTGAGCATCCTGGACGAGAATTATGTGCATGCCGATTTTAAATCGAGGGTTGAGGGATGCTATTCCCTTATAAAATCGCTAGCCGATTATGCTTATGCCCACCACACGGAAATAAAGAAGATGGTTAAAGCTGCGGACCTTGAGACGATTCAGCGGGGTCTGAATCCAACCGTGAAAGATTCATTTGCAATAGAGTATAAAGTAAGGCCATTGGCAGAAAAAGTCACTATCAAGACTTATGAAGCAGAGTCTTCATCGGAACCGAATATATGGCCCCCGTTCAAAAAAACAGACAGACAGGTGACGGTAAACGTTCCTTATTATATCGATTATTATCCTGTTAAAAGCGTCAGATTTCCTTTTGCATGGTTTATTACTATCAATGATAAGGAAGTTCAGGATCTGCTTAAGCTGCACGGAATACAGATTGAAAAAATCACAGAGCCAGTAAGATGCAATGCTGAAAGGTTTGAGATAAACAATCTTCAGGCCGCTCAGAATTTAAACCAGGGACATTATCTCAATACAATTAAAGGAAGATATATCAATGAGGCGACTGATTTTCCGGCCGGAACGATTGTAGTCAGAGCTTCACAACCTCTTGCGAACCTTGCTGCTTACCTTCTTGAACCCCAGTCAAATGACGGACTCCTTACATGGAATTATCTTGACAGGTATCTTGTACCTCAATGGGGAGCGGGATATAATCCGTTTCCCGTGTACAAAGTAATTGACAAAACGGAATTAAAAACGCAATCAGTTTTTTAATATCAACAATAGAGGCGGATCACAGATCCGCCTCTACAATCAGTGCCTGGTATATTTATCGAAAACCGTAATAACGGGCAGTACATTTCCCTTCTCATCAAAGAAATCCCTTGTTGACCCTCCGCCATAAGTTGCAGGTTCCCACCAAAAC
>Ga0209747_1001803_pt1 | contig 11224 bp, 8 predicted proteins | sample BarGraNGADG00311_FD_184498 | JGI IMG/M metagenome (GOLD analysis project Ga0209747, IMG submission 184498) | Arctic peat soil microbial communities from Barrow, Alaska - Barrow Graham LP Ref core NGADG0011-311 (SPAdes) (version 2) | ecosystem: Environmental > Terrestrial > Soil > Wetlands > Peat ... | reverse complement strand
GCATACCGACGTCGGATGCAATGGCGGCGTTCGACTACTACGTAAAGCACTACAACGGTGGCCGCCCCTATATCCTGGCGGGACATTCACAGGGGTCGAACCTCCTGGCAAACATTCTGTCGCAGTACATGAAGAGGAACCCCAGGGTCTACAAGCGGATGGTCGCCGCTTACGTCATCGGGTATTCGATAACCCCGAATACCTGGCCCAGAACCCCGACCTGAAGCTGGCCGACGGTGCCTCCGATACCGGGGTGATCGTCTCGTACAACACTGAAGCGCCGGTAGTCGATGGTACCAATCCGGTGACGTTGCCCGGTGGCATCGCCATAAACCCGATCACCTGGACCAGGACCGAAGAGCCTACAACCGCCGAGCAGAACCGGGGGGGCATCGCCATCAACCCCAAGACCGGCTTCGCGGTAGTGGACGCGCAGGGAAAACCGGTACGCGTGCCGCACTACGCCGACGCCCAGGTCAACAAGGCCAGGGGCGTTGTGATATGCAGCACCGCCGACGTGAATCTGCTGTCTCCCGGCAACGCGCTGCTTCCCAGGGGGGTCTACCACTCCTTTGATTACCCGTTCTACTACTTCGACATCAGAGCGAACGCCGCCGACAGGGTCGCTCATTACCTGAATAGATAGAGCCTTGAACAAAATGCCCGTTTCGCAGACCCGGAACCACCATTCTGATGAGGCGTGGGCGCGCCCGTAGCTGGAGGTATCGATGAAGAAGGTCCCCATCGACCGCAACCGCATCAAGCAGGTCATCCATCCTACGCTGGGCTACCCGGAGATAATCGAGCGCGGCGGGAGCCTGACAATTGAGTTCGACCCCCGCAACCGGGACTGGAGCAAGGCGCTTCCCCGGATCACCGGGTTCCAGGTGTCGGTGGCCACGACCAACAGCGCCTGCCCGGCGACCAGGGTCCTCCCGGTGAAGGATTTCACCGTGGGCTACAGCACCCGCTGGCCCGAGTACTCGCGTATCGCCCGACCGCGCGCGCGTGTGTACCTGGTAACGGTGGAGGTGCCGAAGACCGTGCCCGCACACCTGTACGACCTCACGGTCACTGGAACGCTGAAGGACGGATCGAAGCTGACCGACTCGCAACCACACGCGGTCCAGGCCATAGACGAGTACAGGTGCGATTACACCTTCGCCCACATGACCGACATCCACGTCTGGGGTCAGGAGGCGGCTTACGTCGGCTCCAACACTCACATGAGGGGCTGGCGCCACGAGGAGTACAGCGATACGGACGGCTACGGCGCGACCTACTACCACAAATCGATACAGCAGATGAACAGGGCAAGGCCCGACTTCATCGTCTATACGGGTGACTACGACTTCGGCCTGACATGGCTGTACGAGCAGAACTACGCCGATTTCGAGGCATATGCGGACTCGCCCTGGGGTGACGAGTACTACGAGACGTGGTTCGAGCTGGACTGGTTTTTCGCGGAGACATTGAAGCTGGACGTCCCGGTCTTCATGGTGCCCGGCAACCACGACGGCTGGGCGCGGTTCGACCGGCTCGAGCGCAACCTCGAGGAGGACTACCTGGCCTCCTGGAGGAACCTGTTCGGCCCGCAATACTTCTCGTTCGATTACGGGGCGGACAACCACTTCACTGCCGTGAACTCGATGGACTGGAAGCCCGCGGAGCGAAGCCTCCACTGGGCACTCCCAGATGCGCTGCTGGGCCCCCACCAGTGGCAGGGTCAGGTCACCGCCGGGGGTGACCCATTCGAGCCCGGCTGGACCAGGGAGCGCGAGGGCGCCGTCGACGAAGCTGATTTCACCGGGCAGTTGCTTTGGGTCAAGCGGGACCTGGAGGCACACGCTTCGGCGAAGATGAAGACGATGCTTGTCCACCATGACCCGTGGAAGCACGGCGGGTCGGGCAGCATGTTCGAACACATGGCGGTCATCCCCGACCTACTGCCCTGGGGAGGAAGAGGGGCGGGCCGGCTGTCCCTGATCAAGCTGGCGCGCGAGAACAACGTCGCGCTGGTGCTCTCAGGCCACGACCATTCCGACGCGTATGGCTCCGTCGAGTGGGAGGCCGGTGGCGGCGAGGTCAAGTTCGCGAACACGACGTCGACCCAGTTCCAGGACGGCGAGCGACAGAACAGGTGGGAGTACCCCGGCTACCGGTTCGTCCACGTGAGAGACGGCGAGGTGGAGAACTGCTACTACCGGCTCGCCGGCGACCAGAGCGGGGCCCAACTACAGTACTCCTGGCCTTTCTACGCGGGGACAAACGTGGGCGGGACGAACGACCTGGAATCCCTCGTGGACCCCGCCATCGAAACGGCCTGGAACCCGCGGCCGGGCGGCGCTCAGAGCGTCGACTGCACGATAACCAATAGACTAACGGGTTGCGAGATAACCCCCGGCGGTGGCTGGAGCGGCGACCTCGAGAGGGTCTTCATCGAGATCCCGATGCCGTACCTGAGCGGAGGCTACTACTACACAGTCACCAACGGGACCGTGGTGGAAGTCTTCGACAACGAGGCCGCTGAATGCCGCACCTTGGGCGTCATCACCGATGTGGACCACGCTCCGGGAGAAGACACGCCCTCGACAAAAACGGTCAGGGTGTCGAAGAGTGCGACCCCCGACCTGGAGGCGCCAACTTGTTCCCTGTTCCAGATCGACGGGGGTGCCGCGGCTACGGCGGAGGTCCACGTGACGCTGACGAACGACGCGGTGGACCCCGGCGGCTCAGGGCTGCTGGACATGAAGATATGGAACGAAGGTGAACCCGAATCCTCCGCGCAATGGCAGCGATATGAGGCGAGCACCGGCTGGGAGCTCCGGCACCAGGCCGGCGCGCACAAGGTGAACATCAGGTTCCGTGACGGGGCGATGCCGGGCAACGTCTCGGACCCCTGTTCGGCCTCCATCACCCTGTCGGGAAGCGCACCGACCATAGCAGCCGTGACGCCGGGCGCCGCCCACGTGGGCGACCGGGTTGTGATCGACGGCGCCGACTTCGGGGACCACAGGACCCGGGAGTGCCGGATACTCTTCAACGGCATCGCCGCGGACATCGTTTCCTGGGGAGACGCTCAGATAACGTGCACGGTCCCCTGCGGGATCTGTACGGGCGAGGTGACCGTCCTCACCGACGCGGGCAACGTCGGCTCGGAGTTCCACGTGATGCCCGTGATAGACGCGATCTTCCCCGACCATGCTTACAGCACGGGCCTGGTGCACATCGACAACCTGGAAGGGACCGGTTTCTTCGACGACGGCGCGGTCCCCGAGGTCAAGCTCACCAACGGCCCCGTCGAAATATCCGCGAAGAGCGTGGTCGTGGTCTCACCGCAGAGCATAACCTGCGACTTCGACCTGGCGCGCGCCGAGGTCGGCTACTACAGCGTGGCGGTCGTGAACGAGGACGGCTACGGCGAGATGCTGGCGGGCGGCCTGGTCGTCGACTGCCCGCCCCCTGCATAGCGCATATCATCTGTCCAGATCTGAATCTGAACTTCACGGGCACGCAGTCCCCCCGGCACTCAGCAGCAGTACTCTCATAAGATCGAACGCTGGCAACGTGAAGTCTCGGCGCTGGAGACTACCCAGATATGACATCGCGTTGTTAGACTGCTTGGTGGAAACTGTAAAAGTCCGCTGGAGAAGAACCCGATACGAGGGAGGCTTTACGCATGGTATTCAAGAAATTCAGGCCGGACTGGTCAGAGCAGGCACCGACCCCGGGGACTTTCCGGTCCATCGCCAAGTACGGCGATCCGCATCAGTTCAAGCATCCCAGCGGCGCTTGGGTCAGGATGATGCAACAGGAATTCCACATGAGCGATGCGGATTTCGCCGTCAAGCAGAATGAGGGGCACGAACCGGTAGTCCTCGACCGCCCGACTGCGTTAAAGCCGGAGCAGATAGAGGCGCTCGCGGGCATCGTCGGCAGGGAAAACGTAGCCCTGGACGACTACAGCCGCGTGAAATACTCCTCGGCGAAGACCTCCGAGGAGCTGCTGGAGCTCCGCGAGGGAATCATCCGTGAAGTGTCCGATGTAGTGGTTCATCCGCGCGACAAACACGACGTACAAGAGATCGTGCAGTACTGCGACACCGAGCGCATCCCCATCACCGTCTTCAGCGGCGGCTCCTCCTGCAACTTTGGCTGCAGGCCTTACAGGGGCGGCGTCTCCCTGGTGTTGAGCACTCACATGAACAAGCTCCTGGAAGTGAACGAGCTCGACCAGACCGCGTGCGTGCAGCCCGGCATGTTCGGGCCCGCGTACGAGGATGCCCTCAACAACGCCCCCGAGCGCTTCGGCTGCAAGCTCCGCTATACCTGTGGCCACTTCCCGCAGTCCTTCGAGTACTCCACGGTCGGGGGTTGGGTCGTGACCCTGGGCTCGGGCCAGGCCTCGACCTATTACGGCGACGCCTGCGATATCGTCTTCAGCCAGGAATACGTGACCCCTGTCGGGACCTTCAAGACCCTGGATTTTCCCGCTACGGCCACCGGCCCCAAGGTGCACGACATCATGAAGGGCTCGGAAGGCACCTTCGGCATCCTGGTAGAGGTCACCATGAAGATATGGCGGTACATGCCCGAAAACCGGCAGCGCTTCAGCTTCATGTACCCCACCTGGGAGGCGGCCGTGGACGCCAGCCGCGAGATAATGCAGGGCGAGTTCGGCCTGCCCGCCATCTACCGCATCTCCGACCCCGAGGAGACCGACCGGGGCCTGAAGCTCTACGGCGTGCCTGGCTTTGCCGAGTCGTTTCTCGCCGGCATCGGTTTCAAGCCGATGCAGCGCTGCCTGAGCCTTGGCAATGTCGAAGGCGACAGGGACTACACGCGCCTGGTGGCGCGCAAGATCAAGAGCATCGCCCGCGAGCACGGCGCCATCCCCCTGACCGGGTATCCCGCGAAGATGTGGGAGCACACCCGTTACACCGAACCGTACATGCGCGAGGACCTGAACGATTACGGCATCCTGCTCGATACGCTGGAAGCCGGCGTCACCTGGGACAACCTCCACCGTCTGCACGAAGGGGTACGCGCCTACGTGAAGAGCCGTCCCGGCACCATCTGCATGACGCATGCGTCGCACTTCTACCCACAGGGGACCAATCTCTACTTCATCTTCCTGGGCCGCATGGACGTGGACGAGTACGTCGCTTTCCAGGGCGGCATCATCGACCGGATGATCGAATACGGCGGCACCTTGAGCCACCACCACGGAGTCGGCCGCCTGCTCGCGCCCTGGATGGAAACCCACCTCGGGGAAGAACAGATGGCGGTCCTGCGGGCCGTGAAGCGCCACTTCGACCCGCACAACGTCATGAACCCGGGCGGCCAGCTCGGGCTCGATGAGATACCGGCGCGGAGATGAACCGGCAGATCAGGCGGTCACATCCACGGTTGACGGAGCCTGTTGTTCAATGAGCTGCGGGCCCGGCGCCGCTTCCTCAGCACGGCGTGAGAGTATGACGGTGCCGGTAAGGATGCAGGCGAAGCCCAGGAACCTGATCGCGGTCAGGATCGGGCTGTCAGGGAGCGGTTCATTCAGGGCCACCATTCCCACCACTATCGGCACCAACTGCGCGAGGCCCGCGAAGATAGGCGCGACTACCACCGCCATGCCTCTCTGGAACGCTGCCTGAAGGGTGATGATGGCGGGGAGAAACGTGCACAGCCACCCCAGCAGGTACACGCTCGAGAGGAGGACCAGCACCCCGCTGGTGGACCACCTGTTGCTCCAGTCGACCACCATCAGCTTCGCGAAGACGGAGGCAATGCCGTAGAGCAGGCCTATCGATATCCCCAGGGCCGCGGCCTGCCTGTTGCCCGTCCGGCCCCTCATCAGGACCGGGACCAGCACGGCCAGGGAAACCACGGCGGCGACGCATGTCCAGAAGAGCGCCGGGTCGTGCTCGACGTACTTGGGCAGGCCTTCGGCCAGGCTCACACCGATCAGGATGACACCGAAGACGTTCAGGCCGATCGCGAGATAGTCTATACGGCGCGGCTTCTCGCCTAGGTTCTTTATGGCGAGATAAGCGAGCAGGACCACTCCTGAGCTGACGATCGGCTGGACGATCGACACCGGGGCCATCGAGATGGCGACTACGTACAGACAGGCGCCGGTGACGCCGAAGATCATGAACCGGTGTATCAGCTTGTTGGCCAGGAACGCCTTGAGGACGCCTTTCTTCTCCTGCTTCAGCCCGACGCCGGGAAGGTCCGCGACGGCCTTCTTGTTGAAGTACATCGCCAGGTTGAAGCATACCGCCGCCCCTACCGCGCAGGCGACGGCGACTACCGTGCCCATCCGGACTCCCGGGCCGGCCCGGGCTCGAGCCTGAGCGTGCTCTCGCGGTTCTCCAGTACCTTCTCCCTCGAAAATGGGAACGGGAAATGCTTCGCCCCGTACCATACCGGGAAGTGGTCCTTGTAGTGCCTGCTCATCCTGTGTCCCGACTGCCCCATGTCCAGTACGATGCGCGAGTTATCCAGGTCCGCGAAGTCCAGCACCATCCTGAGGACGGACCCGCCGTATACCGAATGGTCGTCGGGCCGGGGCAGCATCCTCATGTTGCTCGTGCCGCCCATTGCCCCCCTGGCGTGCACCTGGGTGATGCTGTCGCTCGCCGGGGTAGAGGAGCGCACGGTGCTCCCGTCACCGTCTGCCGGGACGGGGCCGACATTGAATATCCTGTCGAGCGGCCAGAACAAGCCTAACGGGTACTTGAGGGTGATGTGGTGGATCTCCCCCCACTTCCAATGGGATTGATCGTTCGTCCCGAACTCGGCCGCCAGCTCACGAACGCCTTTCTCGAGCGAAGCCAGGAGAGCTTCATCGAACGACCCGCATCCGGGGGGCAGCCAGAATTCGTCCCCGGTATCGAGTATGTTCTCAAGCGCGAGGTCGACGGTGGTCCAGTTGGACACATACTCCTTGAAGAGCGGGCTTCCCAACCGGTGTTCCATGACCATCTCCAGCAGGTGCTTCCACGAGTAGACGTATATGGACATGGAGACGGACTCCCTGTCCGCGCGAAAGTCCCAGCCTTTCAGGCGTTCCAGCGCGCCGGCCACCGCCGGCGACAGCACGCCGGGGCCGCTCCCGGGGGGGCCGACAGCGGATGCAGCCTGGTCAACCAACTGCGCGAAGTGCCTTCCGGGCCGGGTGAGGACATCGGCCTGGATGTCGCGCATGTCATCAGGGGAGTGCTTCTCCTTCGCCAGGATCAGCTCGGAAATCCTCGCATTGCGGTACGGAGCGTTCCACTCCTTCGAGATAAGCTCCGGGTAGCCCTCACTCGTGGCCTTGGAGTTGGCGGTGGCTATGAAACCTTCCGCGGGGTTGAGGACCCGCGGCATGCTCCCGACAGGTATCACGCCTTCCCACTCGCACTCGGAGCTCTGTCCGTCGCATGGGATGGTGCCATCGCCTTTGCGCCTTACCGGTATCTTCCCGATCGCCTGGTAACCGATGTTGCCGTCGACGTCCGCGTAGACCTGGTTCGAGCAGGGTCCCAGGTAACCGTCCATCGGGGCGACGAACTCCTCCCACGAGGTCGCCCTGCACTGCCTGAGCATCGCGTCTACCGCGTCCGTATGCACCTCGTTGCTCAACCAGCGCAGCGCGAGCCCCTTGTTGCCGACGCGCCTGACTACCGGGCCATGCCTTGTCACGAGGACGCGCAGCTGCCTGGACCTTGAGAAACGTACCTTGACCTCTTCGGTGACCACTTCCGCTTCCAGCCACTCTCCCTCGTACAGGTATCGGTCCGACTCCCCGGACTCGAACGTCTCCACGTACAGGTCGGTTGTGTCGGCGTCGAGGTTGGTCGCCGCCCAGCCGCAGTAGCCGTTATGGCCGAAGGCAACCGCCGGCAGGCCGGGGAACCCCGCCCCCGCGATGTCGAAACCCGGAGTCTTGAGGTGGAACAGGTACAGAAGTCCCGGGGCATTGTGCTGCATGTGGGGATCCGACGCGAGGAGGGGCTTGCCGGAGGTCGTCCTTTCGCCGCTTAACACCCAGTTATTGGAGCCGTATCCCGCCACCGGTCCCAGGCCCTCGATCCACTCGCCACCGCTTGTCCCACTCTCGAACCCCCAGTCTATCTCCTCACCGGGCTCGAGGGTCTCGGTGGACACCACGGGCCCGTCGACCTTGCAGGGCGGGTTGTTGTACTCGGTCGTCTCGGGCAGCAACTGCCGGGCCCGCTTTATGCCGAGGCTCCTGATGAGCTGCTCGCGCATGACGTCGGAGGTCCACCAGGTGTCCAGCAGCCATACCACGTACAGGAACTCCGCCATGCAGTCGGTCGGGGTCCAGGGCTCGGGCCTCCCTCCCAGTAACATGAACTCGAAAGGAAGGCTCAGCCTTCTCCTCGAGATGTACGAGTTGATGCCCTGTCCGAAGGCGTCGATGACCTCGAGGGACTCCGGCTTGAGAGCGCGGACCATCTTACGGGCGGACCGCTCGATACCGAGTGTCCTCACGAACCGGTCCATCTCGAGGCCCTGTTTGCCTATCAGTTCCGAGAGCCTGCCCCCGGCAAGCGCGAGTATCAGCTGGATCTGGACCAGGCGGTCCTGAGCTATCACGTATCCGAGCGCTCGAAAGCCGTCGAGGTCGCTCTCGGCGAAGATGTGGGGAATGCCGGCCCTGTCGTAAATGACCTCCACGGCCGAATCGAGGCAGTCGAGCCGCAGGGCCCCCGAGGTACGTGGCTTCGACAGGCAGAGCCTCGCTGAGACGTATCCGGCCCCGCCTCCTATCGCCCCGCACAGGCCCAGGGTCAACCCCTTTGCGAGGTTTCCTTTGCGAGCCAACCTTCTCACTCCTCTCGTCGGGTGTGCGCGCGGTGTTTAAAGCGATGAAATCATAACACGCGGATACTGGCGCCCCGGGGTATCAGCAGGAAAAGGAATCGCGCCTATGTGCCTGACGGAGTAATTCATGCTAGATTATCGGCATCGGAAGCGGCATATCTCACATGCCGGGAGTTTGAGATGACATATTTATGGATTGCGTTTCATATCTTACTTTCGGTCCTCGTCGGCGAATGGTCCTGAGGAGGCCGCTGAAGGAGTCAAAGCGGAGGAGATATGGGATATTTCGGTGCCAGTGAAGAACCACGGTTCGATTCGGACATTTTTCCCCTGACGGGCGGCACGGAAGAAGAGGTGATGGCCGGGCTGGATGAGTTCGAGGCCCGGGACCTCGAAAAGATCGTCGGCCACTCGATTGTCTACGGCGTCCAGCTCATGAAAGACATGGATGCCGCGAGGATCGCCAAGCTCGCTAACATGAAGTTCGTCAGGAACAACATGCTCTACAAGGAGCTGCAGCCGGGGACTCTGCGCATGTCCATCGAGGTCAAGCGAATGATCAAGGAGATGCTCGGATATCCTGACGGCGTGCGCGTCAGGCTCACCTCGGGTGGGTCCGAGAGTCTGTACTGCGCAATCAACGCGGCTTACCAGTGGTTCCGGCACGAGAAGCCGCGCGTAAAGGAACCAGAGATCGTCGTTCCATATTCGATCCACGGGGCCGTCTCCAAGTGGTGCCACTATACCGGCATAAAGCTGAAGCGGATTCCCCTCGGCAGTAACCACCGGGCCGACGTCTCGGCAATGGAGCAGGCGATAACGAAGAACACCTTCTTCATCGCGGGCTCGGCACCCTGCTGGCCTTACGGCCTGTATGACGATATCGAAGGCCTGGCCGCGGTTGCCGGACGGCACGGGATCTGGATGCACGTGGACGCGTGCCTCGGAGGGTTTCTCGCGCCGTTCATCGAAAAGGCCGGGCACAAGCTGCCGGCCTGGGATTTTCGCATACCCGGAGTGCGCAGTATCTCTGCCGATCTGCACAAATACGGGTATGCATGCAAACCCCTCTCGAGCATCACCTTCCGCGGTGCGGAGTGGGAGCAGTACCACGAATTCACGGCGAGCGACTGGCCGGACGGACCGTACTCCACCGAGGCCATCTGCGGCTCGACGAGCGCCGGCCCGGTGGCGTCGGCCTGGGCCGTCATGAAGTTCCTGGGTGAACAGGGCTATGTAGAGCTCGCCCGGCGGTGCCTGGAGGTCAAACGGCGTTACACTGAAGGCATCAACTCCGTGGAAGGGTTGCGCTGCTGGGAGACCGACCTCACGCCCCTGGTCTTTCAAGTCCCCGAAGGCATGGATATCTTCGCCGTCATCGGAGGCCTGTTCGAGCGAAAGGTCTACTGCCTGCCGGGCTTCCAGCCGCCGCTCATCAAGATCGTGGTCGACCCGGTTACCGACGAGGTGATCGACAGGTTCGTGGGCTCGCTGCGCGAGGTAGTGCCGCTGGTCAGGAAGGGAGACATAACGATAGAGAGCATCAGGCCGTACCTTTAGTCTTCGACACGCAAGAAAGGAAAGAAGTGGTGAAGTTCTCCCTGTTGCTTTTTGTTCTCGGCGCAAAGCTGCGCCTGACCGGGCTCGCGAGCAAGGAGTTCCGCAAGCTGCTGCATAGAGAGAAGTTCATTCTTGTTATACGAACGGCCGATGGCGACAGGGCGCGGACGTTCCACGTCAGAAACGGAAGGGCCTGGGCTCGACGAGGTGCCGAACCGCGAGCTGATACCGAGCTGGTATGGTGCGACGCGGAAACCGCCGCACGCATCATGCTTTCGAAAAACGACCTCGACGTCTACTCCGCCATCGGGAGCTCCACGCTCCGCATCATGGGCAACTTCAAATACGCCCTCTGGTTCATGAAACTTGCTGGATGAATAACCGAGCACGCACCCTCGAATTGGATTAAAGCGCAAATCCTGAGTGGATCACCAGTTATGAACGCCAGCCGACTTCATGTAAGTGCGCCATTTCCCCGGGTGGTGGTCGGCGCATGGGTTCACGGGAAGGGGACCTACGTGGTGGCCAGAGGCAAGTCGGACCTGAAGACGGGGGGACTTGTCTGCGATGTCGGGAAGAAGAGAGATAGATCTAACCATAAGTCGGATTTCCCCGAAAAGGAGTGACTGTCATGGCTAAGGACGATGACAAAGAACTTACCACCGACTTCGGAGCGCCGGTGGACGGCGACCTGTTCTCGGTGACCGCAGGTGAGCACGGGCCGGTACTCATCCAGGACACCCACCTCACCGAGAAGCTCGCCCATTTCGACCGCGAGAGGATACCGGAGCGGGTAGTGCACGCCAAGGGCGCCGGGGCACACGGGTACTTC
>Ga0209747_1001802_pt1 | contig 11238 bp, 10 predicted proteins | sample BarGraNGADG00311_FD_184498 | JGI IMG/M metagenome (GOLD analysis project Ga0209747, IMG submission 184498) | Arctic peat soil microbial communities from Barrow, Alaska - Barrow Graham LP Ref core NGADG0011-311 (SPAdes) (version 2) | ecosystem: Environmental > Terrestrial > Soil > Wetlands > Peat... | reverse complement strand
GCCAAGCATCCACAGTGCCGGCCACAATCCTCTGCCTTCAGGCAGTTGCGCGCGTATATCAACTCTGCCATAGGTGAATTCCTTTTTCCCCTGCGTGGTTATCCTTCCCGATGTATAAGATCCTGCTGATGGATTAAGAGCTGTAATATGCAAATATCCCGAATCAATATGTACATTATTTATGGAGTTTGTATAATTCTCAAGTTCATTATTGCCCCAGCCGCCTGCACCCAGTTCATAGTTCCATATTGCTGAATTGAGGAGGCCGACATTAAATTCATCGCTCCAAACAAGGTTTACATAATCAACATTGACGATTTTTATGATCCCGGACGATCTGGTCAGGATGCCATTAACCGGATTGCTGAATACAACCTTAAAAGAAACATCCTGTTTCTGAGATGTATCTGGAAGAATGTTAACTGTTACCGCTTTTGATATCTCACCAGGCTGAAACGTCAGCTGTCCTGAGAGTACTGCAACATAATCTTTTCCGGCGATTGCGGAGCTGTCAGCTGTCTTATAGTCCAGAGTCACTGCTTTATTGGAGATACGCGAAAGGGTTAAGGAGATGTTTACTGATCCGTTTGGATTGTCTTCAGCCACCTGAGTCACGGAACTGCTGACAGAAATGTACGGAGTGGTTGATGCATCTGGTTCTTTCTTACATGAGATTAATATGAATGACAGCAAAATAAATGAACCGATGAGAAGCAGACTGTTTTTCATATAAGCACCAATATTATTAACAAAGAATAAAGCCAAAAATCGTTTTTATATGCGTGAATAATCTCCCGGCTAAGATAGCCAATAGCAACCAATCCTCAAAGATTTTAAAATCCTAATCAACAGATGACAATTAACCGGAATGTTATATTCATGAATACAGATAATCATATATTAGTGTCTGCTTCCAATAATAAATTGTAATTTTCAACTCATCCTGTATCTTTGGTCAGAGAAGATAAGTCTAGGGATGTTCGGAGATGTTGATGATGTTCGGGCCCATGGCAAAGATGAACGTATCGGAGTAAAAAAATTCTTTAATGGTGTTGAGTTCATATACAGGCTGATGAAATCACTTTCTTCAGGCTCAGCGACTGGTAAAAAGTGACTTTGGGATTAATAAAATTGATTTTAGAAAAAACTACTTAACTTTGATTTAATTCTGCCCTGGGAAAGAGATACATTTTATTTTATTCAAACTATCAGGATAACAAATATTATGAACTAAATATTACACATATGAAAACTATAATGAATTTTCGAATTTTAATTATGTTGTCATTTTTCCTTTTGATCCCGGTTCTGACCCAGGCTCAAACGGATAAGAAGGCAGACCAATTGAAGAACCTGGAAACCGGCCTTGCTGCCGCCAAAGCTAAAGTTGCTGTGAATGAACGGAAACTGGCTATTGCCGATTCCATAATTACTACGGGGACTCAGATGCTAGCCGAATCAAAAACAGAAATCAAAGCCGTTGATGCAGAAAGCAAAAAACTTGAAAAGGACTTAGCTGCTAACAAAAAGCCTCTGACTAAACTTTCAACTTCAAAAGATAAGGGAGAATCCATCAAGGCTAAGGCCGATCTTAAAGCGCTGGATGTGCAATACAGATCAGATGCCAAAGTCCTTGACACTCGTTTAAGGGCTGCAGAAAAAAAGCAGACAACGGGCAATGCTAACCTCACTAGAGGTAAAGCAGCCAAAAAAAGTGCGCAGGATGCGCTTAAAATTTCACGGGCTGCCCTTGATGCTGCTCAGGCGAAATATGATACTGCCTCTGCTTCGGGAGATAATACCAATTCAAAAGATAAGAAAAAGAAATAAGCAGGGACATAAAATTATAAAAAATGAGAAAAATTCTCATTTCACTTTTTCTGGTTTCATGGGGAACAGCAGCTTTTTGCACAACATGGACAATTACCAACACTGCTTCATTTACATTTAACCCTGCGAGCGTCACAATTAGCCTGGGTGATGATGTAACTTTTACGCTTGAATCCATGCACAATGCTGTTGAAGTAAGTCAGACCACCTGGAATGCCAATGGCAACACATCGCTGTCCGGAGGTTTTTCTGTTCCATTTGGCGGCGGATCAGTTTCATCTGCTCTGCTTACTGCCGGCACTCACTGGTATGTTTGCTACCCGCATGCATCATTGGGAATGAAGGGTATTATTATTGTCAGTAATTCTACGGGTATAACAGAGAATCAGTCACAGATAAATATCTCTGTCTATCCAAATCCGGCCAGTAATTTCTTAATCGTAAAAGCAAATCCCGGCTTACTGAATTTGCCATATTTTATTACTGATCAGGCAGGCCGGCAGGTTCTTTCCGGCAGACTAAACAGCGAGGTTAATTTTATTGAAATCAGCCAGCTTGAGAAAGGCATCTATTTATTCCAGGCAGCAGGGTTAAAGGGGAGATCCTTAAAAGTGATAAAGAATTAATAACCTGCACTTAAGGGTATATTTGTGGCATGGCTATTAATAAGTAATTCAATAATGCCAGAAGTTTTTATGGCAGATAGCCACGGTTATTTCGTTCTTTAACCATTGGCTTCATCCTTCATTATCTCAGTTCCCGGAAAACGAAATGATCAGCTGCTATATATCATAAAATCAGATACAATTATTGAATCAAATCAACGTATATTTACTGATACATAGGTTGTAAATAAATTTTAGTTTATGAAGTATGCTAAAATAAATCCTTTCCCGGTACTGATTTTTTCTCTTGCAACTCTTTTCTGGATCTCTTCCTGTACACATAACCCAGTCATTGACAATATCCCGGAGGTCTGTTTTGAAAGAGATGTTTTGCCAATATTCCAGAACAACTGTGCCATTTCGGGGTGCCACAGTGGCACAGGAGAATCACACTTTTCCCTGAACAGCTATGTTTCAATAAGAGAAGCTGTGGTGCCGGGACAACCAAATTCCAGCAGGCTTTACACAGCTATCTTAGGTTCAGGAGAAAACCTGATGCCTCCGGGGAAACCGCTTACTCTTGGAAACAGGACAATCATTCGCTTGTGGATTGAACAGGGAGCCAGTCTTACTACCTGCTCCGATACCACCGGACAGGGCGGCGGTAATATAAATCTTCTTGCTTGCTATTCGAGGGATATTCAGCCTGTGCTGACTTCGAAGTGCGCAATAGCACTTTGCCATGACGTTACATCACACAGGTCGGGTTATGTATTTTCATCATACACCTCAACAATGGGGGCTGTAAGCCCGGGCAATCCATCAGGCAGCAGTCTCTATAGATCCATTATCGGATCGGGTGAAGATCAAATGCCTCCGTCAGGAAAAGTGCAGCTTACCACTGCAGAGATCGATTCAATTGCAGCATGGATATCCTATGGTGCTCATAACCAGAATTGCGGAGAGGTTTGTGACACTATCAATCCTGTTACATTTTCAGGTACCATCTGGCCAATAATACAATCGAGCTGTACCGGCTGCCACAGCGGAACATCTCCGTCGGGAGGTATCTCCATGTCAGGATACAGTAATGTCTCCACGATTGCTGCAAGCGGAGCCCTGATGAACTCCCTCAGGGGCAACGGTGTGACCAAAATGCCTCAGGGATCTGCTTTTTCTGCCTGCAGGATAAGACAATTTGAAATGTGGGTAAATAACGGCCATTTAAATAATTAGCACTATTATTTATGAAACGACGGCTTCTTTATTTTGTAACAATTGTTACAATTATCATTGCAGTCTCATCATGTTTCTACGACAATGAAGAGGCGCTCTATCCCTCGTTGAATACGACGTGTGATACAACAAACGTTACTTACAGCGGAAAGGTTGTTCCCATTCTGGCAAACAACTGCCTCTCCTGTCATTCCAATGCCACGGCTGCTTCAGCCGGAGGCAATATCGCGCTCGAAAATTTTGCTGACGTAAACTCACAGGCTGCTTCAATTTCAGCAGCAATAAATCATACCGGCCCACTCTCCCCGATGCCTAAGAACGGCAGCAAGCTGAAAGCCTGCCTGATCTCCACCTTCGATATATGGGTCCGGAACGGTAAGCCTAATAACTGATTAAACCAGAAAGATCATGAGACAACTCACCATACTCTTGCTTTTCCTGACACTGACTGCTTCCCTTTCTGCCCAGGACGACCTGATGAACATGCTTAAAGATACTACGGCTGCAGAAACAAACTATGCCACTGCTACCTTCAAGTCAACCAGGGTGATGAACGGCCATTCAATTGAAAGAATGGCACCCGGGCAGCTTGATGTCAGGATATCGCACCGTTTCGGATTGCTTAATTCCGGAGCTTATGAATTCTTCGGACTTGATCAGTCGAATATTCATTTAAGTCTTGAATACGGGATCACTAAATGGCTGATGGTTGGCATTGGCAGAGGATCATACGAGAAGACATTTGACGGCTTTGCCAAATTCTCCATATTGCGGCAGTCGTCCGGCGCAAAGATGATGCCCGTATCTTTATCTGCCATGACGTCGGTTGCAGCGACATCGTTAAAGTGGGCCGACCCGTCAAGGCAAAATTATTTCTCATCGCGGCTTTCGTATGTGGGGCAGGTGCTGGTTGCGCGTAAAATCAGCCAGTCATTTTCACTCCAGCTTGCACCTACATTCGTTCACCGTAACCTTGTAGCCACCGAGTTCGATCCGAATGATCTATATGCGATGGGAGCCGGCGGAAGGATGAAGCTGACAAAGAGAATAAGCATCAATGCCGAATACTATTATATGTTTAACCCGAAATCATACATGAGCCAGCAAGTTTATAACCCGCTCACAATTGGCTTTGACATTGAGACGGGCGGGCATGTTTTCCAGCTTCTCTTCACCAACTCGCTTGCAATGACCGAAAAAGGATTCATTGGCGAGACAACCGGAAGCTGGCTCAAGGGAGGTATTCATTTCGGATTCAACATTTCGAGGGTTTTTACATTAAAGAATTAAAATAGATCATTATGAAACGTATTGTTATTTTATTCACAATCTCCTTTTTTTTTCTTGCCGCCAACGGGCAGAAGTACATGACAAAAAACGGATATATCGGTTTCTTATCCCATAGCGCCATGGAGGATATCAAGGGCGACAACAACCAGGTAGCAGGGGTGCTGGATATTTCAACCGGCGAAATGGTGTTCCAGGTTCTCATTAAATCGTTCCACTTTGAAAAAGCGCTTATGGAAGAACATTTTAACGAGAATTATATGGAGTCAGATAAATTTCCAAAGTCGACATTCCGTGGCAAGATCACCAATCTGTCATCTGTCGATTTCACAAAGCAGGGGAAATATGATGTGACAGTGGAGGGAGACCTTAATATGCATGATGTCACGAATAAAATCTCAGCGAAAGGGACTGTTGAGGTAGTGCAGGGGGGAATAAATGCAGTTTCGAAATTCAACATTGTGCCTGAAGATTATAAGATCATTATCCCCGGACTCGTCAGGGATCACATTGCAAAGACACTTGAAATTTCAGTCAATATGAAGTACGCGCCTGTAGGATCAAAATAGAATCAGTTATGAAAACATACGTTAAAATACTTCTCGGAGTTGTAGTATTCATTGCATTGGCTGGTATAGGAATAGCTCTTGTTCTCTTCATAATGCCTCACAAGGACCTTGGCAAGGCAAGGCCCGACTTTGTCATTACAGCCATTGATCTGCAAAAAGCATTTGAAGACAATGAGTCCGCCGCCACGGCAAAATTTGTGAATAAGGTAATTGAAGTGCGTGGAATCATCGAATCAGTTAAACCGGGCGAAGGAAGTATCCTGAATGTGACGCTTAAAACAGGAAGCGATCTCTCTTCTGTCATTTGTACTTTCGCCAGGGATGCAGATCCTTCAAAACTCAACACCGGAAACCAGGTGACGATAAGGGGAGAGTGCTCCGGATTCCTTATGGATGTACTCCTGAATGATTGTTCGTTAATAGAATAAGGTTTAAAAGAAGGCCGTCAGAATCCCGGTTTCAATAACATGAAAAAAACAGCCTATTATGGTCACAGTTACTGGCTTTCCCACTCTTAGAGATCCTTATGGTATATTCTGAACTTTTTGATGATCTTACCGCCTATCCTTTCAGCTTCCCCCCTCATTTTATAGTTGTTTTCAAGGACCAGATGAAGGTCGATCCATTCCATATTATTTTCAATACAGGACTGTAATATTTTAATGCCCATTAATACATCAATCCCTTTTCCCCTGTAAGCCTTTTTTACTCCACCAAGCAGCATAAGAAGTTTTTTAGACCTTTTAGATGCCATGAGGATCTTAAAAACACCAAAAGGCAGAATTTTGCCTCCTGCCTTTCTAATACCTTCGCTTATATCGTGCATTCCAATTGCAAAACCTATAAGTCCATCATTACCTTCTACAACTGTTATGAATTTTGGATCGATAATCATCATATACCTGGAAATAAATTCTTTCTTTTCAGCATCGTTCAAAGGAACAAAGCCATAGATCTCCATAAAGGTCTCATTCAGCAATTCCAGAATAGGGTAAAAATAAGGTTTAAGTTCTTTCTTTGAATTGAATTCAATTATTTTGTACTCCTCATTTTGAGTAATCCGGGAAAGAACTTTCTTATAAATAAGCGGCAGTTCATTTGGTATTTTAGCCACGTAATTGACAAGGTCCCGGTGTTTTGCAAAACCCTCTTTGGTGATCATTTCCGGCAGATAGCTATCATTAGTCGGACAGACAATAAACTTCGGATACTCGAATCCCTCAATCTGAAAGCCCTGAGGATCCTTATCGGAAAAGGCTAAAGGGCCAACAAGTTTAATCATCCCCTTATCCCTTGCCCAATTCTCTACTTTACTTATTAACGCATGGACAACATCCTGATCTTCATAACATTCCATAAAACAAAAACGGCCATGCAGTTCATTGTGAATGGTATTATATCTTCTGTTGACAATACCCATAATCCGACCAACAATTTTTTTATCCCGGTAAGCAAGATAAAGAACAGAATCAGCATATTGATACGATTTATTCTTCTTTTTATTAAATAACTCCCATTCATCCAGATAGAGAGGAGGAAGCCAGTTTGGATTATTCTTATGCACTTTTGAAGGCAGGAAAATAAATTTTCTCTTGTCCCTCCTTGTTATCACCTCCTTGAGTATTATATCCCCCATGATTGTCTTTTATTTTATAATCGAAATTTAAACAAAGTCAGGTTGAAAGCAAAATTTATTTGCTGCAACAAGCCCTGATCTGAGAATCGGGATTTTGAAGTTTAAGTAATATTATTAACTAAATAATGCTGACTTTATAGTAGAATGGATGGGTATTACAAAACTTCAATTCAATCATGTTATTTGGCATAATTATTGTACAATTTAATTTCAACCTCTTGAACTATGATGAGACGCAGAATAAAAATTATCCCTTGTACAGTTTTCCTGTTTGGTTTGCTTTTTTCAGGCTGTGATAAACAGAATAATCAGGGAACCGGATTCCTCGAAGGTGTAATTTCTATTGGGCCAATTTGCCCAGTTGAGCCTGATCCTCCTGATCCGGCTTGCCTGCCAACTGCTGAAACGTATAAAGCTTATGCTGTCAGCATATGGACATCAAACGGGAGGAAGAAAATTGCTCAACTAAATCCGGCATTGGACGGCTCATACAAAACCGAACTTGTTTATGGAGATTATCTTGTTATTCTGGAAAATAGTCAGAACAGACCTGGCGGGAGCAACTTGCCGGTCGAAGTCTCAATAATTCCTCAAAACAAGACTGTTCTTGATATAAATATTGATACAGGGATTCGATAATATCAACAATCGATAAAAGTGTCCACTTAATCCGGCTGGCTATGACCAGGGGCACTGGCTTTTACAGGCACAGTAAATTTAAATTCGCAACCCTTGCCAATTGCACTTTCTACCCAAATTTCCCCGCCATGTTTTTCTACAAATTCTTTGCAAAGCAATAATCCTAAAGTTGTACCTTTTTCTTCTGCTGCACCTAATGTTGAATGGATTTGTGAAATATCAAAAAACTTTGTTAAATAATCCTGGGTTATTCCAGTTCCGTTGTTCCAGACTGAAATTGTCACATTTGATGGTGTTCCCTGAGCACTAATATTAATTTGTCCGTCAGTGTTGGAAAATTTTATTGCATTGGAGACAAGATTTCTTAATATCGTTTTAAGCATAAAGATATCAGCGAAAATATTTATCTCGTCTTTAGCAAAATGATTGATTTTGATGTTTTTAACATCGGCATGTGGTTTAAGGATTGCAACGGCCTCCTCACTGATTTTTTTGAAATTCAATGTTTGCGGTTCAAAAGGGATTTTTCCCTGATTCAATCTTGTCCACTGGAGTAAATTATCAAGAAGACTGTAAAGGTGACTGGCTGATTTACTCATCATTCCGGCCATTTTCTGAATCTCTCTGATTGGCAAGCTATCCAATTCCTCAACCATCAGCTTTGAGAAATTATGGAATACATTAAATGGAGTGTAAAGATACTGGGCAATAATGGAGTAAAATTTGTCTTTTTCGGCACTTATGCGCAGTAGTTCTTTTTCGTATCGCTTAATTTCTGTTGCATCTCTTATAACTGTACAAAACAAATGATATCCGTTTAATTTAATCGGGAATACCATGCTTTGGATATTTCGTAATTTCTTAGTATCTGATGTAATGATTTCACTATCTATAATCTTATTGAAAACTTCGGGTGTTTCTTGTATTACTATACCCTTTATCACTTTTTCAATTATGATTCTATCATTAAAAGGGGCAGGCGTAAGTTCAATTTGAATATCAACGATACTTTTATTTAAAACATCTTCCGTTTTTAATTCGCAAATTTGCTCAGCGCCCTTGTTCCAGATAATTATTTTTCCCTGCTCGTCAAAAACAATAATTGCATCGTTTATCTGGTTAATTATCTCTTTGAATTTTGTCTCGCTATCTTTAAGTTCCTGCTCTGCTTTTTTTCGCTCGGTTATATTTCTGGCTAAGCCAGTACAGCCAATAATCTCATCTTTTTCATTCACAATAGGACTATAAAAAACTTCATAATAGGCAATATGAGCATCACCAAAAGTTTGTATAAGTGAATGGGATTTGCCACTTAATGCAAGGTCAAAATTCTTCTTTAACAATTTTTTGTCATCATCTTTAGAAATGCAATCCAGGATATTCATTCCTATTTTAATATCCTTATTATATGCAAATTTCATGGAATCCAGATGGGCTGTATTGAAATACAAATAATGATAATTCTGGTCCATAGAAAAAATTATCGCGTCCTTCTGGCTCTCAATGCTGGACATCAAAAGCAATTGTGATTTAATTAGTGCTTCATCTGCCTTCTTGCGTTCTGTGATGTCAATTATATTTGCCAGGAAAAATCTTTTGTCATTTTCCTGCATAAAGGGTGAAATAATTACATTGACAGGAATTAATTTTCCATTTTTATGACTAAAAACAAGGTCAAATCCTTCCTTAGGTGCATTATTATTCAGAGTTTGCTGAAAAGCATTGTTTATGTTTTCAATATCCTGCTGAGGCCAATAAAGATATGGCGGGTGTTTTCCTAACAGTTCTTCTTCATCCCAGCCAACCATTTTGCAGAATGACCGGTTGACATATACTTGTTTTCCTGTATCATCGGCAACAGCAATGCCACTCGGAATGGAATTTTCAATAGCTTGTCTGAATGATATTTCTTTTTGCAGAATTGCAGCAATCTCATCTGATTTAATATTACCCTGCCCGAGTTCCAAATCATTTATTTTGTTTTCAGGTTCATTGGAATTCATCTTGGTAATTTTAAATATTGAAATTAAAAATTATAATAAGTTCATTATATATTTCTGCTTTTCTTAACCCGCTTTCTGTCAATAACAAGAATTTATTCGGTCTGACGTTCCGGGCGAATTAGGGAAATTAATAAGAAAGGTCATTTGAATAAGAGATTGGCGTTAATAATAAAGCCATTGATAATTCTTTTGTTATTGCATTAGAAACAATTCAACTTTAATTTTGTTCTTCCCGACTCGATAATCTTTCCCGGCATTACCAGCATCAGGAGAAAAGTTAAGTGGCAGGGATTGTCTTTCTTCAAATCATGTTGTAAATTTGATTTTATAGGAGATTTTATCACCAGCTAATATAGGGAAGAAACAAAATCGGGTATAACAGGAAATATTTTCACTAATTCTAAACCAACAATTAATATCATATGGACAGAAGAGACTGGTTAATAAAAACAGGAATGGCCGGCACCGGGTTATTGCTCAGCAAGTATCTGGGAGCGGCTGATCGTTTCAGGTTTATGCCTGTCGGAGATTTTATAAAAGCAGATTTCGGTCCTGATTTTAAATGGGGAGTGGCTGCTGCTTCATATCAGACAGAAGGTGCCTGGAACCTGGACGGGAAAAGTGAATCTAACTGGGATCATTTTTCACGTATTGCCGGTAAAATAGCCAATGGCGAAAATGCCGATGTTGCAGCCGATTTTTATCACAGGTATTCAGAAGACATAGACCTCATAAAAGCCATGAATTTCAAGATATTCAGATTTTCTGTTTCATGGCCGCGCATTCTTCCTGCCGGAACAGGTGCGGTAAACAGTAAGGGCCTAGATTTTTATCACAAGGTGATCGACAAATGCTTATCGGTTGGCATAGAACCCTGGATAACTATTTATCACTGGGATATGCCGCAGGTTTTGGAAGCTCAGGGTGGCTGGGCCAATAGAAAAATAATTGATTGGTTTTCAGAATATGTTGAAGTATTATCAAAAGAATATGGCAGTAAGGTAAAAAACTGGATGGTGATGAATGAACAGCTTTCTTTCACCGGAAATGGCTATATGAATGGTGTTTTTGCACCAGGAAGGAAAAGCTTAGGCGCATTTATGAAATCGGTCCATTATGCTACACTCTGTAATGCAGAAGGAGGACGAATCATCAGGAAAAATATTGCCGGAGCAAATATCGGAACTACTTTGGCGAACACTTACGTGGAACCTGTTGATCATAAAGAAAAGAACATAGAAGCTGCTGCCAGGATGGATGCAATAATGAACCGCCTTTTTATCGAACCATGTCTTGGACTGGGATACCCTGAAGATACGGTACCCATCTTAAAGAAATTGAAGTCATTTTATGAAGATGGCGATGAGGCAAAGATGGTATTCGATTTCGATTTTATTGGCATACAGTATTATTACAGGACGATAGCTAAAAAA
>Ga0209747_1001801_pt1 | contig 11241 bp, 6 predicted proteins | sample BarGraNGADG00311_FD_184498 | JGI IMG/M metagenome (GOLD analysis project Ga0209747, IMG submission 184498) | Arctic peat soil microbial communities from Barrow, Alaska - Barrow Graham LP Ref core NGADG0011-311 (SPAdes) (version 2) | ecosystem: Environmental > Terrestrial > Soil > Wetlands > Peat ... | reverse complement strand
TTTGGAAAATTTCAAAAATAAGCCCTGTAGGGGCGAACCCCGAAGGGCTCGACGAAGTCAAATATTTGAAAATGCCTTACAGATAGTCATCTTTAAACGCTTTCTGGCAATTTACTGTAAGGTAAAAATCAATTCCACATGAATGTTAAAAATTTCTAGCTACTAATTTAATCATATTCTAAATCAAATGTTAATGTGTAACTTTGAGTTCAAATTTTAATAACTATGATTTACTTAGCAGATACTGCAAACTGTGAAGAGATAAAAGATCTAATCAAATACTATCCTATAGTAGGCGTAACAACTAACCCGTCTCTTCTTGCACACGAAGGAAAACCACTTTCAAAAATTATTCCTGAGATCCTTGATTGTTTAGGGGATAGAATGATCCATATCCAGACGATCAGTGAAAATGCAGAGGATATTTTAAAAGAAGCAAAATTATACCGTGATGTTTTTAGTCTGAGGAGTAATTTTTATGCTAAAATACCTGTCACCCGAGAAGGGTATCGTGCTATAAGAATGGTTAAGGATTCAGGAATAAATGTGACAGCAACGGCTATCTTCACCCAGCAACAGGCAATGATGGCTGCAAATGCAGGTGCCGATTTTGTTGCTCCATATGTTAACCGCCTCGACAATATAGTATCACATGGCATTGAAGTAGTCTCTGATATTGTGGAATCAATAAAAATGTATAATCTTAACACAAGGGTATTAGCTGCAAGTTTTAAGAATGTTGATCAGGTTTACCGGGTCTGTCTTACAGGTTGCCATTCTGTTACATTATCTTATGAAGTCTTGCTTGCTCTTATGAGCCACCCTATGACTGATAGAGGAGTTTTAGATTTTGAAAAAGATGGATGTCAATTTTATGATTTAGAAATTTAATTATTTTTATTCAAATGGAATATTAAAGAACTCGGATGATATAGTGAATTACCCTTTGTGAGCTCTCCGCCATCCGGCACGCATCCGCCATCCTCGAGCCGACGGAGGGGCAGCGTTTTTTGCTCTCCGTTTATAAAATGCACCTTGACAATTTAACTTCGAATCTACTTCCGGGTCCCGATAGCCTTAATGGATTCTGCGAACCCAAAGACTAACCAATAAGAGAAAAAATCGTACATTGACCTTGAATTTCATTCGATCTGGACAGCAATAATCAGCTAGTAAAATGTTTGAAACCAAAAAGAAAATGAAGGAAAGACTGATCGGGTCTTTTGGTAAATTAAAAACTGATTCCTTCGACTTTGAATTCATTGATCGGTATTTCAGAAACAAAGATAATTCTGATACTCTCCAGGTTCTGTCAGATAAAACTTGCAATGATTTAGATTTTAATGAATTATTCATGTTTGTAGATCGGACAACTTCAAAAGTCGGTCAACAATTTCTTTATAACACCATAAGGACGATTCCTTCAAATGAGGACAAATTCTTAGAGCAGGAAAAAATCATTGATCAAATAACAAAAGACTCAAACCTAAGGCTAAAACTTCAAATTCATCTAGATAAGTTAACAAGTGAAAATGCTTATTTTATTTCCTCATTATTTCAGGATGAGCATCTTAAAAAACCAAAGTGGTTTTTCGCGATTCCACTATTATCGATTACGAGTCTGTTGTTGTTATTGTTATTCCCATTTATTCCTCAGCTTTTCTTTGTTCTGCTTGTAGTGATTATTATTAATTTGGTAATACATTATTGGAATAAAAAGAATCTTTATGAGTATTTAAGTTCAATGCCCCAACTTCTGATACTAAACAGAGTAGCAAAAGAGCTTTTAGTTTATGATTCATTTAAAAACATAAGTTCGGGCCTGACTGAATCAATAAAGTTAATTGACAAGGTAAGGAGTCGCATGTCTCTTTTTAAACTCGAAGCGAAACTTCAGGGTGATATTGGTATCGCTTTTTGGAGTTTTCTGGAATTAATTAAGGCTTTTTTCTTGTTAGAACCGTTACTTCTATTTGGTGTATTGAAACAATTGGATACAAAAAGAAGAGAAATTGAAAAAGTATTTTCTTTTGTAGGATATGTCGACTCACTAATTTCAATTGCATCTTTAAGACAGAGCCTTAACTTATTCTGCCAGCCTGAAATAAAAGACAAAATCAAAGTTTTAGAAGCAACCGACATGTATCATCCGATGATTGTAGAATGTGTAAAAAACTCAATTCAGGTTGGCGATAAATCAATCCTTTTGACAGGATCAAATATGTCAGGTAAAACATCATTCATTAGAACAATAGGACTGAATGTGATAACAGGTTTAACTATTAATACATGCTTTGCAAAAAAGTTATCTATTGCCAGATTTAAAATATATTCAGCGATCAGGATAAGTGATGATTTAATGAATGATAAAAGCTATTACTTCGAAGAGGTTCTGACAATAAAAGAAATGGTTGAAAAAAGTCAAATGTCAGAATCCAACTTGTTTTTACTCGACGAGATTTTCAAAGGGACAAATACTATTGAAAGGATATCAGCAGGGAAAGCAGTATTATCATACTTGAATACGGGCAGGAATATTGTTTTTGTTTCGACACACGATATTGAGTTAGCGGAATTGTTGAATGAGACCTATGATTTATACCATTTTAGCGAGCAGGTAGATAATAAAACAGTTGATTTTGACTATAAACTAAAAGAAGGAAAACTAAAAAACAGAAATGCTATCCGGATTCTTGAGATAAATGATTATCCTGAGCAGATAATAACTGAAGCCATAAAATTATCAAAAGAGTTTGATAAAATATATGTCATAAATAAACATGTTTAACAAACCAAATCATATCCCCGAGAGACAGTAATACTGCTTTAAAAGAAAAATACTACGTCGCCTAACATGGATGGCAGGTTTAATTACCTTCGCTGAGCTCTCCTCCATCTGATGGATCTGTTGCTTAATGAAGAAAGGATAGCTCTTTGGGTGTATTAGAATGCTAAAAAGATTCATTTTGATAGTAGGGAAATAAAATTTATCTTTCCAGTAATTCTTTTGTAAACAAATAAAATGAAATTAAAATTTTGAAAAAGGTGAAAATATTTTTTGTAATAATGTTAATTTCCTTCAGCGCATTGTTGCAGGCTCAGCAAAAGCCCAATCAACAGGAGAATACTGCTGCAGGACAGAACGATGGGCAGCGGCAAGGACAGCGTGTGGCGCCAGGCACTGGCGGAGAACAGGAAAGCGGAATGGAGCAGGCAGTAGCCGGAGCGGTCGCACAACTTCCGCCGCTGCCAGCAGGACCTTACAAGCCGACATGGGAATCGATACGGGTAAACTACCAATATCCCGAATGGTTCCGCAACGCGAAGTTTGGCATCTACATGCACTGGGGACTCTATTCAGTACCCGCAAAACAAAGTGAGTGGTATTTCCGTCACATGTATGGCAATCAGGAGGTACGTAACTGGCACATTGAGAAATTCGGCCCGCTGAAAGTCTTCGGCTACAAGGACTTCATTCCGATGTTCAAGGCCGAGAAGTATGACCCGGCAAAGTGGGCAGCTATGTTCAAAGACGCAGGTGCCCGTTACGTAGCTCTTACTGCCGAACACCACGACGGATTCTCGCTGTGGGACAGCAAGATCAACAAGCGAAACTCGGTGAACATGGGTCCGCGGCGAGACCTGGTCGGTGATCTGGCCAATGCTGTTAGAAAAGAAGGCATGGTTTTCGGTGTGACCAACCACAGCATGGAAAACTTCACATTCCTGCAGCCGGAAAATTTACCGCAGAATCCGAGGGAGACAACCGATCTGTATGATCCGGAGTGGGCCGACTTCTACCACGTGGCAGACCGTAGCATTGAGGCGCGCACGGTGTTCTACCGCGACTGGGTACTCAAGAACATTGAGCTGATCGACAAATATAAGCCTTCGATGCTGTGGTTTGACAACGGAGTGAACACACGGACACTGGACCCGCTCAAGCTATACGTTGCGGCCTACTACTACAACCGCGCCAAAGAATGGGGGAGGCAGGTAACTATTTCGACCAAGGGGCAAGCCTATCTGGCCGGCAGCGTGCTCGACCACGAGCGCCAGTCCCGTGCCGAGCAGGAGATCTACCCCGATCCCTGGCAGGTAGATGAGTCTGTTCACTCACGCTGGGGCTACCTGACAGAAACCAACTATCTCAACGTAGATGCGATCATCTGGCGTATCGTCGAAAACACGTCAAAGAACGGTAATCTTCTGCTGAATTTCTCTCCAATGGCGGACGGCACGTTCAATCAGGTGCAGATCGACCTGCTGAAAGGTATAGGCATATGGATGCGTCAGAACGGGGAGGGCATTTATGACACTCAGCCCTGGGTAATGTACGGAGAAGGACCCTCGTGCAAACGCGAACAGCGCCCTAACCAGCCGCCCTATGAGTCTACAGACTTCCGCTTCACTCGCAAGGGGAACGTCCTGTACGTCTTCATGATGGCCTGGCCCGGGGATGCACAATCGACTATCAGATCGCTGGCTACCGGTGCAAAGGGCATCAGCGGCACGATCACCAGGGTAACTATGCTCGGGGCAAATGACAATCTGAAGTTCAAGCAGGATGCCGTCGGACTACATGTAACTCTACCGCAGCAGAAGCCCGGAGAGTCCATCTGGACACTGAAGATCGAGGGACTGAAGCTTAAAGAATAGCACCTTTACTTATAAAATCATATGTAAAACTTTAAAAAGACAATAATTATGAAAATGGTAAAACTGACTTTTTGGCTGTTATGTATCATTGGAGTGACCGCTGGCTGTGCAAAAACACAAATAGCTACCGATATGCCTCACCTGGAAAAACGTGACGGGATGACAAAACTCATCGTGGATGACCGGCCGTTCATTTGCATCGCCGGCGAGCTGTCAAATACCGCCTCTACCGACCCTGAAACCACGAAGGCCGTCTTTGCGCGTCTGGCGCAGGCCAACCTCAACACCATCCTCACGACCGTTTCCTGGGACATGGTCGAACCTGAAGAAGGCAAGTTTGATTTCTCGATGGTCGACTACCAGATAGAAGCAGCCCGCGCCAACAACGTGCGGATTGTCTTCCTCTGGATGGCAAGTTGGAAAAATGGGCTGTCGCATTTCCCGCCAACATGGGTCAAGTCAGACCAAGCCCGCTTCCCCCGAGTTGTTAACGGTCAGGGAAAGACGCTGGAGATTCTCTCCACACTAAGCAACAACAACCGCAACGCCGACGCCAGGGCCTTTGCCGCCGTCATGCAACATATTCTCGAGGTGGACAAGAACCACAACGTCATCGCTATTCAGATAGAAAACGAAGTTGGCGCCATGGGCACTACCCGTGACTTTTGCCCTGAAGCCAACGCCGCCTTTGCCGGGCCGGTTCCCAGGGAACTGACCGACTATCTCCAGAAAAACAAGGACAACCTGTTGCCTGAATTCAGGAAGATATGGGACGCCGCTGGCAACAAGACCTCGGGCACATGGGAAGAGGTCTTCGGCAAGAACGTTCAGCGTCCGGCAAATGATCCGCCGGTGCCGAATAACCGCAGCCGTCCTCCTCGCGCCGCCGACGCCGAACTCTTCAACCACACAGACGAGATCTTCATGGCTTGGAATTACTCCCGTTACATCGGATACGTGGCCGAGATGGGGAAGAAGGCCTATGCGCTTCCGATGTACGTCAATACATGGCTCGTGCAGCCTGCAGACATAGGGGCCGGCGACTATCCCAGCGGCGGACCTGAGCCGCTGGTTCATGACGTCTGGCGCGCCGGCGGACCGGCGATAGACATCCTGGCGCCCGATATCTACTTGCCCAACTGGGTTGAAATAATCAAGACCTTCTCGCGCAATGGGAATCCCGCATGGAACCCCGAAACCAGCCAGAATGCCAACAACGCATGGATAGGCTTCACCCAGCTCAATCTCCTGTGCTTCTCGCCGATGGGTGTCGACGGTCGCATGAACACGAGCCCGGACGACCCGTTTATGAGGTCGTATGGGTTCCTCAATTCAATCTCAGGTGCACTTGCCGAGGCACAGGGCAAGACAAATGCGATCAAGCTGATTGAGCTTGAACCGGGGCAGAATCCCGGAAGGGTCGAGATGGGCCGATACATCTTTGATTTCACTCCTGTGGCGGGTGCCTTAGGCGGTGTTCCGACCACCGTGGCGTCTGTACCAGATAACGCGCCCAAGGTTGCTACGCAAGACGATCGCGGTGGCGCCGCTGGTAGCTTCGGTGGCGGAAGCATCGGATTAGCATTCCTCGACAAGCCGTTCCTGCTCATCATTAACACGGCCCCGGATGAGTACTACTTTGCCACCAATGGTTCATTCTCGTTCGTGACGTCGCCAAATAACATCCCCAACGCCAGGGTTGCTTCTCATGCCACGATCGACCGCGGAGGATTCAGGAACGGCATATGGGTAACCAAGCGCCGCGCCAACGGCGATGATGTTATGGGCCGTGGTTATGATGTTTCCGCAGCCGCCGACAATAACCTCCCCGGCTCCCAGATCACTCTAGGTGCCAGAAGAGGCAACCGTGGCGCTGCTGATGTCAGCCCCGCGCTCCAACCGCCATCTGTGACACGCATAAGGCTGTATACCTATCAATAACTCTCCGGGGAGTAAGATTTTATATGAGGCATAACTTGATGCTTAATGGCGTACCCAACTGAAGAGTCGTATGATGGGAGAGCAACACGTACGGTTTAGTGAGAGGTTTAGGGGTGAAGCTCCCCCAGTATTACGAATTCTGTAACAAGACAAATTATCCTCTGCCTGAATTGTGGGGAATGGCTCAGTTTAAATGCGGATTAGAATTCCCGAACCATTCTATCACGCATTTATATTATTTTTATAAAAACTAATTCGTTATTAAATTTATTTAAGCTGATTCATTATTATTCTTTATAAAAAAAAACTTAAAAATCATGATAGTAAAAAATTTTTGTTTATTTATCTTCATTTGCTTAACATCGCTTTCCTGTAAACAACAGATTCCAACAGCACAGAATGAAATTCCTCATCTGGAGAAAAGAGGAAGTGCTACCCAACTAATAGTAGACGGAAAGCCATTTCTTGTTCTCGGAGGCGAATTGCAAAATTCAAGTTCTTCGAGCAAGGAATATATGAAGGATTTCTGGCCAAAGCTTGAAGCTTCCGGAATGAACACGGTCCTTGCCGCTGTTGAATGGTCATTGATTGAACCTGTTGAAGGAAAGTTTGATTTTACAATTGTTGACAATGTTATTGAAGATGCACGTGCTCATCATCTCAGACTGGTGCTTCTCTGGTTCGGCTCATGGAAAAACGGACAGACACATTATGCACCCGGATGGGTGAAAAAAGACTACACGAGGTTTCCAAGAGTAAAAGCTGAAAGCGGAAAAAGTCTCGAAATACTTTCAACATTTGGTAAGGAGACACTTAAAGCCGATGCAACAGCTTTTGCAGCTATGATGAAGCATTTAAAAGAGGTGGACTCTTCTCAGAGAACCGTGCTTATGATCCAGGTTGAAAATGAAGTAGGCGTTTTAGGTTCGCCCAGAGACCATAATGATCTTGCCAACCTTGCATTTAATGCACCAGTCCCGGATGAACTGATGGATTATCTGATAAAGAATAAGGAAAATCTCCTTCCTGAACTGACTGATGTCTGGGAAACAACAGGATTCAAAACATCCGGTACCTGGGAGGAAGTATTTGGGAAAGGAGTAAAAGCAGACGAACTTTTTATGGTATGGAATTACGCACGCTATATTGATGTGTGCGCTTCCACGGCTAAAGCCAAATACTCCATTCCAATGTTTGTGAATGCCTGGCTTGTTCAGCCAGAGGATAAACGCCCCGGAGATTATCCTTCAGGAGGCCCCCAGGCTCATGTGTTGGATATATGGAGAGCAGGCGCCGCGAACATCGATCTTCTCTGTCCTGATATCCATCTTCCGGATTGCGAAGGAATAAGTTTACAATATACACGTAATAATAATACACTGTTTGTCCCTGAATCCAGCGCTGGGGAAAATGGTGCCGGCAATGCATTTTATGTAATAGGCACTCCTAAAGCTATAGGGTATTCCCCTTTCGGAATTGAAAGAATATTTGCCAATAATGAAAAAGACCCTCTGTCAACGGCATATAAAGTATTATCAGCCCTGGCTCCAGTAATACTTGAAGCTCAGTCCAACGACAAGATTGCGTCAGTACTGCTAAAAAAGGAAATTAATCCATCAGTAGAGGTAGTTCTGGGAGGATATAAAGTACTCGCGGAATTATCCAAAAACCGAAGATCACCAGCTGTTCCTGAACTGGGTTATGGAATCATAATTAACATATCTCCTGATGAATACGTTATTTATGGAAGTAATATCCAGGTCTCTTTTTCACCTGCTACACCCGGTCCTGCAATTGCTGCAATCGATCAACTTGACGAGGGTAAGTTTGAAAACGGAATATGGGTTCCGCGCCGGCGTCTTAATGGTGATGACATTATGCTCTATTACGATCTGGCAAAAATGGCTCAGGAAAATAAGACCGGGACTGGCTTGAAATTCGGAAACGGAAATGGAAATGAATTTGTACAACGGGTGAAATTATATCGTTACGAATAGAATGCGACCATAAATTTAAACTCTCTAAATTCTTTCCATTATGAACAGAGTAAATAGGCCGAAGATAATCTCCTTCTGTTAATCCGGATCAACTTGTTGAATAAAGTTAAATTTCACTTTAAAGCATATAAATAAAACCGAGGTTTTTATCATTTTTATAGATTGCATGCGCATGAAAAAAACATTAAAACATAATAACTAATTTAAAATTCAAACGCGATGAAACTTATTGTAAGTGCTTTCATGTTTTTAATTTTCCCCTTCCTAATTAATGCTCAGACTGATGAGGCTATTGTCAGACAAGTAGCCGACAATGTCCTTAAAAATGATGCATTTCAGTTCGAAGGAGTATATAATAAACAGATCTATAATTCCGGCAAAGATGTTCCGGATACTGTTGCTGTCAGACTTAAAAGTAATTTTGCCGGATGGTTTTATGTAAACGGTGTATTGAACATGGCTATGATCGATCTGGGTGATTTTCTGAAAGACGAAAAATATACTAATCATGCCATACAGCATGTTTCTTTCAGTCTGGAAAATGTCAGGTATTTCGAAAAGCGGGATAACACTAATTACCGGCGTCAGCCATTTACCCCTATAATCAATATTCGTTCACTCGACGACTGTGGAGCTATGGGAGCAAGTGTAATCGAAGTCTATAAAAGAGTGAATAATCCTTTATTCAAAACTTATATCGACAGGGCGGCTAACCATATTTCAAACCTTCAGGACCGGCTCGCAGATGGCACACTGGTTCGTAAAGCCCCAAATCCAATGACCCTATGGGCCGATGATCTGTACATGAGCGTTCCCTTTCTGGCACGAATGGGTACATTGACAGGTGATAATAAATACTATGAAGATGCTATCAATCAGGTACTTAATTTCTCTAAATACCTTTGGGATACTGAGAGGGAACTTTATTACCACAGTTATTTTGACGATTTAAAAAGAAATGGTATAGTCCATTGGGGCCGTGCCAATGGATGGGTGATGTGTGCGCAGGTTCACCTACTGAACCAGCTTCCGGCTGATTACCCGAGACGTGATTTAATTATTAAAAATCTTGAAAGACAAATTGTGGGAATTTCAAAGTATCAGGACGCAAACGGACTTTGGCATCAGATTCTGGATAAAACAGACTCTTATCCCGAATCGTCGTGTTCAGCAATGTTCGTCTATTCAATAGGCCGTGCAATAAACCAGGGATGGATTGACAGACGTTATTCCTCTATTGTAATGGCAGGATGGCAAGGGTTAAAGAGCAATATGATCACTCCTGAAGGTCAAATGAAAGATGTATGTGTTGGTACAGGGGTTGAAAATGATTTGACTTTTTACTATAATCGCCCTGCAAAAATCGATGATACTCATGGAATAGGATCGCTCATCGAAGCAGGAATTGAAAGTATTAAACTCAAAGCAAAGATGCAGGAATTAAGACGCAGGTAAATGCTGAAATTCACGACGTGATTAACTTTCGACAGACATGTTGATCACATAGTGAATTTATCTTGTTAATGGATTAGCTAAAGAACAATTTAAAAATTAAATAATTATGTGCAAAATGAAATTTTCTTTTACCAGGCCATCCCAACTAATGATGGCCATACTTCTGGTACTGACATCTCTGGCTGCCGGACAAAGCCCCTGGCAACAAGTTACTGTACCATCAGTTCGTGAAGCAGCTGCCTCTTTTGTCAAACCTCCCAGCGAGTACGGAGCAATTCACTGGGCGATCTGGGGCGGACAGCAGACAAAGGCACGCATTGTTGCCGACATCGCACAGATCCATGCCAATGGTGGCACTGTCTATATGTTAAATAATTCCCGTGGCTTGCTCCCAAAATATTTTACACCTGAATATCTCGACCTTGTTAAAACTGTAGTAACAGAGTGCAAGAAACTCGGAATGAAGGTATGGATTGAAGGCGATGCCGGGTACCCTGACGGATTTGCAGGAGGTATGATCAGCCGTGACTATCCTGAACTTGGAATGCAAGCTATAGTTGCCGATGCAAAATATACAGTTGTTGCCGGACAAACCCTTAAAATAACTCTGCCTGAAAATACGTTAGGCATTCTGGCCAGTCAGAGGCTTTCTGCGCGCGGTAATGCCCCTGTGCCTCCAAGTATCATTGTACCACTTCCGGCAGATGGACAGTTCCGATGGACACCTCCGGGACAGGGGATGTGGGAAGTCACTTTTATAAGACATGTTTACCGGAGCTCTCCCACACGATTCTCTAACCGTGAGGATGGTACCAACGACAAAGACAGCCGATACTCTTTGATCGATTATCTCGATCCCGAGGCCACCCGCACCTACCTGAAAATAATTTTCGACACGTACGAAAAACTGCTGGGAGATGAGTTTGGCAAGACCATACTCGGTTTTCGAGGTGACGAACCCGACTATACCGGTTTTATACCTTGGACACCAAAGCTCCTTGAGACCTTTCAAAGTGAAAAAGGTTATGATCTGAAACCATATATAGCACAGTTTTTCGCAAACGAGCTTACCACTGATGCGAAACGTGCCAAAGCAGATTACTGGGATGTGTGGAGTGGCATGTTCCGTGACAACTTTTTCAAGCCAATTCAAGAGTGGTGCCGGGCACGCAAAATGGATTATATGGTC
>Ga0209747_1001799_pt1 | contig 11242 bp, 10 predicted proteins | sample BarGraNGADG00311_FD_184498 | JGI IMG/M metagenome (GOLD analysis project Ga0209747, IMG submission 184498) | Arctic peat soil microbial communities from Barrow, Alaska - Barrow Graham LP Ref core NGADG0011-311 (SPAdes) (version 2) | ecosystem: Environmental > Terrestrial > Soil > Wetlands > Peat... | reverse complement strand
CGGCTGAACGTCGGGCCGCGGCATGACGAGGACAGAAGACGTGCCCGTCATGAGGAGCGCCTCGTGGCTCCCCAGCTCCACTTCCAGCGCGGCAGCAGCACTGTCAACGGTCCCGGCGGCGACGGGCACACCAGCTCTTACGCCTGGCAATGCATTCTCGATCGTGTAACCGACGATCGCATGGCTCTTCACCGAGGGCGGTAGCTTCCCGGAATCAATGCCTGCCACCTCGAGGAGGTCTACGTCCCATTCGGCTGGACCGCCCAATCCAAGGATGGAGGCATGCGCTTCGTCAAGGGAGAGGTTGCCCGTCAGCCGGCAGGCCATAAATCCTGGGATCTGGACGAACGCTGCTGCCCTTGCCAGAATCTCGGGTTCGTGCTCGCGCAACCACATGAGCTTTGGGCCCACATAGAACGGGTCGATCCTGTTCCCCGCACGGCGGGTGTATTCGATGTCGCCGAACGTGTTCCGCAACTTGTCGCACTGGGCTTCGGCCCGGCGGTCCATCCAGATCATCGCCGGCCGGAGGGCATTCCCCCGGTCATCGACCGCCAGCAACGTAGGGGCCTGGGCCGAGAAAGCGATGGCGCTCAGGCACTCGAGCGAAACGGCCTCAGCGACGTCCCCAACGGCCGAGCGAGCCGCCGTCCACCAGTCCTCAGGGTCCTGCTCGACCCAAGTCGCGTTGTGGTGTCTGGTTGGGTAGGCGCGGCTCGAAGTGGCCAGAGTGTGACCCGTCGAGTCGCACAGTAGCGCCTTTACATTGGTGGTGCCGACGTCAATCCCGAGGTAGGTGTTCATCTCGAACACCCCCTAGACGAGTTCGACGTAGGCGCGGTAAGCGTCGAGCGCGGGGTCCAACGGATCCAGTTCTGTCACGAGAAGGTCGATCTCGCTCAGTTCCAGCGCCACGCTCGCGGCCACACGGGAGAGCTTGCTCGAGTCGGCGGCCACAACCACTGACTGGCTCCGCCGCCGGAGGGCACGCTTCAACTCCGCACCCTCGATAGTCGACTCGGTCGCACCCAATTCGGAGTCGATACCCGACGGAGAGATGAAGCTCCGCGCGTAATAGAAGTCCTGAAGGCTGCGTAACGCCACCGGGCCGACAAGGGCGCCCGTCGAGGCCTCCAACTCGCCGCCAGAAATGATGGCGCGTGCCACCTTGCCACGGAGTAGCTGGAAGGTCTCGATGCCGGTGGTAAACACGGTTGCGTCCGAAGTCGGCATTTCCTGGACCAGCGCATGGATCGTCGAGGACGCGTCCATGGCGATGAACCCGTGCTGGGGAACTAGGGCGGCGAGTTTGACCGAGATGCGGAGCTTGGCCTCGCGATGGCTGACCTTGCGGCGTTCGAAGAGTTCCGGGGGGACGGCTACAGCACCGCCTCGCACGCGTTTGAGCAGCCCCTGATGCTCGAGTTCAGTGAGGTCACGGCGGATGGTCATTTCGCTGACCCCGCACTCCTCGGCCGCACTCGCAAGGTCGAGGACGCCCTCCCGGGCCAGGTGCGCGCGCAACTGAGTCCGACGGCTTTCCGCGCTGAGCGAGCTGATGGCCATGCTCTCATCCCCCTGCCACTTCGTTGAGACAGATGTTCACTGATGTGATGTCACGATGATCTTACCATCATTGAACATGCCGCACAAGGCGTGCATCCGATGACTCACTTACAGCTCCACGCCGCGTCTTGCGACGCAGTGTCGCGGGTGGACGCCAGCAGGGCTGGAAGATCGACGCCCCTGGCTCGGCCGGCTCCATCGCATCCGTGATGTAGACCACGCCACCCTTCAACGCTGGCCGCGAGTAGTCGCCCCGCCGTTCAGGCGTGTCTCTCAACTGATCGTCCATGGACGTCCACCGGTGGTGCTGCGCGCCGTGCGATCGGCGTCCGAAAGCCGTGTCCCCAGGCTGAGTCGCTTGCGAGGTCGAACGGGGGCACGCTCGACTCCTGTCTATCACACGGGATAATGTACGGAATCCCGTCTAATAGCCGATAGAGTGGCGCCGTGGCCATCGAACGAACGGAGCTGGAGCTGGTCTGGCCGGCCGACCTGTTCCGGCAAGAAGGCCAGGCGCTGCTGGCCGCCGACAGAGACGACGAATCGACACTGGGCTGGCTGCTGGCCGAGGCCTTCCACGGGGAGCGCGGCTATCGACTCTTCACCCAGACCCCAGCTCCGTGGACGGGCTGGGAAGAGGACCTGGTGAACGGCCATAAAGCCCCATCGCCGCCTCAGGGACCATCACCGAGGGCGCAGCTGGTCGCCGGGCTGGTCCGCGATACCGCTCAGCTGCCACGGTATGTCCCCAGGCAGTACTACTCGGCGCGCCGCAACCCTTCACCCGACACGCCCCTGACGCCAGCGCAGACCAAGACCGCGTACGCCGAGGTGATCGCCGCCCTGGCCCGCACGGGATACTTCCACGATGCATTCGGCAGCTCCTGCGTCGATGACGCCGACAACCCCGCCGAGCAGGGTCAGAAGAAACTCTCCAGCCTGCTCGACACCGACTGCCCGATGTGGCCGCTGGCCCGCGATAACGGGGAACTGAGCGGCGTTGAACAGGACTGGTCTGAAGACCTGTTCTTCGACGTCATCGAGGCACTTCACGACCTGGTAGCCCGGCCGCGATGGCGGGGCTGGCACGAATTTGACCAGCACTGGGACTACCAGGACTTTGCCCGCGCCCCCGGACAAGCGGTTTACCGGTGGAAGGTGAACGAGCTGCTGTTCCGCTCGGAGGTACTGCTGCAGCTCGCCGACTCCGGCAGTGACTGTGGGCGGCTGGTCCATGCCCCCGGTGATGCTCGTGACGATTTGCTGCGGCGTGCCGTGCAGTCTCCCGAGCCCAAAGTGCGTGATCTCGTCGACCATGCCGTCGCCCAGTTTCGCGGCCGCGGTGCCACCTTCCTTGCCAAACGAGAGGCGACCAAGACCCTGGCAGACGTCCTTAAGCACCGCCGGGCACTGCTGAAGAGCGAACTGTTCAAGAAGGACGAGGATGCCCTGTTCCAGATCGCCAACCACTTCGAGATTCGGCACATCAACGAGCGTCAGAAGGGCGACTACGATCCGGCCTTCCTCGACTGGGTCTTCTGGTGGTATCTGGCCACCATCGAGCTGACCGACCGACTGCTCGACCGCCAAACCGGCCTATGAACGAGACAGCCGAACCGGCGGCGATGCTCGCCCGCGGTGACAGCGCTCAGGATCCGGTCGCGCTGCTGGGAGGCGTCCCGCTCACCCCAGACGAGGCTGAGTACGTCGAGGCCGCCCGGGCGGCGAACACGCTGCGGGGGTACAGGTCGGACTGGCGCGAGTTTGCCAGCTGGTGCACCCAGCATGACGTCGAGCCGATGCCGGCTGCTCCGGCCACGGTGACCGGGTATCTGTCCGACCTGGCCCGGCATGGCGCGAAGGTCGGCACCATGAGCCGGCGCCTGTCGGCGATCAAGTTCGCCCACCAGATGCGAAACCTGTCCGACCCGACGCGCAACGCTCGGGTGGTGGCGGTGTGGGAGGGCATCCGTCGCACCCACGGCGCACCGCCGGATCAGGCCGCGCCGCTCATGCCCCCGGAGCTGTTCGACGTCTTGGACGCCTGCCCGACCACCAAGGTCTGGCGCACCCCAGGGCGTCCGGATGAGACGGATTTGGCTGGTGCGAGGGATCGGGCCCTGCTGCTGGTCGGGTTCGTCGCCGCATTGCGTCGCAGCGAGCTGGCTGCACTAACGGTCGACCAGGTCGCCGAGCACCCCAACGGCCTGGTGCTGACGTTGCCCAGGTCGAAGACGAACCAGACCGGGGAACGGGTCGAACTCGTTGTGCTGCCGCGCGCCGGCAACCCGGCCCGTTGTCCAGTCACCTCCCTGACCCAGTGGTGCGAGCTCGCTGGCATCACGGACGGACCTGTCTTCCGCGCGGTCGGCAAGGACAACAAGGCCGCCGGCCGGGCGCTGCACCCGGAGTCAATCAACACCCTGATCCAGAAGGCGGTCACCCGCGCAGGCATGGACTCCGGCCCGTACAGCGCGCACAGCCTGCGCGCCGGGTTCGTCACCTACGCCCACCTGCGCGGAGCCAGCGACCGCGCCATCGCCCACCAGACCCGCCACCGCTCCCTGGCTACCCTGGGCGCCTACGTCCGCGTCCAGCAAGCATGGACTGATAACGCCGCCACCTCCCTGGGTCTCTAGTCACCCCCCATCGGATGACTTGGGATAGATGCGAGGTTGCCACCCGGCGGCGTCGCTGAGAAAGAAGCCGTAGCTCTGGGAGACCCCAAATCTGTCTGCGAGCAGTCCTGGGTCGAGACCGGCTTGATCAAGGAGGAGGAGTCGCAAGACCCAGCTGAGGGATTGAGTGACAGTGAGTACTCGGTCGATGCTGGTTTCTTCCAGCCAGTCGGTAGAGGGCTGATGTGCGTACTTGTTCCGGACGTCGTAGACGAGCTTCGTCCACCCCGTGGGGTCGCCCGTGATGCCGGGGACGAGTTCTTCGGCATCACGGGCAAAGTCTCGAAGACGGGTGCGGTAGCCAACTTCATGGACATGGGCGAGGTAGCCGTGGACTGCGTCGGCAGCGTCGGCACTGATCTCGCGGACTGCTTCGGTGGCGGCGGTTTGGATGGTCTTGCTTTGTTCGTGAGTGAAGCGCAGCGTCTCAGGGTGCAAGGCGCGGTGGAGACCCTCGGCGATGGTGGTCAGGACTCGTACTTGTGTCTCGACCGCCAGGTTGGTCTCCCAGAGGCTGGCGACGCCGGCCGGTAGGGGGCCAAGCACCTGGGCTCGGTCGAGCCAGGTGGCCAGGACCTCGATCGAGATATCCAACAGCGGGATCAGGGGGTCTGCAACCGCTGGGTTGTCGTCGACTTGGGAGGCTGAGTAGACGGGCCACCAGGTGCCTGGATCTGGGCTGAGCTGGACATCGGAGGGCCTGATGCGTTCGCCGGTGGCGAGGGCGAGGAGTGTGCAGATCGGCCGGATGATGGTGCTGCCAAGCTCTCCGTAGCTGCGGGGTGGGAGGTCCACCAGCTCGAGCCAGCCCCCGTCCGTTTCGATCCTTGCGCTTCCGCCGGTCTCGAGGGGTACAGGGTCGTGAGGGCAGGGTCCGTACCTGGGGATGCGGAGTCGGACCCCTCGGAAGGGATGTCGCGGCTCGATATGGCCTCCGACGAGGGACCAGATGGGGCGGAAGGTCTGGTTCGTTTCGGTCCATCTGGTCGAGTGTGCTTGCAGGATCGAGACGGGCACAGAATCGCCGGGCTCGTCGGGTGTCAGTCGTCCGTGCAAGGTCTGGGGTCCGCGGTCCTTGGCGAATCCAATGCTGCTCTTGGTTGATCCGTCCGCTGCTACCTCGATATCTGTGATTTCGTAACCCGGGTAGAACTCGGGGTCGACGGATAATTCAGAAGCAGCCTCACGGCCTAGGCGGAGGAAGCCGTTGCGTTTCTCGTCGGGGTCGGCGGTGATCGAGAACACCCCGGCCTGTTGAGGAGGGTCTGCTCCCATGGGGCTCATGTGCTGTCGCTCTTCTTCCTAAGCCCAGCCGCCGGCCTGGTGCTCTGCGCGGCCGTACGGGGCCTGTGGCGTCTGGGGGCACTCCCGGCCTGACCTTAGTGCCACGCTCAGACGGTGTGACTTTGGGCGGTAAGTGGCGGTGAATCTTGGCCGCTATCTGGCGCGTGGGGCCGTCCGCTCTACGTCTGTCCTACTGGGAACTGGACCGTTCGCGCGCGTCTCGAAGGCAGACGGGTCCCAGACCACCGATCCGCAACGAGATGCGCTCGGCGAGGCACGGCGTCGGCACGACCTACGTCGTGCGGCTCTTTTGGTTGAGGTCGTAGATCAGGGCGACCTTCCGGGCGTTGACCGGGTCGTAGCTCTCGAACACGCCCGGCTCGCCACGAACCTCGGCCTGGAGCCGACGCTGGACGTCGCGCACCACGGTGATGGCCAGCCCGAGGTCGCCCGGCGGGCGCAGGTAGACCTGAGCGGGAATTCCGGCACCAGGTACTGCCGGGTAGGCCACCGCCTGCACAGCCGGAGCATTCTCGGCGTCCACCTCAGCCCAGGGGAGCAGCTGGACGTCGGCGTCTCGCAGCTCCCCAAGAAGGTCCGCCAGCAGGTCTTCGGGTGAGGAGTCCACGGCCGAAGGCTACTGCGCCGGAGCTGCACTCGCCGGCCCCCAGCGCTACAGCACGTCAGCACGTCAGCACGAGCGTTCTGCCGCAGATAGTGGGTGGTTATCTGCGGTAGCGTCCCGCAGCCCGCGCCGGGCTGTGCGGGAGCCCCGAGCCCGAGGGTGAGGGCCGCACGAGCACTACGCCGCCCATCAGGCACCGGATAACGAGCCTAGCCGAGGCTCTTCACGATTCCGCCGAACGCAGCATCCAGACCCATCCCAATCACGGTCAACAACAGACTGAAGAACGAACCAGCGACGAACATGAACGACGCCGGGTACGCCCAATGTGACAAGTGGTCTACCCAGACTCGGCGAAGCGGTGCCGAAGTGGAGTCGTTGGCGTCGTCTCCACTGATTCTCGTCACCCTCCGCAGTGCCTCCCGGCGCCCGCTTCGGCGGGCCGAGAGCAGTTCTATCCCGAGCCACAACGGAGCGATAACCGACGCGACGAAGACCAGCAGAAGGATGCCCTCGGACCAGTCCTGGACTAGCCGAACGAACTGCACACTTGCTTCTATCGCTGCGTCCGAACTGGTAGAACCACCAATGTCACCACGAGTTTGCCCGCTCCTCGAAGCGCCGGCTAGACCGTTGATTCCGTCGAGTTGCAGCGCGATCACGCCGCCGATGAACCCGCCGAGCACCAAGAGCGCAAACCCCCCGACGGCCGCGGATATCCCGCTGACGTGAGAATCTTCACCGCCGGTCTGCCCGCTGCGCGCTGGTCCGACGACCCGCTGCTCGCCGCCCTCGGACCGCGCACCGCCGTTATCTACTCCTTCCGCGGCGACGTCGCGGCCGCGGCCGCCGGCGCCTACGACGACCGGCTCCGCCACTTCCTGGCCGGCAAGCCCACCGACGTCACCGCGTGGGTCGTGTTCCACCACGAGCCCGAGGACGAGATCGCCCTGGGCGCGTTCACCGCCGAGCAGTTCCGCGCCGCCACCGGGCACCTCGCCCCGATCATCCGCGCCGCCGGCGCCATCCCGACGACCGTGCTGATGCAGTGGACGCTGCACCCCGAGTCCGGCCGGCACTGGCGGGACTACTACAGCCCCGACATCGACCTGCTCGGCTGGGACGCCTACAACCACGGCCGGCTCGCCGCCACCCCGCAGTACAGCAACCCCGACACCATCATCGACCCGGTGCTCGACGTCGCCCGGCAGACCGGCAAGCCGTTCGGCTGGGCCGAGTTCGGCTCACCCTGCCTCGACCACGACCCGGACTGCACCGGACGGGCCGGCTGGCTCACCGCGTTCGGCACCGCGGCCCGGACCGCCGGCGCGGCCTTTGCCGCCTACTGGAACCAGACCCGCGGCGTCGACTTCCGGCTCACCGACCCGGCCTCGACCGCTGCCTACCGGCAGCTCAGTCCGAGCGGCGGTGAGCCCCGACTTGGAGTCCGCGGCGGGCCGCGGGCCGCACGGCAACGCATCGGTGGCCCCTGGAGCTCCTGTTGGCTGTGCGTCTTCGCCTGTTCGTCGCCCGCGCGACCGGGGTGGGCGGGTCCCGAGCAATTCGAGCGCCCAAGCGATTTCCTCAGCGCCGCAATGCGTGAGCACGTCCCTGACAAGGTCGGGCGTACCGGGATGCGTCAGGGACGGCTCGCCTGGCGTCCAACCAGGCTCACTGGCTGCTGATGCTCCTACTGGGGGTCCAGGACGACGTAAGCGATGGCGGTGCCATCGTCGAGGTAGCCGCGGAAGCGACTCTCTTTCAGGACCGGGGAGGGCGTGAACACGGAGATGGCGACGCTGACGAACAGACCTCCGAACTTGATCGCGGCCTTGGCGGCCGAGCTCGCCACCTGGTGGGCGAGCATGTGCTCGAGCTGGCTGATGGCTGTCTCCTGCAGCAGCTCTGCCAGGTGCTCACCGAACTCGGACTGGCGCTCCGGGGGGCCGTTGTAGATCACGACGTAGTACCCGGTTGCGGTCAGAGGGTTCACCGTGACCGTGGCGTCGTCGTGGATGGGGTTGCCCTGCGGCGCCTCGTCCGGGACGGGGACCAGGACGCCGTCCGGTGCCGCCTCGAAGCGCGAGAAGTCCGGCGTGGCCGCGGCGGGGAGTGGGTCCTGGGTCGAGGGTTCGGCGCGACGGTCATCGCGGCCGGTCTTCTCGCCCTCGGCGAAGACGTCGAGCTGCTCGGCCTCGAGCGGAGGCGTGTGGTCCACCTCTGGCTCGGCGAACCCTGCCTCATACCCCTGCTCCCAAACGGGTTCGCGATCCGGATCACCGGCGTACGGATTGACGAGTGTCATCGTGACCTTCCAGGGCTTGTCGGGGGGTGGACGTGCCGTTCAGGGGTCCTCGTCACGCCGGCTCCTCAGGGTGGGCGCCGGCCGCAGCGGCCTGCACGTTCTTCGCGTGGTGGGCACGGGCTGTCTTCTCGGCCTTGCGGTGGAGCCAGGCCGAGGTGGTCGACAGCGCCTTGCTGCGCTTGTCCGTGGGACCCTGGGTCCTCAGCGCTGGCGCGGCCCTACTGGTCATTGGGCCCAGGGTTGCGCTGCACGGTGACGACGACGGTGGAGCCGGCGCTCACGACAGTGCCCGGCGGCGGTGCGATGCTCATGATGTCGCCTTCGGAACCGGTCCCGACGGTGTTGAGGACCCACTCCACCCGCAGCCCCAGCTCCTCGGCCGTGGGCGGCGTGACCCGGTTCCCGGCCCCGTCGAAGCCTGGACTGTCCACGTCCTCGGCACTGTTCCACGCAGGGACGGCCACCTGCTTGGGCGGTTCGACGGGAGCGCCGTCGACCCGTGCCGGCAGCACCAGCGGCACCGCGCTCAGCGTCGGGATGCTCGCGGCCTTCGGTTCGTTAACGGCCAGCGAGGCGGCCGCGGCGATGCTGTTCAGGTCGTGCGCCAAGGCGTTCCGGTACGCCGACAGCGCCGCGATGTCGACCGGCGCCACGAACTGGCTGGGGTGCGTCGTGATGAAGTCGATCTCGTTCATCAGGAACCAGTCCTGGTTGCGCAGCGATGCGCACTCCTGCAGGACGTCCTTCTGGTGGGCCAGGTCGATGTAGTTCGGCGGGTTCGGCAGGTCCAGGATGCTGTAGCTGTCCAGGAGTGCCGAGTAAGGGACACCCTTGCCGGTGAGGGTGCCGGGCCAGGAACGTGCGGCGGCGACCATGTCCTCCACCGTGGTGGGGATGGGCGAGGTCTGCCCGCCCTGGATGAAGCAACTGACCTTCACAGAGCGGTTCTCGATGGCCTTGCTGAAGCTCTGCGACACCGAGCCAGAAGCGTTGAACAACCCGTAGCTGCCGGACAACGACACCGACAGGCTCTCCTGGTCGGTCTGGCTCGAGGATGATACCTCGATCACACCGAAGAACTGCCCGCCCGTCACCAGTCCGCGCACGAACATGTCACCGAACTGGTCCTGGAACCTCGTGCTGTCGCCCTGCCCGAGAAGTGCGCCGGCAGCCGGGTCGATGACCGGCGCCCTGATGCTGCTGAACGCCTGCAGAACGTTGATGGAGACCATCAGGAACACCGAGCTGGAGTGGAAGTGGCAGCTCTGGGCGTAGTTCATCTTCGCCGAAGCGCTGAAGAGGCCGACACCCGCGCTGGCGCTCGCCGAGATCCCGAGCGCACTCTGGATGTCCTCGATCGAGCTGACCTCGGTCATCTGGAACGTGACCGTGTCGCCAGCCGCCCCGTGGATGTCGGTCGGATCACCAGACACCCCAGCATTGCGGGCGTCCGCACTAGGCGTGTCGATCCCCACGCCGTAGTCCATCCCCTGCTTGTACTCCACCGTGGCTGCGGGCATCGATTCGCTTCCCTCTCAGACGTGCAGAAGAACCCGACATCGATTGTCGGGAAAGGACACGGCGGTGTCAAGGCGTGGAAGCAACGAGGAGTCGTTCGAAGGCTTCTCGTGGGGTGAGGAATCCCAGGCTCGCGCGGGGCCTCTCGTTGAGCTCTTCGGCGATGGAGGTCAGGTAGGGCTGGTGGTCGGTGATCGTGGTGCCCTTGGGCAGATACTCGCGGATCAGACCGTTCGTGTTCTCGTTGGTGCCGCGTTCCCAGGGCGAGTGGGGGTGGGCGAAGAACACGGGCATCGAGGTCGCCAGGGTGAAGGCGGCGTGCCGGGCCATCTGCGAGCCCTGGTCCCAGGTCAGGGTCTTGCGCATCATCGCGGGCAGCTCGTTCGCGTTGTCGATCAGGACGTCGGCCAAGGCGGTGGAGGCTTTGCCGTCGGGCAGCGCGAGGATCAGCGTGTACCGGGTGGTGCGCTCGACCAGCGTCGCGGCAGCGCTCTTGCCGTGGGCACCGATGATCAGGTCGCCCTCCCAGTGTCCGGGCACGCGCCGGTCGGCGACATCTTCGCGGGCGTCGATGCTGGTCATCCCCACGATCGGGGCACCGTGCTCGCCCAGGGGTCGTGGTCGGCGCCGGCGGGTCCGCTTGGAGCGCAGCAGGACCCCGTACTTGGCGAGCTCGCCTTTGGGCAGGGCGTAGATGAACCGGTAGATCGCCTCGTGGGACACGGTGCGGCCGTCCGCGGGCGGGGATGCGTTCATCAGGCCCACAGTCTCGTCCTGGGCCTCCAGGTGCAACCGGCCCGCGATCTGGCGCGGGGTCCGCGACTGACCCAGATCGGCCAGGACCCGAGCCCGCAGGACCTCATCGGCGGCGACCTTCCCGGTCTGCGGGCGACGGCGACGGGCCTGGGCAGCGCAGTCCGCGGCGTTGCGGGATCTGCCCTCGCCGCCGCGCGGGCACTGGCGCGGTGGTGGCCGAACCCTCTTGCTGTCACATGACACAGAAACGATGGTTCGTGTTACACCAAGACCGCAAAGACATCGCCGCAGGTCAGACCTGTAACGCACCCCGTGTCCGCGCCTATGTCATGCTTTTGGGTGTTTGCGTTACAGTTTCGGGTGAAGATCGGCTACGGACGTGTATCAACCCGGGATCAGAATCTCGATGCGCAGCGCGACGCCCTGAGCGCGGCCGGCTGCGATCAGATCTTCGTCGACAAGGCCTCCGGCAAGCTGGCCCGCCGGCCGGAGCTGGACAAGGCGCTGCTG
>Ga0209747_1001797_pt1 | contig 11247 bp, 6 predicted proteins | sample BarGraNGADG00311_FD_184498 | JGI IMG/M metagenome (GOLD analysis project Ga0209747, IMG submission 184498) | Arctic peat soil microbial communities from Barrow, Alaska - Barrow Graham LP Ref core NGADG0011-311 (SPAdes) (version 2) | ecosystem: Environmental > Terrestrial > Soil > Wetlands > Peat ... | reverse complement strand
CATCTGCATCAGTGCAGTTAATGTCATCCTTGAAAATAAAATCCGGAGAAGCCTTAAATGTTCCATTCGCCGATTGAATAAATAATTTTCCCGGTGTCTCTTTTGATCCACCGACAAAAACATCTGTCAGTTTATCTTTATTTACATCAGCTATCGCCATTGCCGGACCACATGTTGACAACATTGATAACAGTAAGGGTTGACGTTCAAAATCATTAGATCCATATTCAACATGTTCATAGGCAACAGGTGATTCAACCATTGAAAATATTTTTTTTACCGGGGCAACGACAGGTGTCTTCTGTTTTTGTCCGCTCTCGGTTATTATAATCAACTGGTTAGCTTTAATATTCTTTAAAATACTTACTTTGCCTCGTGGCCATTCAACTCTGACAGAGTCAACAACCTCACTGTCAGATAATCCAAAATGAAGTTTATTGCTTACACATGATTGATAACCGCGTGATGGTGATTGTTCCTGATATTGCACTCCATGACGGGTAAAGACATAAACTTTACTGCCTATTCCAGAGGTGTTCTTATCACCCCCTTTTAATTGAATTGTGATATAATTGGTTGCAGGCAGATTTGATTCCCTAAGCATATTTCTGTAAATCGATGCAGTTTCATTCTGATTACTGACAACCAGATCAAGGTCCCCGTCATTATCAAGATCAGCGTACGCAGCTCCATTGGAGAATCCTTTCCTGTCAAATCCCCACTCAACACTTTTATCAGTAAATGTCAGGTCCTTATTATTTTTAAAAATATAACTTTGCATGGGAGTTGAAGTCATAAAACCTGAAAGCATTAACGTATCTACAGGAGCCTTCGCTCTGGCTTGCTGCAAATAATAGTCTGTTTTGTACTTTAAAAAATCACGATTGGTATAATCCTTAAAATACCCGTTTGAAACAAACAGATCCTTCCAACCGTCATTATCATAATCAGCAAACAACGGGGCCCAGCTCCAGTCTGTGTTTGAAACACCGGCAAGCTGACCGATCTCGCTGAATGTTCCATTGCCATTATTTAACTGAAGCATATTCCGCATGGTCGAGTGATAAAAACCATCCATAACCATCTTCGCATATTCCATATAGTTTTCCATCCCATAAAGCAGCTTAAGTCTCTTATTATCTGCAGATAGCATGTCGGTTGTAAAGATATCAGGCCAGGTATCATTATTAAAATCATTTATATCGTTGCCCATGGCAGAAAGAGAAATATGCTGAACATATTCGGAAAGTTTATTGGTGAATGTTCCATCTTTATTGTTAATATACAGATAATCAGGCTCAACATAGTCATTTGTAACATAAATATCCGGCCAGCCGTCCTTATTGATATCAGAAATAGCAACCCCAAGCCCGTATCCCAGAGCATTGGTTAAAATGCCTGATCCCGGGGTAACATCAACAAAATGATTTCCGTCATTCCTGAATAATTTATCGCCTGCATAGGGATCGCTTTCAACCCTGGCCTTTTCGAAATCAACCCCCCTGAGTACTTTAACATTTGTAGTCACTATAAAAAGATCCAGATCACCATCGAGGTCATAATCAAAAAATGCACCGAGTGTAGAATAGGACGGATCATCTATGCCATAGGCCTTGGCCATTTCTTCGAATTTCAGATTTCCTTTATTGATAAATAATTGATTTCTCCTCTTTTCAAGGTCATTTTTGCCTGAGTAACATACATAAATATCAAGCAATCCATCTCCATTAATATCCACCATAGTCACACCTGATTTCCAGCCCTCTCTCCCTCCTACGCCCGCGCTCTCTGTTATATCCTTGAACTTAAAATCTCCCTGGTTGAGATACAGCTTATTAAGTCCCATGTTTGATATAAAATAAATGTCATCCAAACCATCATTATTTATGTCTCCAATCGCCACACCCCCGCCATTGTACAGGTTTTCATATGTTAAAGCATTGTGCTGTTCGTTCTCAATAATAATATTTTTAAACGTTACACCTGATTTTTTTGCAGGAACCGATTCAAATAGTTTTGTTGTCTGACCGGTGGTACAAACTGAAGTCATTACAAGAGCTATGATTATAAGTTGCTTAGCAATAGACGAATTAATCAGATTCTTTTTCAATAACATATCCATGAGTTCCAAGTATATTTCAAACGATAAGTTTTTTCACATAATCCGAACAAATGCCGAATAAAAGTAATAAAACCATTTTATTCACATAAAGGAAAACATTTTAAATTATATGGTTAAAACTTAACGTAATTTATATTGCAATTTTTTTTATATTTACTGAATAAGTAAGTTTTTCAGCCTAAAAGTCCTTATGGATTTTCTTATTGTTTATTTAAACCTTAACCTTAACCTCAATCTTAACCTCAACTCCATGAAACGATTATTCCTCTATCTCATTGCACTTGCAACTGTTTGTATTGTCAGTACATCCTGTCAGGAAAACAAAACCGTAAAAATGACCGGCCCCTTTCCATTCAAAACATTTAAAATCACCAGGGGAACCAATATAGGTCACTGGCTCTCTCAAAGTGAAAGAAGAGGTGAAGAACGGGCAAAATTTTTCACAGAAAAAGATGTCCGTTTTATTGACTCCGTCGGTTTTGATCATATCAGGTTGCCAATCGATGAGGTGCAGATGTGGGATGAAAATATGAAGCGACATGATGATGCTTTCATGCTACTTAAAAATAGCCTGGATTGGTGTCAGAAAGAAGGGCTTCGTGTAATAGTTGATCTTCATATTCTGCGTTCCCATTATTTTAATGCAAAAGAAAAACCTTTATGGACAGTACCGGCTGAACAGGACAAGTTCATCGCAATATGGAAAGATCTTTCCGGTTTTCTACATAGCTATCCAAATGGAATGGTGGCTTATGAGTTTATGAATGAGCCTGTTGCAGATAATCCCGAACAATGGAACACTCTTCTTGCCCGTGCAGTTGATTCTATCCGCCAATGGGAGCCTCAGCGTGTTCTTGTGATCGGTTCTAACCTGTGGCAATCGGCGAATACCTTTGACCAGCTGAAAATTCCAAAAAATGACACCAATATTGTATTGAGTTATCACTTTTATGAACCCTTTTTCCTTACTCACTATCATGCTTCATGGACAGAGCTCAAAGACTTTAACGGGGAAGTAAATTATCCCGGACAGATTGTACTTAACAGCAAAATACCTGCACAGATGCGTGTGTACAACCGTGATACCCTGGTAAAAATGATGCAAAAACCATTGCACCTCTCCGATAGTCTCAAATTACCTTTGTACTGCGGAGAATTCGGGATATACAAGGAGTTTTTCCCGGCTGCAAAACTGGCCTGGTATAAAGACATGGTATCAATATTTAATCAATATGGAATTGCTTACGCTAACTGGAACTATAAATCAGGAGAATTTGGCATTGTTGATAACGATATGAAACCACTTCTGCCTATTATTAAAATTCTTACCCATCCTAATGGAAAATAGAAACATTTAAGAAAAAAAATTATAAGCTAACCTTAAACCACATTATCAAATGAAAATTAAAAAATATTTTTTGGTCATTTCAGCATTATTACTGACATGGCAGGCTGTCTCTTTTGCACAGGTTTCCAATGAGAAAGTATTCCAGGTTAAAGGGTTTTGTATCGGTGCTCCTTCTCCAAAAGGAGTTGACCGTTTTATAAAATTCATAAATGAGGAACTGGCGCCCCGTGGTGTTAACACATTGCTCATTCTAATAGATTATAACTATCAGTTCGAAAGTTATCCTCAGTTGAGAGACTCAGCAGCACTTTCAAAGGCTGAGGTCAAGAAAATCGTGTCCGCATGCAAAAAAAATAACATCCGGATTATCCCGCAGATTAATATGCTGGGTCATCAGTCGTGGGCAAATCATACCGGTAAACTGTTGGAACAATTTCCACAGTTCGATGAAACACCATACATAAAAATGCCCGAAAAGTATGTCTGGCCAAACAGCGATAAATTGTACTGTAAAAGTTATTGTCCTCTTCATCCTGAACTTCATAAGGTTATATTCGCCGTAATCGATGAGATATGTGATGCCTTTGAAACTGATGCTTTTCACGCAGGTATGGATGAGATATTTTATCTCGGTGATGAACAATGCCCCCGGTGCTCCGGTGTAGACAAAGCAGAACTTTACGCGGGTGAGGTAATCAGACTCAGGAACCATCTGGCTGAGAAAAACAGGGAATTATGGATTTGGGGTGACCGTATGATTGATGGAAAAACAACCGGTATTGGTGAGTGGGAAGCAAGTTATAACAGTACTTATCGCGCAGTCGATATGGTACCAAAGGATGTAGTTATATGTGACTGGCATTATGAAAGACCAGATCAAACCCCGGTTTATTTTGCCATGAAAGGTTTTCGAGTTATTACATGTCCGTGGAGAACACCTCCGACTGCTGTCATTCAGACTGAAGACATGGCAAAATTCCGTAAATATGCAACTCCGGAGATGAAACCGAGATATTATGGAATGATACAAACCACCTGGATGGACCCGGATGGATTTATAGATGGCTTCTACGGAATCAAATCAGCAAATGCTCATGAATCAGTTCACCCCGGGAATGAAGCTTATAGCCCCTGGAACACTTTCAAGGCAATGTATAAAAGGATAGATGAATTAGAAAAAGAGCCGAAGTAGTTTTTCCTGATAGACCATAATTTCGTAAAAGAATTCAAGCCATGAAGATCTTACATATATTCTCCCTTGCACTGTTTTCAACACTTCAGATCAATTCCTTCTCCGCGTCTCTGCCTGAAATAATTAATATCAGACAAAAACCCGATTCAACAGGCCTTTATGAAAAGCTGGAGATATCCTTTAATCTTAATGCTGATTATATTAACCCTTTTGATCCCGATGAAATTGATGTTACAGTTGATTTTACTTCACCTTCAGGAAAGAAATGGCTGATTCATGGTTTTTATGATTATTCCTTTGGTACATTATGGAAAATCAGGTTCTCACCCGATGAAACAGGCAAATGGAGTTATACCATTTCAGCTCATGATAAGAACGGATCAGCAACCAGCGGCATACAATCTTTTGTAGCAGTTAAGTCCAATAAAAAGGGACCTGTTCAGGTTGCAGCCAATAAGCGCTATCTGAAACACAGTGACGGATCAGAATTCTATGGTATCGGGTTATGGTATAACGACAGTTACGCTGAGTTTAACCACGGACAGGTTAAAGGGGAGGAACTGGATTATTTAAAATCCCTGGGAATAAATTTTATCGGATCCTTTATCACTCCCCTTGAAACCATGGGTAGTGGTTTGGGCCGGTATGATCAGAATATCTGCGGAAGACTTGACGAACTTATAGGAATGTGCGAGGACAGGGATATGGTGCTGAGTCTCAATGTCTGGTTCCACTCCTATCTTTCTGAAACAGTCTGGGGAGGGGGTAACGTCAGATGGTATACCAATCCATACCAGCAAATAACCAAAGCCAAGGATTTCTACAGAAGCGAGACAGCCTGGAAATACCAGGAAAAGCTATACCGGTATTTTATTGCAAGATGGGGCTATAGCAGGGCGCTTGCCATCTGGTTTATTATTGACGAAGTAAATGGAACGGATGGCTGGGTTTCAGGCGACAGCATTGCAGCCTCAGGTTGGGCAAAAAAAGTTCATACTTATTTCAAGACCAACGATCCTTTTAATCATCCGACAACCGGTACAAGGAGCGGCGGAATAAATGAATTCTGGCATCAGGGTTATCAGACATTTGACCTGGCTGCACGCGAGATTTATGAAGCACAGGGATTCCAGGTTAATAAAACCGGCACAATTGACTCAGCCGCTGTTAATCCACTTAAAAGCAGTTATTCAAATTACAGACAGGAGATCCAAAAACTCTGGAAAGGTTACGAAAAACCTGCCATTGTAGGAGAAACAGGATGGGATCATATGTTTTATGAACCAGGCATGCCGGAATATCAATCCGTCTATCATAATGCTCTATGGGTGGCATTGACCACAGGCTCTGCAATGACCCCTTTCTGGTGGGCACATTCCAACAAGCTTAATGACAACGTATTAACATCGCAGATTACAAATATTAAAAAGTTTACCGATCTTATTCCTTTCGCTAAACTTACTGATGTGTCGCCGGCTGACATAAAAAGTGTGAGAGGAGATGCATATGCTATAAAAAGCAATGAAATAATTTTTGGCTGGGTTGTTAACGATGAAAAAGATGTTGCCGGTGATAAAATTACACTTTCCTCAATAAAAACAGGTAAGTATAAATTGAAAATCTTTCATACCTGGCGGGGTCAGTTTATTGATGAAAAGGAATTGACCTGCACAGATGGTACGGTCACATTTGGCTTCCCTTATCTGAAGATAACTGATTCTCATGCCAATTATATTGGTCAGGATATTGCTTTTATTCTCGAGCGGTATCCCGATCCGGCACCAACGCCTGTTAAAGCAAAAAGATAATTTTTAAAATATTATTTATGAAAGCAATGAAGACTTTTGCCTGGAGGCTTCTTTCTCCATTTTGCACAGTTATTTTAGCATTTTGCATATTGATACCCTTTCAGTCTGCGTCAGGACAGAGGAAGAAAAATAAAAAGATCGCCGAAGTACCGGTAACTCAAAATATTGTCATAACCGAAAACATGATGAGCCATTACCGGATTGTAATACCATCTTCTGCAACACCTCAGGAACTGAAGGCATCAAAAATCCTTCAGGACTACCTGCTCCAGATTTCCGGTGCTGCACTGCCGGTAATTACAGCTGATAAGTCAGTAAGCAAGTACGAAATCATTCTTGGGCAAAACGAACGTCTTGACCAGCTGGGGATAACCATAAATTTTAATGAGTTGCAGGCCGACGGATTTATAATAAATACGGACAGCCTCCGGCTCATAATTGCCGGGGGAAACAAAAATGGTACTATCTATGGCGTTTATACTTTTCTTGAAAAGTATCTTGGCTGCCGTATGTACAGCCCGGATGTGAAGATCATACCCAAACAGGAAAAGATCACGCTCGGAACAATCAATGATAAAGAGATACCATTAATAAAGTTCAGGGACACACATTATAAAGTCGCATGGAATTCTGAATACAGTGCGTGGCATAAGCTCGATCATGATGCACAGGGGGCACGACCCGCCTGGGGATCATGGGTTCATACATTCAACAGCCTGGTTCCGCCTGAGATATATTTTAAAGATCATCCGGAGTACTATGCTCTTCGTAACGGTAAACGAACTCCTACTCAGCTTTGTCTGACAAATCCTGAAGTATTGAAATTAGTCATTCAGTCTCTTCGCAAGGAAATAGCAGGGAACCCGGATGCTAAGTACTGGTCAGTCAGTCAGAATGATAACAGGCAATATTGCATGTGTGATAAATGCCAGGCTATAAATAAACAGGAAGGTTCTCCGTCAGGATCTATTCTGACTTTTGTCAACCAGGTTGCAGATCAGTTTCCTGATCATATCATATCAACCCTGGCATATGAGTATTCACGCAAGGCACCGGCAACAATCCGTCCGCGTAAGAATATCAACATTATGCTCTGCAGTATTGAAATGCGACGCGATATACCTTTTGCATCGGCAGATGACTCAATGAGCTTAAGTTTTGTCAGGGATGTTAAGGATTGGGGAAAAATTGCCAGCGATATTATAGTATGGGATTATGTCATTCAGTTCAATAATCTCATCAGTCCGTTCCCGAACTTGCAGGTATTACAACCCAATCTCCGGTTTTTTGTCGAAAACGGGGTTACTGCCATGTTTGAACAGGGTAACCGTGAAACAGGCGGCGAATTTGCTGAGTTGCGTACCTATCTTATTTCTAAGCTTTTGTGGGACCCTTATGCAAATGCTGATTCGGTAATAAATGATTTCCTTAACGGATATTACGGAGCCGCTGGGAAATCAATCAGACAATATATAGATCTGATGCATGAGGCGTCGGTCAATTCCAAACAACCTCTTCGGATTTTTGGTTCACCTATTGACGCATCTGAAAGTTATCTGACCTTTCCGCTTATAGAAAAATACAAACAGCTCTTCAATGATGCAGAATTAGCTGTTGCCGGTGATCCTGCAGTTCTTGAACGTGTAAGAATAGCACGTTTACCGCTGAGTTTCGCTATAATGGAACAAGCCAAGAAAAACTTTACAGGTGATAACGGGATTTTTGTGAAAAACGGGGACAAGTGGATTGTACGACCTGAGATCAGGTCCATGATCGATCCTTTTACAGATCTGTGCATTCGTCAGGGTGTAACTAAGATGAGAGAATGGCATACAACTCCGGATGCTTACCGGGCTGACATGTACAGGCTTTTTTATCAGGGCAGAAATGAACACCTTGCTTTCAATAAGAAAATAATATTATTCAGTCCCGATTCAACGACAGTTCCCTCCGGATCGTGGAAAATGCTTAATGACGGGATTCGCGGTACAAATGACAGGAAAAATAACTGGTTCGAATTTCAGGGTAAGGATCTGGATGTTATAATTGATTTAGGAAAGGTTCAAAAGATTCAGCATATAGAATGCGGCTCATACCAGTTTGCAGCCTGGCTGGGCATACTTCCCAAAAAAGTAGAGTTTTTCGTGTCAGAAGAAGGTAAAAAATTCAATCTTGTCGGAACTGTTGATAATACTTTACCAATTGACCAGTATGACTTCCTGCAAAAAGACTTTATAACTGATTTCAAGCCTTTGAATTGCCGTTTCGTGAGGGTTGTTGCACATACAATAGGAAATACACCGGAATCACATCCGGGAGCGGGTCAGGCAGCTTTGATGGCCATTGATGAGATTGTTGTTGAGTAATTTTACACTTTTACACGATTCATCAGATATTAAAGTTATAAGGGTTCCTTCCGGGGAGGGCGATAAGTTAGTTATGACTGCGCTCCCGCTGGAAGCCCAGGGCTCACCTGTTTATGTAATTGTTGCAGATGATTTTGACGGGGGCGGGAATATGGATATCTGGCTGGGTGGCAACTTTTATACACTCAAACCACAGGTAGGCTGGAATGATGGAAGCCTCAGAGTTTTACTAAAGGGAGGTTTAAATAAGACTTTTATTTATCAGCCTCAACCTCTTGACGGAATATAGGTTGAGGGAGAGGTTAGAGATGCTGCCATAATCAAGACCAGGAATTCAAAAAGACTGATTGTTGCCAGGAATAATGAGAGCGTATTAATGTATCAGAAGAGAAAGAGCCACTGAGATAGGTTCATGCGATGGCATGAATCTACAACTGATCATAAGAGAGATGGAAGGGACTTAGGATTGTGATTTTAAGAAACAATACGAAATGGAAAAAGGCTGTAGGCCTTATATTAATTAAAGTCGGGCAAAGCCCGACGCTAGAACGTTGACAATAATATCAAGCCCCGTTACGGGCGAAATAGACATCAAAGATATCGGGTTGATTTAGATTCTATTTTGGATAATATTACGCCCTCTACGGGGCTCATGAAAATTCTGTGCCTGTATTAGCAGGGCGCTGATTGTTATAAAAAGAGGCTGTCCTTTTGGGGCAGCCTCTTTAAAATTAAGTTTATTGTAAAAATAAGTTAGTCTACTCTGGACCACCTGCCCACCATACTACACCATTGATTTTGTCTGGTTGTGTAGCTCCGGTTAAATAATTCGGGTTACCTGATACTTCACTTGTCGGATACCTGAGTTTGGTTGGTATCTGGCCGTTTGTATCATTACCCGGATATACTACAGGAGTTAAATGAGGATAACCTGATCTTCTCCAGTCAGTCCATGCTTCAAACCAGTCCATGAAAAGGCTGGCCCATTTCTGCTGGCCAATCATCTGTAATCTGTCAGCTACTGCAGCTCCGCCATATGGATATATTGCGAGGTAAGCTGCAACCTGTGCATCAGAAACCACGAAGGAAACATCCCAGGGAGTGTACATCTGCATTGCTGCTTTTACACCTGCATTATAATATGTATCTGCTGTGTTAGGTACAGTTCCGATACCTCTTTCTTTTGCTTCAGCCAACAGGAATTCAACTTCAGCAAAGTTCATTATCATAAAAGGATCATTATAATCTAACAGAAGAGGATTCATCTTGGAATAAGTTTTCTGAACATCTACAGCTACTCCTCCATTTGCTGCATCAAGCATAGACTGATCCTTACCATTCGGCATTCCTTTCTGGTTAAGAGGATCCATACCGCCTGGATAAGGAGTATAACCAGATGCATTCCAGTTAATTATACCTCCACTGAAGATCATAAGTCTTGGATCGTCGTCAGTAGTGCTTAGCGGATCCGTTCCTTTAAGAAAGTCGATCAGTGTTTTTCCCATGAAAGATACTATTCCCTGACCACCATCATCAGGATGCATAGCACGCGAAATCCCGTTCTGGTTAACCCATTGATTTGGATCAGTTGCCATGTTAACAATAAAATTGTCATCATTGCTCTCCATAACTCCGCCTGCAATTGCCTTATTTACAAATGTAGCGGCAGTGCTGGGATCAACATTGGAAATACGCATTGCACATCTGAGCATAACTGAGTAACCCCATTTTTTCCATTTGGTTATGTCGCCATTGTATACAAAATCAGCAGCGGCAAATCCTTCATCTGGATTTGAGGCATCAATAAGACCAGTTGATTCATCGAGTTCCTTCAGAACGTCAGCATAAATGTCTTTTTGCTTATCATACTTAGGGAAGAATATCCCGGTTATACCCTGGTTAGCTTCGGTATAAGGCACACTGCCATACATATCAGTCAATCTGGCAAAATTATAAGCCCGCATCATTCTGGTTGCCTGACGCAGATTAATATTCTTGCCTGCAGCAAAACCACCGGTAGCTGTCTGTTTGAGAATTTCTGCGGTAGATCTTCCAGAATCTTCTAACCAGTATGTGAAGGGAGCGGCGTTTACTTCAGGGTCACTGTCAATATATTTATCCCCTGTACATAAAAGGCCTGCGCTCGTAGTGGCAAACTGCTGTGTAGCATGTGCACACATTCCTATATTGGTTCTCCAGTCAATGTAACGGTTATCACCCCTGGAACCTCCACTGGCGATGCCTAATTCAGCAGCGGTAAAAAAGTAATTCAAGTCAATGGTATTAACCGCATTAGGATTAATGTTTAAATCGTGCAACGCAGTTGTATCACAGCCGACTGTTAGTATTCCCACTAGCAGTGCGCCCAGACTAAAATTAATTATATGTTTCATATTATTCAGTTTTTTAGG
>Ga0209747_1001796_pt1 | contig 11251 bp, 10 predicted proteins | sample BarGraNGADG00311_FD_184498 | JGI IMG/M metagenome (GOLD analysis project Ga0209747, IMG submission 184498) | Arctic peat soil microbial communities from Barrow, Alaska - Barrow Graham LP Ref core NGADG0011-311 (SPAdes) (version 2) | ecosystem: Environmental > Terrestrial > Soil > Wetlands > Peat... | reverse complement strand
CGGTCCGGATGCTGCTGGAGAGAGTGCCCGGCCCGGTCGGCGATGTAGAGGTCAAGAACATAGAGGAAGCCCTCGGGCGCGTGGCGGCCTCCGACGTCTTGTCGCCCGAGGAACTGCCGGGCTTCGACCGCTCGAGCATGGACGGCTACGCGGTGCGCGCGGCCGATACCTTCGGGGCCAGCGAGGGCTCGCCGGCGTACCTCGAGCTCACGGGCGAGGTCATGATGGGGAGCGCCAGCGACGTGCCGGTAGGCACGGGGCAGGCCCTGCGCATATCGACCGGCGGAGTCATGCCGGATGGCGCCGACGCGGTGGTGATGGTCGAGAACACCGAGATGTCGGGCAGCACGGTTGAGGTGGTCAAGGGCGTCGCTCCCGGCGAGAATACCATCGGTCGCGACGAGGACGTGGCCGCAGGCAGCCTGCTGCTGAAAAAGGGGCAGGCCCTGGGACCGGCGCAGCTTGGCGCGCTCGCGGGAGTCGGCCTGACGGAGGTCGGCGTCTACAGGCGCCCCGTAGTGGCGATCCTTTCCACAGGTGACGAGGTGGTGCCGCCGGAGACCAGGCCCCGGGCGGGCCAGGTCCGCGACATAAACTCGATCGCCCTGGCGGCTTCCGTCGTCCGGGCAGGGTGCGAAGCCAGCGAGCGGGGCATCGTCGCCGACGACTTCGACGGCCTGCTGGGCGCGGCGCGCGCGGCGCTGGCGGACGCCGACGTCCTGCTGATCAGCGGAGGAAGCTCCGCCGGTGTGCGTGACATGACGCTGGACGTGCTGAACGCGCTGGGCAAGCCGGGCGTGCTGGCCCACGGCATCTATTTCAAGCCGGGCAAGCCGACGCTGATCGCGGTCTGCGACGGGAAGCTGGCGCTGGGGCTGCCGGGAAACCCCGCCTCGGCACTGGCGGTGTTCCGCGAAGTGCTGAGCCCGGCGCTGATGAAGCTTCGGGGCGAGAGCCCGGGCCCCGCCTCTTTCGCGCCCCGGACCGTCGAGGCCGTCATGGAGCGCTCGGTCGCTTCGGCTCCCGGTCGGCTCGAGCTGGTCCCTGTTTCGCTCAAGAAGACTGAGGACGGCTACCTGGCGTCGCCGATCCTGGGCAAGCCGAACCTGATAGGCACGCTGGTGCGCGCGCAGGGCCACGTGCGGGTGGGAGAAGGCGTCGAGGGCCTGGAGCAGGGCCAGCGCGTCGTGATAGAGATGATGGAATAGACGATGGACAGAAACATTTACCTTCAGAACACGCCGCTCGATGAAGCGATGGACCGCTGGCTCGCGCTGTGCCGCGCGGACGGGGTCGTGCTGCCGCTGCCGGCCGAGACCGTGCCTACTGCTGAAGCCCTCGGGCGCGTCGCCGCGAAGGCAGTGTTCGCGCGCGTCTCGTCCCCGCCCTTCCACTCGTCAGCGATGGACGGGGTGGCGGTGAGCGCCGAGAAGACCTACGGGGCGAGCGAGACCAGCCCGCTGAAGCTGGTACTGGGCAAGGACGTCGAGCTGATAGACACCGGCGAGCCGGTCCCCCTGGGCTTCGACGCGGTCATCATGGTCGAGGACCTGAACGAGATCGAGCCGGGCGTCTACGAGATCATCAAGCCCGCCTCCCCCTGGCAGCACGTGCGGCCGATGGGAGAGGACATCGTGCAGACCGAGCTGGTGGTGCCCGCCGGCCACCGGGTGAGGCCTGTCGATATCGGCGCTCTGCTGAACGCCGGGCACAGCGAGTTGAGCGTCCACAGGCGGCCGGTCGTCGCCATCGTGCCGACAGGCACCGAGCTGGTGGAAGACCCCGCGCTGTTGGAGGGCGGCAAGATAATGGAGAGCAACTCGCGTGTCCTGGCCGCTTTCGCGCACGAGTTGGGCGCGCGGGTCAAGCGGATGGACCTGATCCCCGACGACCGTGACCTGATACTGAAGACGGTGGGCGAGGCGCTCGACGCGGCTGACCTGGTGGTCGTCAACGCCGGGACGTCGGCCGGACGCGAGGACTTCACCCGCTCGATAATCGATGAGCTCGGACAAGTGGCCGTGCACGGCGTGGCGATGAGGCCGGGCAAGCCGGTGGTCCTGGGCGCGGCGCGCGGCAAGCCGGTCATCGGGCTGCCGGGATTCCCCGTGGCGAACTTCCGGGGGGCGCAGGAGTTCATGGAGCCGATGATCGCGGCCCTCTCGGGAGCGGCGCCGCACGCCGGCCCGAAGATGCAGGCCAGGCTCGCCCGGAAGATATTCTCCGCCCCCGGGATGGACGAGTTCGTGCAGGTGAAGGTCGGAAAGGTCAACGACGTCATCGTGGCGGTCCCGCTGCCGAGGGGCTCGGGTGTCTCGATGGCGCTGGTGAGGTCCGACGGCGTCGTGAAGGTGCCCGCGGCGGTCGAGGGCGTCTCGCGCTGGGCCGACGTGACAGTGCTGCTGAGCGAGAGGGACATGGACGTGGAGGGGACCATCCTCGCCATCGGCAGCCACGACGTCTCGCTCGACCTCCTGTCGACGCGCATCAGGGAAGAGGACCCGTCGCTGTCGCTGGCGTCCGCCAACGTCGGCAGCATGGGCGGGATAATCGCGATCAAAGAAGGCCAGGCGCACATCGCGGGGACGCACCTGCTCGACCCGGAGACCGGCGACTTCAACGTGCCGTACATCCTCGAGCGGCTCTCGCCCGATGAAGTCCTGCTGGTGCACCTGGGCTGGCGCGAGCAGGGACTGATGGTGGCCCCGGGCAACCCCGCGGGGATCGAGGGCGCCGCCGACCTGGCGCGCAAAGACGTCAGGTTCGTCAACCGGCAGAAAGGTTCGGGGACCAGGCTGCTGCTCGATTACGAGCTGGGCAGGCTGGGGGTGGACCCGGGCGAGGTGACCGGCTACGAGCGCGAGATGTTCACACACACGGCCGTTGCCGCCGCCGTAAAGAGCGGGAGCGCGGACGCCGGGCTGGGCGTGCTCGCCGCCGCGCGTGCGCTGGGGCTCGACTTCGTGCCGGTGGCTCGCGAGAGGTACGACCTGCTGGTGCTGGGGTCGTTCAGCGTGACCAGGGGCTTCGAGGCGCTCACTTCGGCCTTGAAGGACCCGCGCTACCGCGAGCAGGTCGAAGCGCTGGGCGGATACGACCTGTCCGAGTCGGGAAAGATAATAGACTTGAAGTGAAGGCGGAAAAAACGCAAGTTAAAGGGTCTGACCCCAAAACTTGCATCAAGGTGAGACGATGAGCGAAGAGCAAGAAAAAGACGCACAGGGCGCTGTGCCCACCATAGATTACCTGCGGATATCGATCACCGACAGGTGCAACCTGCGCTGCATATACTGCATGCCGGCCGAAGGGGTGAAGAGCCTCTCGCACCAGGACATACTCACCTACGAGGAGCTCGAGCTGTTCACGCGGGCCGCGGCGGAGGCGGGCATCAGGCGCGTCAGGATAACCGGCGGGGAGCCGCTCGTGCGCAAGGGTTCGGTAGACTTCATCCGCATGCTGGGCGGCATCGAGCCCAAGCTCAAGATCTCTCTCACCACCAACGGCCTGCTGCTGGCGCGCTACGCGTCCGAGCTCAAGGAGGCCGGGCTCTCGCGGGTCAACATCAGCCTGGACACTCTCGACCCCGAGGTCTATCGCAACATCACCAGGATCGGCGACCTGTCGCAGGCTTTGGCCGGCCTGGACGCAGCCATCGAGGCCGGCCTGGAGCCGGTCAAGATCAACGTGGTGGTGCTCAAGGGAGTGAACGACGACCCGCTGCCGTTCGCGGAGCTGGCGCGGGAGCGCCCGGTGCACGTGCGGTTCATCGAGTACATGCCTTACTTCGACGACCCTGGCAAGTGGTACGTGCCCGGTGAAGTCATCAAGGCGCGGCTCGCGGAAGCGGGCAAGATCGAGGAGGTCGAGTCTCCCGAGGGCTGGGGCCCCGCGACCTACTTCAAGCTGAACGGGTCCGCCGGCACGATAGGGCTGATATCGCCGGTCTCGTGCCACTTCTGCCCCTCCTGCAACAGGCTGCGGATAACGGCCGACGGCCGGATGCGCACCTGCCTGTTCGACAGCAACGCCTATCCCGTGAAGGCCGAGATCCGCGACGGGGCGGGCGTCGAGCGCCTTCGTGAGATAATAGAAGGCGAGCTGGAGCGGAAGCGCCTGGAGGGCGGCGACAACAAGCCGAAGGCCACCGGGCTCCGGGCGGGCGACCACATGTCGAGGATCGGGGGGTAGAGGTTGGCAACGGAAGGCGGCGCGGGCGAGGGAGGTCTTTCCCACTTGGACGAGCACGGCCACGCGCGCATGGTCGACGTCGGTGAGAAGGGCGTCACACGCCGCGAGGCCAGGGCCGAGGCCCTGATCAAGATGAGCCGTACGACGCTCGAGCTGGTCGCGTCAGGGGGGCTGCCCAAAGGGGACGTCTTTTCCACCGCGCGCATCGCCGGCATCTCCGCCGCCAAGAAAACGCCGGAGCTCATCCCGCTGACACATCCACTGAGGATTGACTCCGTCTCTGTCGAATTCGATATCGATGAAGAGGCAGGCACCGTAAGGGTAACCTCCACCGTGGTGGTCACCGACAGGACCGGAGCCGAGATGGAGGCCCTCACCGCGGCCGCGACGGCGGCCTTGACCATCTACGACATGTGCAAGGCGGTCGAGCGGGGCGTCGAGGTGGCGTCCCTGCGCCTGCTGTACAAGTCGGGCGGCAAGTCCGGCACCTACCAGGCCGGGCCGGGCGCGCAGAGTGGCTCACGGGAGGAATGAGATGGGCACCAGGGGGAAAGTTATCTCGGTCAACATATCCGAACTCACCGGGGAAAAGAAACACAACGTGGAGTGCTGCCTGTTCGTGGTGGGACAGGGGCTCGAGGGTGACGCGCACGCCGGCGAGTGGCACAGGCAGGTGAGCCTGCTGGCGGTGGAGAGCATCGACAAGATGAGGCTCGAGGGGCTGGACGTCTGGCCCGGCGACTTCGCCGAGAACGTCACCACCCAGGGGGTCGAGCTGGTGACGCTGCCGATAGGCTCGCACCTGAAGATAGGCAAGGACATCACCGTCGAGATCACCCAGATCGGCAAGGAGTGCCACACGCCCTGCGCCATCGGCAAGGCGGTCGGCGACTGCATCATGCCGCGCGAGGGCGTCTTCGCCAGGGTGCTCGAGGGAGGCAAGGCCGCGGTCGGGGACGACATCGAGGTGCTCGACGGGGACTGAACGGAGATCCATGGCCGGCAAAGATTCCCATACATACCAGGCGGCGGTCGTGACGGTGTCGGACAAGGGCGCCGCCGGGGAGCGCGAGGACACCAGCGGCGTGGTGGTGGCCGAGATCCTCGAGAGCCGGGGGATACAGGTCGCGCGCCGCGAGATCGTGCCCGACGAGGCGAACTTGCTTAGCGAGCTGATGGTCTCCCTGTGCGATCAGGCGATCGACCTCATCGTCACCACGGGCGGCACCGGGGTCTCCCCCCGCGACGTGACTCCCGAGGCGACGCTGGCCGTCATCGACCGGGAGATCCCCGGCATGGCCGAAGCGATGAGGGCGGAGAGCCTCAAGGTGACCGCTCACGCGATGCTGTCCAGGGCCGTCTGCGGCCTTCGGGGGCGCGCGCTCATCATCAACCTGCCGGGAAGCCCCAAGGGCGCACGCGAGAACCTGGAGGTCGTGATGCCCGCCGTAACGCACGCGCTGGAGGTCGCCGCCGGACGGGTCTCCGAGTGCGCGCAGCCCGACTGATTGACTTGCCCCGCCCGCCTGTCTGATAATCTATAATCTCAAAGCAAGTCCGCGACCATATGGGGGAGCAGTGCTACTTTCAGACCAGCTAGTTAAGATAATCGAAGACAGGAAAAACCACCTGGCGGTCAACTGGTTCAACGACGTGATGGAGTCGCAGTACACTCCGCACGTCAAGACGTTCCCGCGGGACGAGGTCCTGGGCATCGCCCTCAAGGTGCTCGACGACCTCGCCTGCTGGCTCAAGCCGGGCTGCGAGACCGACAGCGAGAAGACCTACAAGAGGTTCGGCGAGCAGTTCTACTACAAGGGCTTCCGGATGGAAGAGATGATGATGCTGCTGGTGCTCATCAAGCGCCACATCTGGCTGCACCTGCTGGCCGAGGGCGTCATGACCACCAACCTCGAGATCTACCAGGCGCTCGACGTGAACAACAAGGTCGTGCTGTATTTCGACCGCGCGATCTTCTTCGGCCTCATCGGCTTCAAGAATGCCCGCTCGGAGGCGATGGCCGCGAACTAGGCTTCCCTGGATGCAACCTGCCGGTATCGCGCTGAGGCGGGCGCGGTTCTTTGCTACACTAAGGCCATGTCTGAATCAGTGAAGATATACCTGGTCCGCCACGGCGAGACCGACCTCAACAGGGACAAGCGGTTCCGGGGCCATTCGGACGTACCCTTGAACGAGGACGGCGTCCTGCAGGCGGCCGGCGCCGCCAGGATGTTGAAGCTCGCCGACGTCACCAACATCTACACCAGCCCCATCCGCCGCTCGGTCGAGACCGCCACGGCCATCGCGGTCGTCACCGGGGCTCGCATGGAGACCGACGACGACTTCGTGGACATCGACTACGGGGAGTGGCAGGGCCTGACGGTGGAAGAGGCCCGCCGGAAGAACGCAGGCGAGTACGAGGCCTGGGAGCGCGACCCCGGCTCGTTCACCTTCCCCGGCGGAGACAGCATCGCCGCGGTCACCGACAGGCTCCGCCCCGCGTTCGCCCGGCTGGTCGAGCGCGAGCAAGAGGGGCCGATCGCCGTGGTGAGCCACCTGGCGGTACTCAAGCTCTGCTTCACCGTGCTGATGGACGTGAGCGCCGATTACTTCTGGAGGGTCGGCCTGGAGAACGGGGCGGTGAGCCTCTTCACGTATCAGCCCGAGACGGGCTACACCCTCGAGAGCTGGAACCAGCCTCCTTTCTCGGCCGCCGGAGGGGTCGCGTCTTGACGGCGGGACCCGGACCCTTCGACCCGGGCAGCCCACCCGCGTACGCCATCGTGCCGGAGCCGGCGCCGTCGGGTGGCAGGGGCAGACGGGCGGCGGCCATATGGGTCCCGGCGCTGCTGCTTGCGGCCGTCACCGCGGCGGTGGTCGTCTTTCTCACCGGGGTCGTGACCTTCGGGCAGCCGATGGTATCGGCGATAACCCTCACGCAGAAAGTCGATAAGAACAAGAAGCCGGCCTCCTCGTCGAGCCTCTTTCCCGCGGACGCCGCGAGCGTTTTCTGCTGCGCGAACGTGCGCGCGTTCAACGGCACCAGCCTCGAAGCGAAGTGGTTTGGCTCCAACGGGCAGGTCGCCGACTTCAAAGGACGGTTCGGGGACATGGCCGGGGTCTCCGGCGCCAGGTTCACTCCATCGGCGGGAAGGGTGGCGTTCGAGCTGGCGCAGCCGGGCGGCGGCTGGGCGCTGGGGTCGTACAGCGTGAGGGTGCTGCTCGACGGCAAGCCCGCGGGGGAGCGCAACTTCAGGATAGTCGAGGCATCCGGCGGCAGCGTGGCAGGCACGCGCTACAACGACCCGGGCGGGGCCTTCTCGATACTGGTCCCGGACGTGTGGAAGCCGGCGGAGAAACAGAGCCTGGGCTCCGCGCTCGCGGGATTCATCAGCCCCATGGGGCCGTTCCCGCCGAAGTACGCGGTAAGCCTGTCGGACTTTACCTCGGTCGAGACCGGATACCTCAACAATATCCTCAGGCAGTCCGGCACGACGTCGTCGAGCGAGATGTTCGCGGCCTACTCGATCGGGGACCTGCTGGGTGCGAGGCGGGTCTTCGAGTGGGACTTCAACCCCAACGGCCAGCAGTACCGCCTGCGGACGATCCAGGTGGTGGTGCAGGTCGACAACAAGGTCTACAGCATCGACTGCCAGTCCCTGGCCATCGACTTCGCGCAGAACGAGCCGACCTTCAACGCGGTGATAAACAGCTTCAGATAGGGACAGGTACTTTCCACTTTATTTTCTACTCATACGACTGGCTTGCCGTTTAATTTGAGGACGACTGTCCGGAGTAGAAAAAAAGTGGAAAGTACCTGTCCCTATTCTTCGGCGGAGCCGGGGACGATGGTGAACTTGGCGGGCCCCCTGCCGGACTTGATCCTGGCGACCCAGGCCGTGGGGTTGTTGATCTCTTCCATCGTGGGCATGCGGTCCGACTTCTCCCAGACGCGGTTCATGAACTCGAGGCCCTCGGCGTCCACCACCGCGTTCACGAACTTCTCGCCCAGCTTGTACTGCTGCATCTTCAGGTCGATGCCGATGAGTCGCTGGAAGAGCCTCTCGGCCGCGCTCTTGTTCTCGCGCCTGCGGTCGAAGCGCTCTTTCATCTCCTCGTAGCTGCCGAGCAGCTCTTTGCCTACCGCGTCCATGACGTGGTTCGAGTAGCCCTCGAGCACCGACATCACGCCCTGCAGCCTGGCCAGTATCGCCCTCTGCTCGGGGCTCGAGACGAGCGATATGAGCCCGCCGGCCTTGAGCGCGTCGCCCTCGTCGGCTGCGCGGCCCTGCTCGCGCAGGCGCCTGAAGAAATCGGGCCGCGCCATCCCCCTCCAGTCGATGCTATCCAGGTACTGCTGCATCTGGTAGGTCAGGAAGCCCTTCAGCCAGCCGTTGGAGTGGAACTCAAAGGAGTGGGTCACCTCGTGCAGCGTGATCCACTTGCGGAACTCGATCGGATCCAGGCCCAGCTCGTCGTCCACCCTGCGCACGTTGGGCTCGACCACATAAAGCTTGCTCCCCTTCTCCGGCTCGGGAAGCGAGAGGTCGAACTGGCCGAGGACGTTTCGCGAGAGGTACCCCATGATGACACCGACCTGCAGGCTGAGGATGCCCCGCGCGAACTTCTGCGTTCCTTTCCCGGGGAGTCCCTTCTCCCCCTGCATCTCCTGCAGCATGCTCACGTACTTTGCCGAGATGGGGTTGAACAGGAAGCGGAACGAGACGATGTTGGCGTCGATCCAGTCCATCTGGTCGAAGACGTCGACCTTTTCGGGGAGCCCGGAGACCTTGAGGTTGGTGTAGCCGGCCACCTGCCCCTTGGCGTCGTCGAGCATGTGCTGGTAAGCCTCGACGATCGCGGGCGTGATCGCCTCGGGCTGGTTTCGCTGAAGCTCCAGAGTGGCCGCCGCGATATCGCGCACGTTCTTCCAGGAGATGAGACCGTCGTCGGACCGCATGGCCTCGCGAACGCCGTGACCGAGAGGGGCGAACTCGGCGATCCGTCGGGCGACCTTGTCTATCGCGTTGAAGATAGCCTCGAGGAAAGACTTTGGATTTGCCTGGCTCCGCGATCCGAACCCGGGCTGTTCTCCGGATGGCTGTTGCGCCATTGGGCGATACCTACTTCCTCTTTTCCCATTTCTCCAGGTAAGCCACCTGGCTCAACGTGCTGCCCCGCTGTATTTCACCGCGCAGGCGGTTTTCCTTTTCGAGCACGTCCATGGCGCGGTTGGCGAACTCGGCCGCGCGCGCCTTGGGGATTATTATCACTCCGTCGTCGTCCCCGACCGCCCAGTCACCCGGGTGGACCCGGACGCCGGCCACCTTGATCGGGACGTTTATCTCGCCGAAGCCCTTGGGCTCGCCCGCCGTCGGCATGATCAGCTTGGTGAACACCGGGAAACTCAGCTCGCGGATGTCGGGCGTGTCTCGCACGGCGCCGTCCGCGACGACCCCGGCGACCTTCCTCTGGATGGCCGAGTGCGTGGCGAGCTCGCCCCACATGGCCGGGCCCGAGCCGCCCGCGTCGATCACGATCACGTCGCCTTCACCCGCGACGTCGATGGCCTCGACGGGCTTGGCCCAGTCACCCGGGTAGGTGCGCACCGTGACCACCGGTCCGACCATCTTCACCCCGTTCACCACCGGGCGGATGCCGGGGAGGTCACCGGTCCTGTGCATCGCGTCGGAGATGTTGGCGGTGGAGACCATCGTGAGCGCCTCGCGGATGCTGGTCTCGTCGACCCGCTTGTAGAGCGTCGTCGCCTTGCCCACGCCGGTGACCATCGCCTGCTTTATCTCGTCGGCCGCGGCCCGGGCGTCGGCGGACTTTATTATCGCCCCGCCCACTATGACTATCTGCGCCCCGTGCTGGATGGCCAGCGCCGCGGTCTCGGAGTTCACTCCGCCCGCGCACGCTACCGGGATGTCCACGGCTTCGGCCACCTTGCCGAGCACGTCGAACGGGTCGCCCCCCACCATCTGCACGTCGATGGCCGTGTGCACGGCGATGTAGTTGGCGCCCGCTGCCTCGGCCGCCTTGGCGCGGCTGACGGGGTCGGCGACCTCGATCATGTCCACCACGATCTCGGCGCCGTAGTTGTGGGCCGCGTCAACGCACTCGGCGATGGTCGCGTCCGAGGAGGCGCCCAGCACGTCGATGATGTTGGCGCCCGCCTTGGCGGCCGTCTCGACCTCGGTGCGCCCGGCGTCGATGGTCTTCATGTCTGCGACTATCTTGTGGTTGGGGAACGCCTGCCTCATAGCGCGCACGGCGTTGAGCCCCTCGCTCTTGATGAGCGGGGTGCCGATCTCGATCCAGTCGACCCCACCTTCGACGGCCTCACGCGCCACCTCGATGGCGCGCTCCAGGTCGACAAAATCCAAAGCTACCTGCAGCACCGGTCTTTCCAAGACTTCTCCTGGGGTTAGTCGCTCGCGGCGGCCGGATTGTCCCGCCGCTTCCGCCCGTAAGGCGAAGATAATTATAGCACAGGGCCCCGGGCCGCCAGGCCTTCAAACCGCCTGTTGACGCGATGCGTCCTCAATCCGCGGGCGCCTGGAAGCACCTCTTGGGCGAGACTATCCTGTTCGCTTTCTTGAGCTCGCGAAGCCCGCGAAGCCAGATATCAGGCTCAGCAGGCGTCAAGCCCGCGCTTGTGGATATCGACCATCCTTGCAAAGCCGGCGGGACGCCCGCGAAGCAAGAGATCAGGACCAGCAGGCGCCAAGTCCGCGCTTGCGAATATCGGCCATCCATAGTGGGCACACATTCATATTGGATTGGACCCGTTCGGCGTAGTCTCGCCGCCTTCCATCGTTTATTATTACGACTATCGAGACTGGGGGTGAGGACAGGGATGGCTAAGGAGACTGATCCGATAAAGATAGGGCTGCTCGGCTGTGGCACCATAGGCTCCGGCGTGTTCCACCTCATCGGCAGGAATGCCGCGGGGCTGGCCGAGGCCGCCCGCAGGCCGCTCGAGGTAGCACGCATCCTGGTGAAGGACCCCGACGAGGCTCGCCCGTTCCCGGCTGACACATCGCTCATGACCACCAGC
>Ga0209747_1001792_pt1 | contig 11261 bp, 10 predicted proteins | sample BarGraNGADG00311_FD_184498 | JGI IMG/M metagenome (GOLD analysis project Ga0209747, IMG submission 184498) | Arctic peat soil microbial communities from Barrow, Alaska - Barrow Graham LP Ref core NGADG0011-311 (SPAdes) (version 2) | ecosystem: Environmental > Terrestrial > Soil > Wetlands > Peat... | reverse complement strand
GCAGGTTATTACAGTATCCGGAGATATAACAGCCGATACAAAGTGGTATGCTGTCGCAAAGTATATGCTTTCCGGATTTGTTTATGTAAAAAACAATGCAACTCTGACGATTGAGCCGGGTACTTTAATTAAAGGTATATCAGGTACAAAAGCAGCACTCATGATTGAAAGAGGTTCCAAAATTATGGCAGCAGGTACTTCAGAGAAACCAATAGTTTTTACCTCTGATAAACCCAAGGGTCAGCGTTCTTATGGTGATTGGGGTGGCCTGGTTCTTTGCGGCAAGGCGCCTACGAACAAACACGATTCAGGTACCGGAGTCGGTATTGCTGAAGGTGGTATTGGTTCACTTTATGGAGGTACGGATCCTGCTGATAATTCAGGAACATTACAGTATGTCAGAATTGAATTCCCTGGTATCGGCCTCACAGCAACAGCAAACAGTGAGATAAACGGGCTTACATTATATGCAGTTGGTTCGGGAACCACAATAGATCATATTCAGGTTTCTTATTCAGGTGATGATTCATACGAATGGTTTGGAGGAACCGTGAACCTAAAATATCTTGTGGCTTTAAGAGGCTGGGATGATGACTGGGATACTGACAACGGATTTTCAGGTAAAATTCAGTTCTTTGTAAGTCTTCGTGATCCGGCAATTGCTGACCAGTCAGGATCTAATGGTTTTGAATCTGATAACGATGCAGATGGTTCAACTCTTTCTCCTTATACTTCTGCTTTGTTCGTAAACGGTAGTGTATTTGGACCTAAAGTAACTACATCAACAACTATTAATTCACTTTTTGGGCATGGTATGCAAATTCGTCGTGGATCACGTCTTTCAATCTATAATACGGTAATTGCAGGCTGGCCATATGGTTTATATGTCGATGGTGCATTAGGAGATTCTCCTTCTCAGGCTAACGCTAATGTATTACAGATTGAAAATTGCGTTATAGCAGGCATGGGCAGTAACTATAAAGAAAATGCTACATCCCTGATAGGTACAGCTGCATGGTATACAGCAGTTGCACGAAACAATTCAGTTCTGGCGACAAATGATCTTCTGCAGGTAACAAGTCCATTTAATCTTACTGCCCCGAACTTTTTACCTCTGGCTGGATCTCCTCTCTTAACCGGTGCCTCATTTACAAACACACGGTTAACCGATTCATTCTTTACAGTTGTGGCATACAAAGGCGCCTTTGGAGCTACTAACTGGACCAGTGGCTGGTGTAATTTTGATCCTCAGAATACAGAGTATTAATAACCATTCTAGTAAGGTGTGATCATCTGGAATCATATTTAACTTTAATGCGTTCGTTTGCCCGGGGGCTGACGATTACAGGTCAGCCCCTTTTTTAGAATATACTCAATTCGAAACATTTAAGCAACACAGAACCAATCACCTGGCAATAAAATCAATTCCAATTGCACAAAGAAAGATATCAGGTCTTTACGAAAAATGAAATACTTTAAGCTATAGAATTATGGACTTGAAAGGAAAAAGAATTCTAATTGTGGATGATGAAGAAGATCTTTGTGAAATCCTTCAGTACAATCTAAGCAATGAAGGCTATAAAACCGATATAGCTCATTCTGCCGAGGAAGCATTGCAAAGGTCACTCCACCATTTCGATCTTCTTATTCTCGATGTTATGATGGGCCTAATGTCGGGTTTCAAACTCGCCGACAAAATTAGAAAAGAGATGGCCATTAATGTGCCTGTTATCTTTCTTACAGCCAAAGATACTGAGAACGATATGCTCACCGGATTTAGTCTGGGAGCTGATGACTACATGACCAAACCATTCTCTATTAATGAATTAACAGCCAGGGTGAAAGCTGTACTAAATCGATCAGGTTCAGTAAAAACCGAAAATCAGGGAACAGTCAAATTTGGAGAAATTGAGCTTGATACAATCCGGAAGAGACTTATCATTAATGATGAGAAGGTCGAACTTTCTAAGAAAGAATATGAAATACTTAAAATCCTAATGGAAAATCAAAGCAAAGTATTTTCAAGAGAAGATCTCCTCATGAGAGTCTGGGGATCTGATATAATTGTTACCGACCGTACAGTTGATGTTAATATTACAAGGTTAAGATCAAAACTCGGAAAGTTTGGCCAGAATCTGAAAAACAAAACAGGATATGGATATTTTTTTGAACTCTGATGAGTTTTTCAAGTAATTTAAGACGATAATCCGAAATTAGATTTATAAGTTCATTTGCCTTTAGGATGATCATGCTGGTCAGCCTCTTTTTTATTGAATAATCCTATAAAAGTGTAACAATTTTGTAATTTTTAATTAACATCCCTGTAATGTTATTGCTCCAATTTTGTAGCGTTAAAAATCCATTTTTTCTATGAATATAAAATTAACCTTTTTACTCCTCCTGGTATTAATAATTGCACTTCCTGATATTGATATCAATGCACAGACTGATAATACATTCACACCATATGGAAAACCACTGGTACTTGTTTTCAGCGACTTAAATGCATCATTTAATAAAAACGGGAACTCTAAAGCCTTTGAAATTACAAGGGCATATCTGGGCTATGAATATTTCTTCAGCAAGAATATTTCATCAAGGGTAAATATAGATGTTGGTGACCCTGGGGTAGGTAAATTACAGATGACAGCTTATATCAAGAATGCTTATGTTCAGTACAAAAAGAATGGCCTATCTGCCCGCTTTGGTATGATTGGTACTGATCAGTATAATTTACAAGAGAAGCAATGGGGTTATCGCTACATTTACAAATCTTTTCAGGATGCATACAATTTCGGTCCGAGTGCGGACCTTGGGGCAGGGGTAGAGTATACACCTGCAAAAACAATTTCATTTGATCTCTCAGTTTTAAACGGTGAAGGTTATAAAAAACTACAGTCTGACAGTACATTTAAAGCAACCTTTGGACTCACTATCAGGCCATTTGATGGATTTGTACTACGAGGTTACTATGACATGATGAAGCATAACTATAATCAAACCTCACTGGCCCTTTTTGCCGGATATTCATATAAAGATTTCAAGGCAGGCATCGAATACAACAATCAGAAAAACAATGGTATAATAAATAACCATGATTTTTCAGGAGTGTCTTTTTACTCTTCAATAGCTTTGGATAAAAAATTCACTCTATTCGCCAGGTACGATAACTTATGGTCAACAACACTGGCTGGTCAGACAAATCCATGGAATTATAATAAAGACGGACAATTATTTATGGGCGGATTTGATTATTCCCCAACACCCGGAATAAAAATTGCTCCCAATTTCCAGGGATGGTCGCCTAATGATAAATCAAAATCTTTTACAACAACAATTGCTTTAAATATTGAAATAAAATTCTAAAAATGATTAAATTAACAAATCAATTCAAATTTGCACGTATGAAAAATTTATTATTATTGTCTGCGATACTGGTACTTCTGGTATCATGCAACAGTGGCGGTAGAAAAGTGACTACCGACAATAAAAAGTTATCAGTCACCGCTGCCGGTGCAACATTCCCTATGCCTTTCTATAACCTGGCATTTAAAAAATACAGCGAAAATTCCGGGATCCAGCTTACTTACGGAGGAATTGGATCAGGCGGAGGCATAAGAAGCCTTACTGACAAAGTTGTCGATTTCGGAGCAACTGATGCCTACCTGTCAGATAAAGAGTTATCAGAAATGCCGGCTGAAGTAATTCACATTCCAACCTGCATGGGGGCTGTAGTTATTGCCTATAACCTCCCCGGCGTGGAAAAACTTAGAATGACACCTGAACTGCTGGAGAATATTTTTATGGGAACTGTCACCAGATGGGATGATCCAAAGATAAAGACTGTAAACCCTGATATGAAACTTCCTGATATGAAAATTATGGTGGTTTACCGTTCAGATGGAAGCGGAACAACGAACATATTCAGTGATTACATGAGCAAAGTCAGTAAACTCTGGAGTGAAAAAGTCGGAGCAGGCAAATCTCTAAACTGGCCGGTTGGTATAGGAGCAAAAGGCAACCCGGGGGTAGCAGGAACCATAAGTCAATCAGTCGGTTCCATTGGATATATCGGGTCTGAATATGCATTCGCCCAAAAAATCCAGTATGCTCTGGTTCAGAATAGTTCAGGAAGTTATATTAATCCTGATATTAAAACAGTAAGTTTTGCCGCCAAGGGACAGATACCTGCTGATACAAGAATAATGGTAACCAATTCACCTGATCCGGAAGCATACCCCATAAGCGGCTTTACCTGGATTATTCTTTACAAAGAACAGTCATACAATGGCCGTTCATTAGCCCAGGCCAAATCAATTGTAAAATTTCTTGACTGGCTTGTAAGCCCTGACGCCCAGGCTATTGCAGAAAGCGTCAATTATGCATCACTGCCGTCAGAAGCTGCATCTGTTGCTAAAAGCATCCTGCGGATGGTTACTTATAACGGGAAACCTGTGCTTAAATAGGAATTTATATAAATGAATGAGCAGTGACAAGGTAACAAAAACGATTCTTTTTTCTGCATCACTATTAGTGCTGATCATTTCGACCGGTATTGTATTCTCTCTTGTGAAGGGCTCGATACCGGCATTTAAGGAATTTGGTCTTAAATTCATCGTCACTAATGAATGGAATCCTACTACAGGTCATGAAGTTTACGGAGCTTTGCCATTTATTGCCGGAACATTAATCACTTCAATCCTTGCTCTTTTAATATGCCTTCCGCTTGCCTTTTCCACCTCACTGTTTGTTGCTGAATATTTCAGAAATACAAGGGTAGCTAATATCCTGAGTTCACTGGTCGATCTTCTTGCCGGTATTCCTTCAATAGTATATGGCTTATGGGGATTTTATACTCTCAGACCATTTATAATAAGTCTTGGCCTGAGTGATCAGGGATTCGGAATATTCACCGCTTCGCTTATTCTCGCCATAATGATAATTCCTTATGCAACCTCCCTCAGCACTGAGATAATTGCAATGGTACCCGATGAACTTAAGGAAGCTGCTTATTCGCTTGGAGCCACACGATTTGAAGTTATTTTTCGTGTCATACTGCCGAATGCAAGTTCGGGAATTATTGCAAGTTATATACTTGCTCTCGGAAGAGCACTTGGAGAAACAATGGCAGTGACAATGCTTATCGGAAATTCAAATATAATACCTTCAGGTCTTTTTGCTACAGGAAATACAATGGCCAGTATCATCGCCAATCAGTTCGGCGAAGCATCCGGATTAAAACTCAGTTCTCTAATTGCGATAGGACTTATATTATTTGCAATAACAGGAATAGTAAACAGTATCGGTAAATATATCATAAAACAATTTTCATAAAAAGTTATATGAATGCCAGTAAATAACGTTCCGGCTTTTATTGATAATATTGACGGAAGGAATAAGAAAAACAAATTATTTCTTGTTCTGGTTATTGCCATGTCGGTATTAACCGTAATGCCTATTATTCTGATAGTAGGCAAAATAATCATCAGTGGAATCGGACAGATGAATTTCAACTTTTTTGTACAGACTTCTCCCGATTCACTCCAGGCAATGTCTGCCGTTGCAAACAATGAAACAATACCCGGGGGTATTGCCAATGGTATCCTTGGAACTTTTCTTATTGTGATTGTTTCATCGGTTATGGCAATTCCTGCAGGCATTATGATAGGAATATATTTATATGAAAATCAAGGCCGTCGTTATTCCAATTTTCTTAGAAACTTGACGGAAATACTTCAGGGGGTCCCTTCTATTGTTCTGGGTATCATATCATACCTGTGGATTGTTAAAAACATAACAAATGGTTTTTCAGCATTTGCAGGCAGTGTTGCTCTTTCAATTATGATGCTGCCAATGATTATCAGATCGACGGAAGAGACAATGAAAATGATACCTAATGAGATCAGGGAAGCAGCTTTTGCAATGGGAACACCCTATCACAAAGTTATTCTAAGGGTACTTATACCAACCGGATTCAACGGGCTCTCAACAGGAATATTACTTTCAATTTCACGAATCCTGGGAGAGACTGCACCTCTTATGATGACTGCCCTGGGCAGTACTGTTATTAATTATAATATTACAAAACCAACCAGTGCAGTACCTTTGCTCATATGGGAATTTTACAATGATCCCAATATGGTGAAGCTCATATGGAGTTCTGCACTATTTCTGATGATATTTGTTTTGACATTAAATATATTGTCAGGCCGGTTGGCTGCAAAACCCAAGATTACAAGAAAAAGATGACAGAAACATTAATTACCACTGAAAATCCGGTCCTGAAAGTAAGAGACCTGTCAATTTCTTATGAAGCCGGGAAATATGCCGTAAAAGACATAAATGCAGATATTGAAAGCAAAGCAATAACAGCAATTATGGGTCCTTCCGGTTGTGGTAAAAGTACCCTGCTCAGAGCTTTTAACAGGATGCATGAATTGTACCCAAACATCCGGACAAACGGTACTATCCTTCTGGATGATATGGATATCCAGAAAATGTCAACCATTGAATTACGACGTAAGATAGGCATGGTTTTCCAACGACCTAATCCATTTCCCACCATGAGTATCTATGATAATGTTATTGCCGGGTACAAGCTCAATGGTATTAAACTTAAGAGAAGCCAAAGGGATGAGGTTGTTGAGAAGGCACTGACCGAAGTGACCTTATGGGATGAGGTAAAAGATGCCCTCTTCAAAAAGGGGACATTTTTGTCTGGTGGCCAACAGCAACGTCTTTGTATTGCAAGAGCTTTAGCTTTTAACCCTGAAGTACTTTTATTGGATGAACCAACTTCAGCACTCGACCCGGTATCCACAGCCAGGATAGAAGATTTACTCGTAAATTTTAAAAAAGACTATACTATCCTTCTGGTTACGCATAATATGTCGCAAGCTGCCCGAATAAGCGATAATTCTATGTTTATGTACCTTGGTGAACTTGTGGAATATGGAAAAACAGATACAATGTTCACTAATCCTAAAGATCCTCGCACTGAAGGTTATCTGACCGGGAAATTCGGATAAGAACTAATAACCGTTGAAAATTTTTACCTTGTAAAATAATTATTACATAATATGAGTACAAAAAAAGAACAATCAATTCAGGAAATAATGAGCAGTTTCAAAGAGATGGCTGATCTCGTCCTTGCACAGCTTAGTCTAATTGAAAAACTCATGACCGAAAGTAACAAAGCGGGACAGGAGGAATTGATAATGAAAATTAGAATGAACGAAATTGAAATTGATAAATATGAAATTTCTGTCAGTGATAAATTCATAAATGCTATTGTCCTGTATCAGCCAGTTGCTTCTGATATCCGCAGGTTAGTAGCCGTTTCCAGAATGACTATCAACCTTGAACGTATTGGCGATCGTGTTATGAATATAACTAACATCATTGAAACACTAAGGGATACTCAGGAATATAAAGCTATGTCGGAAGTTATCCTGAACATGCTTTTATCAGGAAAGATGATGGTCGAAAAGTCATTGCTTTCATTTGTCAACAGTGATGCAGATTATGCGATCTGGACTATTAAAAATGATTCAGTAGTCGATGAAATGAATCAGAAACTTCTGATAAACAGTATCTCAAATGCAAAGGTGAACAAAAAGACAAAAGAGATGCTCCTGAGCTATGCTGATTTAAAAAATATTATAACAAATATTGAAAGGATCGCCGATCATGCAACCAACATTGCAGAAGCTACAATTTACTCTTTGCAGGGAACTGACGTAAGACATTCAGGGATTAATAAAGATACGCATAATACAATGCAAGATTAAGATAAACATTTAGAGATTTCTTATGGATATTAAAGGAAAAAGAATTCTAATAGTTGATGATGAAGATGACTTATGTGAAATACTTCAGTACAATCTTGACAATTCAGGATATTTGACTGATGTGGCACACTCATCTGAAGAATCTTTGAAAAAATCACTATATGATTATGACCTGTTCATCCTCGATGTGATGATGGGTGCCATGTCGGGATTCAGGCTTGCGGAAAAAATAAGGAAAGAATACAAAATATTTACCCCGATAATTTTTCTCACAGCCAAAGATAATGAGAATGATATACTCACAGGGTTTAGTCTTGGAGCAGACGATTATATAGCCAAACCATTCTCAATAAATGAACTAACAGCAAGAGTCAAAGCTGTTTTGAAAAGGTCAGAATCAGAAAATCCGAAGAATATTGAAATACTAAAATTCGGAGATATTGAACTTGACAACATCAGAAAACGAGTCCTGATTGATAAAGTTAAAATTGAACTGACTAAAAAAGAATTTGAGATACTAAAACTACTTCTCGAAAACATGGGTAAGGTCTTTTCCAGAGAAGATATACTTCACAGAGTCTGGGGCGGTAACGTTATTGTCACCGACCGTACTGTGGATGTTAATATTGCACGGATCCGAAATAAAATCATTAAATATGGTTCCAATCTTAAAAATAAAACAGGCTATGGCTATTTTTTTGAATTCTGAATCAATAAATAAAAAATTAAAATGATTGCACGGAGCAAATTCAGGAACAAGCTTTTTATTTACTATTTCAGTGTATTTATAATTTTTACACTTGTCATAGTAGCATACCTGTACCAGCGTGAAAAAAAATACAGGATCGAAACCTTAAATGATGAACTCTATAATATCACCAGAATCACAAATAATTACATTAATTCCAATTCTATTTATGAAACGGGTAATTATCATATTGTTGACTCGCTGGTAAAAATCCTTCCCCAGACTGAACTTCGATTAACAATTATCGGACCTGACGGTACAGTACTATACGATAGTTCGGTAAGGGACTGGAAAACAATGGCAAACCACAAAAACAGACCTGAAGTAATGCAGTCTACATTTTCTGATTTTGGTACAACAATCAGGAAATCAGCTACAACAGGAGTCAATTACTATTATTATTCAAAATTCTACAGTAAATACTACATAAGAGCTGCTCTTATTTATGATATCAATATTGTTAATTTCCTGGCTACAGAAAAGATGTTTCTCGTAGTTATCTTCTTTTCTTTTATCATGATTTGGATTGTTTTGCTGATCGTGACAAACAAATTTGCTGAATCTGTTACAAAGCTCAAGGATTTTGCTGTAAAGGTCAGTCGTAATGAGTCCTTTGACCATAATCTTCCATTCCCAAAAAACGAACTTGGAATAATTGGAGAAGAAATAATAAGTATTTACACCAACCTTCGTAAAACAAAAGATGACCTTTCCGTTGAAAAAGAGAGGATTTTCAACCATCTGAATATACTCAATGAAGGAGTTGCTTTTTTCACAAAGGACAAAGATAAGATATTGACAAACAATCACTTTATACAGTATATGAATATAATTTCCGGAGAGCTTACAATATCGTCCGTCAATTTTTTTAAGATAAGTGATTTTAAACCGGTTATTGAATTCATTGAAAAACAAAAAAAACATGAAATAAAAACTAGTGAACCTCCGCGCATGGAATATCAGATCGGCAAGAATGGAAAATACTTCCGTGTCCAATGTGTTTTATTTCACGATGAAAGCTTCGAGATAATTTTAAGCGATATAACAAGCGTAGAAACAAACAGGATCATTAAACAACAAGTTACATCTAATATAGCTCATGAACTTAAAACACCAGTCTCTTCAATAAGAGGTTATATTGAAACTCTTCTGACTGATGCGAACATTGAACCTGAAAAACAAAAGTATTTTCTGGAGAGAGCTCTTGCCCAGTCAGATAGGCTTTCGCAGTTAATTAATGATATTGCAGTACTGAACAAAATAGAAGAGGCAGGCAGCAGTTTTAAATTTGAAGATGTACGAATTAATGAGCTCTTCTATGAGGTGAGGGATAATTTCAAATCAGCAATTGAATTGAAAAAAATGATTATAGAGTGCAATCTCAGCGATGAAATTTATGTAAAAGGGAACAGATCATTACTTCTATCAATATTTCAAAATCTGCTTGAAAACTCAATAAACTACGCAGGTGAAAACAGTACAGTCAATGTCAGACTGTTTCATGAAGATGAAAAATATTATCATTTTTCATTCTCAGATAATGGAATTGGAATCCCTGAAGAACATCTTACCAGAGTCTTTGAACGTTTCTACAGGGTAGATTCAGGCAGATCAAGGAAGCAGGGAGGTACTGGACTAGGACTTTCGATTGTTAAGAATGCAATCATTTTACATAAGGGTGAAATATCGGTAAGAAACATACAATCGGGTGGCATTGAATTTTTGTTCTCACTTCCAAAATAAATCATTATTATATTTCCAGCAGGTCACATTGTGCAAATATTTGTCTATTTTTAGCTCCAGCCAATAATAAAAGATATGAATACAAAATGGCTTCTATGGGCCTCTGAGCTGCAATCTATTGCGCAGGCAGGATTAACTTTTGGTGCCGACAGATATGACCTTGACAGGTATGAAAAAATAAGGAATATTGTTGTCGAAATATTACATGAGTATACAAATATTGACCATAAAAAAATCAGAGAACTTTTTGCTTCCGAAACAGGGTACCAAACTCCTAAAGTCGATATCAGAGCTTCTGTTTTTAAAGATGATAAGATCCTGATGATAAGGGAAAAAGTGGATGGTGCCTGGGCATTACCAGGTGGTTGGGCAGATGTAAATACTTCGGTAAGCGAATCGGCAGTACGGGAATGTCTCGAAGAGGCAGGTGCCGTGGTAAAACCAAAAAGAATCATTGCTATACATCTGGGGAATAAACATAATAATCATCTCTTCCCTTTTACTATTTATAAGATATTCGTTGAGTGTGAACTTTTGGAAAATAGTTTCAAAGAGAATACTGAAACATTGGATGCGCAATTTTTTGAGCTGGATAAACTGCCCGAACTTTCTTTTACCAGGAATACTCCTGACCAGGTCAAAATGTGTTTCGAAGCAAAAAAATGCAAAGTATTCGAGACTATCTTTGATTAAAAAAATCTTTGTAATCCTTTGTGTTCCTTTGTGGTAAAGATTTTCAATTATTCAAATAAATATATTTCACTTTTGGATCAGTAACAGAACCAATTACGTTTGAATTCCTCAGCCCAGCACTATGTAATTCTTTCAGGATTTGATTCATTTTATCAGGTGATACTGAGAATAACAGTCCCCCTGACGTTTGGGCATCGAAAGCGATCATTTTCAGGTTGTAATCGAGATCTGATGCAAAATCAATATCCTTTTCAGCATAATCAAGATTACGGAATGAAGCTCCCGGA
>Ga0209747_1001791_pt1 | contig 11271 bp, 9 predicted proteins | sample BarGraNGADG00311_FD_184498 | JGI IMG/M metagenome (GOLD analysis project Ga0209747, IMG submission 184498) | Arctic peat soil microbial communities from Barrow, Alaska - Barrow Graham LP Ref core NGADG0011-311 (SPAdes) (version 2) | ecosystem: Environmental > Terrestrial > Soil > Wetlands > Peat ... | reverse complement strand
AATCTCATTGTCAATGATTATCTGCCTCAGTTCCTGTAGATCTGTTGCATTCATTGCCTTCGAAAAGCGGGCATTTATTTCATCGAGTTTTGCCTGGTTTGCAAGGACTCTCTGGTTTGTCTCCCTGAATTTCTTTTCATCAAAAGCATCGCCAAACCTCTCCCTGGCCTTTTCGATTTCCTTATTGATCTTGTCTTCAAATTTAGCCATGTGTTCTTCAATAAGAACATCGGCGCGGTATCTCTTTTTGGAATCCTTGTTGTCTATCAGAGGATCATTGAAAGCATCAACGTGCCCTGAAGCCTTCCAGATTGTCGGGTGCATGAAGATTGCTGAATCGAGGCCGACAATATTTTCATGGAGCAGCACCATGCTGTCCCACCAGTATTTTTTAATGTTGTTTTTAAGTTCAACACCATACTGGCCATAATCGTAAACTGCACTTAACCCGTCGTAAATTTCACTTGAGGGGAAAACATATCCATACTCCTTGCAGTGTGCAACCAGCTTTTTAAAAACATCATCCTGAGCCATAGTTGATTTTGTTTATTTAACCGGAAGGCAAAAGTAACTTAAAAACTTTGCTTTTACAATCCGGCTTATTTTTCTGCTTCTTCATGTATGCAACCCCCAACCCCTCTGAAATGGGGCTATAAACCCGTTGTGAGTTTAATAGAATCCAGTTTGAGTTTCACTCCCCCTTCAGGGGGGCAGGGGGGCGAGTTCAAAAATAGGGGGGTAAATCCTAAAAATCTATTAGTATCTTTACCTGTTCTTTAATGAATTTGCTATGAAAAAAAGAACGGATTTTCTTGTACTGGGGTCAGGGATCGCTGGACTGTCATTTGCCCTTAAGGCTTCAAAGTTCGGCAAAGTGAGTGTTGTCACAAAGGCAAATCTTGAAGATTCAAATACCAGATATGCCCAGGGAGGCATAGCTGCCGTATTCAGCGAACCGGATAATTTTGAAAAACATATTCATGACACCCTGATCGCAGGAGCCGGCTGCTGTAATGAAGAGGTTGTAAGAATGGTGGTAAGTGAAGCTCCGGACAGAATCAAGGACCTTATTGAACTCGGAGTTCCTTTCGATAAAAAAGAGGATGGGACCTATGACCTTCACAGGGAAGGCGGGCATTCGGAGTACAGGATTCTTCATCACAAGGACAAGACAGGCGAAGCCATTGAGAAAACGCTTATTGCACGCGTAAGGAAGGATCCGAACATCGAGATATTTGAACACCATTTTGCAATAGAGATCCTTACACAGCATCATCTTGGAGAGGTCGTAAAACACAATTACCCCGGCATAAAATGCTTCGGAGCTTATATTGCAGATCTTAAAAACAAGAAGGTTATTACATTTCTTTCAAAAGTGACAGTTGTTGCTACCGGGGGAGTAGGGAATGTCTATATGACCACCACGAATCCGGAGATTGCAACGGGAGATGGTATTGCAATGGTGTATAGAGCCAAGGGGATGATAGAAAACATGGAGTTTATCCAGTTTCATCCAACATCGCTGTATGATCCGAATACAAGGCCGTCATTTCTGATAACTGAAGCCCTCCGGGGTTACGGCGCTGTCCTTAAAAACATGGCAGGCGAAAAATTCATGAAGAGGTACGACAGCCGCGAATCGCTGGCGCCGAGAGATATAGTAGCCAGGGCTATCGACAATGAAATGAAGATGTGGGGCGATGACCACGTCTGGCTTGACTGTACACACCTTGACCCGGAAGGATTGAAAGATCAATTCCCAAATGTTTATGAACATTGTCTTGCCAAGGGCATCGATATTACAAAAGACATGATCCCGGTTGTGCCTGCCCAGCATTACTCATGCGGAGGAATAAAAGTTGATATGGACGGCCAGAGCAGCATCGACAGGCTGTATTCTCTCGGCGAAGCATCGTCTACGGGATTACACGGGGCTAACAGACTGGCTTCCAATTCTCTTCTTGAAGCAGCTGTATATGCACACAGGGCTGCAATGCATTCCGGCAAAAGAATAGGTGAACTCACTTTTGAAGATAAGGTACCCTTATGGGACTACAAAGGGACAACACACCTCGAAGAGATGGTGCTAATCACGCAGAGTATCAAGGAAGTGCAAATGATTATGAGCAATTATGTGGGCATCGTACGATCGAATCTCCGTCTTGAAAGAGCGATGATTCGTCTCGAAATACTTTACCAGGAGACGGAAAGTCTTTATAAAAGGTCGCTCATATCAAAGAAGATATGCGAATTAAGGAATCTGATCAATGTCGGGTATATAATAATTAAGCACGCACAAATAAGGAAGGAGAGCATCGGGCTTCACTATTCAATTGACTACCCTAAAAATGCAGTGTCGGAATTCTGAAAAAGTCAAAGTATGAACCATCTTGAATCATCATATTCCGGGAAGAATGATTTTTGGAGGTATCTCTTAATGATCCTGTTGGTACTGGCAGCTTCAAATATAATCGGTTCAATTCCCTTATTCATAAGCATTCGTATTCGTGCGGCAGTAGATCCCTCAGTAATAGCAAAACTGACTGAGCATCCGAACGACCTTACTGTTCTTGGTATCAGTTCTAATGCAGGACTTCTGATGATGCTATTCCCGTTCATAGTAGCTCTTATTGCATTTATTCTTCTTGTTGAACCTCTGAACGGAAGGTCCCTGAAAAAAATAATCAACGGAACAAATTCGTTCCGCTGGAACAGATTCTTTATTTCTGCCCTGATATGGGGGGTTATATCAGCAATTTACCTGTTTGTTTGCCTTAAGGCAGACCCTTCTAATTATTCTTTGAACAACAAGAGTGCTATGTTGATCCCGCTTATACTTATTTCAGTGTTGGTTTTTCCCTTTCAGGCGGCTTTCGAGGAGATTCTTTTCAGGGGATACCTTATGCAGGGCTTTACTGTCCTTTTGAATAACAGGCTCTTCCCGCTGATCATGACTTCAATCCTGTTCGGACTATTTCATGGACTGAATCCTGAAGTTAAAGCTTTTGGATTCTGGACCATGCTTCCCCAATATGTTCTTTTTGGACTTATTTTCGGAATCATGACGATTATGGATGATGGGATAGAGACAGCCATCGGGGCACATGCCGCAAACAATGCCTTCCTCTGCGTAATGTTAACAAATGATTCATCTGCCCTGCAGACAAAAGCCTTATTTGTACAGCATAATATTTACCCATGGCTCGAATTATCCACAATGCTCTTCATGGGAGTGCTGATCATTGCAGTAATGAAAATTATCTTTAAATGGGATAACTTTTCTGAAATCTTTGGACGGGTTAACCGGAATAAAATTATTCAGGTTCCATAAGCCGACGTTTTTTCATCAGTCCTGAAATCACCCCAGTTTTCCTTTATTTCTGCAAGGATTGATTTTATTTCCTCAACCTCCAGCGTGGTAAGTAATTTAAGACGAGTCTCCCTGAAGTGAGGGAGCCCCTTGAAATAATTTGAAAGATGCCTGCGCATCTCATAAATAGCCCTTTTGCCTTCCTTGAATTCAAGAGATTTTTCGAGATGAAGAAGAGCGAGATCGGTTTTTTCGCTCACTGTAGGCTCAGGCAATAATTCACCAGTTTCAAGGTAATGTCTTATATCCCTGAATATCCATGGCCTGCCAACAGTAGCCCTCCCTATCATAATCCCATCAACACCGTACCTGTCGAACATCTCCCTGGCTTTTACCGGAGAATCAATGTCGCCGTTACCGATAACAGGTATCTTTATTCTGGGATTATTTTTTACTTCCCCTATCAGAGTCCAGTCTGCAGTACCTTTATAAAGCTGAGCGCGGGTTCTTCCATGAATGGTTATAGCGCTGATGCCCTTATCCTGTAATTGTTCTGCAACGGTTACAATTGTTTTACTCTCATCATCCCAGCCTAACCTGGTTTTAACTGTAACAGGAAGTTTCACTGCTTTTACAATTGCTGAAGTCATTTCAATCATCAGTGGAATGTTCTGAAGCATACCGGCTCCGGCACCCCTGTTTGCGATTTTCCTGACAGGGCATCCGAAATTTATATCGATAAGTTCGGGTTTTGCTTCTTCAGCGATGAGCGCTGCTTCAACCATTGCGTTAATAAGATGGCCATAAAGCTGAATGCCGATCGGCCTCTCAAAATCATAAATGTCAAGTTTCCTGACGCTCTTTTCACCATCCCTGATAAGACCATCAGATGAGATGAATTCAGTGTACATGAAATCGGCCCCGTTGATTTTGCAGATGTTACGGAAGGAAGGATCGGTAATATCTTCCATGGGAGCAAGGAAGAGAGGGCGCTCACCCAGCGATATGTTTCCGATTGTCAAAATTGAATTATTTGATGAAATGAATACAAATGAACAGGTTTCAGAACTTACTGCAGAAAGGGACTCGGCGTCTCCGGTGAACCGACATTTTTAAGTTCATTTTTCCTGTAGAAATATACCAGACCGTACTCTTCACTCTCCTTTTTCCTGATATCCTCAGGCAGAGTGTCGTGTTTTTCTTCAACCTCATTCCATATCTGGAGGATTATATCATCAGCCTCCTTTCTCATATCATTTGTCCTTTCAGCGTAATCGAGTGTTCTTTTTATCAGGTTTTTATGATGATTATAAGTTTCCAGAAAATTTTCAAACCTCACCTTCACAACTGCAATAGTAGGGTTTGTTAAAGGGCTCCCTCCTTTATTTATCCTGAACTCTTCACCTTCGATGATCCTTTTTCCCCAGCTTACCAGCTCATTCTCGGTATTGAGCGAAGGAACTACAGATTCATTTGTGGCAAGCCCGAAATATGCCCTGGCTTCTGCCGGCAAATCACCCCGTAAAACTGCCATATTCATTACCCGGATAAAATGGGTGAGATACATGCGCGCTTTTCTGATAGCTTCATTGTACTCTTTGCTTTTCCTGCTTTGTGAAGCAATTGATAGTCTCTGGAGCTGAATGGTGTGCTCAAAAAGAGGCAGGAACTGCCGGAGCCTGACGGAAATTTTTGGCGAATATGACATTTTGTAAGGTGGAAGCTCCAAACCTTTATCCAGTGCACTCTTCATGGCTTTCAGACGGGCAGAATCTGTGTTTGGCAATCGACGGTAAGGCATTTTTAATCAGTTGTTAATAATTTGTTGATAAACCTAGCGAATATATTAATTATATGTTTACAACAAACACTATTCGCATAATAATTATGCTGATTATTAAAAAGTTCGTAAATAATTTTTACGGTTTAGCCTTGTTAACAAAGCTTTCTCAGGATTTTATACGGAAAGCTGTTGTAATTGTTTCGGAGATCAATAGTATTGATTGCTTTTTATGATAGGATTTCACTTGTACAGAAGTGTAAGGATGCTACCTTTATAGCATTCAAATCAACAATTTAAAACAGAGCTGTATGTTTAAAAGTGACGTTTATATCAGAAGGAGAGAAGATCTTCATAATAAGGTGAAATCTGGCCTTGCACTATTTATAGGAAATGTTGAGGCTCCTATGAATTATCCGGACAACACTTACCATTTCAGGCAGGACAGTGATTTCCTTTACTTTTTTGGACTTGACCTTCCGGGATTGATAGGAGTAATGGATTTTGATTCCGGGAAGGACCGTATATTCGGCAACGATTTTGACATGGACGATATAATCTGGATGGGTCCGCAGCCTACTGTCAGGGATCTTGCTCTTAAATGCGGTATAGCTGACACTTTGCCAACGTCAAAACTTGAAGGTATTGTAAGGGATGCCATTGGTAAAAAACGCAAAGTTCATTTTCTTCCTCCTTACAGGGGAGAGACAAAAATGACCCTTGGCTCACTCCTGAAGGAAAACCCTTGCCAGATGAAGACACTTGCATCAGCGGACCTTATAAAAGCAGTTATATCGATGAGATCGATCAAGGAGAGAGTCGAAATAGAAGAGATCGAAAAAGCACTTGAGATTGCATGCGAGATGCACGTTACAGCCATGAAGATGTGCAAACCGGGTGTCAGGGAACAGGAGATTTTCGGAGCCATTGAAGGCATTGCCCTGGCCAAGGGAGGAGGAACTTCGTTCCCGATCATTCTAAGCATTAACGGGCAGACACTGCACAACCATGAACATGGCAACATACTGAAAAAAGGGAAAATGATGGTGACTGATGCAGGAGCTGAGACTAACCTTCACTATTCATCAGACATAACGAGGACAACGCCGGTTGGAGGTAAATTCAGCACGCTCCAGAAAGATATCTACGAGATTGTTTTGAAAGCCAACACTGAAGCCATCAATGCTACCAGGCCTAACATCTCAAACCGTGACCTTCATTTCATGGCATGCAGGATAATCGCTTCAGGAATGAAGGAACTGGGACTGATGAAAGGGGATACAGACGAAGCTGTTGCGGCAGGTGCTCACGCTCTTTTCATGCCTCATGGACTGGGCCACATGATGGGGCTCGATGTTCACGACATGGAAGCCCTGGGTGAAAATTATATAGGATACAATAACGAAGTCAAACGGAGCGATCAGTTCGGACTGGCATTCCTCCGCTTTGCGCTTCCCTATAAACCGGGACATGTATTCACAGTGGAACCGGGGATCTATTTTATTCCTGAACTGATAAATCTTTGGAAATCAGAAGGGAAATTCAAGCAATTTATTAATTATGCCAGGATTGCTGATTATATGTCTATAGGAGGAATTCGAATAGAGGATAATGTTATGATAACAGAAAAAGGACATAAACTGCTTGGCAAACCAATACCAAAAACCGTTAAAGAGATCGAAATAGTTTGTTCCTGACCAACTCTTCTTTCTTTAGAGAGTGATAAAATTTACCTTTGTGTCCCTTTGTGATATCCTTCGTGTCCTTTGTGGTAAAAAAGTTTAACCACTAAGGTGCACCAAGTGCACACTAAGGAACACAAAGGGAAAAAATGAATTCCAAAACCTGGTTGTCCTATACAATGAATCGTCTTTTTGCTATAAGCGATATTCACGGATGCTACAAGACATTTTATGATCTTGTTGTCAGAAAAATTGACCTTAAAAGATCTGACAAGCTCATTCTTCTTGGTGATTATATTGACCGCGGCGACCAGATCAGGGAAGCTATAGATTTCATTATCGATCTGAAAGAGAAAGGTTTTGATATAACGATACTGAAAGGGAACCACGAGGCAATGCTTATCGATTCAATTTCCGATCCCGGGATGTTTGCTCTCTGGATGATGAACAATGGAGCGACAACGCTTAAGAGTTTCGGAATAAGCGAGGCGAGCCAGCTGGAGAAAAAATATATTGATTTTTTCAGTTCACTTGAATATTACTATGAGACAGGTAACTTCCTGTTCGTCCATGCTGGTTTTAACGATTTCATCGCAGATCCGTTTTCTGATTTTGAAGCAATGATATGGGAATCCAATCCTTCGTATCTGAACCCTCTGCTGCAAGGCAAGACTATAATTCATGGGCATAGACCGAAATTTGTCGATTACGTGAAGAAGCTGATTAATGAGAAATCGGATATTATCCCGATTGATACAGGATGCGTTTATGAAAAGGAGCTGGGCTATGGTTTTCTTTCAGCCCTTGATGTAAACAGGATGGAACTTATTTCTGTTCCCCGTCAATAAGCTTTATAATACTCACGGTTAAGCCTGGCAATATTTGTCAGCTTGATCTCCTTTGGGCATTCAGCTTCGCATGCACCTGTATTTGAACAGTTTCCAAAACCAAGTTCATCCATCTTTTCGACCATTGCACGAACTCTGTCCTTCGCTTCAATACGCCCCTGGGGAAGCAAAGCGAACTGAGATATCTTTGCAGAAACAAACAGCATTGCTGATGCGTTCTTACATGCTGCAACACAGGCTCCGCATCCAATACAGATTGATGAATCAAATGCCGTATCGGAATTCTTTTTCTGAGCCGGTATCGAATTCGCCTCAGGTGCGGCTCCTGTATTGACAGAGATATAACCACCCGCAATCTGTATCTTGTCGAAGGCGCTTCTGTCAACGATAAGGTCCTTGATAACCGGGAATGGTTTTGCTCTCCATGGTTCTACCCAAATAGTATCACCATCACTGAAGTATCTCATTGATAAGAGACACGTCGTAACTGCCGGGACAGGACCATGAGGATGGCCATTGATATACATACCGCATGAACCGCAGATTCCCTCGCGGCAATCGTGATCAAATGCCACCGGATCCTTATCTTCCTCTACCATCTTTTTATTGAGTGCATCAAGCATTTCGAGGAAAGACATTTTGGGAGATACATCCTCCATCCTGTATGTCGCAAAATTTCCTTTTGCACCGGCATTCTTCTGCCGCCAGATCTTTAATGTAAGGTTCATAATATTGCCTGATTGTTTTATTTCTTGCCGTTGTACCTTTGCACTTCTATTTATAGCTTCTGACTTTCATTTCAACCTCTTCGAATTTAAGCTCCTCCTTATGAAGAATATGAGGTTTACCTTCACCTGTATATTCCCAGGCAGCAACATATGCATATTCTTCATCATTACGAAGTGCCTCGCCATCCGGTGTCTGGTACTCTTCCCTGAAGTGGGCTCCGCATGACTCCTTCCTGTTGAGCGCATCAGTGATGAGAAGCTGAGCGAGGTCGAAGTAATCATCTACCCTTCCAGCCTTTTCCAGTTCCATATTAAGGTCGCTTGCATTTCCAGGGATGTTAAGATCTTTCCAGAATTCATCCTTCAGTTCCCCGACCAGTTCAAGAGCTTTTTTCAAACCTGCTTCATTCCGTGACATCCCTACGTAATCCCACATTATCTTGCCCAGGCGTTTATGGAAGGAAGAAGCTGTCTGCTTCCCTTTAATTGACATAAGCTTGCTGATCCTTCCCATTGCAGCTTTTTCTGCATCTGCAAATTCCGGTTTGTCGGTCGCTATTTTTGCAACGCTTATCTGGTCGGCAAGGTAATTGCTTATTGTATTCGGAAGGACAAAGTATCCGTCACCTGCTGCCTGCATAAGTGAGCTGGCACCGAGGCGGTTTGCCCCGTGGTCGGAAAAATTTGACTCTCCGATTGCATAGAGACCGGGAATAGTTGTCATAAGCTCATAATCGACCCAAAGGCCGCCCATGGTATAATGACCGGCCGGGTATATGCGCATAGGCTCCTCGTAGGAATCTATCCCAGTGATTGTCTTGTACATGTCGAAAAGATTGCCATATTTATTCTCAATGGCTTTTTTCCCTTGTTTGTTAATGGCATCCCTGAAGTCAAGATTCACTGCCAGGCCTGTTTCACCCACGCCATAACCCGCGTCACATCTTTCTTTTGCGGCCCGTGAAGCCACGTCTCTCGGAACAAGGTTTCCGAAGGTGGGATATCTTCTCTCGAGGTAATAATCTCTCTCATCCTCCGGGATATCGTTTGCCGGACGTTTGTCTCCCTTCGTTTTGGATACCCATATTCTTCCGTCATTCCTGAGCGACTCTGACATGAGTGTAAGCTTTGACTGGAATTCATTAAGCTGGGGAACACTTGTAGGATGGATCTGGACAAAGCTTGGGTTTGCAAAAAATGCTCCTTTCTTATGGGCTTTCCATGCTGCCGAAGCGTTTGAGTTGACTGCAAGGGTTGAGAGATAATAGATTGTCCCGTAGCCCCCGGTTGCAAGAACCACAGCATGTGCTCCGTGTCGTTCAATTTCTCCGGTAATCAGGTTTCGTGTTATAATTCCTCGTGCTCTGCCATCGATCACAACCAGGTCGAGCATCTCGCGGCGCGGGAACATTTTTACATTACCTTTTTTGATTTGCCTGTTCAGCGAGGAATAGCAGCCAAGAAGGCACTGCTGACCTGTCTGTCCCTTGGCATAAAATGTCCTTGACACCTGTACTCCCCCAAAAGAGCGTGTGTCGAGTGTCCCTCCATAGTCGCGGGCAAAGGGAACACCGAGAGCAGTAAAGTGATCTATCACCTGGTTGCTTACCTCAGCAGCCCTGTAAACGTTGGCTTCACGCGCACGGTAATCACCCCCTTTTATCATATCATAAAAAAGCCGGTAAACCGAATCCCCATCGTTCTGATAGTTTTTTGCAGCATTTATACCTCCCTGCGCAGCTACAGAGTGGGCCCTGCGCGGTGAATCCTGGTAACAGAAGTTCTTTATGCTGTAGCCAAGCTCTCCCAGAGATGAAGCGGCGCTGGCTCCTGAAAGACCTGTTCCGACGACAATTATCTCGACTTTCTTTTTGTTTGCAGGGTTGACAAGTTTTACTGAAGACTTGTACCTGGTCCACTTTTGAGCGAGAGGACCTTCAGGAACTTTTGAAATAAGTTTTCCCATGATCAAAGTTTTTTCTATCTGAAAAGCCAGAGTGTTAATGAGATGAATGCAAATCCTGCCGGTATTGCAATTGCATATATCCATGCAACGACATTCACAACAGGGGTCCATATCCTGTGATTTAGCCCAAGGGTCTGGAAAGCTGAGGAGAATGCATGAAAAAGGTGAAGCCCAAGCAGTGCAAAACATATAAGGTATATATAGTTGTATGCAGGTATTTTGAACAGGCTGTGAGCTACTGAATAAAAATCTTCAGGGTTCCCGGGAACAAATCCGAGTTTTATAAAATAAAAGTTAAAGAAATGAAGCACGAGGAAGGTTAAGACCGAAGCTCCTGTCCATATCATGAACCTGGAAAAAAAGGAAGTTTCTGATTTATTGCCGCCTGCATAACCTATCGGCCTGGCCAGCCAGTTCTGAATCTGAAGGAAGATACCCCAGGTGATATGAACTAATATTGTCAGCAGCAGAACAATCTCAATAATTTTTATCACGGGAAATGTTGCCATGAAATGAGCTGCCCTGTTAAAAGGAACAGGATCACTCTTCAGCAACATCAGATTGATTACCAGGTGCAGAGGCAGGAAGAGAAGAAGGAAAAACCCTGCAAGCGTCATGACAAATTTTTTTGACAGAGATGAAAAAAGAATTTTATTCATTTGAGATGAAATATTTACAGGTTGAAATTCAACTAAATGATTGTTTGTATAAAATTAAAAATTAATTCAGGAAATATCAATAACGATATTGCACTATATTAGTCTGTTAAAACATAAAAAGCTATGATTTTACTCATTATTATTCATTGCTTCAACTAACAAGTCAGCAAGATGGAGAAATTCTTCAGATTCAGGAACGGAAAGATCTTCTGCAACGACATAGGTTCAGGCAAGACAATTGTACTTGTGCACGGGTACCTTGAGACTTCAGAAGTGTGGGAAAGTTATGCAGGTAAGC
>Ga0209747_1001790_pt1 | contig 11271 bp, 9 predicted proteins | sample BarGraNGADG00311_FD_184498 | JGI IMG/M metagenome (GOLD analysis project Ga0209747, IMG submission 184498) | Arctic peat soil microbial communities from Barrow, Alaska - Barrow Graham LP Ref core NGADG0011-311 (SPAdes) (version 2) | ecosystem: Environmental > Terrestrial > Soil > Wetlands > Peat ... | reverse complement strand
CCTGCGCTCAGGCTCATCGCCCGGCCGCCGAAGCTTCCCGCTCTCGGGGCGGAGAGTCCGTCGCGCTGACCGTGAGGGAGGGATGTCGATCGCCAGTGTATACTCGCGATAGCTTGAATCGATACAACTCGACGGGTCGTTCGATCTAGGCAAAGGACTCAACGGTGATTCCCTGCAGAACCCCGTTCCACCGAAGGCTCGCTACCATCGCAGCCGGGACCGCGCTGCTCCTCATAGGCGCACCGGGCATGGCCGCCGCCCACCAGCAGCACGACGACGCGGGCGGGGACGGCTCCACCAGACCCCAGCTCGAGCTCCTCGACCGCGGACTCGTCGCCGCCGCCACCAGCGAAGGGGTCTTCCTCAGTTGGCGGCTCCTCGGCAGCGAGGTCACCGGGCACTCCAAGCACGGCATGACGGGCGCGGACTTCAACGTCTACCGCGACGACAAGCTGATCACGACGGTCACCGACAGCACGAACTACCTCGACCCCGGCGGCGCCGGCACGTCGACGTACCGGGTCGCCGCGGTGGTCGACGGCGCCGAGGTCGACGCCAGCACCGACGTGAGCCCGTGGGCCAGTGCCTCGACCGAGATCCCGCTGCACAAACCCGCCGACGGTGTCACCCCGGTCGGGGAGGCGTACACCTACTCGGCCAACGACCTGAGCGTCGGCGACGTCGACGGTGACGGCCAGTACGAGTACGTCGTCAAGTGGGACCCGTCGAACTCCAAGGACGTCTCCCAGATCGGCTACACAGGCAACGTCTACCTCGATGCGTACGAGGCCGACGGCACCCAGCTGTGGCGCATGGACCTCGGCGTGAACATCCGCGCGGGCGCGCACTACACGCAGTTCCCGGTCTACGACTTCGACGGCGACGGTCGCGCCGAGCTCATGGTGAAGACCGCCCCCGGCACGAAGGTCACGACCTACGCGGCCGACGGGTCGGTCGCCGGCGAGCAGTTCGTCACGCTGCCGAAGCGCGACGTAGCGGCCGGGGTCACGAACGCCGACGACTACCGGCTAAGCCGCGACGGGTACTACCGGCACCTCGTCGAGATGTTCCAGGGCTGGAGCAGCCACCCCGAGGTCGTCGCCGGGAACTGGCCGGCCACGCTCGAGGAGGCCTTCGGCATCGCGCCGAAGTACACCTACCCACTCTCCGAGCAGGACGCGAAGTCCCTCGTCGACTACTTCATCGACGTGTATGCACCCGCCCGCAGCGCCCGAAACGTGCTGCGCAATTTCGAGGGCTTCATCGTCGACGGGCCCGAGTACCTCACGGTGTTCGCCGGGGCTTCCGGTAAGGAGCTGCAGACGGTCGACTACAAGCCCGGCAGGGGTGACGACGGGCTGCTGTGGGGCGACTACGCGATGGCGCGGATCGAGCCGGGCAACCGCGTCGACCGCTTCCTCGCCGGTGTCGCGTACCTGGACGGGAGCACCCCGTCGGCCGTCTTCGCCCGTGGGTACTACACGCGCTCGACACTCGTCGCCTACGACTGGGACGGCAAGAAGCTGAAGGAGCGGTGGTACGTCGACAGCGGTCACGTGCCGTTGACGAACCCGTTCAACGACAGCCCCCACGGCCGCGACGGCACCGACCCGGAGTTCCGCTCGATCACCACGCAGGGCTTCCACTCGATGAGTGCCGCCGACGTGGACGGCGACGGCAAGCAGGAGATCGTCTACGGCTCTGCGACGATCGACGACGACGGGTCGCTGCTCTACAGCTCGTTCGACGTCGCACCGCCGGCGAGCGCGGTCCCGGGGCAGAACGTCCGCCTCGGTCATGGGGACGCCATGCACGTCACCGACATCGACCCGACCCATCCGGGCCTGGAGATCTTCACGGTGCACGAGGGCGGGCCCTACGCGCCCTACGGCATGACGCTGCGCGCCGCAGCGACCGGCGAGGTCCTCTACGGGCAGTACTCCGGTAAGGACACCGGTCGCGGGATGATCGGCGACGTCCGGCCCGACGTCCCCGGCATCGAGACGTGGGCGGGCAACCCCGACGGGTCGGACCCGCTGGGTCTGCGCTCGGCAGGCGGCGAGCGGATCGACGGCGGGACGCCCGGGACGAACCAGAGCATCCGTTGGGCGGCCGACATGACCACCCAGATCATCAACGGGGCGGGCAACGCCGACGTGACGATCGACGACTGGACGCATGGCAACGTCCTGACCGCGACCGGCACACGGTCCAACAACGGGACGAAGGGCAACGCAGGGCTGGTTGCGGACGTGCTCGGTGACTGGCGCGAGGAGCTGCTCGTCCGTACCACCGACTCGTCCGCCATCCGGATCTACCTGTCCACCGAGGTGACCGACCGCAAGATGTACACGCTCATGCACGACCCGCAGTACCGGGCCGAGGTGGCGCGGCAACAGACGGCCTACAACCAGCCGTCGTACCCGGGGTTCTACCTTGCCTCCGACGCCGACTGGTCGAAGGTCCCCGTGCCCGCGCTCTGGGCGCCCGGGAGCATCGACGCGCTCCGATCCCGGCTCCAGGGGTTCGTGGACTCCGGTGACGTCGCCGGTCCGGTTGTTGTCCAGCTGCGGCACGCGTTCGACCAGGCCGCCCGGGCGGGAGACCGCGGGGACGAGCGGGGCGCGGTCAAGGCGCTCGAGACGGCGCTCGACCGGCTCGACCACCCGAAGCGGCCCGACCGCGTGTCGGATGCTGCGCGTGCGGCGCTGGCGTACGGGATCCGGCAGGTGATCGGGATGCCGGGCGACTGACCGCCGGTCCGTCCGGACGCCGGGCCCCGGGACCAGCCATGACGGCGGGTCCTGGGGCCTTGCCGTGTGGTCGTGGCCGGCGACCTGGCTCGAATCTGCAGGGCAATGATGGAACAGCGGTGCTCAACGCTCCCGCCGGCGCCACGACACGGAGTCGATGGTGGGGTCATCGCCGCACCCGGTCAGAGCTTGAGCGCGGTCATGCCCCCCGCCGGCAGCCGGACGGAGGCGACCACGCCGTCGGGCGCGCGCACCTCGGTCACCTGTTCCTCCTGCGAGTCATTCACTACGAGGAAGGTCCTGCTCGCGGGGTAGTAGGCGACCTCGGTCAGCGGGTTCGAGGTCCTGTGGTCGGCCGGCCCTGCGCGTCCAGCCCACCGGATCGCGTTGTCGAGGCGACGCGCGGCCGCAGGTCCGTGCGTGTGACCCGACAGGTACACGCTGCGACCTTCCGCGAACCTCGACGCGACGCCGACCGGAGTGCCCCCGATCGCGGCGAACACGTCGGAGTCGTCACAGGTGAGGAACACCCCGCGCTGGAGCGGGAGGTCGGCTCCGTCGACGCCGTCGATCACCGGATGATCGACCAGGGCGAAACTGCGCCGGTTGAGGCATTCGCGGTCGCCGATGTCCTGGTCGACCCCGAGCACTGCGGCCAGCTGGAAGTATTGCGTGGAGCGGTCGGTCGCCGAGGGCTGGCCCACACCGACAAGACCACCACCAGCAGCGACCCACGCGGTGATAGCTGTCACCACCTCTGACCGGCGCCAGTTGTCGCCGCCGCTCCACGCGCTGCCAGCCAGACCGGCATTGACCAGGACGTCGACGTCGTCGGGAACGCCATGGGTCTCGATCTGGTCAAAGTCGAGGAAGGTCACCTCGAACGGCAGACCGGAGAGTGACTCCAGAACCTGCGTGAGGATGAGTTCCGGGTGCTCGTGCATGTGCCCCGAGCAGGTCCAGGTGCGCAGCGCGCCCCAGGCGGTCAGGATTGCGACACGGGTCGGCGCCATCTGCGGACCGCCGGCCGCGTGCAGGGAACGAATGAGGCGGTGCTCGTCGGCGACCTGCCCGATGTAGTCCTGGAAGTCCGCGAACGGCTCGACGAGACTCAGATAGCCGCCCAGACCGATCCGGTCGATCTTCGCTCGCAACAGTGCCCGGCGGACGTTGACCCAGTATCGGCTCGCATCCTTCACCGGGTCCCCGCCCGGAGAGAACGTCGGCCTGCCCTGAAGATCCACCGGGAACAGGTACGGATGCAGGCGCAGCTCGTGGGTCGGCACGTCCGCGCCGGCGCAAAGACGCGCCTCGTATCCGGAGAACACCGCCTTGATGAGCCCGTCGAAGCCGAACTCCGTGAAGCGCCCCGAGTAGGGCTCCAGGCCGATCCACGAATCGTCGTAGAAGACGAAGGCCCCCTTCCCGTACCGGTGCACCACCTCCACGCACTTCCGGCCGAGCTCGAGGACGAAATCACCGACGAAGCTCATCCACGCTCGATAGACGCGCGAGGGCTGGTTGTGCGTCGAGGTATACCGTCCGGCGTTGACGAAGTCCTCGGAGGTGATCCGCAGGCCCGTGGTCGCGGCGAACTGCCGGAGCGCAAGGGGGCTGACCGTGAAGTCGTAGGAGCCCCAGTCGCCGTAGATGTGCGGAAGACGGGGGTTGTCCCCCCAGAACCACGCGAAGTTGTAGAACAGCGACGTGAACCGGACGACCGTCGTGTGCGGGTGCGCCACGCACCAGTCCTCCAGCGCCTGCAGCAGCCGCTCCTGGACCTCCGGGTAGCGAGGCTCGACGGCCCGCAGGTGCTCACGGTCACCCCAATCGTTGGTGACATGGTTGTACATCGAGATCTCTTCCCAGATACGAGTCACCAGGAAGTTCACGGTGTACCGATGCCAGGGCGTCACGCCGCGCACCACCACGCGCCCGCCGTCGACCATGTCCCAGTCGTCGCTGGGCACCTCGACCCCCGTCGTTCGGTCGAAGACCTGCCAGAACTCCCGCACGCCATCCCAGTCGTTCACCACGAACTGGTCGGGGGAGAATCCGGCGAGCAGGTCGATGACGACCTCAGCGCCTGGCGCGGTGACTGGCGCGCTCATGAGGAAGTTCTGCTGAAGCCTTGCTGGGTTGTTCTTCGCCCAGTCGTTGTCCTCGCGGACGAGGCACAGCGTCGAATAGACCCCGTGGCCCGAGTTCAGGATCTCGTCCGACAGGCTGGTCCCGTCCGAGTCCCGGATGACGTCCGCACCCCACTTGTGCGCCATGGCGAGCGTGAACGCGTCGTGGCCGGCCTCGCCGGGGAGGGTGAAGCCCCCGAGTGTCGCGCTCATGCGTCGTTTCTCCCTCTCTGGTCGATTCAGGTCCGCTTCCAGCCCGAGCCGGCGATCCGGCCGTCATCCACGACCGAGGTCGATCCGCCGCCGCTTGACCGCCGACCCCGGCTCGGCTCCGGCCTAGAACGCCGCAGTGTAGAGCTCGACGATGTCGTCCAGCGTTGCCGCACGAGGGTTGCCGCCGGCGCAGACGTCTGCCATCGCCGCTGCCGCCGGCGCCGGAATGTCCTCCCTGCTGGCGCCGATTTCACTGAGCGATCCCGGGGTGCCCAGCCCGGTCGCAAGTGCGGTGACCGCGCGGACCGCCTCGATGCGGGCCAGTTCGATCGTCATCTCCTCGGTTCCGGCGACCCCCATGGCCTGGGCGATGTCGCGGAACTTCTCGCCCGTGAACTCGGCGTTGAACCGCCTGGCGTGCGGTAGCAGGATCGCGTTGGCGACCCCGTGCGCGGCGTCATAGAAGGCGCCCAGCGAGTGGGCCATCGCGTGCACCAATCCCAGGCCGACGTTGGAGAAGCCCATGCCGGCGACGTACTGGCCCAAGGCCATCCGCTCCCCCGCGGTCTCGTCCCCGCGCACCGAAATGGGCCGCGAGGCGGCGATGATCTCGATCGCCTTGAGGTGCAGGGCGTCCGTCAGCTCCCACGCACCGAGGGTGGCGTAGCCCTCGATCGCGTGGGTGAGGGCATCCATCCCGGTGGCGACCTTCAGCGCGGCTGGCATGCCCGCCATCATGTCGGCATCCACAACCGCCACGAGCGGGATGTCGTTGGGGTCGACACAGACGAACTTGCCCGCATTCTGGGTATCGGTGATGACGTAGTTGATCGTCACCTCGGCCGCGGTCCCGGCGGTCGTGGGCACCGCGATGATCGGCACCGACGGGTTCTTGGTGCCGGCCACGCCCTCCAGGCTGCGCACGTCGGAGAACTCGGGGTTCGCGGTGATGATCCCGATCGCCTTGCAGGTGTCCTGCGGCGAAGCGCCGCCGATGGCGATCAGGCAGTCGGCCCCGGACGCGGCAAACGCCTTGACCCCCGCCCGCACCGCCTCGATCGTCGGGTTCGGCATCACGGCGTCGTAGACGTCGAACGCGAATCCCGCCCCGTCCAGCTGGGAGGTGACCTTGCCTGCGACGCCGTTCGCGACCAGCACCCGGTCGGTGACCACCTGCGCCTTGGTGAAGCCCCGCTTGGACAACTCGTCGGGGATGGTTGCGATCGTCCGCCGCCCGAAGCAGGACGTCTGATTCAGGATCATGCGATACACCATGGCCGGACTCCTCACGTGCAAGATCCATGCACCGCGGGCCAGGGACTGAAGAAGCTCAGCAGCAGCGGGTCAGGGCAGACGGGCACCTTCCGGCACACCGAGGTGGTCGTACTGGAGCACGTTCGGCTTCCCGGCGCGCTCGGCGTAGTACAGGACTTCGGCGTTCTCCTCCACAGCCACAGCGACCTTGAACGCAAGCTTCAGCGACGTGCCGACGGCCAGGAGCCCGTGATTGGCCCAGACGACGGCGTTCACGTCGTCGCCCATGATCTCCGCGCTGCGCTCACCGAACGCGGCATTGGTGCTGAACTCGAACGGCATGACCGGGACCTCGCCCTTGGCGTACAGAATCATGTTGAGCAGCACCGGGGCGATGGGACGACCCAGCGCTCCGAGGACGTTCACGAACGTCGACTCGGTGTGGACGATCGCGTTGGCGTCGGGCCGGCGGCGGTACGCGGCCAGGTGCACCGGCAGCTCAGTGGAAGGGAACTGTGAGGGGGTGCGCCGACCAGCCTCCAGCACCGTGCCGTCATACCCGACCACGATCATGTCTGCCGGCGACATCGCGTCGTACCGCACGTCGCTCGGGGTGATGACGATGGCCTGGTGCTCGGGCAACCGAACGCTGATGTTGCCCTGGGTGTTGAAGTTCAACCCGTTTCGCACGGACTCCAGGCAGTAATACAAGATCTCGTCCCGCACAGCCTGGCTCGCCCGACCTGTCGCGTCAGTCATCGAGATGTCTCCTCTGCTTCTGAATCGATTCACCCAAGAGTCGCGCACCAGCAAGATGCACGTCAAGGACATTCGTCCCGACCACCCGGGCAGGGACAAGCGGTCGGGAGAACGACCGCCTGTACGTCGATGCCCGCCGACGCACGGTTTGACTTCCCGCACGGCGGGGTCATAGTCTCCGAGGAACGGTTTGAAACGTTTCATGGTTCAGCGCGGAGGTGCGGCCAACCGATGGCGAATGACCACGTCCAGGATGCCGGGCCCGATCATGTGCTGCCTCAGCGCGCGCAGCCACCGCAGCTGCACCGGGTGTGCTTCCAGCTTCAGGTGAAACCTGAGCGCATCGCCGAGTACCGCCAACGGCACGCCGCAGTGTGGCCGCAGATGCTGCGAGCACTCAAGCACACCGGCTGGAACAACTATTCGCTCTTCATCCGCGACGACGGGCTTCTGATCGGCTACGTGGAGACCCCTGACCTCGCATCGGCTCAAGACGGCATGGCCGCCACGGATGTCAACGTACGCTGGCAGGCCGAGATGGGCGAGTTCTTCGTCGATCTCGACGGCGACCCGGACACGGGCTTTGTGACCTTGACCGAAGTGTTCAACCTCGAAGACCAGCTCGCCGCGCTCGACCCGGCGCCGACAGAAAGAAGCAGCTCGTGAGCATCAGCGCTGAGGTTCTCGCCCGCCTCGAGGGGCAGGCCATCGAGCTCCCCTCCTGGGCATTCGGCAACTCAGGTACCCGGTTCAAGGTCTTCACTACCCCCGGTACGCCGCGCACGATCGAGGAGAAGATCTCCGACGCAGCCAAGGTCAACGAGCTGACCGGGCTGGCGCCGTCGGTCGCCCTGCACATCCCCTGGGACAAGGTCGACGACTACGCGGCGCTGGGCCGGTTCGCGGGCGACCTCGGCATGGCCCTGGGCACGGTGAACTCCAACACTTTCCAGGACGACGCCTACAAGTTCGGCAGCCTGACCCACACCGACCCCGCGGTTCGCCGCAAGGCCATCGATCACCACTTCGCGTGCATCGACATCATGAACGAGACCGGGTCGCAGGATCTGAAGATCTGGCTCGCCGACGGCACGAACTACCCCGGCCAGGGCGACATCCGCGGCCGCCAGGACCGTCTGGCCGACTCGCTCGCCGCCATCTACGCCCGCCTCGGCGCGGACCAGCGCCTGGTCCTGGAGTACAAGTTCTTCGAGCCGGCCTTCTACCACACCGATGTCCCGGACTGGGGAACCTCCTACGCCCAGGTCACCGCCCTCGGCGACAAGGCGATGGTCTGCCTGGACACCGGTCACCACGCCCCAGGCACGAACATCGAATTCATCATCGCCCAGTTGTTGCGCCTGGGAAAGCTTGGGTCCGTCGACTTCAACTCGCGCTTCTACGCCGACGACGACCTCATCGTGGGCGCAGCCGACCCGTTCCAGCTCTTCCGCATCCTGTACGAGGTCATCCGGGGCGGCGGCTACGGCCCGGACAGCCCCGTGGTGTTCATGCTCGACCAGTGCCACAACGTCGAGGAGAAGGTGACCGGGCAGATCCGCTCCGTCCTGAACGTTCAGGAGATGACCGCCCGCGCCCTCCTCGTCGACAACGAGGCACTCGCCGAGGCGCAGAACGCCGGCGATGTCCTCGGCGCCAACGGCATCGTCATGGACGCCTTCTACACCGACGTCCGCCCCGACCTCGCCGCCTGGCGCACCTCACGCGGACTCCCCGCCGACCCCATGGCAGCCCTTGCAGCCTCCGGATACACCAAGCAGATCGCCGACGCACGCGTCGGCGGGACCCAGTCCGGCTGGGGAGCCTGACCACCATGGCCACCATGGCCGCCGACCTGAAGGAGTGCGAAGAACTGTCCGACAGTGCGGCGAACGCCGTGTTCGCGTGGTGAGCGTCGTCGGCGTGGTGGCCGCAGTGGACCTGGGCGCGTCCAGCGGCCGCGTGATGCTCGGCCGGGTCGGTCCGAACGAGCTGAGTTTGCGCTCGGTAGCGCGGTTCCCGAACAACCCGGTACGCACCATCGACGGGTTGCACTGGAACGTCCTCGAGCTCTACCGCAGCGTCCTCGGTGGTCTGCGCGCGGCAGCGCGCCAGGATTCGGAGCTCGCCAGCGTCGCGGTCGATTCCTGGGCGGTGGACTACGCCCTGATGCACGGGGACCGGATGCTTGCCAACCCGTACCACTACCGGGACGAGCGCACCGGAGCGGGCGTCGCGGCCGCGCACGCCCTCGTGGCACCGGAAGAGCTGTATGCCCGAACGGGCCTGCAGTTCCTGCCGTTCAACACCGTCTACCAGCTGGTCGCCGACCGCCTGGCCGGCAGCCTCGACTGTGCCGAGTCAATGCTGCTCATCCCCGATCTGCTGACCTTCTGGCTCTCCGGAGCGAAGGTCGCCGAACGCACGAACGCCTCGACCACGGGACTGCTCAACGTGCGCACTGGCGGTTGGGATGACGCGCTCATCGCCCGGATCGGTCTGCCCCGCTCGCTCTTCCCCGCGCTCGTCGACCCGGGGTCCGTCGTCGGGCACCTGCTGCCTGCGGTGGCGACCGAAATCGACGTTGCCCCGGGACTGGAGGTCGTCACGGTCGGATCGCACGACACCGCGTCCGCGGTGGTGGCCGTACCGATGACCTCGGACGAATCCGCGTACATCTCCTGCGGCACGTGGTCCCTCGTGGGCGTCGAGCTCGACGCTGCCGTGCTGACCGAGGCCAGCCGGAGGGCCAACTTCACGAACGAGGGCGGCGTGGACGGGCGTGTGCGATACCTCCGCAATGTCATGGGGCTGTGGCTGCTCAGCGAATCGATGCGCAGCTGGGACCAGGCCGGCGTCGCATCAGATCTGCCTGCCCTGCTCGCCGCAGCTGCGGTCGTCCGTGGTCCGGCCACAGTGTTCGACGTCGACGACCCGCGCTTCCTGCCTCCTGGCGACATGCCGGCGCGCATCACCCAGTACTGCCTTGAACAGGGCCTACAGCCCCCTCGCACCCCCGCCGAGACTGTCCGCAGCATCGTGGAGAGCCTCGCGGTCGCCTACGCGACCACACTCAAGACCGCGGCTGAGCTCTCCGGCAGGTCCATTCGCATCGTCCACATCGTCGGCGGCGGCTCACAGAACGAGCTGCTCTGCCAGCTGACCGCAGACCGCACCGGGCTCCCGGTGCTGGCCGGACCCGTCGAGGCCACCGCGATCGGCAACGTGCTCGTCCAGGCCCGCAACCAAGGACTCGCAACCAGCAGCCTGGAGAACCTGCGCACACTCGTCGCGCGAGCCTTCACGCCCGTCCGCTACACCCCCCGCCGCTCCCCCGGCGAAGACGCCCGCTAGCGCGCGCGGAGAGGCCGGTCACATCTGGCTCCCGAGAGGCCCGAGCTCGTCGTCCCATCCGAGGATCGCCCGCAGCGAGCGCGCCACGAACGCCGCGACCACCTCGGCCCCATGCTCGTGGAAGTGGGTGTTGTCGCGCTCGGTGAACAGGGCCGCAGAGCCGTCGACGCCCAGATGCTCGTACAGCCAGCTCGTGAACGCCGTCAGGTCGATGAGCGGCACCTGGTGCGCGGCTGCAAGCCCACGCACTGCACGCGGGTAGGGCCGTGCGAGGGGCGCAGCCGCTCGCCGCCGAAGAGACGGCGCTCCACCGAGGTGCACAGCACCACCGTCATCGCACGCTCGCGCAGCTCGCCGACGAAGCGCTCGAGCCGGTCACGATAGCCGCCCTCCGCGGCGAGCAGATCCGGCTGCTTCTGGTCGTTGTGGCCGAACTGGATGATCGCCACGTCCCCGGGGCGCGCCTGGGCAAGCAGTGCTCCCCACAGTCCCTCGGCGATGGACGACTGAGTCGTGACGCCACCTTTCGCGAAGTTGACGACCACGTCTTCAGGTCGCAGTCGTCGCTCGAGCGCGGCGCCCCATCCGCTCATCGAATGCTCCTGGGGCGGGCAGGCAGCAACGGTCGAATCCCCCGCAAGCAAGAACCTCATCCCGTCACCGAGCCGATCGTGATGCCCCTGGCGGAGTGCTTCTGCCGGAACACGTAGAACGGCAAAATCGGCAGCCCACGCTCGCGACGAGGGCGGGGCCGATGCTGAACTCGCGTTTCATGTTCATCTCCACTGATGGCTGCTTCACTCGGCGGT
>Ga0209747_1001788_pt1 | contig 11282 bp, 9 predicted proteins | sample BarGraNGADG00311_FD_184498 | JGI IMG/M metagenome (GOLD analysis project Ga0209747, IMG submission 184498) | Arctic peat soil microbial communities from Barrow, Alaska - Barrow Graham LP Ref core NGADG0011-311 (SPAdes) (version 2) | ecosystem: Environmental > Terrestrial > Soil > Wetlands > Peat ... | reverse complement strand
CCCGCCGATAGACAACTCGTCGGTCGCCGAGTACGTGTTCGACCGGGGTGAGGCCGAGGGGCTCTGCATGGTCCTGCCCCATGGCGCGGTCACCCAGGGCAGGCAGGGCAAGGCCCTCGCCCCCATGGGCGAGATGGGAACCTGCCGCGCCGGGGTAAAAGGGTTCAGCGACGACGGCAGCCCGGTGGCCGACTCCGAGATCATGCGCCGCGCGATGGAGTACGCGCGCACCTTCGGCGCCCTCATCATCTCCCACAGCGAGGAGCCCAGCCTGTCCGCCGGAGGCCAGATGAACGAGGGCTACTATTCGACCTTCCTGGGCCTTCGAGGCATCCCGCCGGAGTCGGAGCGGATCGGGGTGTTCAGGGACATATGCCTGGCGGAGAAGACCGGCGCGCGCCTGCACCTGGCGCACCTGTCGACCGCCGGCTCGGTCGAGCTGGTGCGCGACGCCAAGAAGCGGGGGCTGCCCGTCACCTGCGAAGTCGCGACCCACCACTTCTCCCTGGATGACTCCGGCCTGCTGGGATATGACACCAACCTCAAGATGAACCCGCCGCTGCGGTTGAAGTCCGACGTCGCCGCGCTGCTGGAGGCTCTCTCAGACGGGACGATCGACGTCATCGCCACCGACCACGCCCCCCACGCCTCCCACGAGAAGGAGACCGAGTTCGACAAAGCGGAGTTCGGCTGCGTGGGGATGGAGACCTCGCTGGGGCTGGTGATAACCAGGCTCGTCGGCGAGGGCGTGCTGTCGATGGAGGACGCGATAGCGAAGATGACGGTCGCGCCCGCGCGGTTGATGAACATGGAGCGGTGGGGCTACCTGCCGGCGGTCGAGGAGGGCCTGCCCGCGAACCTGGTGGTGTTCGACCCCGACGCGCAGTGGACCGTGGACCCCGCGGCATTTAGGTCACGGTCCCGCAACACTCCTTATGCCGGCTGGCGGCTGCGGGGCAAGGTCAGGCACACGATCTTCCGCGGCGCGCTGGTGGTCAGGGACGGCGAGCTTGCCGCCACGCGCGACGCGGTGCTGTCCCAGGTGAAGGCCCACGGTGGCAACGGGGCGCAGAAGAAAAGCCAGGGCGAACAGATGAAATCAAGAGGATGAGCCGCTGATGGTGATGGATTTGAGAGGAAGAAAGCACGCGCTGCTGGTTCTGGAGGACGGCACCACTTACGAGGGAATAGCCTTCGGCGCCGACGGCGAGTTCTTCGGCGAGGTCTGCTTCAACACCAGCATGGCCGGCTATCAGGAGATACTGACCGACCCGTCGTACGCCGGCCAGATGGTCACCATGACCTATCCGCTGATCGGCAACTACGGGGTGAACCCGCAGGACTTCGAGTCCGCCGGGATCTACATGGGAGGCTTCATAGTCAGGGAGTCCTCCAGACTGCTCTCGAACTGGAGGGCCTCGGGTGACCTCGACGGTTTTCTCCTCAAGAACGGCATCGTCGGACTCGAGGGCATCGATACGCGCGCGCTGACCAGGCATATACGGACCAAGGGCGCGATGGAGGCGGCGCTCTCCAGCGTCGACCTCGACCGCGAGAGCCTCCTGGCCAAGCTCGAGAAAGCTCCCGGGCTGCTCGGACGCGACCTGGTCAAAGAAGTCACCATCTCCGAGCCCTACGTGTGGGACGACCTCCCGCCGGGCGAGTGCGACTTCGAGGTGGTGGCGTTCGACTTCGGCATAAAGAGAAACATACTGAGGATCCTGACCTCACTCGGCTGCAGGGTGACGGTGGTGCCCGCGGGCGCGACGACCGCCGACATCCTGGCCATGGACCCGGATGGAGTGTTCCTTTCCAACGGACCCGGCGACCCCGCGGCGGTCACGTACGCCATCGAGAGCATAAGGGGACTCATCGGCAAGAAGCCCATCTTTGGCATCTGCCTGGGCCACCAACTCCTCGGGCTCGCGCTGGGCGGCCGGACCTACAAGCTCAAGTTCGGGCACAGGGGTGCCAACCAGCCGGTCATGCACAAGTCCACCGAGCGGGTGGAGATAACAGCGCAGAACCATGGCTTCGCGGTCGACACCGAGAGCCTGGCCGGTTGCGAGTTCGGTGAGGTCGAGCTCACCCACTGGAACCTCAACGATATGACCTCCGAGGGAATGCGATGCCCCCAGGCGGGGGCGTTCTCGGTGCAGTACCACCCCGAGGCCTCTCCCGGACCGCACGACTCGCGATACCTGTTCGGAGACTTCCTCGACATGATGAAGGGTTGGCGATAGCACTAAATGCCACGGCGTGAAGATATTGAGAAGATCCTGATAATAGGCTCGGGCCCCATCGTCATCGGCCAGGCCTGCGAGTTCGACTACTCGGGCACCCAGGCGTGCAAGGTCCTCAAGGAGGACGGCTTCCAGGTGGTGCTGGTGAACAGCAACCCCGCCACCATCATGACCGACCCCGAGTTCGCCGACCGGACCTACATCGAACCGATCACCCCCGAGTGGGTCGCCAAGATAATCGAGCGCGAGCGGCCGCAGGCCCTGCTGCCGACCCTGGGGGGCCAGACCGGGCTGAACGTGTCGGTGTCACTCGCCGAGAGCGGGGTGCTGGACCGGTTCGGGGTGGAGCTCATCGGCGCGACGCACGAGGTCATCAGCAAGGCCGAGGACCGCAACCTCTTCAAGGAGGCGATGCGGAACATCGGCATGGACCTGCCCGACAGTGACTTCGCCTACTCGCTCGCCGAGGCGCGGAACATCGCCAAGCAGATGGGGTTCCCGCTGGTGATACGGCCCTCGTTCACCCTCGGCGGCGGCGGCGGCGGCCTGGTGTACGACATGGCCGAGTTCCTCGAGGTCGCCAGGCACGGCCTGGACCTCTCGCCCATCACCGAGATACTGGTGGAGAAGTCGGTGAAGGGCTGGAAGGAGTACGAGCTCGAGGTCATGCGCGACAAGAAGGACAACGTGGTGATCGTCTGCCCCATAGAGAACTTCGACCCCATGGGGGTCCACACCGGAGATTCTATAACGGTGGCGCCGGCGCAGACCCTCACCGACGTCGAGTACCAGGTCCTGCGCGACGCGTCCATCGACATCATGCGCGAGATAGGTGTGGAGACGGGCGGCTCGAACATCCAGTTCGCGGTCGAGCCCGAGACGGGACACGTGGTGGTCATCGAGATGAACCCGCGCGTATCCCGCTCCAGCGCGCTCGCCTCCAAGGCGACCGGCTTCCCCATCGCCAAGATCGCGGCGAAGCTGGCGGTCGGCTACACCCTCGACGAGATACCCAACGACATCACCCGCGAGACGCCCGCGTGCTTCGAGCCGACCATCGACTACTGCGTGGTGAAGGTCCCGCGCTGGGCGTTCGAGAAGTTCCCCGGCGCGGACCAGGTGCTCACCACCAGGATGAAGTCGGTGGGCGAGGTGATGGCCATCGGGCGCACTTTCAAGGAGGCCATACAAAAGGCCGTGCGCTCGCTGGAGATAGACCGGTACAGCCTGCGCGACCTGGAGGACACGCCGGTGGAGAAGCTGGGCGCCGAGCTCGAGATCGCCAGCCACGACCGGATCTACCAGATATACCACGCGCTTCAGGAGAACATGGGGATCGAGGACATATACCGGCGCACCGGCATAGACCCCTGGTTCCTCGACAACCTGGCGCAGATCGCGGAGATGGAGGCCCTGCTGGCGGGCTACGACCTGGCGGGGGTGCCCGACGACCTGCTGCGCGAGGCCAAGCGCTTCGGCTTCTCCGACGTCGAGCTGGGAAGGTTGCTGGGCGCGAGCGAGCTTGAGGTGCGCGGAGGGCGGCAGCGGCGCGGCATAAACGCGGTGTTCAAGTCGGTCGACACCTGCGCGTCCGAGTTCGAGGCCTACACCCCCTACTATTACTCGACCTACGAGGACGAGGACGAGACCCGCGAGACCGACAAGCAGAAGGTCATGATCCTCGGGAGCGGGCCGAACCGCATCGGCCAGGGCATCGAGTTCGACTACTGCTGCGTGCACGCCTCGTTCGCCTGCCGCGAGATGGGCTACGAGACCATCATGGTCAACTGCAACCCGGAGACCGTCTCCACCGACTACGACACCAGCGACCGCCTCTTCTTCGAGCCGCTCACGTTCGAGGACGTCATGAACATCGTGGAGCGGGAGAAGCCGATGGGGGCGATCATCCAACTGGGTGGGCAGACGCCGCTGAAGCTGGCGATCCCTCTCGAGACGGCCGGGTTGAAGATCCTGGGGACGTCGCCTTCCGCGATCGACCGCGCCGAGGACCGCGAGCTGTTCGGCAACATGCTCAAGAAACTGAAGATACAGCACCCGATGGATGGCACCGCGACGTCGGTCGACGGGGCGATAGAGATAGCCAACCGAATCGGTTACCCGGTCCTGGTGAGGCCTTCCTACGTGCTGGGCGGACGGGCGATGGAGATCGTCTACACCGACGAGATGATGAACCACTACATGAAGTCGGCGGTGAAGGCCTCCCCCGAGCATCCGGTGCTGATCGACAAGTTCCTGGAGGACGCCAAGGAGATCGACGTCGACGCGCTCTGCGACGGCACGCGGATCTTCATCGGGGCGATAATGGAGCACGTCGAGGAGGCCGGCATCCATTCCGGCGACTCGGCCTGCGTGATACCACCGCCGTTCCTGTCCAACCAGGAGAAAGAGGTCATCACGCGCTACACGGAGGAGCTCGCCCTGGAGCTGGGGGTGGTGGGGCTCATCAACATACAGTACGCGGTCAAGGAAGGCGAGGTGTTCGTCCTCGAGGTGAACCCGCGCGCCAGCCGCACTGTCCCGTTCGTGAGCAAGACCATCGGCATACCACTGGCGAAGATGGCCACCCGCATCGCGCTGGGGCAGACGCTCGACGAGCTTGGGCTTCACGGGGAGAGGTTCTCCTCGCTCAAACACGTCGCGGTCAAAGAAGCGGTGCTCCCCTTCGTGCGATTTCCTGGCGTCGACACCGTGCTGGGGCCCGAGATGAAGTCCACGGGCGAGGTGATGGGCATCGACGACTATTCGCCCAGCTCAGATACCGGCATCGGCATGGCCATGGTCAAGTCACAGATCGCCTCCTACAACGATTTCCCCGTCTCGGGGACCGCTTTTATCAGCGTCCCCGACAGGAAGAAGAGCGACGCCGCGTTCATCGCCAAACGCCTGGCCGACGAAGGCTTCAGGCTGCTCGCGACCACCGGGACCGCCGAGCGGATACGCGAGCAGGGCATCGAGGTCGAGACCGTGAACAAGGTGGGTGAGGGCAAGCCTGACGTGGTTGACTTCATCAAGGAAGGGCAGATCGACCTGGTCATCAACGTGCCGGAGGGGCGCGGGACCAGGGGGAGTGGGTACAAGATCAGGACCGAAGCCACTATGAACGGGGTACCCTGCATAACCACCGTCGAGCTGGCTTCTATTGTCATCATGGGGATCAAGGCGCTCAAGAAGAGCGGGCTGAAGGTCAAGAGCATCCAGGAGTATCACGCCGCGATGGAGCAGGAACTGGCGGAGGCCGGCAATGAGTGAGAGCGTTGAGCGAACGGCACCGGCATCTTCCCTCGCGGTCCTCAAGCGGCGCGACGAGGTGGCTGAAGGCGTACACGTCCTGACCCTCGAGCTCGAGGGGATCGTGCCGGTGCCCACGCCTGGACAGTTTTACCAGGTCGATTGCGGCGGCGGCCGCGAGCACCTGCTTCCGAGGCCGATCGGGGTCCTCGACGCCAGGGAGAAGGCCGGCGGCCTGACCCTCTCGATGATGATCGAGGTCGTGGGCTGGGGCACCGCGCGGCTCTGTGCGCTCGAAGAGGGTGATTCCATCCGCCTGCTGGGCCCGCTGGGCCGTGGTTTCGGGCCGCCGGGCGAAGGCAGGACGCTCATCGTGGCGGGCGGCGCGGGGTTTGCTCCACTGCACTACCTCGCGGGCACCATGGACAAGGAGGGGCGCGATTACGACCTCATGGCCGGCATCGCCAGCAAGGATAAATACGTCCCGGCGATGGCCACGTTGAAGGGCGAGCTGGAGATATACTCTGACGACGGCACCTTCGGCATCAAAGGAATGGTCTGCGATGCCGCCGTTTCGCGGCTGGCGATGAACGGCTACGCGAAAGTCTACACTTGCGGTCCTGAGCCGATGATGGAGATCGTCGCCCGGGCCTGCGAGCAGCGCGGAGTCCCCTGCGAGGTCTCGCTCGACTCGCGGATGGCGTGCGGCATCGGGGCGTGCCGTGGATGCGTGAGGGAGGGAGCGGACGGCTCCAACCTCTGTGTCTGCACCGATGGGCCCATCTTCGACTCCACTGAAGTGAAATGGAGCGCATGAGAGCAAAAACGCAACACTGGTGCCAGGCACCAATGTTGCGTTTTGAGCAGAGGACAGCTATATGAGTGACGTTGACATCACAACTCAGCTCGCGGGCATAGGTCTTTCCAACCCGGTGATGCTCGCGTCGGGCACCGCCGGGTACGGCACCGAGCTCGCGCCGGTCATCGACCTTCCCCGGCTGGGGGGCATCATCCTCAAATCGGTCACCGTCGAACCCGGTAAGGGGAACCCGGAGCCGCGCGTCTGGGAGACGTCCTCGGGGATGCTGAACTCGATCGGCCTGGAGAACGTCGGCATCGAAGCGCTGGTCGGCGACGTGCTGCCGGCGCTCAAGGATCTGGGGCTGCCTGTCTTCGCCAGCATCGCCGGTGACACCGTGAGGGGCTTCGCGCGCCTGGCGGCCAAGCTCGAGGGCGCGGGAGGGCTGGCGGGGATCGAGGTCAACGTGTCATGCCCCAATGTGGAGAAGGGCGGCATACAGTTCGGCATCGACCCCAACGCCACCAGGGCCGTGGTGATGGCGGTCCGCGAGAACTGTTCGCTGCCCGTCTTCGTGAAGCTGTCGGCCGCGGTGGGTGACATCACCAGGGTCGCGGACGCGGCGGGCCAGGCAGGTGCCTTCGGGCTCTCGCTCATCAACACGATCCCCGGGATGGCGATAGACATCGAGCGCCGCAGGCCCAGGCTGGGCGCGGTGACCGGCGGGCTTTCGGGACCCGCGATAAAACCCGTGGCGCTCAAGGCGGTCTGGGACTGCTACCGCGCGACGGGGCTGCCGATCATCGGCGGGGGCGGGATATACGACTCGGAGGACGTGGTGGAGTTCCTGCTGGCGGGGGCGAGCGCGGTCGCGCTCGGTAGCGCCATCTTCCAGGACCCGGCACGGGCAACTCAGATAGTCGACGGACTTCCCGGCGCCATCGAGCGCGCGGGAGCGACCTCCGTCAAAGAACTGATAGGTGGGCTAAAGATTTCGTAACGCCGGCGTCTCGCCGACAGTGCGAGCGCAAAAAGGGGACAGGCCCCATTTTGCATGAGGGCAAGTTAAGGGGTCTGACCCCAAAACTTGCTGGCTCGTGGATTACAAGGAGGAGTATTGAAAGAGAAAAGACTGGGGGACCTTAGCCCGCTCATCATGGCGCTCGACACCTCAGACCTGGAGGAAGCCAGGAGGCTCGCCGACGCGGTGAGGCCCTGTGTCGACATCGTGAAGGTCGGGCTGCAGCTCTTCTCGACCGCCGGCATCGACGCGGTCGAGGTGCTGAGGAGCGACGGTTTCGAGATCTTCCTGGATATCAAGATGATGGATATCCCCAACACCGTATCCACGGCCTGCCTGGCGCTGTGTGAGCACGAGCCGCTCATGCTGACGCTGCACACGCTGGGCGGCCAGGAGATGATGCGCGCGGCCACCCAGGCGGTCCGCGACCACTGCGAAGCCGGGGGCATCTCGAGGCCGCTGCTCATCGGTGTCACCGTGCTCACCAGCCTCGACCTGCTGGCCCTGAAGAAGATCGGGGTCCATGAGTCAATTGAGGAGCAGGTAGTCCGCCTCGCCAAGCTCGCGCGCGATTCGGGCATGGACGGCCTGGTCTCGAGCCCGCTCGAGACCCTGCTGGTACGCCGTGAGGTCGGCCCGGGAATGATATTGATATCGCCGGGCGTCAGGCTGACGGGTACCGGCATGGACGACCAGAAACGGGTCGCCACCCCGTACGACGCGATGCGGTCCGGCGCTGATTTCCTGGTGGTGGGAAGGCCACTCTACCGGGCGAAGGACCCCCTCGCCGTCGCCAAACAGATGCTGGAGGACGCCAGGCGGGCGCAGGATCCAGGAGCGGGAGGCGGCGATGACTGAGGGCTTCGACGCGCTGGAGGCGCTTTATGGTTGCGGCGCCCTCAAGAGAGGACACTTCCGGCTGTCCTCGGGCCTGCACAGCGACACCTACGTCCAGTGCTCGCGGCTGTTGAAGGACCCGGCCCTGGCGCTGGCCGCCGGCGGCGCGATAGCGAACGCCGTCGAGAAGCCTGTGGACGTGGTCCTGAGCCCGGCACTGGGCGCGGTCGTGATCGGCTTCACCACCGCGGCGGCGCTGGAGTGCGAGTCGATCTTCGCCGAGCGAGTCGACGGAGAGATGGCCCTTCGCAGGGGATTCGCCCTCGAGCCCTCAGCGAAGATCCTGCTGGTAGAGGACGTTATAACCACCGGGGGGTCGATCCTCGAGCTGGCCCGCCTGGTGGAGGAGGCCGGAGCAGAGGTGGTCGCCCTGGGCTGCATCGTGCAGAGGGGCGACATCGACGACCTCGATCGCGAGGTGGTCGCGCTGGCGCGAGTGACGGCCGAGACCTGGCAGCCTGACGATTGTCCGCTGTGCGCAAAGGGCGATGCGCTCGACGCGCCGGGAAGCAGGTACACCAGGTGAGAGACATGCCCGATTTTACGCATGACCTTGGATTGCCTATAATCTATGTAGTCACCGAATGGCGCTGTCCCCACTCCGTACCAGCCAGCCGAACGCGTTGCTCGCTGGAAGGCGTGCCGCGATGAAGCGGGGAACGCTCTTCGTCATCGCCGGGCCCAGCGGGGCGGGCAAGACGTCGGTGATCAGGAAAGCTCTCGAGTCGGTGAGCCTTCACCTGTCGGTCTCGGCTACTACGCGCTCACTCAGGGAGGGAGAGGTCGATGGGGTGGACTACCGCTTCATCACCGACGATGAGTTCGAGCACATGATCGAGAAGGACGCTTTCCTGGAATGGGAAGAGGTCTACGGGAAGCGTTACGGGACGCCCCGCGCCCCCGTCGAGGAAGCCCTCAGGCGGGGCGAGGATGTCCTGCTGGAGATAGACGTGAAAGGCGCGCTGGACGTCAAGCGCAAGATGCCCCAGGCGCGGCTCGTGTTCGTAAGGCCGCCCAGCGAGAGGCACCTGAGGGAGCGGCTGGAGGCCAGGGACACCGACCACGTGGCCGAGATAGACAAGAGGCTCGAGGTCGCGCCCTGGGAGCTGGAGGTGGGGGAACGCGAGTTCGAAGAGAAGATAGTGAACGACGACCTGGACGAGGCCGTCGAGAAGCTTGTTGAGATCCTGAAAGGGGAGAATGCATAGATGGAAGAGAAGATGACGATGGTGAACCCGCGCATCGAGACACTGCTGGACCACTCGGAGAACAAGTTCACACTGGTGATAGAGTCCGCCAAGCGGGCCAGGCAGATAACGAACTTCCAGAAACGTCTGGGCGAAGGCCTCGGGGGCGTGGCTCCCATGAGGCTCGAGGACATATCCAAGAAGCCGCTCACCATCGCCCTCGAGGAGATAGCGGCCGGCAAGATCGAGTACGACCGGCCCACCGGTGACGAAGACGAGTTCGAGGACGGCGAGGCCAAGTAGCCATGTCTGACCTCTCGGGCAAGAAGGTTCTTCTGGGCGTGTCGGGGGGCATCGCCGCTTACAAGGTGGCTGAGCTGGCGAGGCTCCTGGTCAAGGCGGGCGCGGACGTTAAGGTCATCATGACCGAGTCGGGTCAGAAGTTTGTCACGCCCTTGACCTTCCGGACCCTGACGGGTAACGCGGTGGCCACGACCCTGTGGACCGACCCGAGCTCTCCTTTCCCGCACATATCGATGAGCGACGAGGCCGATCTGATCGTCGTAGCGCCCGCGACGGCGAACATCATCGCCAAGATGGCCGGAGGCATCGCTGACGACCTTCTCTCAACCACGCTCCTGGCGGCTCGCGGCACCGTTATCGTCGCTCCCGCCATGAACACGCGCATGTACCTGAATCCCGCGACGCGCAAGAACATGCGGCGGATCCGGGAGATGGGCGCGACCATCGTGGAGGGGTGCGAGGGCGAACTTGCCTGCCGCACGGAGGGCGCCGGGCGCATGGCCGAGCCCGCGGAGATAATGGAGGCGATCGAACGCGAGCTGTCGCTTTCGGTCGACCTCGAGGGCAGGCGCATCCTGGTGACCGCCGGTCCCACGCGTGAATATATCGACCCGGTGCGGTTTCTCTCGAACCCTTCGACGGGCATGATGGGCTACGCGGTCGCCGAGCGGGCGGCCAGGCGCGGGGCGAGGGTGACCCTGATCTCGGGGCCGGTGGACCTCCCATGTCCCGCCGGCGTGAGCCTTCTGAGCGTCGTGTCGGCTTCCGAGATGCTGGAGGCGGTGAGCGACAACCTCGAGGATGCCGAAGTCCTGGTGATGGCCGCGGCCGTTGCTGACTACACTCCCGTGGAGAAGGCCGAGCGCAAGATGAAGAAGAGCGGGGGAGTGCCCGAGTTGGAGTTCGAGGCGACCGAGGACATCCTCAAAGCGGTCGCCCGGCGCAAGGACAGCCGGATAGTGGTGGGGTTCGCGGCGGAGACCGATGACGTGGTCGCGAACGCCAGGAAAAAACTGGCAGAAAAAGAACTCGACCTCATCGTGGCGAACAAGGTGGGAGAGGCGGGCTCCGGCTTCGGCTCCAAAACCGACCTCGCCGCCATCGTCAGCCTCGACACCCCGGATCCCGCGCTGGTCCTGATGTCCAAGATAGAGCTGGCCGACCTGTTGCTCGACCGCATCAGCGGCCTGATCGCCTGAGCGGCACCCCGTCCTCTTGCCAACACTTTTCACGGGTCCGGGTGATAGCATAGAATCAGTGGTGTGGCGCAGGCATTGAGGCTGAGCAGGCCGACGCAAGAAGGGTTCCGATGAAAGAGCGTATTAGCGGGATAGTCCAGAATATATCCACAAATCCCTTCCAGACTTTCTCCAGGAAGCAGTCCAGCAATTCGACAGTCTTCAGCTTCGATATCTCGTTCGACCTCGTGGACGAGGACGGTGCCTTGAGGCACGTCTGGTTCAAGAGGTCATTCCGCATGCCACCCAAGTTCGAGGATGGTGACACCATCGAGGTGGTGGGTCGCCAGGGCTATCTTCGCGGGCTGCTGGGCAGGCGCAACTTCTACGCCCTGCGCATAATAG
>Ga0209747_1001787_pt1 | contig 11287 bp, 5 predicted proteins | sample BarGraNGADG00311_FD_184498 | JGI IMG/M metagenome (GOLD analysis project Ga0209747, IMG submission 184498) | Arctic peat soil microbial communities from Barrow, Alaska - Barrow Graham LP Ref core NGADG0011-311 (SPAdes) (version 2) | ecosystem: Environmental > Terrestrial > Soil > Wetlands > Peat ... | reverse complement strand
TATACACTGAGCCGGGGTGCAGAGAATACCCGTAATAGGCAGCAGTCGCATGTCCAAGGTTATGAATAAAAGCTTTGCGGTCAACCCATGCTTTTATATTGTTTTTTGGAGCCAACCCTTTAATGGCCGGTATAGTTGATTTAAATCCTTTCCCATCGAGAATCAGAGTATTATATGGTTCGGCAAATACTACAAGCGGATCTTTTTCCAATTCAGCCAATGGCATTATTGGTACCATTTTGCCTATACTGGTTTCGATAAGACCAACCATGGTCTCGACAGGGAAACCTGATGGAAGATTCTTCTTTAAAAGAGTTCTTACAAAAGAGGCCGCTGACCGCATATTCTCAGCAAGGATGATATCGAGCGGTATGCCAGGATTATTGGTAAATCTCCGTACCAGTCCTGCAGCAATAGCAGGAATTACCTTTTCCAGTGCGTTTTTTCCAACAGACACAGCCAGGATTTCTGCAGTTGACACAGCATCAACAACTTTATCTCTATCGAGAGCGGATATTGCCTTTACATTTGGGACTATAATCTCCTCATCTTTTTCACCTTTAATAACAACGCGGTAATTTCCCTGTTGGTTAAGGCGTGTGATCATCACGGGGTCAACATCGATAAAGACCACTTTATAACCGCTACATCCAAATAACTGGCCAATAAAAGAGCGGCCAATCTTACCGGCCCCGAAAATAACTATTTTACGGATTTCAACTTGTGATTTGTTTTGTGTAAGCATCATAATATGGTTCCATTTTAGCCCGTTTCTCACCAGGTTTCTCTTCAAAATATGTTCCTCCCATATAAAAGCAGGCAAAACCACCCGAGACAACACCCCAGCAGCAAGCTTCACGAATATCCGGATGTTTGTTTCCATTCTGTAACTGGGTTACAACAGATGCTATCACTCCGCCGACAAAATTATCACCACAGCCTGTTGTATCTCCACCATGGGCATTCTTTAACTCATCGATGACTTTTCGTGAAACAGGCATTTCATTTAATTCTGACGCTTTGAAAAAACGTCCATCAGAATAATTTGAGATATTCTTCGATCCGTTAGTAATAATAAGTGATGAGACCTTCTTTTCCCGGAAAAACTTAATGGCAGCCCGGGGATCATGTTCTCCGCTCAGACGGAAAGCCTCTTCCTGATCAGTGATGAGCAGATCTATGTATTTGTAACTTTCATCGCTTTCACCCAAAGGCCATTTTTTTGAAGGATTTGCCTTTTCATTCCTGAAATCAAAAACAGTATTTACGATACTTACGCATCCTTTTGATTTAGCCTTTTTTAAAAGAGTCGTAATATGGTCGTGAATCTGAGGGACAAGAGCAGTACCTCCAAAAACAACAATATCTGAATTAAAAAAGTCATCATCCAGCTCATCAGGCCGATAATCCCATGCAGCTGCAATTGAGTTTATAAATATTCTCTCTCCAAGTCCGTTATCGTAAGAGGGATCGGATAGTACCACTGTCGAAGGTGTCTGATTATCTATCAACTTATAATCCTTAAGTACGACCGGTGTTTTCTGAAGCGATGAAATGAGATATTTTCCAATTTCATCTTTTCCGCCACGACCATAGAAGCGCACCTCACAATTTTCTTTATCAATTAGTTGTGCCACATTTATTAATGACACAATTGATGGCCCGCCAATATTTATCTTGTCATGTGTCCTGCCTCCTGTTATCTTGCTATGAACTAAGGAAAAAGAACTCCTGCTGTATTTTTCAAATTCTTCCTTGAATACGAGATGACCCGGAGTTAATCCGCCGTCACCACGTTTTAATGAAAGATAAGGACGTATAGTGTCGCTGCCAAAATTAATGTTGGTAAATAACAGGTCAACAAGACAACACCCGACTCCTGAAACTATGATTTTTTCTGACATCATAAAAATCTTTGAAATAAGAGATTATTGGTATTTTGCATAATCGTTTACCAACAGATGCACCGGTCTCACATCTTCAATAATTTCAGGGAATCTGCCAATTTTATCGTAAAAACGGTTGTCGTTAGCATCGTCATTTACAAGGCTTACCTCTCCTATGAGTACCAAACCTTTTCCTTTCTCACCATAAAACCTATGATAAACCCGGGGTTTCAGACAAATACTCTGGCCTGGTTTTAAAATGAGAGGTACTCCGGCTTTAACAGTTAATACAACACCATCTATACTAACATTTACCGGTTCCTTAGAAAGTTTATCATCGGAAGTAGCCATATAGAGTTCCATTGCAAGATTTCCGCCGCCTCTGTTTATAATATCTTCTGTTTTATTCCAATGAAAATGGAGGGGCGTTTCCTGCTCTTCATCTGCCACCATTATCTTCTCACAATACATTTTATCTTTTTTGTCATAGTTCCCATTACGGATAGTAAAAAGCGACAAACCCTGCTTTTTGAAATTTCCATTTCCGAAATCGGTAATATCCCAGCCAAGTTTATTGTCGATGATCTCGAAACACTTGTCATAAGTTCCTTTCCAAGCTTCAGGTGACCATGATGACCATTCTGGTAACATAAACTGGTGTTTTGCAAAAAATTTTTCAACACCGGTTATAATCGAATTTACTTCACTTCTTTTCATAATTGATTTGATATTTATTAATCACTAACTGTTAGTTTTTTGGAATTATTTAAAATATACTTATTAAAAAATTCACTTACTGTCTTTCCATCTAAATATTCAAAAGCTACATTTCAATTAAGAATGAAGCAGGTTTATAAGCTCCTATCTCAATTTCAAAAGAATTATCTTTAATTGCTATAACGTTACCTGCTATTTCGCTTCTTAAGTTAACAGGTACAGCTTTTGTAAAGGTTACACCGTCAGGTAATGTAATTTTACATTTCCCTGATTCTCCCGATTGTTCCCAAAGTCTTATCAGGGTTCCTTCTCCAAAAGGATTTGGACCAAAAGATGTGATAAGGATACCTTTACGGGATAATACAACACCAGATTTTGAAAAAGGCAGACTACCCTGTTTTTCAGAAAGGAGTGTAGCTTTCAAAGGTGATCTGAACTCCTCGTTTGGTGTTATCAGGGATTGTTCATTTTTATAACCCTGAAAACTCCATAGATACATTTTTGCCGACCAGGAGCCTTCTATCCATCCAGTGAAATTGGTACTCCATTGATTATTATATAGGTTGACAAAAATATTTGGCCGTTTTGGAATAAAACTTCCGGAATACTTCCAGAGTCCTGGCCTGTCGAGGCTTATCCCCGGAGCCTCAGGTGTTGAGAGACCGAATCCATTAAGCTGTTTATCGTATAAGGCAACACCATTGTTGATAAGATAAAAGTCAAAATCTGAACCTTTAATAATATCTTTCGAGGGATCAATAACAGCACCCAGTCTTCCTACTCTAAACTCAGGATTTTCAACTTTAAATGGGAAACTTATCCAACCAGCTTCCGGCCATGGTTCTGCAGCTTTGCCATCGATAAACCAGTTTAGTTCTATATAAGGAAGATTCTTATATAAGGCAAGTGAAAGAGAGTAATTATGAGGATTCCCCATCTCTCTTGTAAATTGCATAACAGCTTTTGCCGAAACCGCGTCAGATGAATAAGTGACTTTTGCTTTTCCTCCATCAACTCTTTTGTAAGGAGTATCGTCGAGGTTAGGACGGCCAAATTCTTTTGGTCCCCACCAAAGATTTACCTTAAGATATTTATCAGTATAATCTAAAGTATTTTTCTTGCTAAAACGTTCATACATATATTGACCAAAACCATATTCAGAGCTCTGATCAACAATCTCTTGTCCCGATTTTTTATTAATGATTGATACAACTGCCCCTCTTGAAGGATCGATCTTTACTTTAAAAAACTCATTCTCAATTATATTACCTGATTCATCAACGATTGTTGAAATGACACCTTCAGGTTTTTGTCCCTTAGCAGGAACATATGTTGCATATCCGGTTGAAGGGATATCCTTTGCAACAAATCTGAGAATGTTCCCTTTATTGTCAACCGGGATAATCTCTCCTGTTCTGAGGTCTTTCAGTGCCTCAATATCATTCTTTTCCTGAATAATGACCAATCCGGAACGCACCCAGGGAAGTGGGTTAAAAACAACAATCTTCTGTCCTTCGACATTTACCAGGGCTGATATTCTTTTTATCTCCCTGTTATAGGCCGGTTCAATGATTTTTTCAGCCTGGTAAACACGATCACCCTTCTCTCTCCATGAAGCTTCCAGGTCGCTGTAGGTACCTGCTGCACGCTGAGCCTTGAATTCATCACCAAAACACCAGTCACCGGATTGTCCATGACTCATTGCCATCCCAAAAGTATGTTCGTCCCACAGCAGTGCACCTTCAGCACCTTTAGCTGTGAATTGTGTTATGACTTCGTTTTTATCCGACCACAGATTTGAAAGAGTATTCAGCAATTCAAGGGAATATATATCCTTTTGTATTTTTCTTACGCTCTTAATTTCACGGGGCATCGACATATATCCATGGATCCAGGTATCTGGCATATCGCCTCTTACTACAGGTAGATCAGGGTTCTCTTTCATAATCGCATCATAAAAGTCAGCGATCCTTCCTATCCTAAGCTTTGCATTAGGAGCGAGTTCGTGGGCTCTCTTCAGCACCTGTTCAACATCTTCAGGCGAAGGAGGCCCCTGATTGTCTCCTGTATGAATGATAGCCAGCCATGTCTTGAATTTCCAATCTGCATCCGGCACGAGGCTTGTACCATAGTCTTTTCCCCAGTAAATCGTCATAAGCTTTGAACCGTCGGGTCCCTGCCACCAGAATATCAGTGGTACATCAGGAGAGCTTGATACGGCATTGCATCCTATGTGAAGGATCTTTATTCCTGCATTAGTCAGGAGTGTCGGTAAAAACCATGAGTGGCTTGGAACATCAGTTAATTTTGCATCGCGGGGCAATGGCAAGTTGAATTTCCTTGAAAGATCTGCAGAAAACGTGAGGGCCCTGACAAGAGCTTCCGGATCACCTGCTTCTGTCTCCAGGGTAAATGGAAGCCCATGATAAACGAACCAACCTTCGCGGATAGCAGCTTCAATCTTTGGTTTCATTTCAGGCGTACACCTTTCCAGTATCTTTGTTAATGGCCATGCAGGCATTGTCCAAACAAACTGCTTCTCCCGGGGCAGGCTACGACTTTTTTCCAGTGTGGCCAGAGCCTGTTCCATCATAGTTGTAGAATACTTATTAATGACCGACTCAGCCATATCAGTATAGCCGTTATCGAAATGAGTCTTGAAGACAAATATTATCTCCTTCACATTTGGATTTGGTTTTTCACTTTGCTGTGCCGAAAGGTTCACCATAACAAAGAAACAAAACATTAAAAAACTTAATAGCGTTTTCATATTCAATTATTTAACTTCTTAACTACTTTTTGTTATAAACTTCATACAATATCATTTATAAAGCTTATTTATTTGCTGTCATTTTCACAAAAATAGAAGGATCTGCAGCCCATTCCTTATTAGGACGATCGCCCATAACGAATTCAAGTGTTCCTCCTGCTGTTATTTCTGAATGGCTTATCCATGCCCGGTTGAACTCTTTCCCATTTAGTTTTGCCGATTGGATATATTTGTTACGTTTTGAAAAATTATTTGCTTTTATTGTAAATGTCTTATAATCAGGTAGTTTTATTTGTATCTTTTCGAAAAACGGGCTTCCGATAGCATATAGTCCATTTCCTGGTGTTACAGGATAAAAACCCATAGCAGAAAATACATACCATGAGCATAATGCTCCCCCATCCTCATCCCCCGGAAGACCAAGTGGATCATCATCGAACCACATATCCATTATCTCATGTATCCTTCTTTGTGTTTTCCACGGCTTACCTGCGTAGTTGTAAAGATAGGGAACATGGAAGGATGGTTCATTACCTGCCGGGAACATTCCATTTAATCCTGTAGCATCGGGGAATTGTCCCATAAATTGCCATTTAGCCATATGTGTAGGTTCATTAAAAAGAGCATCAAGGCGGTTTGAAAATTTCTCTGGCCCTCCCATCAGTGCAATGAGAGAAGGTATGTCATGCATTACACTGAAGTTCCATATCCATGCATTGTTTTCAGTGAAATACATCCTGCTTCCAATACCACCGGAGACCTGTGGGTCGAAAGGTTCAACCCAGTTCCCGTCAGCCATCTTAGGCGACATGAAACCTGTGTTTGGATTAAACACATTACGAAAGTTTTGTGAACGTTTACTGAAATACAGGTAATCTTCAGTTTTACCGAGAGCTTTCGCCAGTTGGGCAAGGCACCAGTCGTCATAACTATGTTCAAGTGTTACAGCAACCGACTGGCGTTTTTCAAAACCATCAACCATTGGTTCAGTCTCTTTAGTGCCGTCAGGTAATGCAGGATACCAGCCATGCGCTATATAAAAGCTATCGAGTGAACACATAGGTCCGGATCTCCATGGTAACATGGTCCCGCTCATAGCATTCTTTTTTAGTCCTTCATAACCTTTCTCAACATCAAAGTTGGTGCCTCCTTTCTGGTAAGTATCCCAAAAAAGTGCTGCGGAATGAAATCCTATCATTGCCGGGAAGTCACCATACAACTGTGGAAATGAAGGCATCCAGCCGCTCTGTTCATACATCAGAACATAAGACTGCACCATATCGACCTGTTGCTCGGGATCTAGTAAATAGAGCAATGGATGGTGGCAGCGGAAAGTATCCCACAACCAGTCATCAACATAGAATGCGCGACCTTTATCTTCATGGACCTTATTATCGTAACCACTATAATAACGACCATACTCCGAAATATTTACCATGCGCTCCAATCCCCTGTAAAGTGAAGTGTAAAAGATCCTCTTCTCCCGGTCTGTGCCACCTGTGACCTGTATCTTTCCCAAAGCATCTTCCCATATCTTATAACTTGCAGCTAAAACCTGGTCAAACGACTTTCCACTCATTTCACGGTAAAGATTATCCTTTGCCTGTTTTTCGTCAATATAAGAAATTCCTATTCTTACTTCAACTTTAGCGACAGGACCATTAAATGTCAGATAGCTACCTATATTACTCCCACTTATCTCTTTTTTACCGGCCGATAAATCTCCATTAGCGATTGTTCCAAAGGTTTCAAAGGGTTTAGAAAACTCAGCATGGAAATATTGCTTTGTATTATTGAACTCTTCCCAGCCGTCAATCGTATTGTTTCCTGTAACAATAAAAGAAGCATTTCCGCGAGATCTGAAAATGACATTTCGGGATTCCTTGTTCTGAAATATGAAGCGGTATATTACAGCCCTTTCCGTGGTTGTCCAGTCTGCAGTAATACCTGAATCCTCAAGTAAAACTTTCTGGTACCACGGATGAACCTCTTCCATATCATGATCATAAGATGAAGCGTTTATGTCATATCCTGATAGTGCCTCTCCAATAGTCGGCATTAATTCTGTGACATGGCCCATGCGGTATGCTGGCATATTTACGGCAAAACCATAGATTTTGTCAGACAGATAACGATCGCCGAGGCCCGGCTTAGTTACAGGAAATACCCTTATCATACTATGAGGCCTGTGAACCGTTGGATTCTTAGTTGTTAACAGTGTTGCCACACCTCCAATATTCGGATCAACATAACGGGTAACATCAACATTATTACAGGCAGTGATAATGACTGACATGAATACGAACCAGTTTTTCAGTTTACGCATATTATTAATTTTGAACGTTTGACTTCAATATTTTTAAATCCTGCATTACGTTCTATAACCTGGCAATTCTTGCCATCGGCATCGTACAATGTACAAACAAGTTCATATAATACCTGGTCACCGGAACCGTTTGGCCACCAACGTTTTATTTTCAGATTATCCCATACTTTACCTTCACGTAACTGTGCAGCAGGAAAAGTTTCATCAAAAACTGGTTCACCTGTATCTTTTGAAAGTTGTATCCTGACTTTTCCATGTAAAGCCCGTGGAGTTAATTCTGCAGAAATCTTCAAATTTCCATGATCCTTCATCTTGTCAGCCTCAGTCACAATCTTTATCTCTTCTATCCTGGCACTCTCTTTATCAGTAACTTCGTCAAGACCCAGGCAGCGTAGAATCATATTGCTCTCTTTGTTTATCCACTCATCAGGTATTTTTGCAGCGAATATCCAATGGCGGTTTTCAATCCATTCAATGGAAATATAATTATTGCCAATATTCCAATCGTCAATGATTCCTGCATCTCTTAATGCTTTTTGTACCGACCCGGGTACTTTTGCCGGAATACTGATGTATTCAGCTTTAGTCCCTTTAAGTTCGTTGAAATTAAAGTCTAATTTCCAATTTTCAGGACGGTAGCCCCAGATTTTCCATTCTAATGAAGAAACATTGTATTCTGTTGCTTTACATTCACCAACCGGATTGTTTTGAGAAAAAGAGTGCTCGGTCAGAGAAAAAATCAAAAAAAGTAAAATAAGGAATTTCATTGGTGGCATTTTCCCTTTCATCGTTTTATTTTTAAAGTGATAACTTCATAAACTCCACCTCAATGAACCTTACTTCAAATGGTTTCAATTGAATTGATGTAATAGGTTGTCCTATCTGCTTACCGGCTGCATTTACTTCGACCATCTTCTTGATAGATTGGCCTGGAACAGATGATGATAGTTTTACTTCGGCTGGTAATCCTTCAAGTTCGCGGAAATGAAGAAGGATAGTTCCTTTCTCCTTAAATGCAGGTCTGCTGTTCACTAACAAAGCATTTGCTGGGCCATTGATTTTAAGTGTTTCGATTACAGGCGATTTTAACTCATTTTTACCTGCAGGGAATGTTCTCGTCGGAAATGGATTCCTTTCACTCCATGCATATTTTGTTGCAAATGTGTTTGTAGTATCGGCAGTTGATGTAAGCTGGTAGCTCCAGCTGAAGCCACCTTCCTGATAAGCCCGGAAATTGGTGAACCAATAGTTGTTCATCACCCATGAATAAAGCCATGTCTTTCCTTTTTTCGGATAACGTTCAAACTTACCCATGTTAAAATCACTGAATTGCCACAATGGAGCTTCATTACTTACAATTATTATCTGGCCCGTTTTTCCACGAACAGATACAAAATTCTGAGCTACATTCCAGTCTGATGCTGATCCGGGCAATTGTTGTCCCTGTGTCAGGGTCCCTCCTATTGTCTCAAATACAATCCTTGAATCTGGCAGTGAAAACGGAAAAGCTACATACAAAGCTTCAGGATCTGTAAGTATAAGTTTCCGTGCCATATATTTGAACTCTGCTTTCTTAACATTTTTATAGAGCCTTATTTCCAGTTCGACACCTTTCGGAGAACCCTCAGTGCCTTTTTCAAAGCCTTCAAGGTCAGAAGCTATGCGGACACTCTCCCATACCGGGCCGTTGGTACCCGCCTCAACTTTTACATTCGATACTGTTGTATGAATAAATGGCGCTATATCACGTTTTGCAGATGTCTCTTTTACTAACTGACCAATGTTATAAGAATTCTGTGCATCAACAAGTTCCTGGTTAAGTTCTTTATCTAACATGCTTTTAATCGATCCGGTAGTTTTATCAATAACTAATTTGTAAAACTTATTCTCCAGTACCTCAACATTTGTTCCGGCTTCATCAGAGGCTGCCTGTCCCGAAACCTCTATTTTCAATGCTTTATAACCCATCGCCGGGATATCACTTACCTCGATCACCCAGTACGCACCTTCACGACGTCTGGACAATACCTGGGCCGGAACCTCCTTCCCAGTGGAAAGGTCTATGATTTTAACCTTGTTTTCTATCGGAATAACCTCATTATCAATAAATAGCTGAATATCTCCGGAACGAGTCCATCCCATCGAGTTAATAACATATATCACAGGGAAATCTGCTTTTTTAAGGAATTCCTGGAAACGTGCCAGTGCCTCTTCGTTCAGTAATGTAACCTTTTTCAGAGCTTCCCATGAATATGCTCCTTTCTGCAACCACTGTTTTGTTGAGTTTTCAGAATAAGGACGGTTGATACTTTCATCTGCTCCACAGGTATGCTCATCGAAAAAGATAGCATTTTCACTGATATGGTCCATATTGGCTTCCAGTGTGGGACTCAGTTCTCCTCCCATCATCGATACCATGGCGAAAAGACCTTCATCGACCTGTTCCAGATTCTGAGTTTTCCTGACCTCAGCCGTCTCGCGGGAAGTTGAACCATAACCATCGGTCCACCAGTCGAGCCATGCATTGCGATAAACAGGAAGTTTATCCGCATAATTCTTTTCTACATATTCCGAAAACTCACTAGCCGTTGCAAGTCTGAGTTTAGGATATTCATATTTTGCATTCCATTGTTTAACCAGTTCACATGCAGCTGTCGAAGGCGGAGCATTATCAGTAGAGTAACCTGAAAACTGGATACCTATCCTGTCGAATGGGTAAGCTCTGCTGTCGAGATCAGCAAGATGCCATAACATATTCTCTGCTCTGATAGCTTTGCTCTCAATACCAAAATTATTTCCTGTCATATAATGGTCGGCACGGAATGCCAGCATCCTTGCTCCAGATGGAGCTTCCCACCAGAAACATGTAGGCATATCGAATGGAAGTATCGATCTTGTCTGGTTGATACCCATTACCAGATACTTTACTCCTGTGTTCTTAAAATAATCGGGCATGCACCAGGCTATACCATTAACATCATCCTGCATTGCAGTTTTTACCGGTATCCCAAGTTTATTAAACTCCTTCAGAGGCTGAAGAAAATCATACATAATATTCTCATCTGATATCTCAGCCATATTTACATACATACCCGTTACTTCTATACGTCCTTCCGCAATTCTCTTTTTCAATCTTTCGATCTGTGCAGTGGGTCTCGACCGGAGATATTCTCTTGTTACCCATGCGGATTCGCAGGTCCAGCGGAACTTAGCCTCATCAGGCATTTCATCAGTCTTATCACAATAATCAAGTGCATAGTCAATATAGCGCATGTGTTCGGCAAGAATCTCAGACTGCGGACGCGTGTAACCTATATCTGTATGTGAATGCTGAACAAAATAGATCTGCCATTTCTTAGCCGGAACTATTGTCACAGTGTACTTCTCAGCAGGTTTGCCATCTATTTTAGCAGAAATGGAAATCTTACCTGGTTTTGTAACTGCTGGAACAGTAAGCAGAAATCTGTTATTTCCTTTTACAAGGTCGGCCTTCAGAAGTTCTTTACCATCTTTTGCAAAGATAATCTTCCCCGGGGTCTCCGTCTGGTAGCTGGCAATGACCTGTTGACAGGATTTACCACCTTCTTT
>Ga0209747_1001784_pt1 | contig 11298 bp, 12 predicted proteins | sample BarGraNGADG00311_FD_184498 | JGI IMG/M metagenome (GOLD analysis project Ga0209747, IMG submission 184498) | Arctic peat soil microbial communities from Barrow, Alaska - Barrow Graham LP Ref core NGADG0011-311 (SPAdes) (version 2) | ecosystem: Environmental > Terrestrial > Soil > Wetlands > Peat... | reverse complement strand
TGGGTCGAAACGGCAGCGAATCTCACTGCGATTGACAGGCACTTCTGGGACTGGACACTCTGGCTCAGCGGCAAGTCGGCAGTCGGTAAATCGGAAATCGTTGCAAGCGAACTAGACAAGCTCTTCGAGCACATCCTCGCCCCACTCGGAGTCGAGCGGCGTCCGTCAAGCGTCGCTGAAGCGGTGACCGCTTATCGGACTGCGCGTCGGCGAGCTGAAGAACGCTTCGGATGCCACGTCCCGCGGGAACTAGAAACTGCCGTCGCCCCGGCTCTTCCGAAGTAGCTCACGCTCGGGAGCCTTGATCAAGTAGCAGTGCTTCGCGGCCTTCCATTTCCCCACCGCGGCGTCCCAACTTAAGTTCCCAGGGCAAATGAACTGCGCGAAGTGTTCGATCATGCCCACTGTGGCATCGGCCAAGGCCTCCCTCGATCGAGGGATGGCAGTTCGTCGCGGGTCCGGCGGCAGGCACGGGGGCGATCACGGACGGATGGGCGAGTGTTCAAGAATGTCCCCTGAGGCCGGCCACCTAACTCAGAACTCCACGTAGTGGTCGAACGGTCGTCGAGGCGGGACGTGCGTCGTCCGGAGAACGGCCCAATGATGGAGATCGTCGTCAGTGGATACTTCTTCGACCGTCCACCCGAGGTTGGTCGTGCAAAAGGAGACTGCGCGCGCTACCGGCGGTAGCTGGTAGTCGTCCACGAAGATAATTCCCCCCGCGCGCACGAGCCGGCCGAGGTAGATGAGGTCGAGAAACACGCCGTCGAACCGGTGATTGCCGTCGACGAAAGCAAGGTCGAAGCTGCGACTCTCGGCGAGGAAGCGCGGGAGGACGATCTCCGATTCCTCCGGGTGGTACTCCACCAGCTCTGCGACCCCCGCCTCGTCGAGGAACTGGAGCGCACAGTTGGCAAACCTCGTTGACTGGTACGGATCGATGGCAACGTGACGTGCGGTGGAGTCGTCGTTCGCGAGCAAGCCTTCGCATACGAACAGCGCCGCAATGCCATAACCGAGGCCGATTTCGATCGTACGGATCGCGTCTTCTCGTTGCACCCACTCCCGCAGGGCTTCGCCCTCCGCGGCGCTGACGCCAACAGGGAACAAGGTATGGAAGCTGCTGTCCGATCGCGCCACGGCAGTACGCTCACGCAACAAGCGCTCTATCACCTGTCGTGTACGCCCCGACGACAGGTTTCCACCGGCGTCGCCACGGCTTGTCACGTCTTCGTCGCTCAAGGTCCCTAAAGACTCGCATCGTCGAGCCTCGGGAGGCAAGTGAAGTCGCCTGCGCCAACGTACGAGAATGGCGCCAGAGCGCCGTCGTGTCCAGGCGGTGTGCCAGCATGAGAGAATGGCTCGTAACGACAATCCTGTCCTGATCCTCACAGGAGCACCGGGGTCGGGAAAGACGACGGTCGCGCGGCTTCTCACCGCGCAAGAGAATCGCGCCGTTCACGTTGAGTCAGATTGCTTCTTCCACTTCATCAAGAGCGGTTACGTTGAACCATGGAAGCCGGAGTCGCACGGGCAAAACGAGACGATCATGCGGATCGTCGGCGATGCTGCCGCGGGCTACGCCGCGGCCGGATACTTCGCGGTTATAGACGGCATAATCAGCCCTGGCTGGTTCCTTGAGCCACTGAGCAACGCCCTGGGTGCTTCGGGCTTCCAAGTCGCCTACGCGGTTCTTCGGCCGGCGCTACCAATAGCGATCGGAAACGCGGAGCGCCGCACGTCCAGTCGCCTCAGCGATGCCGCGGTCATCGAACAACTTTGGCGGGACTTTGCCAACCTCGGCTCGCTTGAACACCACGCGATCGACAACAGCATGCAGACGCCTGAAGAGACAACGACCCTGGTTGCAACTCGCCTCCGGCTCGGGAAGCTAGACCTCTAGCGCCGTTCGAGAGTGATGGGACTCGGATGGGCCAGTGTCCAGGAATGTCACATGAGCGCACTGGCGCTTGGGTGAGCGTGCGAGGCGAAACAAGAGCGACTCAGGCTGCCGCGGCCCGAAGCGCCGTGCCTAGCGCTGTCGCCTGAACATGTGCGTCGCGGAGGCAGCGTGAGCTAAGCCTCGAAAGAATAGGCGCATGCTGATCGTCATCTGTGGTCCCATCGCAAGCGGGAAGTCCACCGTCGCGCGTGCCATCGCGCGGCTCTTCGAGCGCCAGGGAACGGAGGCAGCGGCGATCGACCTCGATGTCGTCTATGAGATGCTCGAACACGACTGCGCCCCTAAGGCGAGCCTCCCGACATGGGGCCGCGCGAGACGGGCTGTCGCGGCGTTGACCGACGCGCTGCTGCAAGACGGGGTGGGTGTTGTGGTCGTCGAGGGTGACTTCCTGACCGCAGAGCAGCGCACGGAGTTCGTGACCGCGCTGCGCTCGTCCGTCGCGCCGGTGTTCGTAACGGTGCACGTGTCGATAGACCTCGCGCTTCAGCGTGTCCAGCGGGATCCGACGCGGGGCATCTCTCGCGATCCCCGGTTCCTCCGTCGCCACTACGAGCAACTGGAGGAAACCGTCCGTAGTCGACCCGCGACGGACCTCGTCGTTGATACGGCGTCGGTCAGCGTTGACGAAGCGGCTCGCACAATCGCGGAGTGGGCGTCCGGCCGCGCGAGCATGACATAGCCCAGCGGCGGAAGTGACGACACGTCAGTCTGGGCGGGCATCCTCTCGCCCGACCCCAGATCATCTTGGGCTTCTGGTAGGCAAGGCGATTCAACTGGTGCAACGCCTAACGTCTCCTGCGAGCTGGTAGACGCCATGGTGCACTCTTCGGAAGCGCGGATGCTCACCCGTCACGTTTACCGCAAGCGCTGCCTTCACCGACGTCCAGCGCAGTGGCTCGCCCGCGAGTTGCTCAGCAGCCGCGTGAATCTCGCGCGCCCGCATCGGCTCCCCAGCCAGCTCGAGCACCAGCGTCACTGTCTCGAGCACCGGGCTCACCTTGGCCGGAGCAGGCCGAGGTTTACGAGGACTGACTAAGGCTCTGCGGAGCAACTCGTCGTGGAGTGCGCCGACCCTAAAAAGCTCAACCCCGACTTGAGGGTTCGAACGTGCCCCGTTTAGTTCCAAACCACGGTTTCACGGGGTAATCCGCAACAACCAAAGTGCGACGTCCAAACCCCAGAGCACAACCTCAGAGTTCGTATCCGCCACTGGCCAAAAGAGGCGTTCCGGAAATCAATCCGGAAATACAACGTCTGAAGCTCGGTTCGCCGCCCGCCGCTCTCGCGCGGCGGGCGCGCCTTGGTTTTGAGGCGCTTCGAGGGTGTTGAGCGCGGGCGCGCAGGTGCGTGGAGCGGACGCGCACAGGCTGACGCCTCGGCGGTTGCCGAGGCGTCGTTGGGCTGAGCTAGCGGGAGCGCCTTTTAAGCGCTGGAGCGTGCAGGCGGGTTATGCGTTCGTGTTGGCGTTTCCTTGCGGCGCTTGATTTCGGCTTTGAGCGCGTCCCGTTTCGCCTTTACCTTTGCCTTCTCGGCCTCGGCGCGGCGCTCCTTGATCGGCTTCCAGCCAGCGGGGATCTCACCGTTGAAGACGAGGCCAAGCTTTTCGGCTTCCAGGCCTGACGGTAGGAGCAGGCCGTACTGGGCGCGTAGGCGCTTCATCGCCTCAGCGCCGCGGCTGCCGTCGCGGCGAACCGGTGCGCCAACATGTAGGCGCTCGCGCGGGTGGTTGCCGATCCAGTCGCGGCGCAGACAGACACGGAAGATGTCAAGGAAGCAGGCGATCGCTGCGCGCAGACGCATCAGCTGCGCGCCGAGCCGCTTCGCCCGTGTGCGAATCGCCGCCCTCGTCTACGGGCTTGTTCATCGAGCGGAGCATCGGAAGGCCGCCGCTGCGTAGGAATCGCCAGACGAGAACCGTGGCGAGGAGCGGGAAGACGATGTTGAGAACGGTCGTGTAGTTCCAGTGGACGGAGGCGGTCTCGGCGCTCGTGCCCAACCGGCGCCGCCTCTGTGCCGCCGCGGGACAGTGAGTTTGAATCGAGTTAAAGTGTGTAGCCGAAGAGTTCTGACGGCCTGACTTTGTCGAAAGGACGAGTTCGTGGCTGAGGTGCGATTCGAAGGTGTCGGGAAGGTCTATCCAGACGGGACCCGAGCCGTGAAGAAACTCGATCTCGATGTCTCAAACGGAGAGATCGTCGTCCTCGTCGGCCCCTCGGGCTGCGGGAAGACGACCGCTCTGCGGATGGTCGCCGGGCTCGAGGAGATCACGGAGGGGACGATCTCGATCGGCGACAGGACGGTGAACTACGTGCCGGCCCGCGACCGCGACATAGCGATGGTCTTCCAGACCTACGCGCTCTACCCGCACCTCTCCGTCTACGAGAACATCGCCTTTGGCCTACGTCTGCGCAAGCTGCCGAAGAACGAGATCGACAAGCGCGTCCACGAGGCGAGCCGGCTGCTCGGCATCGACGAGTTGCTGAAGCGGAAGCCGCGCCATCTCTCGGGCGGTCAGCGCCAGCGAGTGGCTATGGGCAGGGCGATCGTGCGCGAGCCGGCGGCCTTCTTGATGGACGAGCCGCTATCGAACCTCGACGCGAAGCTGCGCGTGCAGATGCGCGCCGAGATCGCACGCATCCAGCACGACCTCAAGGTCACGACGATCTACGTCACGCACGATCAGGTCGAGGCGATGACGATGGGCGACCGCGTCGCCACCATGCGCAAGGGCGAGCTTCAGCAGGTGGCCGCCCCGCAAGAGCTTTACGACTATCCGAAGAACCTCTTCGTCGCCGGCTTCATCGGCAGTCCGGCGATGAATATGGTCGAGGCCGAGGTCGACGAGGCGAAAGGGAAAGGACGCCTCGCGGTGAGCGTGGGCGACCAGCGGATCCGCCTTGCGCCCGAGACCCTCGAGGCGAGGCCGGCCCTGCGTGGCTACGTCGGTCGCAAGATCGTGCTCGGCTTCCGTCCCGAGCACCTCGAGGACGCGGCCGTCGAGCCCGGTGCTCCGGCCGATCAGCGTTTGCACGGTGTGTGTGAGCTGCGAGAAGCGCTCGGCTCCGATCTCATCGTCCACTTTCGAATCAACGCACGACCGGCGCTCACCGAGGACGTGCGCGAGCTCGCGCACGACATCGGCAAGGAGACCAAGGAGGGCGAGAGCACGCTCGTCGTAGGTCGCTTCTCGACGCACTCGCTCGTGCGCGAGCGCGAGCCGGTTGAGGCCGCGGTCGACGCGGCGTCGCTCCATTTCTTCGATCTCGAGACGGGACTTTCGATCCGCGACGGTGCATCCAAAACGAAGGGAGGACCATGAAAAGACAAACGGTGGTGCTGACGGGCGTGGGTGTTGTCGCCGTCGGCTTGGCTCTAATCGCGGCGGCGTGCGGTGGGGGCGGAAAGAAGGCTACGACAACCGGAGCCGCGAGTGTATCGGGCTCGATCTCGGTCGAAGCCGTCTGGTCGGGGGCGGAGCAGGCGTCGTTCAAGGCCGTTCTGAACGGCTTCATGGCGAAATACCCGAACGTCAACGTCAGCTACAAGTCGGACGGCGACCAGTTACCGACGGTACTCGCGACCGAGGTAAGTGGCGGTAACCCACCCGATCTGGCCGTCGTTCCACAGCCCGGTTTGATGAAGCAGTTCGTCCAGAAAGGGGCGCTGAAACCGATCGACTTCGCCAAACCGACGATCCAGCAGCACTACGCCTCGGTCTGGATCGATCTCGGCACCGTTAACGGGAAGCTCTACGGCATAGTATTCAAGGGCGCCAACAAGTCGACCGGCTGGTACAACGTCCAGCTCTTCAACTCGGCGGGCGTGACGCCGCCGAAGGCGTGGACGGCCCTGCTGAGCGGCGCCAAGACGCTCCAGGCCTCGGGCACGAAGGCATACTCGATCGGCGGCGCCGACGGCTGGACGCTCACCGACCTGTTCGAGAACATCTTCCTGCGCCAGGCCGGGCCGACTGCGTACGACCAGCTCACCACCCACGACATGAAGTGGACGGCGGCGCCGGTCAAGAAGGCGCTCTCGACGATGGCTCAGGTGTTCGGCGACAGCTCGAACATCGCCGGCGGCACGCAAGGGGCGCTTCTGACCGACTTCCCGACCTCGGTGACGAACGTGTTCGGGAATCCGCCCAAGGCGGCGATCGTGTTCGAGGGCGACTTCGTGGAGGGCACGATCACTTCCTCGACGAAGGCCAAGCCGGCCACGAACTTCAACGAGTTCGCCTTCCCGTCCGTGGACGGCAAGGGCGCCGACTATGTGATGGGCGGCGGCGACACCGTCGTCATGTTCCGGAACAGCGCGGCCGCTCGTGCTCTGATCGACTATCTCGCCACACCGCAGGCAGCCGAAATCTGGGCCAAGCGCGGCGGCTTCTCGTCGCCGAACAAGGACGTGAAGGCGAGCGTCTATCCTGACCCGATCCAGCGTCGCATGGCGGTGGCGCTGGCGACGGCGCCGGTGTTCCGCTTCGACATGTCCGATCAGGCTCCGGCCGCCTTCGGAGCGACGGTCGGGCAGGGGGAGTGGAAGATCCTTCAGGACTTCCTCAAGAACCCCAAGAACGTGAACGGAATCGCGACCCAGCTCGAGGCCTCGGCAACGAAGACGTTCGGGCATTCGGGTTAGATGACCGGAGGAACAGAGAGCACGGCGGAGCCGCCCTTGGAGACGGCTCCGCCCGTGCTGCGCGGGCCAGGGAGGCTGCGCCGCTCGGCCGTGGCGCTCGGATTCCTCGCTCCGGCGATCGTCTCGTTGGGCGTCTGGGTCGTCTACCCGACGATCGCGACGATCATCCGCAGCTTCTACAACGCCGCCGGCGATCGCTTCGTGGGGATCGACAACTACAAGGCGCTCTTCACCACGAGCGTCCTGACGACGGCGATCAAGAACAACGCGATCTGGGTCGCCGTGGTGCCGGCGGTCGTCACCTCGCTCGGGCTCGTCCTCGCCGTTCTGACCGAGCGGGTGAGCTGGCGCGTCGTCTTCAGAACGGTCGTGTTCATGCCGATGGCGATCTCGCTCTTCTCCGCCGGGGTGATCTGGCGGGTCATGGACCAGCAGGATCCGAACGTCGGCGCGATCAACGCCGGCGTCAACGTTGTACGTAGCGCCTTCGTGTCGGGCGGGCCGCTGACGCAGGCCCAGGGCTCGACAGCGCTCGCGACCGGCTCGATCTCGCATGGCTTCACGCTCAAGACGCCGCTTCACCCGGGCACGGTCGCGCGACTCGGTCTGACCGCGATACCGCCTCGCGAGATCCCGAAGCGGGCCAAGCAGGCTGTCCTCCCCAAGCCCGTGAAGGGCGAGATCGCCGGTGTGGTCTGGCGCGACTTCTCGCCACGCGGCGGTAAGCCGGGCAGGGTCGACCCGGGCGAGCTCGGCATTCCCGGCGCGACCGTCATCCTCCATAACAGCGCGGGTGCCTCGGTTGCCACCCAAACGACGGCCGGCAACGGCAACTTCGCCTTCAGCGCGGTCAAACCCGGCACCTACCGCGTCGAGGTCGGGCCGCAGACCTTCACTGTCCCCTACACGGGAGTCGCCTGGCTCGGATCGAGCCTGATCACAGGGGCGATCATCGTCGCCTACATCTGGATCTGGACAGGCTTCGCGATGGTTGTCATCGCTGCAGGGCTGTCCGCCATCTCGCGTGAGGTGCTCGAGGCCGCTCGCACCGACGGCGCGACCGAGTGGCAGGTCTTTCGCCGCGTCACGATTCCGATGCTGGGGCCAGTACTCGCGGTCGTCTTCGTGACGATGGTGATCTACGTCCTCAAGGTGTTCGACATCGTGCTCTCGATCGCGCCGGGCTCGGTGCAGGACAGCGCCAACGTGATCGCGCTCGCCATGTGGCGCACTGCCTTCGGCGGCGTTAACGACTTCGGCCTTGGCTCGGCGATCGCAACATTCCTGTTCGTGCTCGTGATCCCGGTACTCGCATTGAACGTCCGCCGCTTCAGGAGGGAGGTCTAGACCATGAGCGAGATCGCCGCCGTGCCTCCACGTCCGCGCGAGAGCGTCGCCGCGAAGATCCTGCGCGCCCTTACTAAGACCCCGGTACAGATCCTGCTGATCGCTGTCGCCGTTCTCTGGCTCGTGCCGACGATCGGACTCTTTCTCACCTCGATTTTGCCGGGAACGCGCTTTGGCTTGCAGGGCTGGTGGACGATCTTCACCCATCCTCACCTGGCGACGCTCGAGAACTACCGCCAGGTCTTCTCGAACAGCTCGATCACCTCCTCGCTCGCGACCACCGCGGAGATCACCGTGCTCGGGACGGTGCTGCCGATCGTGATCGGCGCGCTCGCCGCCTACGCCTTCGCCTGGCTCGAGTTTCCCGGCCGCGATTGGTTCTTCCTGCTCGTGGTGGGCCTTCTCGTCGTGCCGCTGCAGATGGGCTTGATCCCGGTCTTCCGGCTCTACAACAGCCTCCACCTCTACGACACGGTGCTCGGGATCGCGCTGTATCACACCGCCTTCGGCCTTCCGCTCGCCGTCTTTCTGCTGCGCAACTTCTTCGTGGGCATCCCGCGTGACATCCTCGAGTCGGCGCGTATCGATGGCGCCTCCGAGCTGCGTATCTTCTTGAAGCTGATCCTGCCGCTGGGCCTGCCCGCGATCGCGTCGCTGGCGATCTTCCAGTTCCTCTGGGTCTGGAACGACTTCCTCGTCGCACTGACCTTTGGCCGCACCACGCAGCCGATCACCGTCGCCATCTTCACCCAGCTACGCCAATTCGGCTCGAACATCGACATCATCGCGCCGGCCTCGTTCATCTCGCTTCTGGTGCCGCTCGCCGTCTTTTTCGCCTTCCAGCGCTACTTCGTCCAGGGCTTGCTCGCCGGTTCGGTCAAGTAGAGGCGAGAAGAACTCGGCGCCGCCTTCGCTCGCGACCGGCGGCAGACTGTCGCGATCGACACAGAATCGGCACATCTCGTGCGCGTTTTCTCGCTATCGTGTTACGACCCCGCGGGCGGGTGGATCGGTGGGCGGGTGGATCGGTGGAGGGCGGCGGAACTTGGTGCCCTCACGCACAGTATCGCCAGCTTTCATTCCGCTTGGCGCTCTTGGCAGGGTCGGCGGAAGGTCGTGTACTCGACTTGAGATTTGTGGCGTGCGTAACTCGGCACGAAAACGGCACATCCGCTGCTCTTTTCCTCGCCACCGTGTCACGACCTCGCGGGCGGGTGGCTCGGTGGCGGGCGGAAGAACGCGGTGCCCGAGTTGGAGGAACTCGGACCCCGAGATCTGGCGAGGAGGAGTTCTGGGCCCGGCCACCTCGAGCGCTTGAGAGAAGACGAGCTCCAGCGTCAGTCGGCGAGCCGAGGGAAATCGACGTGCTCGAAGTGCGTCATCCGCCGGAACTCACCGAAGCGCATCTCGATCTCGGGGAAGGTCAGCCGGGCGACGCGCTCGGTGCCGAATTCCTCGACGTTGAAGGAGGCCAGCGTCGAGCCATAGACCATGGCGGCTCGGACCAGATCCTCGGTCAGCTCGCCCGCCGGCGCCGATCTGGCTGGCGTTCGTGATGCCGCTGACTTGGGCCGGAGTCGAGTTGTTGCCGGTCGTGCCGTTCCCGAGCTCGCCGGCGCCGTTGTTGCCCCAGCACTTGACCGTGCCGCCGGAGATGAGGGCGCAGGTGTGGGAGCCGCCGGCGCTCACCTGGGCGGTGTTTACGGGCGCGCTATCGGTCGGAGTCGTGCCGCCGCCGACTACTCCATTCTTACGGCAGAGGTTCTCCCTTAGAGGAGGGCGAGGCTTGGGCTCGAGATCACCTATGCGGCGGGTGCATCGGCGTCGGCGGCCCGCACGTCCTTCTGGAACTTCTTGTGCACCCAGTAACGAGTCCCGCCGATCTCGAGCGCTCCCCACCACAGGCCGGAGACGGACCCGAATCTGGTCGATCTGGGAAGTGCCGCGGCCAGATCCTTCGCCGCCGACGGCATCCAGACGCTGGCGCGGAAGATGAGAATACGACGATCGGTTACCGCGAAAACCCAGTACTTGTTCCAGAAGGCCATGACGTACGCAGCGGTGAGGAGCCAGTTCGGATTCAGCCCGCTCTGTGCGAGAAAGACCTGCTGAAGCGACTCGCCAGGCTCGAGCTTCGGCTCGATCTTCTTGCGGATCTTGGCGCTGATTTTGGCGCTGATATCCATAGACTCCTCCTGATGTTGAAGTTCTGAGGCGTTTGGCGGCAGAACTGGCCCGTTGCCTGTCCGCCTAAATCTCCGAAGCGTGATGCTGGAAATCAAGCGCTCTCGAGCGAAAGCCGCTCCCCGGTCTGCAGAAGGCGGCTGCGTGCACGCGGGCGTCAGTCCCCCCGAGACCTGGCCGGGACCGAAAAGCAGTACTGTGGAGCCATTTCTCCAAGAGTCACGCCCGCGGAATTGCACGGGAGTGTACGCCCTTTCCCTCCGAATTTGAACGGGCCGTCGCCGGCAGTTGCGACAACCGAACCGCACGCTGGGCGAGTGTTCAGGAATGTCCCCTGAGTGGAAAGGCTCTAGGGATTACGAAGAAGCGTTCGAGTCGGGCGAAGCGGGCGCTGGTCGTTGCGTAGGAGCGACGGCTAGTCCACGTCGGGTAGGTACTCGGCCTTCCCCTGCTCCGGCGGGGCGCCGACGATCAGCACGGTGATCTCCTCGTCGCTCTCGTTACGGAGCTGGAGAGCGGTCTCGGTCTCGACGACGGCGACCGAGCCGCGCGGGAGCTCCACGCGCTCGGGCGGATCGCCGAGGAGCATCGTCGCGGTGCCTTCGAGAACGACGAACATCTCCTCCTGGACGCGCTCGAAGTGGCGGGCACAGCGTACTCCCGGCGGCAGGCGCCAGATGTTGGCGCGCATATTGTGAAGGGCTTCCGATAGGTGAGCGATACCGCGGCGCTGATCGCCGCGCGAGGGCGCCTGGAACTCGAACTCGTCGCTGCGGAAGACTGTGTAGCCCACGGCGGCAGTCTTCCTGAACCGCTAGGGAAGCGCAAGCTGCTCGGGCGAGTACCAGACTCGCGTGCCCTCGACGCGGGCGAACGCGGTCAGTCGGTGCACGTGCGGCTCCGTTCTCGTTGGCCGTCCAGAAGACGGCCGGTCGCTCGTTGAGCGGACTCTCCACGACATGGTGGTCGCGACGGAGACCGCACTCGGGAGCTGTCACGGATCGTCCGGTTTCGCGACCCCCTATCTCCTTCCCCGATTTCTCGATACCGTGTCACAACCCCGCGGGTGGGTGGCGTGGGCGAGCGTCCAGGAATGTAGCCTGATCTCCTCGGACACGGGGCCCACCTGGCCGCGCGCCGCGAGTCAGGCCGAACGCCTGAAA
>Ga0209747_1001781_pt1 | contig 11305 bp, 9 predicted proteins | sample BarGraNGADG00311_FD_184498 | JGI IMG/M metagenome (GOLD analysis project Ga0209747, IMG submission 184498) | Arctic peat soil microbial communities from Barrow, Alaska - Barrow Graham LP Ref core NGADG0011-311 (SPAdes) (version 2) | ecosystem: Environmental > Terrestrial > Soil > Wetlands > Peat ... | reverse complement strand
GCCTTTTGTTTGTGCGGGCAGATCGATCACTTGTCCTGGAACTTCGGCTCGCGCTTCTCGGCGAAGGCCGCCAGCCCTTCATGCGCGTCCTCGCTGGCGACGGCCTCGCGGACCAGCTTGGCGATCTCGGGGTCGCTGGTGGCGCGGCGCCCGCCCTTGGCCAGGATCGATATCGACTTCTTGAGCCCGACGAGAGACAGCGGCGCGCGCTTCATGATGTCCCGGGCCATGTCCATTGTGAACTCCTCGACGACCTCGTCGGGGATGACCCAGTCGATGAGGCCCATCTCCTTGCCCTCGAGCGCCGTGAATTGCCGGGCGGTGAGGAACAGCTTCTTGGTCGTCAGCGGGCCGACCTCGCGCAGGAAACGCATTATTCCCTCAGGGGGATAGGTGATGCCGAGCCTGGCCGGAGGCATGCCGACCCGGGTGCCCTCGGCCGCGATCCTGATGTCACACGAGAGCGCCATCTCGAGGCCGGCGCCGAAAGTGTGTCCCTGAAGCTGAGCGATTATCGGGTAAGGGAAATCCTCGACGGCGTGCAGCGCGCCCCTGAGCCGCCCGCCCCGGCTGATGAGGGCGTAGTTCTCGGCTGGCGTGGAATCGAGCATCTCCGTGAGGTCGATGCCCACGCAGAACGCTTTCTTGCCCGCTCCCCTGAGGATCGCACAGCGGACAGACTTCTCCCCCTTGAGCTCGCTGAGTGTCTGAGTGAGCTCCTGGAGCAAGGAGGACGACAGAGCATTTCCGACATCGGCCCGGTTCAGGGTGATGATGGCTATGTTGTCATCATCGATTTCGAGGATGAGCTGGGGCTCCCCGGTCCCCTCGTCGATCTCGCAATCGGGGAGGTCCTTATCTGCGGACACGGTCGCCTCCTTCTGGATGAGCCGGCTTTGAGGCGGCCGGCCCGGCCTTCCATCACTCTGCCCTTATCTATACTGAACACACATCCAAGTTCGAGTGGAAGAAGTCTTATCCCCTGAAAACCACTGGCGGTGCGCGTCCTGATCAAACGGTCGTTTGGAAGTTTCTACAGTGGCACGGTTCAGTCACGAGGTCAATAGAAATCACGGGCATCAGTCGACCGAGCGGGGCATTTTTAGCTTTTCCGGCGCCTGGCGTGTGATACCATCAAAACATGCGGACGGCGAGGTTCTCAAAGGCGGCGAGGGGGCTCTCATGGTGAAACTCAAGGGCAAGGCGATCAGCATCAGAGGGCTCGAGGGGATCGTCCGCTTGAGCCGGAACGAGTACGGAATCCCACTGGTGAGCGCGGACAGCTTTATCGACCTGTTCTACGGGCTCGGGTGGGTGCATGCTTACGACCGGCCGGTCGAGCTGGAGCTCACGCGCCTGGTCGCAAAAGGGACTGCTGCAGGGGCTCTCGAGGGCTCCGAAGAGCTCATCGCGTCCGACATCTACATGCGCAAGTACAACCTCGCGGGCGATGGCATCGAGCAGGTCGCGCACCTGACCGACGAAGCCGCGCGAATCACAGACTCGTACTGCGCGGGGATCAACAACGTCCTTGAGAACGGGCGCAGGCCGTTCGAGTTCAAGCTCATCGGCCACAAGCCGGAGCCGTGGAGCGCGGCCGACTGCATCACCATGACCAAGATTATCGGGCTGATCGACATGACCGAGACCCAGGGGTGGGTCGAGAAGCTCATCGTGCAGATGCTCCAGAACGGCGTGCCGCTCGAGCAGCTCCGAGAGCTCTTCCCGTACATGACGGACGAGCCGGACCCGGACTTCCTGGAGATCATCAAGCAGGTGAAGCTGAACGAGCCCATCATGCCCGCGACCCTGAAATGGAAGTCGCTCCCGAGGATGAAGGCGAGCAACAACTGGGTCGTGGCCGGGAGCCGGACGGTGTCGGGCAAGCCGATACTCTGCGGAGACCCGCACCTTGACAGCTCGAGGCTGCCGGCGATCTGGCATGAGGTCAGGCTGCGGTCGGGAGACATGTGGTTCGCGGGATGCACGGTCCCGGGGATCCCGCTCCCCGCCCTGGGGCGGACCGACAGCGTGGCATGGTCGCCCACGTACGGCTACATGGACGTGATCGACTTCTTCGTCGAGGATGTCAAAGACGGGAAGTACCGCAGGGGCTCCGAGTGGCTCGACTTCGAAAAGCGCGAAGAGGTCGTGAAGGTGAAGAAGGGGGAGCCGAGGACGGTCGTTTTCCACGAGAACGAGCACGGCACGCTGGACGGCGACCCGAAAGAGGACGGCTACTACCTGAGCATGGCGTTCACCCTTGGCAAGGGCAGCGGCGCCGACACGCTTAACCACGGCGCGGCTCTCCTCACCTCGAAGACGGTCGAGGAGATCATGCCGCACTTCGCGGCCGTCGACTTCTGCTCCCAGAACTGGGTGTGTGCGGACAGCGCCGGAAACATCGGGTACCACCAGAGCGGAAGGTGCCCCGTGCGCGCCGAGGGCGTGAGCGGCCTGCTGCCGGTGCCAGGGTGGGACCCAGCCTATGACTGGAAGGGCATCTGCCCGGTGGACGACAATCCTTCGCTCTTCAACCCGCCCGAGGGATTCATCGGGACCGCGAACCAGGACATGAACTACTGCGCGAAGACGCGGGTGTGCAACCTGCCGATGGGAGACTGGAGGGCCAGGCGGATCCACCAGCTCCTCGGCGAGCGCGAGGACCACAGCGTGGAGTCCATGCAGAAGATGCACTACGAGCGCTACTCCAAGCAGGCCGAGGACTGGATGCCGATCATCAAGCCGCTCCTTCCGGAGGGCCGGGCAGCGGACGCGCTCCGCGACTGGGACCTGCGGTATGAGAGCACGTCGGTCGCGGCCTCCATCTTCGAGAACATCTACGGTGAGCTCGCGCGGCTGGTCTTCGGCGAGCAGTCGCTCGGCAAGGAAGTGATGGCTCACCTGATGGAGGAGACGATCGTCTTCTGCGACTTCACCGGGCTCTTCGACAGGGTGATGCTGCGCGAGGAGTCGATGTGGTTCGGAGGAAGGACGCGCGATGACCTGCTCGCTCTGGCGCTCGAGCGCGGCCTGAAGATGGAGGCGAAGCCCTGGGGCGAGGGGCGCAAGCTGATGATGAACAACATAATGTTCGCGGGGCGCCTGCCGAAGTGGCTCGGCTTTGACTACGGTCCGATCGAGATAATCGGGAACCGAGCGACCATCCCTCAGGGACAGATCTTCAAGACGTTCGGCGGGCGGCAGGCGACTTTCTCGCCGACGTTCAAGTTCGTCACGGACTTCTCCGAGCAGTCCATCCACTCGACGATGGCAGGGGGTCCCTCCGACCGACGGTTCTCGCGCTGGTATACGAGCGGTGTGCCCGACTGGGTCGCGGGAAAGTACAGGGTGATGAGGCCCGAAGAGGACTAGCGGCCGCGGCCGCGGCCCCGGTCAGAACTTCGGGTAGGAGCTGCCGAAGACCGGCGAGAGCCTGACGTACTTGCCCTCGATCTTGTAGTCGAAGACCGCGTTGCTCATGTCGGGAAAGACCATCGCGTCGAGCTGCTCGATGCTGGTGGGCGGCGTGATCCACATGTCAAAGGGTCCGAAGTCTGTTCCATCCTTCAGGGACTCGGCCATCAGGACGACCCCCTCTTCTTCCAGAGTATCGCAGAACTCCTGCAGCGGCCTCTCGAATCGCGGGTCGGGGTCGAGCAGGACTGCCCGGCCTTTTCCCCCATCGACCTGCAAGTTCGCGATCGTCTCCTTATCCTTGTAGCGCTCGTCTAATGCCACCAGCGAAACGCGGTACTGCACCGGTTACCCTCCCGCCTTGGGGCGTGCCCACTCACCAGAGTCTATCGCGTCGAGGAACTCGTCGAGAAGCTCGGCCGCGCGGACCTTCACCGGCAGCAGGCACGGACGGGACCCGTCCTCACAGCGCTCCACCTGCCCGGTCGTGAAGCGCCGTGGGCGAAGGCGGAGCGGGGTCTCCTCGACCTCGAACAGGTCGGGCCTGCGGAGGTAGACCGCGGCGATCACGTCCCAGGGCACGAAGCCCCCCTTCCAGGGAACGGGCATGGCCCTGTTGAACCGGTACCAGGGCTCGATTTTGGATGCGAGCCAGTAGGCCGGCCTCGGGCGCATCGAGTGGAGCGCATCGAGCTCGCGATGCGAGAAGACGACCTGGAGGCACAGGTCCATGGTCACGATGACCTTCTCGCATTCAGCGGCCAGCACGGCGGCCGCCGCGGCCGTATCCTTCCAGAAGTTGAACTCGAGCGGTGAGACGAGCGGCACCCCGTAGCCGGCCTGGAGGGCGCCTCCCATCACGACGATCCTGCCGACATGGTTGAAGAAATCCGGGTCGCGGAGCCCGGCGGTTGCGATGTTTGTGAGGGGTCCGATGGCGAGCACGGTTACTTCGCCCGGGCTTTCCCGCACGGCTTCGGCCAGAAAGCGGCCGGCCTCGGTCGGCCTGCCGATCTCGCTAGCCCTCTTTGCGCCGGGATACACGGGGATGTCTTTGCGTCCAGCGATCGCGAGGACCTCGCGCGCTTTGGGCACTGTCTTACGCAGCGGCGCATTTCCGCCGACGGGCGTGACGCCCAGAACCTCGAACTCGCCGGGCAGCGCCAGCAGGTAAAGCATAGCGAGCGCGTCGTCGACGTCGTGGAACGGGCACCCGATCGCCGGGTCCGTATCGATTATGACTTTAGCGGACGGCATGCGACCTCCATCGGACTGATGGTGATACCATATATCAGGCCGGCAGGGCGGTTCCAGGCGCGAAACCACGCCACCGGGGTCTGACCCCAATGGCGCACTCCTGATATTACAGGCGATCGGAGATCCATGACTTACGCATCCTTCGGGTGTTCGCTGGACGTGCTGGACGCCCCCGAAAAGATGGCCATGAAGCTCGCCTTCCTCAACGCGCTCAGGGAGGGGATCATCACCGGGCCGGTCGCGCGCGACCCCTACGAACTCGTCACCGAAGCTCTTGGTAATGCGCCGGGCCTGGTCTCGATCGGAAGGCTCGAGATCGAACCGTGGATGACCCCCCGTCCGAACATCGATGCGATCGACATGGTCGATGTTTCCCTTTACCGGGAGTTCATCGACACGGGCGGGTGCGCCGTCGTTTCGGCGAGGCTTCGCGAGTTCGTGCGCGAGCGGGTCCTGCCCCTGACCCCATTGCTCATCGGGGTCGATCACTCCTTGAGCGGGGGCGTGCTCGAGGCGCTCCGGGCGGCAGGCGAAAGGGACATCTCACTGGTCGTGCTGGACAGCCATTTCGACGCCATCCCGGCGTCGCTGAGAAGAGCCGCGGGTGCGAGGGAAGAGAAGGCCGAGGCAGACCAGGGTCGGGACGACGAAGAGCCGCCGGACAGCTACACGTGCGGCACCTGGCTCGCCCAGGTCATTGAAAGCGGCACCGTTGCACCGGAGATGGTCGCGGTCATTGGGCCATCGGACTATCCGGGCGCGGAGACCGCGGACGGGGAGCCGGAAGCGATGACGGCGTACCGCGGCGCTTACCTCGCCTTCGAGGAGCGAGGAGTCAAGGTCATACCGAAGCAGCGGGTAAGAGAGGTCGGCGTCGGGGAGGCCGCCCGCGAGGCGATAGAGTCAGTGGGAGGCTCCGCCGTGTACCTCTCCATCGATGCGGACATCGGCTCGGGCGATGAAATCAAAGCGGTCAGGTTCCTGGACACCATCGGGCTTGCGGCGGACGAGGTCGTCGAGCTGTGTGGGGCGTTGGCGCTGGAGGTGCGGTCCGCCGGTTCGTCGCTCGCGGGCTTCGACATAATGGAGATCGACGTTCACCTCGCGGATGTCCCGGGCTCCGGCGACCGGACGGTGGAGATGTGCGCGAACGCTGCGCGCGAGGTCATGAGAGTCATGGGCTGAGGGGGCGGTAACGGTTGCACGAGAATGAGGACAGGGTTGGCGCCGGGAGCGGATTCACCCGCATCGAGTTCGACATGCCCTCGGGCACTTTCATTATCTTCAGTGGCGAGACCACGGTGTTCGCCGGCGCGCACGTATCGCTCTCAGCCCGGCAGAAGAAGGGCGTGGTGAGGCTGGACACGAGCGGCCCTTGGGAAGCCCACAGCGGGTACGAAGGACCTGAGCCGATCATGAAGGGTGGCTTTTCCATCCAGAAGCGCGAGAAGTGGGGGCGGATCATCTTTGCGGCCGGTCCGGCCGAGGGCGGCGCCGTCGTCTTGAGCGTCGGTCTCATCTGGGAGATCGAGGACGAGCCTCCAGCCGTAGAAGCGATCATGCCGATGCGCGTCCCGGCCGGCGGAGTGTGGCCCGGGCGCGAGAGCTCGAAGAAGTGGCGCGCCTACGTCCATGGCTGGCAGTGCTGGACGCCGACGGGCGTAGTCAAGGGCAGCAGGCCGGGGGACTTCCTCCTTCCGCTGTTCCTCCCGAAGAGGCTCAAGTCCATGCTCGTGAACCCGAGTACTCCGGTCACGTCTGAGCGAGGGCGTTTCGATAGCGAATGGTTCTCGGCGGTCGCGGATACTGGAGCCGGGGATTCAGCCGTGCTCGGCTTCACCGGGGTCAAGAGGGCGCTCTCCCGGGTCACTGTGGTCATCGGGCGCAAGCCGGAGGCATCGGAGATCGAGACATTCGCGGTCTTCGACGGAGTTCGTCCCGAGCCCGGGATCGTGATGTGGAGCGAGCCGCTGGCCGTGATTCCTGGAGACCTGTCTACGGCAAACCTTGAGACCTACGTCGGCCTGGTAGCGCGCGCACAGGGTGTCGAGACCATTCGCGAAGCGCCGAGCGGGTGGTGCTCCTGGTACCAGTTTTTCACGGACATCAGCCAGGAGAAAGTGCTCGCTAATCTCGAGACCCTGGATGACGACTACGGGAAGCTGGGGGTCGACCTGGTCCAGATAGACGACGGCTACTCGCCTGCCATCGGAGATTGGCTCGAGGTCAACGAGAGGTTCTCGGACGGCATGGCGCCGCTGGCCGCGGAGATATCGAGGCGCGGGAAGAACCCGGGGATCTGGGTCGCCCCGTTTACGGTGACCCGTGGCTCGCGCGTGTTCAAGGAGAAAAAGGAGTGGCTGCAGCGGGACCGCAAGGGGAAGGTCAAACTGGCGGGCATAAGCCCCGACTGGGGTGGCAGGTTCTACGGCCTGGACGTGACCAACCCCGAGGTGCTCGACTGGCTCCGCGAGGTCTTCGAGACGCTGGCGGGCTACGGCTACCGGTTCTTCAAGCTGGACTTCATGGCGTGCGGGGCGCTGGACGGCAAGCGCCACGACGACAGCGTAACCAGGGCGCAGGCGGTGAGGCGCGCGCTCGAGGTTATCCGCGAGGCTGTCGGCTCCGACGCGATCATAATGGCGGCGGGCGGGCCTGTGATGCTGGGCGTGGGAATCCTCGACGCGCAGCGTGTCAGCGGCGACGTCGCGCCGTTCTGGAGGACGTCATACCAGACGGCGCTACGGGACCGGGCGACGCCGGGCGTGCGCAACAGCCTGATGAACACGATGACCCGCGCGTTCATGAGCGGGCGGCTGTTCGACGGCGACCCCGACTGCCTGCTCACAAGGACGAGTGACACGAAACTGACGGATGCCGAGCGGCGGACCCTTGCGTCTGCGATAGCGGTCCTGGGCGGCTCGTTCATGCTGTCCGACGACATGACGAACTGGGGCGAAGAAGAGCTGGCGCTTGCGGCGAAGTGCCTGCCTCATGCCCGGGGGCTGGCTTATTGCCCGGACCTGTGGCTGCGCGAGGTGCCGCAGTACCTTGCGAGCAGGATGACCGACCCCGGTGGGGAGTACGTCATGGCGATGGCGGTCAACTGGTTCAAGAAAGAGTCGGACATGAGCTTCCACCTGAGAGAGCTGGGGCTCGAGGAAGGGCGGTGGCACGCCTGCGAATTCTGGAGCGGGCAGTACCTGGGCGAGCTGACGGACGAGGCGCAGATGCCGGGGATCGAACCTCACGGCTGCGGCCTGCTGAGGCTGACGAAGGCCGAGGACAGGCCGAGGCTGATCGGCTCCAACATCAATCTCTCGCAGGGCGCCGCCGAGCTCACCGCTATGGAGGCGACGGAAAGCGGGGTCATGATGACGGTCGAGAGCCCGGTGCGCTGCGCGGCCGAGCTGACGCTTTGCCTGCCGGGGGCGGGTGAGGTCACGGCGCGTGTGGCCGACGGCCCTGATGTCGAAGTGCAGGTGGAGAGGCTTACTACTTCCGTGTATCGCCTGAAGTTGGGACTTGAGGGGGCGGCGCGTATCGTGTTGGATTATGGAAAGCCGGATTGAAAAGGAGAGCGCGATGCCAGTTGCGAAGATCGACGGGACCAGCATAGCTTACGACGTCACAGGCGTTGGCCCGCCGCTGGTCATGCTCCACTGCTGGACGGGTAGCAAGAACTTCTACTTCAACCAGGTCGCGAAGTTCGCGCAGAACTACAAGTGTATCTCCCTCGACTTTCCCGGCCACGGGGAGTCAGGCGAAAGCGTCAGCAACGACTACTCGGTGGAGTGCCTGGGCGAGATGACCGTCGAGCTTCTAAAGCAACTGGGAGTGAAGAAGGCGGTGTTCGCGGGCCACAGCCTGGGCGGCATGGTGGCGCTCTACCTCGGGCTGCACTACCCGGACATGGTGGAGGGACTCATCCTGCTGGACACGACGTCGCACCTGTCCGGCTTTGTCCCGCAGAGGCTCGGGGCGCTGGCTGCCGTGGTCCTCGGCTCCATCGGTGCCGTGCTCTGGGACACGGGCTTCAAGGCTACGAAAGCCGTCGTGGCCGGCACTGCGGCGACGCATCCAATGGCGGGGCCCGGGCCACGCATCATCTCGGCGAAGGTCTGTAGCGAGGGGACGAACAGCGCGATGACGAGGACGCTGAACCGCGCGCGCAACTTCAACGTGACGGCGCGGCTGGGTGAGATAGGCGCTCCCGCGCTCATCGTGGTGGGCAACGCCGACCTGCTGGCGGACCTGCGACACGCAAACAGGATGGCGAAGGGGCTGCCCAACTCGATGCTGCTCGTCGTGCGCGGCGCAGGCCACATGGCGCTTTTCGAGAAGCCCGAGATTGTGAACAACGCCATGGAAGATTTCCTCACCCGCGTCTACCCGCCCAAACCCAAAAAGGCCAAAGCCGCGAAAAAGCCCGCAAAGAAAAAGACGGCAAAAGCCAAGAAGAAGGTAGCCTGAAAAGAGGCGTAAAGAGGGGTCGTTCACTTTACACTTTTTTGTTTACTTCTTGGAGTGATTTCTCCAAAACGCAAAAAGGGTCTGACCACTATTTTGCGTTTTGCTGGCTTGACGGCTGAAAAGTAAACAAAAAAGTGTAAAGTGAACGACCCCGTTTCAGTCGGGGTAGAAGAGGTGCTGGTTGTAGCGGCTGAGGCCGAAGGCCTCGATGAACTTGCGGGTCGCGGGCTCCTTGAGGAAGTTCGAGAAAGCCACGGCGCCTTTATTGTTCACCTGGGGGAACTTCTCCGGGTTGACTATCGTGACGGTGTACTGGTTGCGCATCGTGGGATCGCCGTCGACCATCTTCTTGAGCTTCAGATAAGGCGACATCACGATGTACGTCGCGCGGTCGGTGATAGTGTAATAGTCCTTCTCGTCGGCGATGCGCAGGGTCTCCCCCATACCCTGGCCGGACTCCTTGTACCACGGCTGTCCCGAGGGCGAAATCCCGGCGCGGTTCCACAGGGTCATCTCCATCGCGTTCGTCCCCGAGGCGTCTCCCCTCGAGAGGAAGTTCGAGCCGGTCGCCGAGATCGCTTTCATGGCGGCGGCGCCGTCCTTCATCCCCTTTATGTGCGCGGTGTCGGACGCTGGGCCCACGATGATGAAGTCGTTGTGCATCAGCTTCCAACTGCTGGACGCATCGCCTCTGGCGATGAAATCTTTTTCGGCCTTGGGCTCGTGCGTGAGCATCAGGTCGGCGTCGCCGTTCATGCCCATGAACAGCGCCGCCCCGCTGCCGACCGCAACGGGCTTGATCTTGTAGTGTGGGTTCTCGGCCTCGAAGCGCTTGACGAACTCGTTCAGGATTCCCGAGTCCTCGGTGCTGGTCGTGGTCGCAAGGACAACTGGGCTGCGCCCGGCGCTCGATGTGCCACTCCCGCAGCCGCAAGCCGCGACTACGATGAGCGCGGCGACCAAAAACGCCGCAGGTCTGGCCTTCCTCACCGCAGGACCTCGATCTTCGTGATCATCCGTATCCAGTAGAAGCCGTCCTGGCTCGGCACGACAAGGCGCACCGGCCCGTCCTCTTTAGGCACGGGCTTGCCGTCCATCTGGTAGGCGAGGATCGTGTCCGGCTTCGTGGCCACCTCAAAGGGGACGCGTCCGACGTACCCGTCCCACGCCTCTATCCGCAGCTCCTTGAAGGGGCCGGCAACGCCATACTTCGCAAAGATCGCGTTCAGCGGAGTCCCCTTCCACGTGTCCGTGTGGGTCATGCCGTTTGATCTCTTCAACACCGCCTGGGTGTCGATCGCTCCCAGCGCCGGCAGGTCCGCGGTCAGGATCGTCTGTTTCGTCGAGCCGTCGACGAGAGAGATCTTCTTGCAGGCCTCGTACATCCCGGCGAGCCTCTTCTCGCTCTCCAGGAGAGGCTTCTTCGCCTCGGTGCCGCTCGAACAGCCGGCGAAGGCGCTGGCCGCGACTAGCGCCGCAACCAGTAGGGCGAGAGGGAATAACCGCTTCATCGCCCGCTCCCCAGTTGGAAGAAGAGCCTGCGGAGCGCGATCCGCGCGGGCGCAGGCAGGAAGGCCGAGATCGACAGGCCGGTCATGACCTTGCCAAATCCGGCCGGTCCTCCGCACAGCGTGGCGACCGCCTGGACAGTCCAGGGCGAAGCCTGCGCGGCCGGTTGCCCTGGGGCGGCGGCCTGCGGCTGCGTAGCAGGACCAACGGGTGCCGGTGTCGGAGCGGGAGCAGGTGCGGGCGCAGGAGCCGGTGCGGGTGCCGGTGCCGGCGAGACCAGTCCATACACTCCCACGGAGCCTGACAGCACCGATGGCGCAGAGACCCCCGACGGGACCGGTGACACCGCGATCGAGTTCGTCATGCGCTCGCACTTCGGAGTGTTGGGGTCACCGCCCTGGTCATGTTTCCCCGGGTGGCTCTGAGGCACTATGAGGCGCAGCGGGCCTTCGTCAGCGCTGAGTGCCTGCCCACCCTTTTTCTCGTACGCGATGATGCACTTGAGCCCGTTCGGATACGTGGCAAGCGCTTCGTCGATACTCAGGTTGACGACGTACCCGTCGCTGGCTTTCACAACCAGTTGCGCGGCGCCGGCGTCGAGCTTCAGCGACTGCTGGAGGAGGGTCGACAGCGCGACTCCCTTGTAGTC
>Ga0209747_1001778_pt1 | contig 11309 bp, 7 predicted proteins | sample BarGraNGADG00311_FD_184498 | JGI IMG/M metagenome (GOLD analysis project Ga0209747, IMG submission 184498) | Arctic peat soil microbial communities from Barrow, Alaska - Barrow Graham LP Ref core NGADG0011-311 (SPAdes) (version 2) | ecosystem: Environmental > Terrestrial > Soil > Wetlands > Peat ... | reverse complement strand
CGGGGAACCTGTACCTCATTAAATCCGCTCAGCCCATCCTGGGCATCAAGAGGGCGGCGATCGCCCTGCACCGGTCCTCGAACGATTTCATATCACCCGACACCTTCAGGAAGCTCTCCCTGCCTTCCCTCAAAGACCTCGTCGAGCGCCTGAAGGCCGAAGGGATGTCATCGCACCTCCATTGTGACGGCAACTGGGACCTGAACTTCGAGGCCCTGCGGGAGCTCCCGGCGGGGTGCGTCGTGGCGGAACTCGACGGGACGTCCGACATCTTCAAGGCCAAGGAGATCATAGGTGACCGCATCTGCATCTCCGGCGACGTCCCGGCCAGCCTGCTCGCACTGGGCTCCGTCTCGGAGGTGGACGAGTACTGCCACCGCCTCATAGAGGAGGTCGGAAAGGGGGGCGGCTTCATCCTGACCGCCGGCTGCGAGGTGGCGCCCAACGCGAAGCCGGAGAACGTCAAAGCCATGCTGGAGTCGGTGGTCAAGTACGGCTACTACGACCGGGCCACCGCTTACAAAGCGGCCGCCACCGGCGCCTGAGGTCATCGCGTCTGGAACGTTATTGACTACGGCTGCTTTTTCTCGCACACGGTCTCGTCTCCCGTGGTCGCTGCAGCCTGCCGGTTCGCCTCTACCCGTAAACCTGATATTTCCATGACCGTGACGGAATTTCACCTTGAGCCCGACGGGGGAAAAGGACGCGGCACCTCGAAACGGGTCGGGGAGAGCAGTTCTGTTACGACGGCACGGCGGCCAGGGCGGCCGCCTTGCGGGGAGGAGGTAATCATGCCTGGAGAGATAGTCCATTTCGACATCCCTGTAGACGACGTCGAGAGGGCGGTCGACTTCTACACCTACGTGATGGGGTGGAAGGTCGATAAGTACGGGGGCCCCGATGTCGAGGCCGAGCCTGGAATGGAGTACTACCTCACCAGTCCCAGCGACGACGAGAACGCGGTCGGCGGCGGGATAGGCAAGAAGATGAACGAGGGGCAGACCCGCGTGAACTACTACAACGCCGAGGGCGGCCTGGAGGCGTTCAACCAGCGCGTCAAGGACAAGGGCGGCATGGTCCTGATGGAGAAGATGCCGGTGCCCGGGATGGGCTGGTTCTCCGTATGTGCGGACCCCGAGGGCAACCAGTTCGGCGGCTGGATGACCGACTATAACGCCACCATGTAGACGTGAGGGAAGGTGGAAGAATGGACCAGCAGGCCGGTCCCAATTTCGCAAGAGCCATAGTCGTCTTCCACTGGATAATAACCCGCGGCCTCGCGGTGTGCATGGAAAACGCCGGGCGGGGGAATCCCACCCTCGAGGATAACCGGTCCGGGTTCTCCGACTACGTACACAGCCTTGCATCTCTGCTGCACGCCCACCACCTGGCCGAAGACGAGCTGATTTTCCCCTATCTCAAAACGGTGCTTCCCGAAGGCCCGTTTGACAAGCTGTCCTCTGACCACAAGCTGATGGAACCCATGCATGAAGAACTTTGGCCCCCACTACCTGGTGGTCCCTTTCATGCTGTACAACCTTGAGCCCGGCCCTCGTTCGATACTGGCGTCGCGCTTGCCATCGGAGATGACCGAGCAGTTGGTCCCGGTGGTATGGAAAGACCGGTGGGCGTCCATGAAGCCTTTCCTGCTCGAATGAGTAACAGATCGTATTTGTGGAAGAACTACGGGTCAATCGGTTCGAATGTCAACGACGCGGGGGTGGTTGAATTGAGCGCAAATAATGACCTTCAACTGACTGTCAAGAACTTCGAGACCCCGGATGAACATGGCGAGACCCCAATGTCCAAACTGGAGTACATCGATATAGGGGGCTACCGTATCGCGAAGATGGAATTAGAACCCGGGTGGAAATGGTCGGAACACGCCAAGCCCAATGCGGGAACCGATTTGTGCGAGACCCTTCACCTGATATACCAGCTGTCAGGTCGCCACGGTGTGAAGATGAAGGAAGGTACGGAAGTGGAATACGGACCGGGTAGCTTAGTGCTGATCCCTCCCGGTCACGATGGATGGACGGTCGGCGACGAGCCGTCAGTGTACCTCGACTTCGGGTCATTGCTGTAGGCGAGTCTGTCCATTCCGGAGTAGTCGCAGTTGTAGCTATCGCTGGCGGAGGGAGTGGGATTCGAACCACGGTCGCCGAGGCTTCGTTCGCGAAGTTCCAGCCTGGGAACGTGATACAGGTCAAGTACGACCCTGAGGACAGGACCCGCGTAGCTGTCGTGCACTCGTAGGGTTCTTCATGCTGATACCTTACGCCCGTTCAGGTCGGCTGAGCGGCTGATGTACCGAAGAGTGATCGGCGGTGGCCGAGGTCCAAACCTCCTCATTAGACAAAAAGGCCTTCCCAGCGCATTTCCCGGCCCGGGATGTATACTCGTCTCACAATTCGAAGGGGGTCGTGATGGCCGGGCTCATCGCGGTGATAACGGACGGGCTGGGCAGCACCAGGCTCGATATCTACGACTCGGAGACAATGCGGCTGCTGCCGAGGCGGGACGGGTGGAGCCGGTCGGGAGAGGTCATCGCCTCCACCGACGGCAGGCTCTGGTTCAACTGGCCGGAGATCATGGAGCAGTTCCTGGACGAGATCCGCGCTTTCGAGCGGGCTGGCGATATCGAGGCGATGGTACCAATCTCCAGGGGCGCCGTAGTCGGCTTGTTCGATAAGGCCGGGGGGCTCCTGCCCGCCGAGGTCGACGATTACTCGGGGGCAAAGAGGCGGGGCGGTGTTGTCTCGTACTTCAGCATGACCGACCCATCCACGGACGAGCTGATAAACCGCATGGCCTCCCCCGCCGAGAGGTACGAGTTGTACGGCGTGCCACCGAACTTCGTAGGCTACGCGGTGCCGGGCTGGGGAATAGCAGACATCGCCCTTCTCCACCCGGAAGAGGTCGCCGAGGCCGGAGGCGTGGCGTTCGGCCCCGAGCTGCTCGCCAGGCTCGCCTGCGGCGAAGCGACCCCACCCGACCGCCCTGGCCTCGAGCTCACCTATCTCATGTGCCACACCGGCCTGTACAGGGACTCGGCGTGGTCCCCCCTCGCAGTCGACATCGACCGGCTCATCCAGGAGAAGACAGGCAGGAGGCTTCTCGGCGATCTGCTCCCCGCCGAGCCGGGCCGGAGCACCGAAATCTTCGACTACTCCGAGCCGGGAGACGGCCCCGACGGAGTGCCCGTGCGTTTCGCGGTGCTCAAGGGCGGCCACGATTCGACGTTCGGCGACGTGCCCGTAGTCGCGGCTGGCCGGAGGACGTTCTCCGGCCGTGACTTCATCACCTTCCAGGCCGGGAGCTGGGGAATGGCCAGGCTGGTGACCGGCGCGGAGCGGGTCGAACTGCCCGTCGAAGGGTTCGGCAGGCACGTGATGTATCAGGCGGATCTCGACGGCAGGCTGGTGCTCACGGCACTGGCCCCGACCGGGCTCGAGTTCCAGCACTACGGGGGCAAGGGCCTTTCCGGGAACGGCCTGTTCCTCGACGAGTTCGGGCTGGACTCACTTCCGCGCGGGTACGACCCCCGGACGCTGCGCGATGTGATTGCCGCGAGGGAGATATTCGTGACGCCCGGGGTGGCCGCTGGCACCGGGCCGTTCCCGCGTTCGGAATCGAATGTGACAGGGATGCACGAAGTGATGGCCGACCGCTCGGGCGGGCTCGCCAGCATAGCGCTGAACCTTATGACGTCGGTGATGTCGGCGACCACCATCGACCTGGTCGCGGGCGGCGCGGAGACACCGGTCGTGCTGTCGGCGGGCGGCGCGGCGGACCCGCTCTACAGGCTCCTGCTCGCGTCTCTCATGCCCGGGCGAGAGGTCTATTACATCGAGGACGACTCCGGGCAGCCGGTGACGGAGACTACCAGCGCAGGCGGGTTCCTGGTGGGGCTTGAGAGCCTCAAGGGGACACCGGCATATTCCCTCGACGTATCCGACATCGGTTACAGGCTGGTGAGGTCGCACCCTGATGAGGGTTTGATAGAAGGATTGCGCGTATACCGGGCCCGGTTCGAAGAGCTCGCCGGGTGATGCGTCAAATGTCATTGCCAACATTATGCCAACATGCCAGATGGGACCAGGCGCTGCTTTTCGGAAAAGAGGTTCGTTAGATGGTCAAGAAGCTGGCCCGCTCTGCCATCATCTTCTTACCGGAGAAACAAGGCTCCAAGGGGGCATCGGGGCTGTCCGGTAAGCTCGTGACTTCTACACATCATCCTCATTCTTGCGAGTGGCAAACACCACTCAGTCCGAGAAACCCCCAATAGTGTTGGTGCCCAAAGCACGGTTGTACCCGTACATGGATCTCTCGACCATTATCGGGTCCGAACACGTGACCTTGATGCCACAGTTATAGCTGACCTTGTCTGCCATGTTCAGAGTCTTCCTGGACTTCGCAGGCATTACCTCCTGGAACGTGACCAGCGCTTTAGAACCCTCTCTGGCAAGGTAGGTAACGTTGACAGTCACCTGCTTGTCGTTCGGGTTCTGTATCAGCGTCCAGGTCTCCCATCCATTCAGCACCGCACCATCAGGCAGGGAGAAGCTCTTATGTGGGGCTGCAAGCCCTATCGAGTCGTGACATGCCTCACCCGCATAGGAATTCCAGTACATAGACCGCTCGGCTACGACAGGCAGCGAACCATGTACGTGCGTGGCAACATCAGCTTTAGGCGCAAGGGAGTTCACGTTAACCGTCTTCCTGGTTTCGGGGGCCATCGTGAATGAAGTAGTAACTCCGTTGCTAAATTCTACCGTTACGTTGTTAGTTGCGTTGTTTGGGTTCTGTACAAGCACCCACGTCTGGAAACCCCAATTGGTCGAACCTTCAGCAAGGTAAAAGTCGTTCGACGGTGCCGTGGTGCCGATGCTTTCCGCGCCTTCCCTGCGGTTGTAACGGTACATGGACCGTTCTGCAATAACCGGAACAGCACTCTCGACCTTTATAGAGGTGTCTTTGACTCCGATGTCGTTTGCCACGTTGTAGGTCTGCCGGGTGTTGGCAGGGACTAATTTCGTTACCTTCTGCGGTCCGGTAGTAGTCATATAGGTCACGCTGCAGGTAGCGTCCTGACTATTGGGGTTTTGTATCAAGAGCCAGCACTCGAAGTTCCAGTCTGTGGAACCCTCAGCAAGATACCACGTGTTGCCAGGCGATGTGACGCCGACCGAAGAGTGGGCTTCGGGGGCGGCAGACCATGGGCCTGTCCACATCATTGTGCGGTCAACTGCTATCGGCTTATTCTGGTCTGCCTCTACCTCGGTTGAGAAGTCGACATTCCCAACGTAGTCTCTGGCATTGACGCTGGTCTGGCTGTTACCGGGCAGGGTAACGGTCTTGATAAGCGGCGTCGACGAACTTGTGAAGAAATGCAGTGTCGCATTTACCGCCATATCGTTCGGGTTGAGCAAGGAAATATATGTATCAAATCCCCATTTGGTGGACCCTTCAGCAAGGTACCACTTTGAAGTCGAGGCAGGCGTCTGATTGAACGTAACTACTACGCTGTGGTCGGCAATAACATTGGTTATGACATACGGATTTGCAATGTTTTTAGAAGCCCCGTTGTCGGTTATGGAGTTAATCTCGTAGTCGCTTTCTGGAGTTATGTTTATGGTCGCATTATCCCCGTAGTTAACTTTTTGTGTTGTAGGAGATACAGAACCGTGTCCACCACTGACAGATGCATTAACGTCGTACTGCTGATACACCGTGAAACCGTTGACGATAGTACCTGTCTGGTCGTCATCGTTCTTCACTACCACGTTCCATTGACCAGTAGCAACACCAGTAAGGTCGAAGTTACCAGTAATCTGTGTGGGAATAACATTAATATCTGTGTCTATCGGTGTTTCCCCTGTCTTGGTCAACTGAACTGTACAATTCTGGAAACCTGTACCGTCGATGGTCACGTCATACGACCTCACGTTGATACCAGAGTTAGGGGTTATTACTGTCGGGTTCGGTGGGTTCGGGGAAAGCACCTTGAACCCGTTTGGAATCGTAGAAACCCCACCACCGGGACCGGGGTTGGTGATAACAATATTCCAGAACCCTCCCGTGGCTCCTGTGAGGTTAAACAAAGCGTTTATGGTCCCTTGACCCGGCCTCATCGTGGTTCCGGGATTCGCGTTAATAGTCTGAATTCCCTTGGTCAATTGGACGGTAACACCCTTTCCGAACTGGTTGCCAATCGTGTTAAGTGCAAAGTCGGCATTGTCGTTAGTACCTGTCAGCGGGGTAACGTGGTCACCGATAGGTAGGGGGTTCCACAGCCCAAAGTTGGGGGAGGAACTTGATTTCCCATCGTTGTTTGTTAGAACCAGGTTCCAGTCGGTAGCACCGATTTTGTCCACATTATTGAAGTTACACAATGCCATAAGTGTGCCGGGGTGTTCGGGGTCTTCCTGCCAAGCGGTTCCTCCTGTTACTATTTCCCCTCCTTTTTCCAGCGTTATTTCACAGCCTACACGGATATCATTACCTTTTACTGTGACTATCTGATTAGGTGACAAGTTGGTGATGTAGGTGGGGGTTACTTGGGTTATTACAGGTGGCGGCCACTCCACCGTAAAACCGTTCGGAATAAAGGCGTAGTGTCCGTCAGCGTTAGTCACAACCACGGACTGCCATACTCCTATCATGGCATCGGTCAGGTCAAGGTCGCAGGTTATCTCCGTTCCATCCGTGTTAACCAACTCGTTGGTAGCGTCTAAATGGTGTCCAGAAGCAGCGAGATTAACCTGGGCTCCTGTGTGAAAATACTGTCCGTGTAAGGTGACGTGTACTATAGAACCCTTGTTTCCCACGTTCGGGTCTATTGTAGATACGATTGGGCTGTGCCAGGTGACATTGAACGGCGAAGGCGCAGTTGCCTGTTGATGGTCTGGGTTTTCAACCACTACATTCCAATCTCCATAGAGAGTATCGTATGGAAGGGTGAACCCTGAATTGGTAAGAGTGGATGAGTTCTCGTAAGAAACGCCGAGGTCTATACTCGTCTGTCCTGTTCTTTCAAGCCTTGCTACGGCACCGTCTTGGAAATCTGTCCCGCTTACTGTTATCTGGAAAGTATCGCCTGCCTGACCACTTACCGGAGAGGTACCGGTTACTGTGGGGGATGGGTTGGAGTACAAATTGGCGTCGATTTCTAATGACCCTCCTGTTACCAGATTGGCGTGTGTCCAGTCAGGTTGGACGTTGTACCACTGGGGATAGTAGGGAACAGGCGGGGTGAAGGACACCTTGTAACCCACTCCACTCTTCAGCCCCGGGAGGGTGTAGACACCATTGGTGTCCGTCTGGACAGACGGAGGCTCGAGTCCATCGAGGGTCGAGTCAGACCAAGCAACAGTACAGTACTGTATAGGGTTGTGGGTTACAGCATCTCTCACAGTTCCATTTATCGTCACGCCATCTTCCAAAACTGCGTCTATGCCGGTTTCACTGGCAATAACATCTGTTGCAGTATCCCATGTCCCAGCGTCGTTGTAGTACTCAATAGCATATTGGCTACTCTCGTCGTAGAACAAGACTTTATAGTGAGTGCCGGGACTCAGACTACTAAGGGTATAAGTACCGTCCGGGGCTGTCGCGGCCATACTGGACTGTACTCCAGATGAACCACCCAAGAAAGCGATGACGTAAATATTACCGAGCGGCCCACTCTCGCTGGTCACAGTACCAGAAATAGTAGCAGCAGGTGTCGTGTCCAACTGAGCGTTGATGTTAGCAGTGGGTGCCGTCACGATACCAGCTTCCGACCAGTTGTATTTGCCTTCGTACCATTGTGGCGTGTACGGCAAGGGCGAGGACCCTCCAGGAATGTTGACGTTGAAAGACACCTTGTAGCCTACGCCGCTCTTCAGACCACGAAGCGTGTAGGTGCCGTCGGGGCCGGTCGGCACAGACGACGGGCTAAGATCGCTGGTTGAGTCGGACCAGGCGACATAACAGTTTGGTATCGGGTCGTGGGTTACAGCGTCCGTCACAGTTCCGGTTATCGTCACGCCGTCTTCCAGGTCTTCGTCGATGCCGCTGGAAGGAGCCTGAACTTCTGCTGCGGAAGTCCACGTACCTTTGTCGTTGTAGTACTCGAAAGCGTAAGTGCCACTCTGGTCCCAGAACACAACCCTGTATCTGGTTCCGGGGCTGAGTCCGCCGATTGTGTAGCTGCCGTCCGTCGTACTCTGAGTGCTCTGGCTATCGCCGCCGCTGCCGCTGGATATAGCCGCCACCAAAATGTTAGGTACGCCACTGCCATCGTGGGTAACCATTCCGCTTATACTCGCACCGACGTTCACCGTGAACCCGCCGGGAAGTGTCCCCGTCAGGTGATCATCGTTGTGCTCGACGACCACATCCCAGGCCCCGAGTGTCACGTCAGCCGGGATATGGAACTCACCGTTTATCGAGGTATCGCCGACGTTCCAGACGCTGCCGTTTATGGTGTCTAAACCATTTGTGAGCCGGATGGATACGTTGGATTGGTCCGTCCCGAAGTCCGTTCCCGATATCTGTACTCCCTCCACCCATTGCCCCTGCCTACCATTGTCAGGCGAGATGCCGGTAACGGTAGGAGCTGGCGCGAGCGCCGCCGTGACGGTACCCGCGCTTCCCAAAAGTACCGCCAGGGCAACGAGCAGGGCGGTAGCTAACAGTACGATCGGTCTTCCGCTTGAGAAGCGTGATGTTTTCTTGCTGCCTGCGGGTTGCTTCTTCAATGCAATTTCCTCCGTTCTTGCCGCATCGATGAGGTGGGTTTGTCTTATCGCGTTACCCGAGCATTCTCCAGAGTCCAACAGGCTGCGCGCTTAGGCAAAGGCGACGTTCAATAGCGGCACAAGCAGCAAGAAAAGCGCTATGCTCGCCAATACAACGACACCAGCGAACCACCTATTGAGGCTCCTCCGGCCTCTACCTCGAATAAGACGCGACATAAGGAACCCGCTTCCTAGACGTACCTCTTCCTGCTCAAGCTATGGTCACAATCATTTATATCGACGAACGGGTGAGAGATATTGAGTAACTACCGCGCTTCCATGTTCCGTAGGCACGTATATGAAGCGATGATAGCTGCTGAAATGATTTAGCAAGCAGTGCCAACATGGGGTAAGACTCGTCCCGTAAAGTCACAAACAAGAGCCTCCTGGTCACTTCTAGAGGAAATGGGCCTTCGTTACATCGGTGTACAGGTGGCGACACACGTAGTAGTTGAGCCGAGAAACACTTCAGATTAAAGGTTAAAGATGGTCAGTCCGATTCTACGTGTAAGGAGCGGCATTCGTTGGCAGCGAGTGATCTACGTCAGTGGGAGGATGATCTCCATGGACTACGAGCAGATCGCGAAAAAAACTGTAGCCGAGGAGCTGAAGAAAAAGGTCGAGGAAGCGTCGCAGCTTTCGCTTCGGCTGGAACAGTTGGTCAATATTAACAAGGCGAAGTTGAAGCTGTTGGAGGATGCAGGCACGTCGCCCTCGGAAACATATACTGAGATGCGAGGTGGCGCTGAAGACACCCTTTTCATGTATTCCGAACTGTTCAAAGATAGCGTCGAGCGAACGCGCGACATCTGTGGCCTGATGGAGAGTCTGGCCGACTCAGACGAGAACATGCCGCAGGCTTGTGAACTCTAGTTCTCCATCGGAAACATGAAACAGTAAGGATTCCCCCCGGATAGCGGAGGTGGCGGTACCCGAGAAGCTGTTCTGGCCGGTTCTATCACGGATCCACCGCCTGGAGATGGCATGCGCGAGAGCACCGTATCGGAAGAAGGTAGGTTCCTGATATGCCCTTAGATGAACTCGGTATTCGCTTCCGGGAATTATCCGATGCAATCAAGAGGCTTGAGTCCATCAGTGTCGCGATCGAGCCTGAGAATCCGTCTTTAAGAAAGCAACTGGACGTCCTTACCGAGGGCGCTCTCCGACTAGAATGCTGGCTTGACTCGTCTCGGGACGAGATCGAAAGGGAGCGAAACGAGGCGACTACGGAAAGAGAGAGGTGGGAACGCTCCTTCGCGCAGGTCGGCGAAGGGATGTTCATTCTTGATAAGGATTTCGCAATACTCCAGTGTAACCACGCATTCGTGGAATTGCTTGGAGAGGATGCGGTGAACCTGACAGGGAGGAAGTGTTACGAAGTGGTACACGGGCTGACGTCCCCCGCCCTGTTTTGCTTCACCTGCTCCGCCCTGAGGGAAGGAAAAAGCGCCAAGGCTGAACTTTACGAACCGTTCCTGGGCAAGCATCTCGAGGTAGCATGCGACCCCGTTCTGGATGATGAAGGGAACTTCCTTTACGCCATCCACTTAATCCGAGATATCTCCGAGCGAAAGAAGCTGGCGGAGGTGGAAAGTGAACTGGCTGCCGCAGAGGCGGCCGAGATGTTCGCCGAGAAGCATGCGAAAGAGCTAAGCGACATGCTTACCATCGCCTCCCACGAAATCCGCCACCCGGCCACCATCTTCAAGGGCTACTCCCACATCTTGCTCGAGAACGCGAACGACCTCAGTTCAGAGGTCGCCAGGGATGCGCTTATGAGCATTAACAGCGCAAGCGACCGCCTCGCACGCACCGTTGACCAGCTCATGGACGCCTCCAGAATCGATCGTGGGGAGATATCGCTTAGATTCGAGGAGCTCGAGCCCCGCGCTCTACTAAACGGGGTTACTGCCGGGTTCCAGGGCACGGGAGCAGAAATTGTCACGACTGACAAAACAGGCGCGGGCGCGGTGTTCAAGGCCGACGGGGAAAAGCTCCAGGCCGTGCTCGCAAACCTGGTCGAGAACGCTGTCAAGTTCTCTCCTGAAGGTTCAGCCGTAGATGTTTGCATAGAGCCGGCGTCCGGTGGTTTGCTCTTCTCGGTTTGCGATGAGGGTCCCGGTATATCCGAAGAGCACGCGGAGCTGGTCTTCGAGCGTTTCTACCAGGTCGCGGAGGTGGAACACCACTCGATCCCGGGGATGGGCCTCGGACTGCACATCGCAAAGACAATTATAGATGGGCATGGAGGGTGGATAAGATATCGGCCCGGGGAGGGAGGCGGCTCTATCTTCGAGTTCTTCATCCCCGAGCACCCGAAGGCTGAGGCGTGCCCGGAGACGGGGCACGAGCGTGTCAAAGCGGAGCTAACGGTTGTGGGTTTCGAGCATGAGGCGGACGACATCCCTGCTTGTGTGGCGCGGGCCCAGTCCCAGAGCGAGCCGGGTATTCTCATCGGATATCGTCCAGCGGTAGCGGATAAGGTCGAGCATTCCCGAGGGCCCCTCGATCAGAGGAGCGTGGAGT
>Ga0209747_1001774_pt1 | contig 11326 bp, 10 predicted proteins | sample BarGraNGADG00311_FD_184498 | JGI IMG/M metagenome (GOLD analysis project Ga0209747, IMG submission 184498) | Arctic peat soil microbial communities from Barrow, Alaska - Barrow Graham LP Ref core NGADG0011-311 (SPAdes) (version 2) | ecosystem: Environmental > Terrestrial > Soil > Wetlands > Peat... | reverse complement strand
CGCCCTGGCCGCCACCCATGCCGGCACCCATTCGCTGGCCGCCGCCCTGCGTCCCCGTCTCGGCCCAGTGCTCCTGGAGCCATGCGAGGGCTTCGGGCTCGTCGGCGAGCAGCGCCTCGACCTCAGCCCGGTTCTCTTCGCGGACCGTGGCCATCGCGGCGCGGTACTCCTCGCGCGTTGTCGGGTCCTGCGCCGACCGGCGCTCCTCCCGAAGCTGCGCGGCCTCCGCCTGGTGCTCCGCCTTGAGCTCGAGCATCTCCGGGGACTCGAGGATCGCCCTGATCTCATCCGGGGCGTCGCAGTCCTGGAGCCGCGGTGGCGTCCAGGTCTGCGTGTCCGACGAGTCGGGGATGTCCTCCGCGGACACCGTCCCGGCCCACGCCCCCACCGGCAGCCCGACGGCGAGGGCCACTGCACCGGCCGCCAGGCCGCGCTTCATCATTCTGCGCATTTTCGTTCTCCTGTCATACCGGGACCTTCCCAGCTGTTGCCAGTCTCGGTGGCGTTTGTGGAGCTGTTACGGCGGCGATCATGAAGCCCTTGTGGAGATTTGCGCCCGCCCGCGCCCCCGGCCTCCTCGCGGCCCACCGACCCTCACGGCAGCCGCGCCAGCGCCCCGATCACCAGGTCCCAGAACCCGTCGAAGTCCAGCGACGTCGCCACCAGGTGCCGCGGCGGCACCTGCCCCACGACGCCGTGCTCATCCCGGCCGTGGAAGTCCGTCACCGTCATCCCGCGGGTGAACTGGCCGCGCAGCTCCACCTCCACCGTGGCGGGCGTGACACCCACCCGCGCCGGCGCCACCGCACGCACCAGCGCGACGACGTCGTGCACCGGTGGCGACGCGAACCCCTGCTTGGTCCGGTAGGAGGCCGCGAAGAAGTCCAGCAGTTCGGTGACGAAGGCCGCGGCGCGGGAACCGCCGTCGACGACCGGACGCGCATCGCCCCCGCCAAGCGCGGCGATCCGCGCGCGCACCGTGTCGGTGGCCAGCGCCTGGTGGGTGACGTCGAGGCCCACCATCGTCACCGGCCAGCCCGCGCCGAACACGATCGCCGCCGCCTCCGGATCGGAGTGGATGTTGAACTCCGCGGCGGGCGTGATGTTGCCCTTGGTGTAGCCGCCGCCCATGAGGACCACCTCGCGCACCCGTGCCGCGATCGGGGGGTGGCGGCGCACCGCCGTGGCGATGTTGGTGAGCGGGCCGGTGGGGACGATCGTGATGGTCCCGGGGGCGGCGGCCATGACGGTGTCGATGATGACGTCGACGCCGTGGCGCGGGTCCAGCGCGAACGACGGCGCCGGCAGGGCCGGGCCGTCGAGGCCGGAGGCGCCGTGGGTGCGGGGGTCTGTGGAGAGGGTGCCGAGGAGTGGGCCGTGACAGCCGGCGGCAACCACGGGATGCGTGGCAGCGCCGAATCCCGCGACGGCACACACCGCTAAGGCGTTGCGTGTGACGCGGTCCAGGGACTGGTTCCCGCCGACGGTGGTGATCGCCTCGATGGTGACCCCCGGCAGGCCGGCGGCGACGAGGATGGCGAGGGCGTCGTCGTGGCCGGGGTCGCAGTCGAGGAGGAGACGGGTGGGAGCGGGCATGGGTCGAGTGTCCCACTGCTGCCGTCTTCCGGGCGGGGCGAAGGGATCGAGGGCGCCAGGTGACGGTTTGAAGGGTGATTTCCCCCCTCAAACGGGCAGTTGGAGACCTCGGTTCGCGCGGATCCCATTGGGCGCGGGGGCGCTTGGGCACGTGGGCGGGCGCTCGGGGCGCGATTGCCCTCCGCTCATGGTCCGTATCCTCCCGGGAGGCGGCGTTGCGGATTCCGCTACGAGTTCTCCCGGGAGGATGGGGACTCTCGCGGCGTTGGTCCTCTTTTCCCCGCGGGGGCAGAAGCCACCGCTCGACGGCCACATTCAGGACGTTGGGGCCTCGCGGCGAGCCTCGCGGGGGAGTAGACCGAAGCGATGGAAGGGACGTGGTCACCATGATGCGGCGACAGGTCGGAGTCCTCACAGCTGGAGCGCTCGCCCTCTCCGGGCTCGCCGCCGGGTGCGGCGGCGCCGCCTCCGAACCGTTCGAACTCGCTGTGGTGCCGCAGCAGCTCAACGGTTTCTCGATCGCGGGCCAGGACGTCGTGTTCCTGGTGACCCTCGCCGACCGCGTCGCGAACTCCACACCGGTCGAGGTGTTCGCCTCCGCCGATGGCGCCGCAGCCACCGTGCTCGAGCCCACCCTCACGGAGGCCGACGACGTCGCCGAGGTCGTCGTCGTGCCCGAACAGGCGTCCGTCGGAACCACCGTCACCGTCACGATCACCGGCACCGGCGCGGACGTGACGGAGACGGCGGAGGTGAGCTTCGACGTCGTCGAGGGGGAGGACGACCGGGCAGACCACGCCATCGAGATCCGCGACCTGTTCGTCCCCTGGCTGGCCGCCACCCACCCCGAGTTGGGCATCACGCCCGCCACCGAGTGGCAGGGCACGATGGTGAGCCCGCAGTGGCTGGTGGTGTCGCACTACCTGTTCTTCTCCGCGGAATGGGAGATGCACGTGGAGTGGCACATCATGATCGCGCCGGACGACTGGGCCCGCATCGACCTGCGTCGGAGGTTCGAGGCGGTGGCGCCGTCGGAGGCGTTCGAGATCTCGTCGGTGACCGAGGGTGGCGAGCCGCACGAGTACGAGGTGCCGGAGTCGATCTGGCGGTAGCGGCGACGACGGCGCCCCCCGCCGAAGTCCGCCACGCCGGGCGACGCGCCACGGCTTGGGTTCGGGCGGCGCGGCTGCCACTCCCGGTGCGTACGGCCACAGTGTGCGGCCGGCGGTGGGAGGGTGGCCAGTCAGGAGCGGGTGCCGCACCCCACGGGACTCAGTTGTGACTGCGGTCCAGGTCCCTGCCTGGCCCGCATGGTGGGTCGGGTCGCCGAGCGGAGCTGTGACCTGCAGTTTTGTGGGTGCGGGGCGGCGTGGTTCTCGGGATCAGCATCACCGGGCTTCGTCGCGGTCACAACTGTGTCCCTGGGGATTACGGAGTCGCTCGGGACGCCGTTCTGGACGAGGCAAACGACCCCACCAGGCGGGCATCTTCGATGAGTCAACGCGCGCGGTCGAGCCCCGGGCTCCCGGCGCGCTACCGTTTCGCCATGACGGAACCGCTCCACCCCGTTTCCCCCGAGGACGTCGCCGCCGAGCCCGCCCCCACGCAGGTCGCCGCCCCGGACCCCACCCGCCCCGAGGCGCGCCACGAGATGCCGGACGCCCTCCGCGCCGACGTGCGCCTCCTCGGCGAACTCCTCGGCCAGGTCCTCACCGAGTACGGCGGCCCCGGGCTCCTCGACGACGTCGAGCGACTCCGCGCGCTCTCGATCAGCGCCGCGGTCGAGTCCGGCTCGGATGCGCTCGCGGAGGCGGAGCGGCTCGTCGACGCCCTCGCGCCTCGTCGCGCGGAGGAGGTCGCGCGCGCGTTCACCTGCTACTTCCACCTCGTCAACCTCGCCGAGGAGTACCACCGCGTCCGCGCGCTGCGCCAGCGGGGGCAGATGCCGGCGGCGGCGGGGGGCGGCGCGACCGCAGCGTCACCGCCCGCCACCCCGGGCAACGCGGCGCCCCCGCCCCGCCCGGCGGGCACCATCCCCGCCGCGATCTCCCAGCTCGCCGCCGAGGTCGGCACCGAGGAGGCCGCCCGCCGCCTCGCCGCCCTCGAGTTCCGCCCCGTGCTCACCGCGCACCCCACGGAGGCTCGCCGCCGGTCGGTCGCCTCCGCGATCCGCCGCGTCGCGGTGCTGGTCGCGGAGCGTGACGACCCCCGCCTCGGCGCCACCGCGCTCGCGGACAACCGCCGCCGCCTCCTCGCCGAGATCGACGCGCTGTGGCGCACCGCCCAGCTGCGCCCACACAAGCCATCGCCGCTGGACGAGGTCCGGACCGCGATGGGCATCTTCGACGAGACCCTGTTCAACGTCCTGCCCACCGTCTACCGCCGCCTCGACGACTGGCTCCTCGGCGAGGACTCCGGCCGCACCACGCCGAGGGCGCCGGCGTTCGTGCGCGTCGGCAGCTGGATCGGCGGCGACCGCGACGGCAACCCCTTCGTGACGGCGTCGATCACGCGCGCGGCGGCCGGGATCGCCAGCGAGCACGTACTGCTCGGCTACGAGGAGGCGGCGGCGCGCCTCGCCCGTGTCCTCACGATGGACGACGACGGCACCCCGCCCTCGCCCGAACTCCTCGAGCTCGCCGCGCGGCACTCGGCCCTCCTGGGCGACGACGCCGCCGCCCGCCTCGACGCGCGCTCCGCCGGCGAGCGACCGGTGGGACCGCGGCGTCGATCGTCTGCACCGCGCAGGGTTCCAGTTCCGTGCTCGGGAGTGACCCGACACCGCTCGGAACCGTCTTCGACGACACCACCGAATCCCTCACGGGCCTCGTCGAGGGCACTTACGTGTGCACGATTGTCGTCGACCCGTGAGGAGGAGCTGACGCCGAGTAGTCCACATGGACGCGCGCTGGAGGGGCGTGCGCCATGAATGAGGGAGCCGGTCCGGAAGGGCCGGCTCCCTCCCTGTGGGCTGCGCGTTGGCGGGTCACACGTCCCGGAGCGGGACGTCCGGGTTGGCGAGCCTGCCGAGGTCCACCTCGCGGCGGGACGTGATCAACTTGGTGACGTCCGCCGTCGTGTCCCAGATGTTGACGCCCATGCCGGCGAGCACGCGGCCGTCGGCGAGCCAGAACGCGATGAACTCCCTACCCGCCACGTCGCCGCGCAGGACCACCCGGTCCTCGGCGCCGGCGTAGCCGTTGTACTCCATGCCGAGGTCGTACTGGTCCGTGAAGAAGTAGGGGAGCCGCGCGTAGGTGGCGTCCTGCCCGAGCATGGACCGGGCCGCCACGGGCCCCTGCCGCATCGCATTTGCCCAGTGCTCCACGCGGAGCCGCCGCTCCAGAAACGGGTGGAAGGCATTCGCCACGTCCCCCGCCGCGTAGACGTCCGGGTCCGACGTCCGCAGGTGCGCGTCCACCAGGACCCCGTTCTCGACGGCGAGGCCCGCACCCTGCGCGAGCGCCGTGTTCGGCCGGATGCCAACTCCCACGACCACCAGGTCCGCCCCCACCACCTCACCGCCGCCGAGCTCCACCCCGGTGACCCTTCCTCCGGCACCCAGGATCCGCTCCACGTGGACGCCGCACCGCAGGTCCACGCCATGCTCGCGATGGAGGTCCGCGAACACACGCGCCACCTCCGGGCCCAGCACCCGCAGCAGCGGCAACGCCGCCGCCTCGAGCACCGTGACCGCCAGCCCCGCGGTCCGGGCCGCCGCCGCGACCTCCAGCCCGATCCACCCCCCGCCGATGACGACGACGCGGCCCACCTCCGCGAAGGCGGCCTTCAGCGCCTCGCTGTCCTCCAGCCGTCGCAGGTAGCGGACGCCGTCGAGGTCGGCACCGGGGATCGTCAGCCGCACCGGTTCCGACCCGGTGGCCAGCAGCAGCGCGGCATAGCGCAGCGGGTCGCCGTCGGCGAGGTGGACCTCGTGACCGCGGGCGTCGACGGCGGTGGCCCGCGTTCCGAGGCGCAGGTCGACGTCATGCTCGGCGTACCACGTGGCGGGATGGACGAAGACGCTCTCGCGCTCGGCGGAACCGAGCAGGTACCCCTTCGAGAGCGGTGGCCGCTCGTACGGGCGGTGAAGTTCATCGCCGATCAGCGTGACCCGCCCGGCGAACCCCTCCTTCCGCAGCGTCTCGGCCGCCTTCGCGCCCGCCAGGCTCGCCCCGACGATCACGAATCCGTGGGATGTGGATGTCACTGGTTCCTCCCGTTCTGTGTCCGCTGCCTGAATCAGAGCGTCGCCGTTGCCCAGGCAGTGCCCGCGTCGGTCACGAGTTCCATGCCGGTCAGTCCGGTGTCCGTGTAGGGGCGAGTGACCACCCACGTGGCGCTCCCGGCGGCGTCGAGGCTCCACGAGCCGGCGGCGAACCGGGTGCCGTCGGCGTACACGAGCTCGCACGTGTACCGCACCCCCGCCGGCGCGTCCGTGAGGGTGACGACCAGCACCGGTGCGCCGTCGTACCAGCTGTCCAGGACCGTCCCGACGCGCGTGCCGTCACCCGTGACCAGTGCAGGTCCGATGGCCGCGACCTCGACCGCCTCGTCCTGCCGGGACTCCAGGACCACGAGCGTGCCGACGGTGCCGACGAGCAGCGAAACCGACGCGACCGCCGCGAGGGCGAACCGACGACGTCGCCGCGCAACCCGGTGCTCTCCCATCCCCATCGCGGCCAGGACGGATCGTGAGAAGCCGGGCGGCGGGGCGACGCGGGGCGCCGCAGCCAGGACGTGGTCGACGGCATCGGCGATCGCGGCGTACTCCGCCCGGCACGGCTCGCACAGGGCGATGTGCCGGGTGAGCTCGTCGCGTGCATGCCCGTCGACGTCGGAGAGCGCCAGGTCCAGCAGGAGTACCTCGTCGGGGTGCCGGTCAGTCACGGTCCGCCTCCATCGCCTCGCGCACGTGTCGCAGCCCGGCACGGATCCGCGTCTTGGCAGTCCCGAGCGGGATGCCCTCGTGCTCGCTGACCTCGAGGGCGGTACGCCCGCCGATAATGGCGAGCACCACGGCCCGTGCCTGCTCGGGCGGCAGTGCGCGCAGCCGCTCCACGGCGGCGTCCCATTCGGCGTGCCGCACGGCTTCCTCCTCCGGGTCCGGGGCCTGCATGGTCGCGGCAATCATCTCCTCGAGCACCGCGCCGTCCGTGGGTGTCTGGCGGCGGGCGCGGACGGCGTCGATCGCGGCGTTGTGGGTGATGGTCAGCAACCAGGTCAGCACCGATGCGCGCCGGACGTCGTAGGTGCTCGCGGCGCGCCAGGCCCGCACGAAGACCTCCTGGCTGACGTCCTGCGCGAGGGCCGCGTCGCGGGTGATCGAGACCGCCAGCCCGAACACCGGCCCCTGGAACCGGCGCACGAACGCGGCGGCCGCGGGCTCGTCGTCGACCGCGAGGCCCGCGACCAGCGCGACATCCGCCGGCCGGTCCGCCTGCGAGAACAACTGCACATCAGGTTGTACGTCCGCCGGGGCGGCAGGGATTGTGGGCCGCCGGTCCGATCCGCCCGGCACCGGCGACGGCTTGGGCGACGGCGACCCGTCCGCGGGCAATCCCGCCGAGGGTCTGGGCCGTATCACCACATGGACCGTCCCGCCCGGGTCGGCCGACGCAGCTGAGCACCTGGAGGAACCATGACGAAACTATCTCGCGTGTCGGCGCTGGCGGCCAGCCTGCTCCTGGCCGGCTCGATCGCCGCGTGTGGCGGCGGGGACGACGGCGGTGCGTCGTCGACCGGGAGCGCGGCCACGTCGAGCGCGGAAACGTCCGGCGCGCCGACCGAAGCGCCGACCGCCACCGCGACCAGCGATGACACAGCCGCCGGCCAGACCGTCACGGTGATGACCGCCGAAACGGACCTCGGCACGATCCTCGTCGACGGCGCCGGCATGACGCTGTACCTGTTCACCAACGACACGCCCGGCGTGAGCACCTGCGAGGGCGGGTGCCTGGCCGCCTGGCCACCGCTCCTCGGCACACCCCAGGCCGGAGAGGGCGCCGACGACTCACTCCTCGGCACCCTCCAGCGCAGCGACGGCAGCACGCAGGTCTCCTACAACGGCTGGCCGCTGTACTACTGGGCCAGCGACGCAGTGGCCGGTGACACCACCGGTCAGGGCGTCAACAACGTGTGGTGGGTCGTGAACCGGGACGGTGAGGCGGTCGGCGCCGGCCAGTAGGCCGACGCCCACGCTGGGTTGAGGGGGAGGATTCGCGCTGAGGCCGCTTGGTGCGCGCCGCGCCGTCAGCGGGAACCCTCCCCGTCAGCGGGAACCCTCCCCGTCAGCGGGAACCCTCCCCGTCAGCGGGAACCCTCCCCGTCAGCGGGGATCTCTTCCGGCTCCGCCGCGGCGGCGAGCTCTTCCCGCATCGAATCCACGAGCCCGTTGATCTCGTCCTTGCCCAACACGGGGCCCCCCGCGAGCAGGCCGTCCATGCCCAGGAGCACAGCAGTGGGGTACGCGCGAACCCCGAACGAGCGGGAGACCTCCATCTCGGACTCGTAGAGGGCGGGCTGCTCCAGCGCGGGGTACGCCGCGGTGGCGGATTCCCTGGCGCTGTAGTACACGGGGTGGACCCCCAGCATGCCGAACTCCTCGATCCACCCGGGGATCGACTCGGCCAGGACCGCGCAGGCGCCGCACGTCGGGCTCAGGAAGACCAGCAGGCGAGCCTTCGTCGCCGCGAGTTCCCGCAGGGTGGCGCGCGAGCCGTCGGCCGTCTCGACCCAGGCGTACGGGATGGGGAGGCGCACGTAGTCACCCAGCTCGGCGTCGTCGAGGCCGACGCCCTCGAGGCCGACGCCGTCACCCGCGCCGCCGTCACCTCCATCGGCCGCGGGCCCGGAGACGATCAGCCACGTCAGCGCCGCGACGACGCCGCTTGCCAACACCGCGAGGAGGGAGCCGGGGGTGTCGCTGACGATCGCGGGCGCCGAGTACCCCGCCAGGGCACCGGCCGCCGCCGCGACCGAGAGCGCCACGAGGGTGACGTTGCGGGCAACCGAGCGCCAGGTCAGGTGCGGATTGAACAACGCGCCGAAGCAGTTGCACGACTCGGCGCTGCCGGTACGGACCGCGCGCGCCACGATCACCGTGTAGAAGCCCATCAGCGCGGTCGAGGCCAGCGCGAACGCGACCAACAGCCAGCCGCCGGTCGCGAGCAGCCCGAGCCCAAGCACGATCTCGGCGTACGGGTGGATCGCCAGCAGCGCGGGGTGGCGCAGCACCCGGGGAACCCCGAGCTGCTCGAGTTCGGCGGTGGTGTCCGCGGACCGCACCTTGGCGAGCCCGCTGATGATGAGGACCGCGCCCAGGCACGTCAGGAGGATCAGGAACGCAGTCGCCATCAATCGCTCACTCCCAGCAGCGACCCCAGCGCGTGCGCTATCTGCTGGGCCGCCGCCCGCGCGGCGGCCTCCCCGCGTCGGTAGGGGTCCATGATGCCATCCGCCCTGTCGGGTGCCCCGCGGTGCGCCCGGAGCGCGCCGAGGGTGTCATCCCCGGGTGCCCCGAGCCCGGCAACCACGCGGGCGGCCTGCCCCAGGACGAGTGTCCGGCGCACCAGCGCGGGCCATTCGTCGAGGATGTGGTCCCGGTGGGTGGACTCCAGGGTGAGGATGAGGTCGGCGTCGCGCGCCATCGCAAACGTGAGCTGGTGGGCGGCGAAGCCCGCGGCGGAGCCCCCGCGCGCGGCGAGTTCAGCAGCCATCCCGGGGTCCATGGGCCACCCGACGAGCGCGCCGATCCCCGCGCTCGCGAACTGCCAGCCGCCGGCGGGGTGCGCTGGGGGCAGGCCGGTAACGAGGTGCGCGGCGAGACGTTCGGCGAACGGTGAGCGACAGATGTTCCCAGTGCACACGAAGAGGATCTGGGCCGTCATGGGGCGTGCCCCCTTCTGGACCTGGGCTGGACTCGGCTCGACCCAGTCTAGCGGGGGCGTCGCGGGCCTCTCGGCCCTCAGTAGGCCCCGGTGGCCTGGAGGACCGCCTTCGCGGTGCGGAAGAGGATGGAGACGTCCTGCATGAGCGACCAGTTGTCCACGTAGTAGAGGTCCAGGCGGAGCGCGTCCTCGCGGCTGAGGTTGGATCGACCGGAGACCTGCCACAACCCGGACAAGCCGGGGCGGACCCGGAGGCGGCGCTGCTCGTCGTCGGTGTAGAGCGCCACCTCGAGCGGCAGGGCGGGCCGCGGGCCGACGAGGCTCATGTCACCCTTGAGCACGTTCCACAGCTGGGGGAGCTCGTCGATCGAGTAGCGGCGCATGAAGCGACCCGGACCCGTGATCCGGGGGTCGTGCGTCATTTTGAACAGCACGGCGCCGGGGTCGGAGTACTTCCGGCGCATTTCCGCCTCGAGCCCCTCGGCGTCGGGCACCATGGTGCGGATCTTCAGGCACCGGAACGTGGCGCCGTCCTTCCCCACGCGGGTCTGGCGGAAGATGACGGGGCCGCCGTCGTGGGCCTTCACAACCATGGTGACGGCCGCCATGAGGGGAGCGGTGACCAGCAGGAGGAGGACTGAGCCGACGACGTCGAACACCCGCTTGGGGAAGCGGGACCGGGCCGCCGACTGCGGGGGTGCGACGTGCACCAGCGGCAGGCCGCCCATGGGAATCATAGTGAGCCGGCCCTCGGCGACGTCGGTGAGGCTGGGGACCATGAACGTCCCGATGCCACGCTCCTCGAGCTCCCACACGCCACGCCGGACCTCGGCCGGCGAGGCCGTGGAACCCCCCACGAAGATCACCGCGCTGGGTTCGGTCCGGGCGACGGCGTCGATCAGGTTCGCCGTCGAGCCCAGGATCGGCACGCCGTGCGGCGTGTCCTGGGCCAGGTGCTCCTGGGGAACGGTCGCCCCGATGACCCGGAAGCCCAGCCAGCGCTCGCGGCCGAGGATCCGCGCAATGGCGTCCACGTTGCCCGGCGCACCCGAGAGGATGACGCGGTGGATGAGGTGGTCGTGCAGGCGGAGGCGGTGGATCACGCGCCGCAGGACGAAGCGCTCGACCAGCAGGGTGGTCGTCCCGATGGTGAACGCGAGCACGTAGAAGCCACGTGAGAGGGGGTAGTCGGTGAGGAACGTGACGATGCCGACGAGTCCGGCCGTGGTGAAGGAGCCGAGAAGTACGCGGTGGTACTCGCGTGTGCCTGCGCCCATCGAGCGCTCGGAGTAGCTCCGGAAACCCCAGAGCACCGCCACCCACACGACCACAAGCCACGCGGCGATCCGCTGCACGTTGCTCTCGACGTCCAGGGCTTCGGGGAAGATGTCCAGCCGCCCACGCAACTCGACCGCGAGCAGGACTGCCGCCACGATCACGAGAGTGTCCAGCATGGCCACGACGAGGCGTAGCGACCATTGGTAGCGCTCGAAGCCGCTGCGCTGCGCCGTTACGATGCTCGAGATTGTTTTCCATCTCGTCTGCTGGCTGCCAATATCCAAGGCCATCGAAGCCCAAGTCCTCCCGAAGAATCCTCGACACGCTACGGTGTCCGGATCCTGCCCCAAGGTGAGCATACTGGTTACCCGTTCAGCGATGGAAGCCCCCGACGAGACTCACCTGAAGTGCTCGCGTAATGGGGTGCGTGCCTCATTTGGGAAATGCTCGCGAATCTCTGGTCACGTCTCGGGTGCTGCGGTGTGCTGGGGGGATGGGTTCAGGGCTGTCGATGGGTGCCAGGCGTGAGATCACGAAGAAGTACGCCCGCGAGTACGCGTCCG
>Ga0209747_1001768_pt1 | contig 11337 bp, 10 predicted proteins | sample BarGraNGADG00311_FD_184498 | JGI IMG/M metagenome (GOLD analysis project Ga0209747, IMG submission 184498) | Arctic peat soil microbial communities from Barrow, Alaska - Barrow Graham LP Ref core NGADG0011-311 (SPAdes) (version 2) | ecosystem: Environmental > Terrestrial > Soil > Wetlands > Peat... | reverse complement strand
TCGCCCAGCTTCTCGTGGGCGCCCTCCCGGTTGTCGTAGTGGTTGAGCGAAGCGGCGACCTGCCCCTCCACCTCTACGACGCTGCAGAAGGTGTAGTGGAACCAGGAGATGGTCCTGGTCTGCAGGAGGTTCTCCATCACGGTGAGGCGCTCGTCGTTGGGGCCGGGGACTCCGGGGAACATGAGGTCGTAGATCGACCTGTTCAGGTGGCTCTTGCCGGCCAGGTATGCCTGGTACGCCAGAACACGGCAGTCCTGCACCGTGGCCAGGCGGACGAACTCGCTCATGGTGGTGTCTCCCTTCGTCACCGTACGTGGGAATTATGTTCAATAAAGCAAGGCAGAGGATAGACTCTGTTTGCTGCACCGCCCCATCCTCACTGCGTCGTTTGACTCGCCGCCCGAGCCGCCATAGAATCTCTTACAACTGAATAACATGCCGACCTGGTGGCAAGCGGCCTTAATAGGGAAGCCGGTGAGAATCCGGCGCGGACGCGCCACTGTGATGGGGAGCGACTCGCATATACCACTGGCGAAAGCCGGGAAGGGCGAGGAGCGCAGAACCGAGCCAGGAGACCTGCCCGGGCGGATACCTTAACATCCTCGCGAAAGGGAACGTTTGGGTCAGCCTGATTTTTAGACCGCCCATCGAAACGAGGGGCGGTTTTTTCGTGCTTGGCCCGAAGGGAGGTAGATGGAGCACTCGTGTTCGATTGCACATTACCAGCCAAGGAGTATTTGAAATGTATATGAAATCATTCGGTGGAAAATCGCACAGACTTTTGACCCTGGCAGTCATGTTTGGGCTGGCAACTCTCCTGTTCGCCAGCCTCGCCGGATGCGGGAGCACCGGCGGATCCAGCAGCGCCGGGAAGATCACCCTCACCGATGACGCGGGCAATACGCTCATGCTGGACAAGGCCGCCAACAGGATAGTCTCTCTCGCCCCCGGAAACACGGAGATCGTCTATGCGGTAGGAGCGGAGGGAAAGCTGGTCGGAGTGACCACTTTCTGCGATTATCCACCGGCCGCTAAGAAGAAGCCAAAGATCGGCGACTTCTCAACTCCTAACGTCGAGAAGATCGCGTCCGTCAACCCGCAGGTCGTGCTCGTGACGGGCGGGATCCAGAAAGGCATGGTCGAGAGCCTGAACAAGCTCGGCATCAAGGTGTTCGTGATCGACCCGAAGAGCTTTGAAGCGCTGTTCAAGGACATGGAGGCCGTCGGCGAGATGGCGGGCATCAAGGATGTCGCCGCAAAGAAGGTCGAAGCCATGCGGAAGCAGGTCAGCCAGATCGAGGCCAAGGCCAAGGGGCTTCGAAAGACCGATGTATTCTTCGAGATATACAAGCAACCGCTCATGACCGCCGGCACGGGGACGATGATCGACCTGATGATAAGGGCCGCCGGCGGCACGAACCTCGGCGCCACCGCGGGACCACAGTTCCCCGAGTTCAGCGAGGAGCAGCTGCTCAAGGACAACCCCGACGTCTATGTCGCCGTCAAGGGCAGCCAGAGCGACCCCGCCGACATATCCCAGCGGCCCGGGTACTCAGCGTTGAAGGCCGTCAAGGACGGAAGAGTCTACGTCGTGGAAGACAATCCCTTCGTCAGGTCCGGACCGCGGATGGTACGGGGGCTACAGCAGCTCGCGCAGATACTCCATCCCGAGGTATTCAAGAAGAACAACTAGCAAGCATCGGTAGAGCGCCGGCGGGCCGTTGGTTTTGCCGGTGAGCCACCGGTCACTGGAGGCGATTCACGTGGATATCGGTGAAAGGACTATCGAGATAGCGCCGCTCGACAGAGCGGCCATGGAGAGAGCGCGCGGCAGGCAGGACAACCTCACCAAGCCGCCGGGCAGTCTCGGCAGGCTCGAGGACATCTCGGTCGCGGTCTGCGGAATGACCGGCCTCGTCCCTCCCGACCTTTCCGAAAAGTCAGTCATCCTTTGCGCCGGCGATCATGGAGTGACAGAGGAGGGGGTCAGCCCCTACCCGTCAGAGGTGACTGCCCAGATGTTGATGAACTTCGCTGCCGGCGGCGCCGCCATCAACGTCCTGGCCCGGCACACGGGCGCTCGCGTCGTACTCGTTGACGTGGGATGCGCCTGCGAAGTCCGGCACCCGGGCATCATGGACCGGCGGATACGGCGGGGGACCGCGAACTTCACTCACGGCCCGGCGATGACCCGCCTGGAAGCCGTGGCCTCTGTCGTTGCCGGCCTGAACGTGGTCGCAGCTGAGATCGAAAGAGGATCGAGCCTCATCGCTACCGGCGACATGGGCATCGGCAACACGACGGCGTCGAGCGCCCTGGTCGCGGCACTGACGGGTCTGCCGCCCCGCGCTGTCGCCGGGCGCGGTACGGGCCTTGATGATGCCGGGCTCGAGCGCAAGATCGCCGTCATCGAGCGGGGCCTGGAAGTCAACAGCCCGCCCGCTGGCGACCCCCTGGAGGTTCTCGCCGCGGTGGGGGGACTGGAAATCGGCGCGCTCGCCGGAGTGATGCTGGGCTGCGCCCAGGCGCGGGTGCCGGTCGTGGTGGACGGCTTCATCTCAGGCGCGGCCGCCCTCCTGGCAGCCAGGCTCTATCCGGGCGCGGAAGATTACATGATCGCGTCGCACCTCTCCGTCGAGCCGGGACATCGAGCGGCGCTGGACGAGATCGGGCTCGTCCCGTTCCTGGATCTGGAGATGCGCCTCGGTGAAGGCACAGGGGCTGTGCTTGCCATGCCGGTTATCGAGGCGTCGCTCAAAGTGCTCGCCGAGATGGCGACGTTCGAAGAGGCGGGAGTATCTCGCGAGAGTGAAAATGTCGAGAAGTAGGCTGGCTCTGCTGGCCCTCGCGGTCGCATTGTTCTTCATCTTCGCCGTGTTACTCTCACTCGCGCTTGGGCCGGCGAACCTGTCCCCGGCAAAAGTCGCGAAGTATCTCTTCAGTGGACAGCAGCCGGGTGACGCGGGCAGCACCATCTTCTGGCAGATCCGCATGCCGCGGGTCCTACTCGCCCTGCTTGTGGGGGCGGCGCTGGCGCTGGCGGGAACCATCCTGCAGGGCTTGTTTCTCAACCCGCTCACCGACCCCTACGTGACCGGCGTATCGTCCGGCGCGGCGCTCGGGGCGACCATCAGTTTCTTCTTCAACATGCCCGCCGTGCCGTGGTTGTCGCTGTTCGCCGTGATCGGGGGCGTCGCGACTCTGTTCTTCGTGTACTCCCTGGCGCGTAAGCGCGGCGTGCTGAACATATACCAGTTGCTGCTCGGGGGCGTGACCATCTCCTACCTCTTCCTGGCTCTCGTGTCCGTCCTGATGATTAAGTCCGGACGCGACATGCACGCAATATTCTACTGGCTGCTCGGCAGCTTCTCAGGCAGGGGTTGGACCGAGGTCAAGATCTGCTCGGTGATCATCCCGTTCCTCGCGGTCCCTTTCTTCTTCGTCGACGAGATGAACATATTGCTGCAGGGCGAAGAGCGCGCGCTCGAGCTGGGCGTGAACGTCGAACTTGTCAAGGTCGTCCTCTTCTTCGTCTCGGCGTTCGTCACGGCGGTCGCGGTGTCTGTCTCCGGAATAATCGGCTTTATCGGCCTGGTGGTGCCCCACATCTCGAGGCTGATCACCGGCCCGGACCACCGCAAGGTGCTACTGATGTCGGTGTTCATCGGGGCGGCGGTGATGGCGCTCTCGGACCTCATCGCGCGGGTCGCTTTCGCGCCATCGGAGATCCCCGTGGGAGTCATCACGATATTCTTCGGCGCGCCTTTCTTCATCTACCTGCTGAAGAGGAGGACCTGAGATGTCGGTCTTCGAGCTGACTGACATATCTTTCGCCTATATCGAGCAGCCGGCCGTCAGAAAGGTGTCGTTCAGCGTCGAGGAAGGCACCTTCGTGGGCATCGTGGGACCGAACGGCAGCGGCAAGAGCACCCTGCTCAAGATGATGGACAGGCTCATCGCGCCGGACGAAGGGACCCTGTCGCTCAACGGACGCCCGCTCGCCTCCTACAAGCGCCGGGACATCGCGCGCGAGATAGCCCTCGTGCCGCAAACCTTCAGCCTGGACTTCCAGTTCACGGCGCGAGAAGTGATCGAGATGGGCCGCTACGCGCGCAAGGGGTCCGGCAACCACAGGTGGTCCGTCCAGGAGCTCCTGGACAAGCTGGAGATCGCCGCGCTCGCCGACAGGCCCTTCCCCGAACTGTCGGGCGGAGAGAAGCAGATGGTGGTGCTCGCCCAGGCACTGGCGCAGGAGCCACGCGTGCTTCTGCTTGACGAGCCCGCCGCGCACCTGGACGTCTCTTACCAGCTGAGGCTCTTCGACTGGCTTCGCAAGCTGAACGAGGAGGGGCTTACCATCGTCTGCGTCCTGCACGACCTGAACCTCGCCCTCCTCTACTTCGAGAGTATGCTGATGCTGAGGGAAGGCAAGCTCTTCTCGTCGGGGGACACCGAGACAGTACTCTCGCCGGAGTCGATCGAGTCTGTCTACGGCGTGCGGGCGTACCTCCACAGACATGCGGGGCGCACGTTCCTCACTTTCTCACCGCGGGCCCGCGCGAAGCGAAAGGAACGCGTACACCTCGTCTGCGGCGGAGGCTCGGGGGCTGCGCTGATGCGCGAGCTCACCGATATGGGGTTCCTGGTCTCCGCGGGCGTCGTGAACGCGATGGACACGGATGAGGTCACGGGCCGCGACCTGGGGCTCCCGATCGCCGCGGAAGCGCCGTTCACACCGATCACCAACGAGGCCTTCGACGAGAACATGGAACTGATCACAAAGGCAGATGTAGTGATACTGACAGAGGTTCCCATCGGGACGGGCAACTTCAGGAACATCAATGCGCTGGAGAGGGCCTCGGCGATGGGAAAGAACGTGTGGGTGATCAAAGGCGTCGCAGGGCGGGACTTTACGAACGACGCTGTACGGGCGCTTGACGCGTTAGGCGGAATCCGGTATTTCGGCGGCACACGCGAGATAATCAAGGAGCTTTCTGAACATGAGTGACAACGAAAGCCGGCGGCTCGTCCTGGTCACCGGGGGCGTCCGAGGCGGCAAGAGCACCTACGCGCTCGAGCTTGTCAGGGCCGCCTCCGACAGAGTGCTTTTCGTGGCGACCGCCCTCCCCAATGACAGCGAGTTGCTGGAGCGAATCGACAAGCACAGGGCCGAGAGGCCGCGCACCTGGCGTACAGCCGAGGCGACTGAGGGCGCTCTCGGCGCGCACCTTGAGGGCGATGAGCCCGCTCTCATTCTCGATTGCCTGACACTGTACGTCGGGAGAAGGCTGACCGAGGGAGTCCCGGCCCGGTCGATCATAGAGGAGGTCGAAGAGGCGTGCGGCTTGATGTCTGAGAGGTTCGGGCTGGCGGTCATTGTGACGAACGAGGTCGGTTGGGGCGTTATACCCGATAACGAGCTGGCCAGGGCGTACTCCGAAGTGCTGGGAAAAGCGAACCAGGTCGCCGCCGCCCGGGCTGACGAGGTAGTGCTGATGGTTTCCGGGATACCCATGAAGGTGAAGTAGATGGCAGCGACGCTGATGGTCCAGGGCACCGCGTCTCACGTCGGGAAGAGCATCGTCTCGGCAGGCCTGTGCAGGCTGTTCGCCAATGAGGGTCTGCGGGTAGCGCCTTTCAAATCGCAGAACATGAGCCTGAACTCTTTCGTGACAACCGACGGTGGAGAGATTGCACGGGCGCAGGAACTCATGGCGCGCGGCGCCAGGGTGGCGCCCACGGTCGATATGAACCCGATACTGCTGAAACCAAAGGACAACCACTGCTGCGAGGTCATGGCGATGGGCAGGTCCATCGGCGACTTCTCAGCGAGGGATTACGCGAAGAAAGTGCGGCCCGAAGCGCTCAAGACCATTGCGTCTTCGCTGGAGAGGCTGACCTCGGAGTTCGACCTGGTAGTCATCGAGGGCGCGGGGAGCCCGGCAGAGATAAACCTGCGCAAGTACGACATCTGCAACATGAAGGTAGCGCGGATGGCGGGTGCGCCCGTCCTGCTGGTAGCTGACATCGATGCCGGCGGGGCGCTGGCGGCTGTGGTAGGGACGCTTGCGCTTCTTACCCCGAGCGAGCGGGAAATGGTCAGGGGCACGATAATCAACAAGTTCCGCGGAGATCTGAGCCTGCTCGAGCCGGGGCTCGACTTCCTGCAGAAGAAGACTCAGAAGAAAGTGCTCGGTGTGCTTCCGTACTACGACTGTTCTTACCTGGATGAAGAGGACACACTGTCAGACCACGGTGTCAGAGGGTCAGCCGAGGTGGCGGTGGTACGGCTGCCGTACACCTCGAACTTCACTGACTTCGAGCCTGTCGCTCGCCAGGTGCCGCTCACCTGGGCGCGGAAGCCCGGGGAACTGGAGGGGGCGCGGGTCATCATCATCCCCGGGACCCGGAACACGGTCCTCGACCTCGAGTGGCTGAAGAGGAGCGGGTTCGCGGAGGAGATCAGGTCGAAGGCCGCAGGGGGTGCCGCCGTAATCGGCGTGTGTGGCGGCTTCCAGATGCTCGGTGAGCGTCTCCTTGATCCCGACGGCATCGAATCAACGGCAGGCACGCACGAAGGCCTCGGGCTGCTGCCGCTTTCGATCACTTATGAGAGCCCCAAGATGACGAACCAGGTGCGGGCGAGCGTCCTGGAGGACATCGCTATGCTGCCGGGGCTGCGGGGGTGCAAGCTCAGCGGGTACGAGATACACATGGGCAGGGCGACGGTATCCGGCGGCTTGCGTCCTCTCCTCTTTGAGAGAGACGGCGTCGCCGCGAGCCATGACGGCGCCCTGTCATCTGACGGAATGGTCTTCGGTACTCACCTGCACGGGCTCTTCAACAATCCGGAGGCCGTAGAAGCGCTGTGCCGGTTCCTGGGGATTCCGGTCAGGGAGGATGACTACAACGAACGCGCAGAGAAAAGCCTGGACGAGTTTGCAGCGATTATCGCGGAACGCCTCGATATGCAGTACCTTCACGATCTTGTGAGGCAGGAGTGACGGACATGGGGGAGATCATGATCGCTGCCGCGCTCGATGTCCTGTCGGGTGACCCTCCCGACCGGTTGCACCCGGTCTGGTGGCTGGGAAGGGCGATCTCGTGGCTCGAGACCGTCACCTACAGGCTTGACGGCGGGTTGGCCGGCGGCGTCGCTCTCGCCGTCGGGGCGGTAGCCATATCGCTCGCGTGCGTGGCCCTGTTCCTTGCCTCATCGCGGCTGGCGGGCCATCGAGCGCGTCTCATTGCCGGCGCCCTCGTTATCTACACGACAGTCTCGTTCAGGACACTTACGCGGACCGCGCTGGACATCCGGGCGCTTCTGGACGCAGGCCGCCTGATTGATGCCCGTTCGCAGTTGCTGGCGCTCGTCGGGCGGGACCTCGATGACCTGACGGAAGAGGAAGCCGCGCGCGCGACGGTGGAATCTGTCGCGGAGAACACCTCCGACGGGGTGATCGCCCCGCTCTTCTACGCCGCGCTCTGGGGGCCTGCCGGCGCCGCCCTGTACAGGACCGTGAACACCCTGGACTCGATGGTGGGATACGACAATGAGCGCTACAAGACGTTCGGGACAGCGTCCGCGAAGCTCGATGACCTGCTCAACCTGGTCCCGGCAAGGTTGACGGCGATTGCGATGCTGGCGGCCGGCGTGGTTCTTCATAGAGACGCGGTGCGGGCTCTCGGCGTCATGCGCCGCGACGCACCCGGGCACAGGAGCCCGAACGCCGGCTGGCCGGAAGCCGCCATGGCGGGGCTCCTCGGAGTGAGGCTCGGGGGTGTGAACCGCTACGGGGGACGGGAAGTCCTCTGCGCCGAACTCGGCGACCCGCTCGAGGCGGTCAAACCCGCGTCGATCGGTGAGGCGGTGCGGCTTTCAACCGTGACCTGCGGGCTGGCGCTGGTTACACTTGCGTTTGTGCGTGCAAGAACGATAAGGCGGTCGAGATGAAAAGGGTCCACGGGTCCAGGACATCGGCGCACCCCGAGGGTGTCGTAGACTTCAGCTCGAACGTCAACAGCTTCGGTCCCCCTGAGTCCGTGGTGGAGTTGCTTCGGGCCGCACCGGAAGAGGCCATATCCTCCTATCCCGACCCGGGGTACCCGGCCGTGCGGGAGGCGCTTGCATTCTATACGGGGAGGCGCCCCGACGAGATCATGCTTGCGAACGGCTCGGTAGAGATCCTCTACTGGCTCTGCTACGCGCGGCGGCCCGAGCGCGCGCTCGTACTCTCCCCCGGTTTCTGCGAGTACGAGTTGGCCGCGCGGGCGGCGGGCGCGGTGGTGGAAGAGAACTTCCTCGAAGTGGAGGCCGGTTTCGCGCTGGACATCGAGAGGGCGAAGGAGCAGGCTTCAGCGGCTGACATCGTGTTCGTGTCCAACCCGAACAGCCCGACCGGGAGGCTGTTCACCCGCGTCGAGATCCTCGAGCTCACCGGCGCCCTCGGTCCGGGAGCGCTGATGCTTGTCGACGAGGCGTTCATGGACTTCTGCAGCGGCCAGCACGAGCTGAGCTGCCTCTCTGACATCAGCGAGAACCTGTGGGTGTCCCGGAGCCTGACCAAGTTCTTCAGCCTGGCAGGCCTGCGGGCCGGATACATGGTCGCCCCGGGTGCGGACATCCTCCGGATGGAAGAGCGTACGCCGCCGTGGAGCCTGAACAGGTTCGCGGAGAAAGCCATACTGGCCGCGTTGGAGGACTCGGAGTATATCACCGGCATGCCCGGGCGCATCGCGGCGGAGAGAGAGCGCTTCGCCGCTCTCCTTGAGGAGACGGGACTGGTCAAGGTCTATCCGTCATGCGCTAACTTCCTTCTCGTCGGGCTCTCGCGTGGCGGACCCGATGCTCCCGAGCTGGCCTCCAGGTTGCTGAAGCACGGGTTCCTGGTGCGCGATGCCTCGAGCTTCTCCGGGCTTTCGGAGAAGTTCATAAGGCTCGCTGTTCGGAGTCGTGCTGAAAACGAAGTGCTGGTCGGGGTGTTGGTCGATGTCTGGGAATCGGGAGGGGCCTGATGTGAAGAAGACCCTGGAGAGGCTCGCGGCAGCACTGAGCTTCCTGACCATCCTGCCCGTACCCGGGAAAAGGGAGGTCAACCGCAGCTCCGCTTTCTTCCCGCTCGCGGGCTGGATCATCGGGGGCACCCTTTTCGGGATAATAACCGCCGCCGCGAGCCTCCCTGTGCTGGCGCGTGCGTTCCTCGTGGTGGCGGCCTGGGAGCTCGCGAGCAGGGGACTGCACGTGGACGGCCTGGCGGACACCGCCGATGCCTTCATCGCGAGCGGCAGCAAGGACCGCGTCCTGCGCATACTGGACGATTCACACACCGGGGCGTTCGGGGTCCTGGCTATCGGCCTGCTGCTGCTCGGCAAGTTCGCCTTTCTTTCGAGCCTTTCTTTCAACACCGGGCGCGTGGCGGTGCTCTGCGCCTGCGTCGTCGGGAGGTTCGGCCTTTGCCTGTTCGCGGGGCTCTTCGGGGCCGCCCGCGACGAAGGCCTGGGAAGCGCCATCATCAACAGCACGGGGTGGCTCGAGGTGGCGGTCGCCGCGGTGCTCGCCTTCGCGCCACTGGGCGCATTCTTCGGGATCAGAGCCCTTTACGCAAGCTGCGGCCTTGTGCTCGGTCTCTTGCTCGCGATGTACTCGCGCTGGAAGATCGGCGGGCTCACTGGCGACATACTCGGCGCATGCATGGAGCTGTCCGAACTGGCGGTCCTCTTCACCTTTCTCTTCCTCTGAGATCAGAGAGCACCACACAACCCCGCCCTCCCCCCTTGGTCTTTACCTTTTTGGACAGGAAACAGAGAATAAACCTGTAAGCATTTCCGACCTTCGAGCGTCTGTGATCTATGGAACCTGAAGAAGATGAACAAAGAGCTGGCCGAGGACCTGACCTCTCAGGTGTTCGAGAAAGCGCTGAAGTCTATCAGGGGCCTGCGTCACCGGCAGCCGCGACGTGCACGAGCAGGATACGGTGAAAGTCGACGGCGGGTCTCGCGCTGCGCTCAATTTCAAGAACAAGAACGTAGCCCGGCTGGAAGCGGGCACAGAGGTCAAGGTGGCCGGCTACAGCGGGCAGACCGTCGCCCTCCTGGAGAAGACCGGCAAAGTCTACAACCGCGTGGTCAAGGGCATGAACTACTCCGTCCAGCACGGGGAAGTCGAAGTGAGGGCGGTCGGCACTGCCTTCGACGTCGAGGCCGCGGGTAAAGGGCTGAACGCTCCCGTGTTCGAGGGCACCGTGGAAGTCTTCTGGCCCGGCTCGGGCCAGCCGTTCAGGGTGGAGCAGGGGTCGCAGGCCACGGTCACGTTCAAGAACGGCGGCTACGACATCAAGGTGGCGTCGTTCGACCTGTCGAAACTCGATTTCTCGTGGCTGGCGTTCAACCGGGACCTCGACAAGAAGGCTCACTTCCCGCTGGGGGTCCTCGAAAAGCTCGAAGTGACCCCGCCCCAGGGGACACAGCCGCCGGGGACCGTGCCCGGGAACCCTGCTCCGGCTACGCCGGGCGGGCCCGCCCCCGCCAGCGTTCCGAGCACGCCTGGCCAACCGGTTCCGACGACGCCGCAGGCAGACATCTCGGTGTCACTAACGGTCACCGATAAGGGCCCGCCGGTGCTGCTGTCCTGGACCGCCACAAACTCCTCCGCGGCTCAGACTGTGAACGTGGTGCGTTCGACCGGCTCGGGCATACCTGCCTATCCCGGCAACGCGGTCGCCAGGCTCTCGTCGAGTGCCACGTCCTATAGCGACGCCGACGTGCAGGCCGGAGCGACCTACACCTACGCCGTCGTCTACGCGTCCGGCGGCAACGCGATGGGAGTCAGCAACACAGTGAGTGTGACTGTGCCGCAGCCGTCTCCGACGTCACTCAACGTCTCGCTGAGCGGGTTCCCGATCACCGGTGGCTTCCAGCTCAAGTGGAGCGCCGACAGCGTAGCGGATTCGTGGGTGGTCCTGCGCTCCCAGGGCGGGTCATCTTTCTCGCCCTACGCCGCGGTCAGCGGGGGCGGGTCGGGCGGCTCGTACACCGACCCGAAGGTCGACCCCAAGGCGACCTACTCCTGGCGGGTCCAGGCGATGGTCGGCGGCCGGGTGGCCGGCACCAGCAATACCTTCAGCAACTAGTGATCAGGTAGTGCAAAATAGGGACAGGCACCTTTTTGCATCTTAAGAGTCTGATTTGATCACAGCACGTGATGCAAAAAGGTGCCTGTCCCTATTTTGCACTACCGTCTATTCGGCGAACAGGTCCTTGTAGCGCTCGCGCAGTTCCCTCTTGAGGATCTTCATGGTCGGGGTGCGGGGCATGTCGTCCTCGGTGATGATCACCACG
>Ga0209747_1001762_pt1 | contig 11358 bp, 13 predicted proteins | sample BarGraNGADG00311_FD_184498 | JGI IMG/M metagenome (GOLD analysis project Ga0209747, IMG submission 184498) | Arctic peat soil microbial communities from Barrow, Alaska - Barrow Graham LP Ref core NGADG0011-311 (SPAdes) (version 2) | ecosystem: Environmental > Terrestrial > Soil > Wetlands > Peat... | reverse complement strand
TTGGAGCAGGTACGGGCGCAACTCTACGGCGTGCTCGAGGGAGCACGGGCGGCCTTCTCGGCCGAGGACGGCATCGTGCGGGCGCTTTCCGAGGCCGAGCAGATCGACGAAGTTGCCGAGACCGTGCTCGATGTCCTCTGTGAGTCCTTCGAGTTCGACACGGCGACCTTCTGGCTGCTCGACCCCGAGGACGGCAAGCTCTGCGCCGTCGCCCATCGCGCGGCCCCGACTCGGAGGGCGCGCTTTCTGGAGGCCAGGATTCGCTCGACGCAGCTGGCGGTGAACGAGGGAATCGCGGGTCGCGTATTCGTGGAGAGGAACGTCTTCCTGAGTGACGACGCGCCGTCGGTCTCGGAGAAAGAGCTGGGCGTGTTGCTCGAGGACGACGAACTGCGCTCCGTCTGCGCCTTCCCGATCGCAGGCACGCGCGCACCGCTCGGCGTGATCGAGATGGAGAGGCGATTGCCGCTCGCCTCCAATCAAGCGATCGAGTCGACAGCGCGCGTCATCGGCGATCGTGTTGGCGCCTTCATCGAGTTCAGCCAGCTTCGCTGGCGCTACTTCTCGCTGGTCGCCGATATCAATCGCGGCGCTCGCAAGAGCTCGAAGCCGGCGGTAGACGCCGAGCCGGTCGCGGACGTGATCCCGCTCAGGCACGTCGCCTAGTTCCCAGCGACGCCTCGTAACTAGAATCATCGCTCTGCTCAGGTTGTTGCTCCTCTGTCTCGCTGGGCTCACCGTGCTGGCGGTCGGCCTGTCGTTTCATGCGTTGTCGGGCGGCGGCGCCGACCCGTTGGCGGGCGATGGAGCGACGGGTGTGACCGCTACGACTAGGCATTGTCGAGCCGAGGAGGTTGATCTCGGCTCACGCCGCGTCTCCTTCGTGGCCTTCGTTCGCACTCGCACGGACGTCTACCGGCGCCCGGGCGGCGCTCGGCTGAGCACCCTGCCCAGCCTGAGCAAGAGCTTCGTCAGCACGAGTCGCCGCGGTGTGCCCACGGTCGTCGCGGCACTGACCGAGCTGAGCGCTAGCGATTGCCGGGCACGCTGGTACCGGGTTCGGCTCTCCGGCAGGCCGGGAGTCTCGGGCGCGCGGGAAGGCTTTGTCTCGGCGGACGCCGTGGCGCTGGCGAAGGTGCGCACCAGGGTGCTGATCGATCTGTCTCGCCGTCGCTTGACGCTGTACAAGAACGGCGTTCCCGTGCTGCGCGCCGCGGTCGCCGTCGGGGCTCCCTCGACGCCCACTCCACGCGGCCACTTCATCGTGCGGGAGCGCATCCGAATCAGCGATTCCAGCGGCGCTTACGGGGCCGCCGCCATCGCTCTCTCAGGCTTTTCCGAGAAGCTGATCTACTGGCCCCAGGGCGGGCCTATCGCCATTCACGGCACGAACGATCCCGGCTCGATCGGCACGGCCGCGTCGCACGGTTGCGTGCGCCTCGGCGCCGGCGACCTGAAAAGGCTGTTCGAAAGGGTGCGAATCGGCACCCCGGTCGAGATCGTTTCGTAGGGATCGTTCCGAGGACGCGCGTTCGCCGACGGATCAACGACCACCACCAACACCGAGTATCAGGGCGACTCGACGGCGATCACGAGAGAGAGCCTGATCACAGAGGGCTACTCGGGCCAACTCAACTCGAACGAGAAGACCTACGCCTACGAGGCAGGCGGCCAGGCGATCACGATGACCGAGTGGCCGGCGGGGCAGTCTCTAAGCCGCTACTCCTACCTCTACGACCCGGGCAGCTCGGTATCGCTCCTTCTGGACGCAAGTGGTAACGCGAAGGAGTCCTGCGGCTACTCGGCCTACGGCTCGAAGAACGCCGCGATCTCGAAGACCGCCTCGGGCTTTTCCACCGGCACGGTACGGCGCCTAGCTCACTAGAAGCGCTTCTCGCTCTCTCGGGGCGCCGCTCGGCGTGCGAGCCCGGAGAGGACAGTGTCAACCCACACGGCCTCGGAGAGGATCGTGCGCCGAGCGGCGCCAGGCGGCTCCCCGGAGACCGGTCGCGTCCGGGCGCCAGGAGCCGCTGGCCGAGTAAGCGAGACCCGATCCGCTTCCAGGGCAAGCGTTGGGACTCCGGCTCTTCTACCTACGACATGGGAGCGAGGCGCTACTCGCCGAGCGTGGGCTATCCGAGCTCCAGCGCCCCAACCAGCCCGACGAAGCGACCCATGTCCTGGAGCATCATCATGTGCGCCGCGCCGCGCCGCGCCGCGCCGCGGAAGATCACCAACCGGGCGTGGGGAATACGCCTCGCGATCAGGCAGGCGTTCCAGGGCGGAACCATCCCGTCGAGAGCGCCGCCCGTGATGAGCGCCGGAACTCTGATCCGGGGCAATCCGTCGTAGGTGGCGTTCGTGCGGGCGTAGCGGACCTCGGCCTGCTCCTGCCGGCGCGAGATCTGGCTACTCACTGTCTCGGGCGGGATCGTCAGCAGGCCGGCGAGTCGCGGGCCGCGAGTCGCCGCTCACCCTCTTTCGGAACTCGCGCGGGCCAGCTACGCTCCACTTAGCGTTCATTACCGAATCTAGGAGGAGATGCCAGGTGCCTCAAGGTACGCCGGAAATCGTCAGCAAGCTCGCCGACCGAGGCGAGGAAGCTCTGCAGAAGATCGCATCGACGCCGGCCGCACAGAAGCTGCTCGACGCTCTGACTGGACTGCGAGACCGCATGGACGAGCTACAGAGGCGCGTCAGCGGGGTGGAGGCGCTCGCGAAGCGCGTCGCCGACCTCGAGAAGCAGGTCAAGGCCCTCAGCAAGGCGCAGACGCCGGCCGCGAAGAAGCCGGCCGCGCGCAAGGCGCCCGCGAAGAAGCCCGCCAAGTAGGCGGGTGAGCAACTCTTCTTCTTAGCCGCGCGTAGGTACGCGTAGGCGCAGCGCACCCGGAATCAGCTCGAACTGAACCGGGGTCGTTCCCGGCTGCTCGCCGTCGAGCTGGATCGGCAGCGGCTCGTCGGCCTCGATCGAGACGAGCTTGCCGCGCAGGATCTCTACCTTCGGGTGGGAGAGGTGAGTCCCCCGGTAGGTCTTGTGCAGGTTGCGGGCGAGGTCGGCCTTGCTCAGGTCGCCGAGGATGAGCACGTCGAACAGCCCGTCGTCGGGAACGGCGTTGGGGCAGAGCTTCATGCCACCGGCCTGGTAGCGCCCGATCGCCGCGATCACCTCGTGCATCTTTCCTTCTCGCTCCTGGTCGTCGACGCGCAGGCGCACGTTGCAGTTGCGCCAGCGCGGAAAGACGGCGAGCACCGCCCAGGCGTAGCTGCCCCGCGCCCCGAGCCCCTTTGCTCCGTCGTTGACGCGGCGGGCGATCGCTCCGCTCATGCCGGCGCCGCCGGCGTTGGCGAAGTACTGCTCGGCCTGTTTCCCGTCCCAGGCGTGGAAGGTCGCCTTGCCCAGATCGACCGGGCGCACCTCTCCTTCCAGGGCGACTCGCACCGCCTCTTCCACGGTGTGCGGAATCGCGTGCTCGCGCACGAAATCCGAGCCTGTGCCGCGCGGAATCAGTGCCAGCTCGACCTTGCTCGTGTGCTTTCCGAGGCCGTTCACGATCTCGTTCAGCGACCCGTCGCCGCCCACCAGCACGAGGCGGCGGGCGCCGGCCTTGACGGCGTCACGGGCCAGCTCTCCCAGGTGACCGGGGTGCTCGGAGAAGAACGCATCGCCGATCAGGCCGGCATTGGCGGCCTGGTGTGCGATCTCGGGCCAGCGCCTGGCGGTGGAGCCCCCGGCCGAGGCGGGGTTGACGAGGAAGACGGTCTCGCTCATGGCGGGTTCAAGCGTAGTACGCCACCTACTCTGGCAGGATAGGGAAGTGGCGAAGCTCCACACGCCGCCGCCCGATCAGGTTCTTGCCTTCTGCGCCGAGAATCCGGTCGAGCGCGTCTTTCTGGAGGACTTGGCCCGGCGCGGGCTCGGGCGCTTTCTCGCCTTGCCGCAGGACGGCGCTCTCCAGGCTCTCTGTCACTTCGGAATGAACATCGGGCCGGCGGGCCTCGATTGCGGCGTCTTCGCGCGGCGGGCGCTGGCGAGCGGCGCGCGCATGATCGTGGGCGCCGAGAGCGCGGTGAACGAGCTCTGGGACGGCATCGCGAGGCATCGTCCGCCTCCGCGCCGAGACAGCCCCGGCGAGCCCGTCTACGAGCTGCGAGAGCGGCCTGCGCCGGGCGACAGCGGCCTGCGCCCGGCGGCGAGCTCGGACCTCGATCTACTGCTACCGGCCTGTGCCGCCGCGCACGAGGAGGAACTGGGGGTGAACCCGCTCGAGTACGACCCGGCCGGTTTTCGCCAGCGCACGCGAATTCAGATCGTGTCGGGCCGCTCCTGGCTCTGGAGCGAGGGCGGGCGCATCCTGTTCAAGGCCGAGGCCTCGGCCTGGACTCCGTCGGCGATACAGCTCCAGCAGGTCTGGACCGATCCGGAGCTGCGCGGGCACGGCTACGCGCGCCGAGCGCTCAGCGATCTCTGCCGGCTGTTGCTCGAGAGCACGCCACGAGTCTGTCTCTTCGTGCGGGCCGAGAACGAGCGGGCGATCGGGCTTTACGAGTCGATCGGGATGCAGCAGGTCGGGTTCTTCCGCAGCATCGTTCTTTAAGAACTCGAACTAAAAAGAAGCACTCCGCCGCGTGGCCGCTCGGTGGCGCGCTGCAGCTCGAAGATCGCGGCGTTACCGACTGCGATAGCGTGATCCCATGCAAACGATCCTCGTTGCCCGCCACGCCGAGAGCGAGTGCTCGGACCGGGGCATCGTCAACGGCGAGCCGAACAGCCGCTGCCCGCTGACGGAGCACGGGGAGGAGCAGGCTCGAGCACTTGGTCGCTCGTTGCTGGGGCGCCAGATCGACCTCTACGTGACGAGCGAGTTTTCGCGCGCGCGACGGACGGCCGAGATCGCCTTGAGCGGGCGCGAGCTACCCTGGCTCGAGCTGGCCGAGCTGAACGACATTCGCGTCGGCGCTTTCGAGCAAGGCCCACTCGAGCAGTACACGTCCTGGGCGCACACGCATGAGCCCGGGGAGCGCCCGCCGGGAGGAGGCGAGAGCAGGAGCGAGGCAGCGGCGCGTTTCGTTCGAGGACTTCGAATCGCGCTGGCGCGCGTGGAGCCCGCCATTCTCGTCGTTACGCACGGTCTAGCGGTCAGCTTCCTGCGCGAGGCGTCCGCCGACCGCGGTTTTCACGCCCACCACACCCCGGTTCCCTATGCCCGCCCCTTCGAGTTCGGCGCCGAGGAGCTGACCCAGGCGCTCGACCGGCTCGAGGCCTGGCAAAAAGACCCGCACTGGAGCGAGTGAGCGCCCCGGGGCTGGTCCCCGGCGACGCCGCTCGACCACCTGGCCGCGCTCGGCGCGGCTAAGCCGGCAGTGCGAATTGAACCGATCCCGCGAGCCTGAACGACCGATACGGCGCGCTTCGCGGCGCCCGCGCCTACGCATCGATCACCTCGGCCGCGCCCCCTACTGGGCGGGCTCTTCTTCGCTCACTCGGTTTTCGTGCAGCGCCTTCATGACGGCGCCGAGCTTCGCGTCGGCGTTAAAGCCGCCCGGCCACGGCTCGCCGAGGACCTTGCGGGCGCGATCGTCGAGCGGCGAGAACAACCCCGCTTCCTCGAGCAGCAGGGCCTCTTCGACGCGGGGGTCGCGTGGCTCGAGCTTGCGCACGTAGCTCCCGAGATCCCTCGCCTCTCGCACAGCTGGGCTCACTTCGACTCTCGAGGAGCCGAACTCGATCATCTTGCCGCCGTTGAGCTTTTCGGCCTCTTCGTCCAGTGCCCGGGCGAGCGCGTTTCTCGCGATCTTGAGTTTCGCTCCCTCGTCCGCCGCGCGCCGCCGCGCGAGCCGTTCCTCGAATCGTTTCCACAAACTCATTCCTCGCTACCTCCTGTTCGGGATCGGACACTAAAGGCAGTATTGCGCGCTTTGACCACCGAGAGCGAAAGATTCGTCGGAAGCGGCCACGACGCTGCGCCGACTGCGACAATCAATGCATGGAGAGCGCGCAGATCCGCGAGCGAGTCGAGCAACTGATCCGCTCGGAGAACCTGGTCGAGCCGGGCGGCGAGGTTCTCTGCCTGGTCTCGGGCGGCGCGGACTCGACTTGCCTCTGGCACGCGCTTTCGGCGCTCGGCTACCGCGTCTCTGCCCTGCACGTCAACCATCGCCAGCGCGGCGAGGAGTCTGAGCAAGACGCGAGCTTCTGTCGCGATACCTTCGGCGCCGAAGTGGTAGAGGCCGGAGAGCCGGGAATGAGCGAGGCCGAGCTGCGCGAGCTCCGCTACTCGTTCGGCTCCGGGCGTCTGCGCGCGACCGGGCACACCGCCTCCGATCAGGTCGAGACGATCCTCTACCGGCTGGTCTCGAGCGGAAGCGCGCGCGGGATCAAGCTGAGGCGCGAGGACGGCGTGGTGCGCCCGCTGCTGGGGCTTTGGCGAGAAGAGACGCGGGACTACTGCCGCGCCGAGGGTCTTTGCTTCCGCGAGGATTCGAGCAACCCCGGCACGATCAGAGGCGCGATTCGCAGCGAGATCTTGCCCGCGCTTCGCCGACTACATCCAGCGGCCGAGGAGAACATCCTCGCTTTCGCGCGCGAGCGTCCGCGCCTGCCGCGCGGGCTCGAGAGGGCGCTGCTCGAGCTCCTCTCTTCGCAGCAAGGCTCCAAGTCGGTCGATCTGAGCCCGGCGCTCAAGGCGGTGCGGGAGTACGACCGGCTCTTCATCGAGCAGGCGCCCTTGCCGCTCGAGGGCAGCGTGCGCTTCGGCCCCTGGATTCTCGAGTCCGGGCTGGAGGGATTACAGGTACGCTGCTTCAAGCCCGGCGATCGGCTGGCCGGAAGAAAAAAGAAGATTCAGGACGTGTTCGTAGACGCCAAGATTCCCCGTTCGCAGAGGCGCTCCTGGCCGCTCGTCGCCAAGGGCGAGGAGATCGTCGCCGTGCCGGGGATCGTGACGGCGCCGGGCTACGAGAACGCTGTGAGGGCGACGAGGGAAGATGAACGGTGAAGCCTCTCGAGCAAGGAGACAGGCGGCTGTGAGCGATGCGCATCTCGACCCTGGTGTGGGTGAAATCCTCGTCTCGGAGGAGCAACTGCGCGAGCGTGTCGCCGAGCTGGGCCGCGAGATCTCTTCCGAATACGAGGGGCGCGACCTTCTGCTGATCGGGGTGCTCAAGGGCGCCGTTTTCTTCATGGCCGATCTGATGCGCGAGATCCCGCTTCCCTGCGAGGTCGATTTCATGGCCATCTCCAGCTACGGCTCGGCGACCGACTCCTCGGGCGTTGTGCGCATCCTCAAAGACCTGGACATCAACATCGAGGAGCGCCACGTTTTGATCGTCGAGGACATCATCGATTCCGGGCTCACTCTCTCCTACCTGATGAGAAACCTGCGCTCGCGCGCGCCGGCCTCGCTGGAGGTCTGCGCCCTGTTCGTGAAGGAGTCGGCGCAGAAGGTTCGCAAGTCGGTGCGCTATGTCGGCTTCGACATCTCCGATCGCTTCGTCGTTGGCTACGGGCTCGATTTCGCCGAGCGCTATCGCAACCTTCCCTACGTGGCGGTGCTCGACGATTCGCTGCTTCCCGAAGGAATGTGAAGCAACTCCAAGGGTTCCCTTCCCGCCCCGAATTGCTGCCTGTAGGGCGACTCGACAAGGGCTGAAACGGGAAGGACTACTGCTACGCTCCGGGTAGAGGTTTAACTATGGGCCGGTTCTTTCGCAGCGCGCTCTTTCCGTTGGTCCTGATAGTCGGGGCCGTGTTTCTCGTGTCCACGCTTCTGCCGAAGTCGAGCGGATCGAAGGCCAAGCCTCTCACCTACTCGGAGCTGATCTCTCGTACCAAGGCGAACAAGGTGCAAGAGGTCACCTTCAGCCCCAACTCGCAACAGATCAAGTACGTGCTCAAAATCCCCGCAGGAGCGGCCGCGGGGACCAAGCCCGTAAACGGCAAGGTCAACTACCCGAGCCCTCAGTCCGAGGCCAACTACGAGACGATTCTTCAGGCGCATCACGTGCTCTACGGCTCGAAAGGCACCGGCGGCTCGGCCTGGATCTCGATTCTCGTCGGCCTGCTTCCCTTCGTGCTCTTCTTCGGGATCTGGATCTTCCTGATGAATCAGCTCCAGGGCGGCGGCTCGAAGGTGATGAGCTTCGGCAAGAGCCGGGCCAAGCGGATGACACCGGACGCGCCCAAGATCAGCTTCCGCGACGTCGCCGGCGTGGACGAGGCGGTTGAGGAGCTGCAAGAGATCAAGGAGTTTCTCGAGAACCCGAAGAAGTTCCAAGCACTCGGGGCGCGCATCCCCACGGGCGTGCTGCTCTACGGGCCGCCGGGAACCGGTAAGACGCTGCTTGCGCGCGCCGTCGCCGGTGAGGCCGGTGTGCCCTTCTTCTCGATCTCGGGCTCGGACTTCGTCGAGATGTTCGTCGGCGTCGGCGCCAGCCGCGTGCGCGACCTGTTCGAGCAGGCCAAGCAGGCGGCGCCCTGCATCGTCTTCATGGACGAGATCGACGCCGTCGGCCGGCACCGCGGCGCCGGGCTGGGCGGCGGCCACGACGAGCGCGAGCAGACGCTGAACCAACTGCTGGTCGAGATGGACGGGTTCGAGCTGAAGGACAACATCATCTTGATCGCGGCCACGAACCGGCCCGACATCCTCGACCCGGCCCTGCTCCGTCCCGGCCGCTTCGATCGCCAGATCGTCGTCGACCGGCCCGATCGCATCGGTCGCCGCAAGATCCTCGAGGTGCATTCCAAGGGGAAGCCGCTGGCGGCAGAGATCGACCTCGACACGCTCGCCGCCGGCACGCCCGGCTTCACCGGCGCCGATCTCGCCAACCTCGTCAACGAAGCGGCGCTGCTCGCCGCGCGCCGCGGCCGCAAGCAAATCGGCCAGGAGGAGCTCGAGGAGGGGATCATGCGCGTGATCGCCGGCCCCGAGAAGCGAACGCGACTGCTCTCTGAGGAGGAACGCAAGATCACCGCCCATCACGAGATGGGTCACGCGATCGTCGGCTACTTCCTCAAGCACACCGACGAGATCCACAAGATCTCGATCATCAGCCGCGGTCAGGCGCTCGGCTACACGATCTCGCTTCCGCGCGAGGATCGCTACCTGACCACGCGCGCCGCGCTGATGGATCAGCTCGCGATGTCGCTTGGTGGTCGCGCCGCCGAGGAGCTCGTCTTCGAAGAGGTCACCACCGGCGACGCCAACGATCTCGAGAAGGTCACTGCGACCGCCAAGCAGATGGTGATGCGCTACGGCATGAGCGAGAAGCTCGGCCCGCGTGTGCTGGGTCACTCGGCCGACATGCCCTTCCTCGGGCGCGAGCTGGGTCACGAGCCGGACTACTCGAACGAGATCGCGCGCCAGATCGACGACGAGATCAGGATCATCATCGAAGAGGCGCATCAGACCGCGCTCTCGGTACTTCGTGAGCACATCGACGATCTGCGCCGGATGGCCGATCTGCTGGTCGAGCGCGAGACGATCGACAAGGATCAGTTCGAGCGCCTGCTGGCCGGCGAGTCCAAGCAGGTCGTGTTCGCCGATTCCGAGCCTCCGGCCTCGACGAGCGACGAGGGCAAGAAGGCGCGCAAGCCGCGTGCCAAGCCCAAGACCAAGCCCTATCCGGTGCCCGGCGCGCTCTCGAAACCGCCGCCGCCGGAAGCCGCCAAGGGCTAGCGACCGTTCGCCAGGCGTACGCTGTCGGCGTGTCCGGCCTTTCTATCGAGCAGAGGCTCCCGCGCCCCGCGGTGATGGGGATCGTCAACGTCACGCCCGACAGCTTCTCGGACGGTGGTCTCAACTTCGAGCCCGAGGCGGCGATCGCTTCGGCCCGGCGCATGCTCGCCGAGGGAGCGGCGATCATCGACATCGGCGCCGAGTCGACCCGGCCCGGGGCCGCCGCGGTGGAGGTCGGCGAGGAGTTGCGTCGCGTCGTGCCGGTGCTCGAAGAGCTGCCCGGCGCGCCGCTCTCGATCGACACGAGCAAGGCCGAGGTCGCTCGTCGCGCTCTCGCGCTCGGGGCCGAGCTGGTCAACGACGTCACGGCGCTGCGCGGCGATCCGAAGATGGTCGAAGTGGTGGCCGAATCGGGCGCCTACCTCTGTTTGATGCACATGCGTGGCGAGCCGCGCACGATGCAGGACGAGCCGAGCTACCGGGACGTTGTCTCGGAGGTGGCCGCCTTTCTCGAACAGCGGCTCGCTTTCGCCACATCTCACGGAGTGCGCGAGGATCGGATCTGCCTCGATCCCGGGATCGGCTTTGGCAAGACGGTCGAGCACAATCTGGCGCTCGTACGACGGCTCGACGTTCTACTCGCGCTCGGCCGCCCCGTTTTGCTCGGCTTCTCGCGCAAACGCTCGCTCGGGCGACTGCTCGGCGATCCGGAGGCGACGCGCGGGACGGCGGCGGCCTCGATCGGTGCGGCGCTCGCAGCCTTCAACCGAGGCGCCGGTATCTTCCGCGTGCACGACGTGCGCGAGCACGTCGAGGCTTTGACGATCGCGGCCGCGATCGAGGCCGGCGGCGCGACGGGGAGCGCTTGACGGCACCTCCGGAGTTCCGCCTGGCGCCGCCGCGGTGCCAGGCACTCGGACACGTCCCTTCCGCCGTTAAGCTCGTTACTGCAGGTATTTCTCGCGCATACCGTCCCGTCGGGACTCGTCCCGGTGCCAGGCGCGGGGACAGGTCCGTTCGGGACTGGCGCGGGCGTGGCTAGGATCGCCTCATGATCACGGCGTACGTGGGGCTGGGGGCGAATCTCGGCGATCGGGAGGGAATGCTGCGCCTGGCGCTCGAGCGCCTCGCTGCCGAGCCGAGCGTCGAGCTGGTGGCGGCATCGAAGCTGCGCGAGACCGAGCCCGAGGACTTTCTCGACCAGCCTCGCTTTTTGAACGGCGCCGCCGCTGTCGAGACCGATCTCTCGCCCAGACAGCTGCTCGCGCGCCTTCAGCTGATCGAATGCGAGCTCGGCCGTCGTCGCGCCGGTCCGCGCTTCGGCCCGCGGGTGATCGATCTCGATCTGCTTCTCTACGGCGCCCTAGTGATGAGCGAGCCGGAGCTCGAATTACCCCATCCTCGCCTGCACCTGCGCCGCTTCGCGCTCGAGCCCCTGCTCGAGCTCGAGCCCGAGCTGGAGGTCCCGGGCAAGGGGCCGGTGAGTGCCTTGCTCGCGGGGCTACACTGAAAGTGCGATGTCACACCTCGACGATCTGGACGAATACGAGGCCGAGCTCGAGCTGCGGTTGAAGCGGGAGTACACGGCCGTCTTCGGTCTCTTCCGCTACTGCATCCTCACTCCGGATGTGACCTACCTCTGCAACAAGCTCGAGGTCGAGCAGGCCAGCCAGCCGAGCTA
>Ga0209747_1001761_pt1 | contig 11361 bp, 8 predicted proteins | sample BarGraNGADG00311_FD_184498 | JGI IMG/M metagenome (GOLD analysis project Ga0209747, IMG submission 184498) | Arctic peat soil microbial communities from Barrow, Alaska - Barrow Graham LP Ref core NGADG0011-311 (SPAdes) (version 2) | ecosystem: Environmental > Terrestrial > Soil > Wetlands > Peat ... | reverse complement strand
CGGCATACCGGGCAGTCACGTAATGAGAGACGATCGTCGCCAGGCGGTACGTGCCGGCCTTCAACCAGCGCGCTGGCCGAGTGAGGGCGGGCAAGTGGGTTTGTCTCGAGGCAGCGCATCAAGAGGTGTGCGTCTGTGTCTTTCATGAGCGCAGAGTAGTCTCCTGAAGCCGCGGCTGCCGCGCCTTCCATCCCGTGACGAAACGCCACCATGATGAGAGCGAGAGAGTAGACGTCGGTCGTGGCGCCGGGCCTGCCCGCATCGCGTTGTTCGGGCGCCAGAAACGGCCCTGAGGGACGTTCGACCTGCGGGAACTCAGCGGATACATACCACAGCCCGAACTCCGATACGCTGACCTGGCCCTCCTCGGAGACCCAGATATTGGTCAGGTCGAGCCCGAGGTGCAGGACGCCGAAGCACCTGGCCGCCTCCACCGCGCTGACCAGTGCTGCGAAAGCGATCTCTGCATCATTGTCCGCCAGCCCACCGGCGTCGTCCATGAGAGCACCGAGCTGCTCGCCCGACGGCACAGCGGTTGCGACGTACGGGCCGCCCGGCGCGTTGTCCCAGTCGAGTGGTTGCAGGATCCCCTGATGATCGACCCTCGCCCAGGCCTGTACCTCTGCCGCGGTGAGCTGCCAGACCGCGTTGTCGGCAAACGCCTCGGCGAACCGCCGGAACAGCACCGGCCTGCGGTGCGGCACGTAAATGCCGCAGTACAGCTCGCCCCAGGTGTCGCGGGCAAGGAGTTCCTCCAGCAGATATCCCTCGTTCTTGAAGAGTTCGCTTGATTCTTCCATGGTTGCTCTGCTTAGAAATAATAAAGCAAAGCAACCACCAATGCAAATTGCATTAAGGGTCAAACCTGAAAGTCTTGCATTTTTCTTGCGAAAAGGGCCAGGCGTCTTTTTGCACACTGTTGCAGGAGGGGTCAGGCACCTTGTGCAATGAAAATGCAAGACTTTCAGGTTTGACCCTTAATGCAATAGGAAGTGTGGGGGGGGGCGTCGAAACGAAGGGTCAGCAATACAGCGAATGGAGGAACGTCATGCTGGTGTGCCCCAACTGCGGCGTCGAGATAAACATCTCAGAGGTGGGCGAGGTCTGCACGAATTGCGGAATCCAGGTCCCGCTCGACATGGAGATGGAGGACGAAGACGACTCGAAGGTCGACGACGATACGATCTGAAAGCCCTTCGCAGCCTTCTAGATAACGCTCGGCGGCATGTCCTGCTGCTGGTGGCTGAAGCACTCTGTCGACAGATAGCGGTCTCCCCTGTCCGGGAAGATCACCACCACGGTGCCCCTCTGCATCTTCGTCGCCTGGTGCACCGCCTCGCACATGGCGGCGCCGCTGGAGATGCCCACGAACAGCCCTTCCTCGCTCACCAGGGCGCGAGACATCGTGAACGCGGAGCGGTCGTCGACGTTGAGCTTCTCGTCCAGCACCGAGATGTCGAATATCGGCGGCATGTAGTCACCGAGGTTGCGCAGCCCCTGGATCCGCGACCCCTGGAAAGGCTCGACAGCGATGACCTTCACCTTCGGGTCGCGCTCGCGCAGCTTCCGAGAGACCCCCATCAGGGTGCCGCCTGTCCCGATGCCGGCAACGAACGCGTCGACGCTGTCGGTCTGATCGAGTATCTCCTGGCCTGTGCCCTCGTAGTGCGCGCAAACGTTGTCGGGGTTCGCGAACTGGTCCGGCATGTAGTACTGGGAGTCCTGCGCCATCATCCGGCCGAGCTCGATCGCGCCGTTCATGCCCTCTTCTCCTGGCGTTAGTATCAGCTCGGCGCCGAACGCCTTCAGCACCTGCTGCCTCTCGACGCTCATGGTCTCGGGCATGACGATCTTGACCTTGTAACCCTTCACGGAAGCGACCATGGCCAGCCCGATGCCCGTGTTGCCGCTGGTGGGCTCGAGGATGGTCATACCCTGCTCGAGCTCTCCGCGCCGCTCGGCTCCTTCGATCATGTAAAGGGCGATGCGGTCTTTCACCGAGCTGCACGGGTTGAAGCCCTCGAGCTTGGCCAGTATGCGAACCTTCGGGTTCTTGTTGAGCCGCTTGATCTCGACGATCGGAGTCCGGCCGATGAGGCCGACCACGCCGTCCGCGGCGGTATCAGTCATTCACTCCCACCTCCCGGCGATGTCCGGCAATTATACATCAGGGATGGGGTCAGGTCGTGCGGTGCGTTTTGCACACCGCACGACCTGACCCCTGTGATAGTATCCTCGCAGGATTCACCATCAAGGAGGAAGCAGAATGGCGGATGCGAGCAAGGCGGGCCTCACCGATTCGATCGTCATCAACACCGGTCAGGACAAGATCTTGGAGACTCTCCTCGACTTCGAGTCGTATCCTAACTGGATGTCCGCGGTCGTCTCAATCGATGTGGTCAAGCGCGACAAGAAGAAACGCGGCACGCAGGTCCGCTACGTAGTCGACGCAGTGGTCATCAAGCCCAAGTACACCCTGAGCTACAAGTACGGCGACGACCGGATCGACATCGGCTACGTCGAGGGCGACCTCGAGGACTGCAACTCGTACTACCTTTTCGAGCCGCTCGATGCCGATCGCACCGAGGTCACGTACCACTACGACGTCTCGTACTCGATCCCCAGGGCGCTCCTCAACCCCGTGACGCGCCGCATGCTCAAGACGGTCGACAAGCGCGTGATGAACTCCGCGCTCAAGGACCTCAAGAAGCAGGCGGAGGCACGATAGCGCCGCCGGTCTCATGAGCAGTAAAACCCCTGACATCGCCCTGCTCTCATGCCCTGGCTACGACCGCGACGTCGTCGAGGCAAAGGTCGCCGAGGCTTTCCGCCTGATGGGCGGGCCGTCGTCCGTCGCGCGCGAGGGCGAGTCGGTCTTCGTCAAAGCAAACTGCGTCGTTCCCATGGAGCCGGAGAAATGCGCGACTACGCACCCCGAGGTCGTGCGCGCCGTTGTCCGCCAGCTCCAGGAGGTTACGGACAGGATCACCATCGGAGACTCGCCGGGCGGCCCGTTCAACCGGAACGTCCTCAAGCGCGCGTACGAGCGCACCGGCATGGCGGCCGTCGCGGCCGAGACCGGGGCTCAACTTAACTTCGACACCTCCGAGACAAACGTCCCCGTGCCGGGCGGGAGTCAACTGAAGCGCCTCTTGCTCTGCAAGCCCATCGCCGACGCCGACAGGTTGGTGTCGGTCTCGAAGCTGAAGACGCACGTCTTCATGGGGCTCACCTGCGCGATCAAGAACCTCTACGGCACGGTCCCGGGGATGCAGAAGTTCGCCTACCACTCCCGCTTCCACGATGAGGAAGAGTTCGCGCGCCTGATCGTCGACGTCGTGCTGGCGGCCGGCGCCGACTTCCACGTTGTAGACGGAGTGTGGGGGATGGAGGGCAACGGCTCGGTGTGGGGCGCCCCTTGCCGGCTGGGGATGATCGCCGCGGGCCGCGACCCGTTCGCGCTCGACTGCTACCTAGGCAGCCTGCTGGGCCTCAAAGAGGGCTTCAACCAGCCGCTGGCCGCGGCGATTGATAGGGGCATCTTCCACGGGGATGTCTCAAAGATCACGGTCGCGGGCGACGACCCCGAGCCCCTGCGCGCGAGGAACTTCAAACTGCCGACCAAGAAGAGTGCGATCGCTTGGCTCCCCGGACCGATGATGCGCAGGTACAGCTCACTGATGCTGATAAGGCCTTATCCTTCGCCCGACCGGTGCACCGGGTGCTCCAAGTGCGCGGACATCTGTCCCGCCGGCGCGATCACGATCGTCAACGGCAAAGCCGTCATTGACCCGAAGGCCTGTATCAGGTGCTACTGCTGCCACGAGCTGTGCGAACACGACGGTCTCGACCTCGAGAGGCCGCTCTTCGCGGACGCCCGGAGGTTGTTCAGTCGGTCCCGATCATGACGCTTGAGGCCTTGATGACCGCGTAGACTTCCATGCCCGGCTCGAGCGCCAGGCTCTGGGCCGATGCCTTGGTGATCACCGACACGATCTGCTGGCCGCCCGCGAGCTCGACCACTATCTCGGCGTTGACCACCCCAAGATTGACGCTAATGACCTTTGCCTTCAGCATGTTACGCGCGCTGAGCTTCACCGCCATCACCTCCATGATCGCTTGTGGAGGGCCGGCCAACGGCCGGCTTTCTCGCGCCCTCAGGCGCGCCTCAACATAGATTATACGTACTGCTTAAGCCTGAGGGGGAGTTATCCTACCCTCGAGCGCAGAAGGGGACTCTCGGCCCCCTTCGCGCATCGACGGAAGTGAGGGGGGGCCTCACTATAGTGAAGAACCTTCTCTACCAGCTCGAGTAACCCTTCGAGCAATGGCCTTCGGTTCTGCTGTTCCAATAAACGGCGCGCTCGACCGCCACAGGCGTACTTGCGTTCACCTGCGCGGATACCTGCATGTTAGCGCCGACGTCTCCTGACTCGTTGACCGATACCCTCTTTCCCGCGGGAACCGAAAGCGCCGCTTTCTCCACAGGCCCGGTCCCGGTCAGGTAAGTGATATAGACGGTCGCGTCCAGCGGCCCGGGGTTCTGGATGAGGATCCAGCTCTCGAACCCGCCGTCGGTCGCGCCTTCGGCGAGAAGCGCCTTGGTCTTCGGCGAATCCAGCCCCGTCTCGCACGTGCCGCCCTGCCTGCCGTTCCAGTAGACCGAGCGCTCTGCGATGACCAGCTGGTCACTGGTTACCTTGGTGGATACCTGAGCGTCGTTAGGAAGCGTGTCAGCGACGTTGATGGTCTTTCTGGAGTGGGCCGGTATCTCGACTGTCGGGCCCGCCTGTGCGCCGTTCTCGTTCATGTACGTGACGGTCGCATGGGCCGTGGCGCCGCCCGGGTTCTGGAGAAGGACCCAGGTCTCGAAGCCGTTCGCCGTGCATCCCTCGGCCATGTACCACTGCTTGCCCGCGGTGATGACGCCGACCGCGTCGTGCCCGGCCTTCCTGTTGCCCCAGTACATCGCGCGCTCGGCGATGATCGGGACGTCGGCCGTGACCTGCGTGGAGACCTGCCAGTCGTTCGGAAGCGTGTCGGCGATGTTCACGGTGGTGCGCGAGTGCGCGGCCATGTTCAGGGTCGGCCCCGCCTGCGAGCCGGCGGCGTTCATGTAGTTCAGCTTGACGATCGCGCCGGTGTCGCCCGGGTTCTGGAGGAGGACCCAGGTCTCGAACCCGCCCGCGGTCGCACCCTCGGCCAGGTACCAGCCCGTGGCGGGGTTGTTGACGCCCGCGGCGCAGTGGCCGCCCGCCTTTCCGTTCCAGTACATGGCGCGCTCGACGACGATCGAGTCGTTCTCGTGGCCGACCACCTTCGCGGAGACGCTCTTGCCGTCTCCGACCTGGTCGTTGACCTTTACGGTCGAGCGGCTCATCGCCTCGACCTGCAATGTCTGGTTCTTGTTTCCCTCGCCCTGGACCATGTAGGTGATGTTGACGGTAGTCTTCCAGGGGTTCGGGTTTCCTATGCATATCCATTCCTCGAAGCCCCCGCCCGTGTACCCTTCGGCGAGATACCACGTGCTCGGGACATTCTTCGGATCGGACAGGCCGCACACGATGATGCGGTCGGACGGGACGGCCGTTCCCGCCGGGCCCGTGTCAGAGCTGCTTGGATCGACCCTCAGCACTCTGACGTTGCTGACCCAGTCGCTCTTGTTCATATCTGAGGACGATGTCTGCGGCCTCACTATTTTGAGGGGCCCTCCGCCAGGCACCGGAGTCGGCAACGGGTCTTTCCCGTCCTCGTTCCATGCCAGGAGCATAGGATTACCATCGGGATATTTCCTGTTGATCTGGTCATTCGTGAAGTTGGGGTTGTACCCGTCCGCTGCTATCGCGGTCATCCCTGTGGACCCGTTCAGCAGCCCGACCGGTGACTGCAGGAAGTAACCCAGGGGCACTCCGACGAACTTCGTATTGCCGGTCGTTGCGATCGAGTTCATCCAGTGATACGTCCCAGTGTGGCTCGTCATCGATTTGACCTGGTTGACGGTGAAGCTGCGCCTGTTCTGCACGTTTCCGTAGACCATGATCTGCCCGGGGGGGATCTTGGCTGGATCCGCCGACGGCAGGCCGGGCGGTGTCGGCTGGATTTCGATCGCGCGGACCATCCTAACGGCCCTGTTGAAGTTGTCAGTTCCGACCCCGTGAGGGCCTTTGACGGCCTGCGGCACGATCAGGCGGAACGGGCCGATGGTATCGTCCATTTCCTGCAGCTGGCTGGTCTTCTGGTCCACCGTGCCGTACTTGTAGGCAAGGAGAGTGTGGAGGCCGTCGAAATTCGTCATCCGCAATTCTTCAAGGGTCAGAGTGGCCGAATAGCCGTCCTGCGCGATGACCTTGATGCCCGTCGTTCCGGCCTTCAGCCCTACCTCGGTGTCGAGCAGGTAGGACAGCGGCACGCCGTAGTAGCTCTGCGAGAATAAGGTGAAGGGTGCCGACGCCTTGAGGCAGGTGTAGTACCCGCCATCGTACGGCATGCTCTTGAGATCGCTCTCAAGGAATTCGCGGTAGTTAGGTGTCGCCCCGGTGCTGGCGTCCACGGCTCTCGTCGGGGACGTGGTGCCCGCCGACGCGACGCCCGCGAGAGCGGGCAGTGCCGAAACGACCATCAAGACAGCCAGCAGCAGGCAGATTGCCCGGTGCTCTTTCATTATTCCTCCTGTAACAAGCCGATTATTAAAACCAGTAAACATCAGACGTCGTGGCCGCCGACCCGCATTTAGTTGCGGTCTAAGAACGCATCTCTTTCGACGGCGGCGCCGGTGGTAGGACGCCTCCACAATTGAAGGAGTCCAGGGTTGCCCTTCCCGTGCCCACTTGCCCTCACCATGACGACAGCACGCGATCCGGCGGCCACAAAGCGTCTTTCTTCCTCATTCAGGGGACAAAGCCCTGGCCGGTGGGTTTCAGGGAATGCGGCCAAAAAGAAAGCCGCCCTCCGCGCAAGGAAGACAGCTAAAAAAACAGGCACCATATGGAAGGGTGCCTGTCGCAGCCGGTTCTATTAAGGTCTTCCTTTCCAAGCGCGGGAGGCTGAGCCGTTTCCAGCACAACCCTATCGGCAGGTGGCCTTAGCTTTTCTTTGTGCCTTAGGCCAGGCCTGCTCGGAAAACCCTTCCGAAGCGAGAATCTAGCATCTGTGCCGTGTAGAGTCAAGCGCCTGCCGGCCGCGGAACGGTTGGAAGGACCCGGACGGGGCCGGCAGATCCATCATCTTGTTGCGCCGCTACTCTTCCTCGGGAACCGCGAGGAACATGGAGAGCTTCAGCATCTCGGGGAGGTGCGAGACCTTGCCCTTGATCTTTATCTGGCCCGAGAGCATCTTCTTCATTACCTCCTGCCCCTCCGGCGTCATGAGGTACTTGACAGTCTGGAGGCCGACACCCATCGCCGGCAGCGCCATCAGGACGTCGTAGTCACAGGTAAGCATGATGTCGTAGCCGGAAGCGATGCCCGGCTCTATGACCACGCGGCCGCATTTGAAGCTCATGGTGATCGCGGACTGTGGCTCTTCGACGGGCTCGATCGCGATGACGAGGTCCATCCTGTCGAGGATTCTCGCCTTTGCGGGGTCGTCGACGTACTTGCCTATCATGTTCTCCATGACCAGGCCCACGCCGCCCATGTTCTCCTCGTCCTTGAGCTGAACGCGCTCTTCCGGGCTGCAGGTGCAGGGGCATGCCGGAGGTTTCATGACCTGGTACCAGGTGTATGCCACGGCGCCGCCTACACCCAGAACGAGCAGCTTGCGGATTCTATGCTTCTTCTTGCCCTTTGCCTTGTTCTTTTTCATCTTGTGCCACTCCTTATGTCTTTTCTGCAGCCTGGCGCGCCTTTAAACGGTGCGGAGACTACTCTACAGCATGCGGGCTGATCGTGTCCGCGTTAACCCCTCAGGCCCGGCGCACCAGTTCGACCTCGCGGCATAAAAGAGCACCCACCAGAGGCGTGGGTGCTCTTCGTTGCGTTTCTACTTCGGTCGTCTAGTCGGAGAAGCCACCGAGCGAGTCGCTGCCTCCCCATCTGGCGTTGCCGTAGATCGAGCGCTCGACGATGACGTTCTTGCCCTCCGTCAGGGACTCCACCATTATCGACGCGCTTACCTCGGCGCCCGGGTACTTATCGGCCATGTTGTAGGTCTTGCGCGAGTTCGCGGCGACCGTGTCGGTGAAGACCACGTTGTTTGTGCCGCCAAGGCTCAGGTAAGAGATCCTGACCTGGACTGGGGCGTTGTTCGGGTTCTGCACCAGCGTGTACGTCTCGGTGCCGCCGTCATCCACACCCGTCTGGCCGTCCGGCAGGTACCAGATGCCATGCGCCGCGCTCGTTCCTATCGAGTCGTGCGTCGCAAGGCCGCCCACGCCGTCAGCGGCCCAGAACATCGAGCGCTCAGCCACGATCGGTACGTCGGCGTGGACTTTCGTCGAGAGGTCGAACCCCGGGTACTTGTCGTTGACACGGATCGTCTTGCGCGAGTTCGCAGGCATCGCGAACTTCACGCTCGGGATCGGGCCCTGAGCGGTCATGTACGTCAGGGTCACGTTTGCCGTCACAGCATTCGGGTTCTGTACGAGCACGTAAGTGGTGAATCCCCACGCCGTGCTTCCCTCGGCCAGGTAGAAGTCGTTCGCCGGCCGCGTGACTCCGACCGAGTCGTGGCCTTCGCGCTTCATCGTCTGGCCGTTCGCGTCCAGCGCACTCGTGTACACTGCGCGCTCCGGTATGACTCCGACGTTGCTGACCACCAGCATCGACGCGTCGGCCTTGCCGATCTCGTCCACCATGTTGAAGCTCGCGCGCGAGTGCGCGGGTATCACGTGCGCGATGGGCTTGGGCCCGACGCCTTCAATCATGTATACGACGGTGACATTGGCCTCAACGTCGCTTGGGTTCTGTATGAGGAGCCAGGTCGTGAATCCCCAGTTGGAGGACCCTTCGGGGAGGAACCACTCGTTCGACGGCGCTGTCACGCCGATCGAGTTGGTGGTTGCAGCCGCCTGGCTGCTGTCTATCTGCCAGTACATCGAGCGGTCGACCGCGATGGTCTTGCCCTGTACGCACTCGACCTTGGTCGAGAAGTCCGTCGCGCCGATCGTGTCGAGCGGCGATACCGTGACTTTGCTCATCTTGGGCAGGCCTACCATCTGCTCTTTGGTCGTACCGTCTTTCTTCATGTAGGTGACCCTGGCGTTCAGGTCCTGCGGGTTGGGGTTCTCGATGTTGATCACTGACGAGAAACCCCAGGCAGTGGAACCCTCAGGCAGGAACCACGTCGACCACTGGTCTGAGAAAGTCGCGGCGATAGTGTGGTCGGCTGTTACGTTTCCGAAGTAGTAGTCAGTGATGCCGCCCATGCTCACACCGTCAACCTTTACATCGGCGACATGCATGCCGGCGTTGGGGGTGATGATGTAGAGCTGGCTGTTCCCGTCGGTCACCTTCACGGCGCCTGATGGGGCGATCGTCCCGCCGGGTCCGGCTGACGCGGCGATGGTGTGGACTGCCTTGACCAGGAACGCCGCCGCCAGCGGGGTGGGTGCTTCGGTCCCTGTCAGGACGTTTACATCACGCGCACCAGGCGTTGCGCCAGCAGCAATCGTGATGTTCGCGGTGGCGTGAGTCGGGTCGGTCACAGTTGTCGAGTTGACGGTGATCCCCGTTCCGGTGAAAGTCGCGTTGCTCGTGCCGTTCGCGAAATGCGTCCCCGTTCCGACGATAGCGACGCCGAGCGTCTGGCCTTGGAGGCCCATTGTCGGATTGCAGGAGGCTATTGCCTGTGCCGTGCCTCTGAACACGCGGTTTCGAGCGTTGGAGCCTGAACCCAGGTATACGGTGTTAGCGTCGCCGACTGCCGCACCTTTGACACTGTCGGTGCCCAGCGGAATCGTGTCCGCGCGCCAGGTCGTGCCATTCAAGGTGTAGATCGCGCCGCCCGAGCCACCGGCCCAGACATGGGTCATGTCAGTCGCTGTTATGGATTGGAGGTCGCTGGTTCCGGGGGTCGTGGCCGTGAGCCAGTTTGTGCCGCCGTCTGACGTGTAGAGTACTGTCCCGTTGCGGCCCGCGGCCCAGGCGTGCATGTCGTCGAGGGCCTTCACTGCGTAGAGCCTCCAGCCCGTAACGGTCTTCTGGAGGGTCCAGGCGCCGGGTCCGGTTCGTTTGAATATCTTGCCGTCGTTACTCGTGTTCTCGTAGCCTACCGCCCAGACGCTGCCGCCGGCATTCGACATGCTCTTGATGTAGCAGCCATTCGTGGTGGGATCAGTGAAGTCATCCACCCATGCCGTTCCCGAGGTGCCACTGTTGTAGGCACCCCCGTTAGACCACAATATCTTTCCGTGATAGACATAATTAGGGTTTACACCCGTCCTGTCGTTACCACATACCCATGCCTGTGTGCCGCTCTCGGCCGTGCCGCCGTTCAACTGGTATGCTGTCGCACCAGCGTTCTGCGAGACCCAGGCACTGCCACTCCAGCAGAAGATTGCGCTTGTGTTCGGCGCAGGATCCCCTGCGTTTCCTCCCGAAGCCCATATGTGGGTGTTGTCCAATGCGAACAGGCCACTGACGTAGACCCCTGGGATGGTGACCGGAGTCCAATCGGGACTTGCGGCGCTCGCATTGGTAGTGCTGAGTATCGTCGATGGTGTCCCGGAGGCGACGGCCCAAAGGTTGTCAACACTGGTAGCCGTCAATGCGTTCAGGTTACCGTCTGTCCTATCCATGACCGTCGTCCAGTAGAAGGTGCCGGCTGCCATGGCGGTGCTCGCCACCATCGCCAGCAGGAGTACGACCACAACGCACATGGCTACGATCGACGCCTTTCTTGTCGTGTGTTCTGACATTACCCACTCCTTTTGTCGTGGGGCAAAAGGAAAGCCGCCTTCCCGCGCATGAAAAGACGGCCAATAAAGAACGGCGTCCTATCGGAAGGACGCCACAGAAAGCCTATTCTCTTCAGGTCTCCCTTTCCAAGCACGGGAGGCGTGACCGTTTCCAGTCGCACCCTATCGGCAGTCCGCTCGTGGCTCACGCTTTAGAGCGGCTTGCTCGGAAAACCCTTCCAGCCGGGAACCTACCACCCTCCCACCTCACTGTCAACTTCGGCGTCTGGATGGCATGGTTGACATTGCAGGGCCACCGCCGTTAACTTAGCAGCGTGCTTTACGGCTCTCCGAGTCTTCGGTCCTAAAGCGAAAGCCATGGACGATGACCGATAGGGTCCGGCGGGAAACCGCCCGGCCTCCCGTGATTGGAAAGGAGGGCGCGCCATCAAACGGCTTCGCCTGCTTGCAGTTATATCGATTGTTCTCATCATCGCAGCCATCGTGCTTTTTGTGCTCTCTTTCAC
>Ga0209747_1001759_pt1 | contig 11366 bp, 9 predicted proteins | sample BarGraNGADG00311_FD_184498 | JGI IMG/M metagenome (GOLD analysis project Ga0209747, IMG submission 184498) | Arctic peat soil microbial communities from Barrow, Alaska - Barrow Graham LP Ref core NGADG0011-311 (SPAdes) (version 2) | ecosystem: Environmental > Terrestrial > Soil > Wetlands > Peat ... | reverse complement strand
CGCCGATCACCAGCCACACGACCAGCAACAGCGACCCGAGTCTCATGCTGTGGGATCTACCCCGCACTGGTGCCCCGACCCGACCTCAGCGGCGGTCGTCCCTCGAGCCTGCGCGCGCTTGCGCTGGGCCGCCACCGCCAGCGCGATCACAACGAGCACGACGATCACAACGATCAGGACGGCTTGCATGCTCAGGAACTACCCGCAGCCACCGACGACAATCCGGCGCCCTGCGGCCCAGCGGCTGGACCTGCTCGCCCGTCCGCACAGTACGTCCCGCCGCGGCTCCGCCGGCACCCGACCGACGGCAGCGGCGGGAAGAGGACAGCTAACTAGCGCCGACGCGGTAACCGTCGAGACGTCCCGGTGGCCGCCGAGACCCGCCGATCCCATGCGACCACGCAGCGCCGTCAGCTGCGCAGCAGCGCACCCAGCGCTTGACCGTCGTAGAGCACTCCGGGGTCGACCGGCTGGCCGTCAATCAGGGCCGCCGGGGTGCCCTGCGGATCCTGCTCCTGAAACGCCTCTTCGATCTCCTGTGCCCAGGCCTCGTAGCGGCCTTCCCGCACTCCGGCCGCGTAGTCCGGGCTGGCCATCCCGGCGCGCCTGCCGAAGTCGAGCAGGTCCTCGGTTGTGAAGCCGCCAGTGTGCTCGGGCGGCTGGGCCGCGAACAGTTCCCGGCGCAGCTCGTCGAACCAGCCGGCCTCGGCGGCCAGCGCCAGCGCGTTGTCCGCGCGCACCGACTCCGGGCCCAGGAAGCACCGCATCCGGTACTCCACCGCCACTGCGCCCGCCGCCACCTCTCGGCGCAGCAGGTCGCCCGACACCTCCTCGAACTGTCGGCTGTAGGGGCACTGTGGGTCCTCGAAGACCACGAGCCGCCGCCGGGCGCCGTCACTGCCGACCAGCGCGCCGCCATCGGGGGTGTGGCGCGCGGGCGTCGGGGTAGTCCCATCGAAGTTCATGCCACGCCCATACCCTTGACGGGCGACTCGTGCCCCTAGCCGGGGCGCGCATTTCAGCTAAACGATTTCTGCGCCATAGTGCGGCCGCCGAGCCACAACCCGCCATCCGGGGTGCTGCTGAAGGACGATCTTGCGCCAGATCACCGGGCGATCGTCCGAGACATCTCCCGGCATCTGAATGGGAGCGCGTCCGATCGCGACTTCGTGTCCGAGTCCAACCGCGGTCGCCACGTCTGGTTCGCAGCTGATCTTGCCGAGCTCGACGCGCGCCTGGAGCCCGCGCTGCGAAGGGCGCCAGGCTGACCTGCCTCTCGCTGCTCAGCCCGGTGTCCGGAGATGGGTGCCGCCGACTTGTGCTTCCAGACGAGCCGCGGGCGGCTCGTCCCGCCGCACAAGTCAGCTCTCGACCGGGTGGCCGGGCGCCCGGGCCGGGTCCTCGGCCCCGAGCGCAGCGCGGAAGGTCACGACTGGGCGCTCCGCCCACCCCCCTGCCCACCCCCCGACCGCCATCAATGCCAAGGTGGCCGGCAAGCACGCGCTGACGTGGTGGCGAGACGGATGTCGGTGGTCCAGCCGCCGGCGAGGAGTGCGGACATGCGGCGCAACAAGGTGATCAGTGCCCAGGACGCCGCGGGCGTCATCCTCAACGGTGACACAGTGGCCGTCGGCGGTTTCGTCGGGATCGGCGTCCCCGAGGAGCTGGCGGTTGCGGTCGAGAACCGGTTCCTGGAAACCGGCAGCCCGCGCGACCTGACCTTGGTCTTCGCCGCCGGCCCGGGTGACCGCAAGACCCGCGGGCTCAACCACTTCGCCCGCGCGGGCATGGTGAAGCGTGGGATCGGCGGCCACTGGGGCCTAGCCCCGGCGCTCGGCCGGCTGGCCGTCGAGAACAGCATCGAGGCCTACTGCCTGCCCCAAGGCGTGATCAGTCATCTCTTTCGCGAGATCGCCGGCGGTAAGCCGGGGGTGCTGACCAGGGTGGGGCTCGGCACTTTCGTCGACCCGCGGGTGGACGGTGGCAAGATCAACGCCAAGGCGACCGAGGACCTGGTGCACGTCGTCGACCTGCTTGGCGAGCAGTACCTGTTCATCCCGACTTTTCCGATCAACGTGGGGCTCATCCGCGGTACGACGGCAGATGAGGAAGGCAACATCACCATGGAGCGGGAGGCACTGACCACCGAAGTGCTGTCCATCGCCCAGGCGGTGAAGAACTCCGGCGGCATCGTGATCGCCCAGGTGGAACGGGTCACCACCCGCCGCACCCTGTCGCCACAGGCGGTCAAGGTCCCGGGCATCCTCGTCGACGCGGTCGTCGTGGCTGCCTCCGCCAACCACCAGCAGACCTTCGCCGAGGCCTACAACCCGGCCTATACCGGAGAGATCAGCGTCTCCAGCGACGTGCTCACCCCGCTCCCCCTGGCCGAGCGCAAGATCATCGCTCGGCGGGCCGCGATGTCGCTCAAGTTCAACTCGGTGGTCAACCTCGGCATCGGCATGCCAGAAGGCGTGGCGTCGGTGGCCAACGAGGAGGACATCCTCAACCTGATCACGTTGACGGTGGAGCCGGGCGGCATCGGTGGCATCCCCGCCGGCGGCCTCTCCTTCGGTGCCACCGCCAACGCCGAGGCGATCATCGACCAGCCGTACATGTTCGATTTCTACGACGGCGGCGGCTTGGACCAGGCATTCCTGGGCTTCGCTGAGATCGACCGACACGGCAACGTCAACGTCAGCCGCTTCGGCAACCGCTTCGCCGGCGCCGGCGGCTTCATCAACATCAGCCAGAGCGCTCGGTCGCTGTTCTTCCTCGGCACGTTCGCGGCGCAGTCGGCGGTGTGCGTCGTCGACGGCGCACTGCGAATCGACAATCCCGGCCGGATGCACAAGTTCGTCAACGAGGTCTCTCACATCACCTTCAGCGCCGACGTGGCCCGCCAGCGCCGCCAGGCTGTGCGCTACATCACCGAGCGCTGCGTCTTCGAATTGGCCTCCGGCGGGATTGAGCTGGTGGAGGTCGCGCCCGGGGTCGACGTACAGCGCGACATCCTCGACCAAATGGATTTCGAGCCGTTGATCCCCGAAGAGCCCAAGGTGATGGAAAGGGGCATCTTCCGCGCCGAGACCATGAACCTGCGGCAGCGCCCGTTGCTCAGCCTGGACGAGCGGGTCACCTACCGCTCCGAGGACGACCTTCTCTACCTCAACTTCGAGGGGCTCCGGCTGGACTCCGCGGCGGACGCCGCCGAACTGGCGCAGTTCCTCGATGAACGCCTGGTGCAGTACGGGCGCAAGCTCAACGTCATCGTGAACTACGACAACTTCAGCCTCGCGCCGGCCGCCGCAGACCGGTACTGGGAGATGATCAGGCACAACACCGCGACGTACTTCCTTTCGCTGACCCGCTACTCCACCAATGCCTTCTTCCGCCACCAACTCCGCGAGGCCTTCGCCGGCGAACACCTCACTCAGCAGATCTACCGCAGCTTCGCCGACGCCAAACGGCACCTGGCCGACCCGCAAGCCCGCTACCTGTCCCGGGTGGCCGGCGCTCAACGGCCGGACTGATCCGGCGTACGCCGGGGAGCTTGCGCCCGGGGATTGCCGGGACCGAGCTCAGCCGGAGGTCTTGCGGTAGCGGGCGACCGCGAGCGGGGCGAAAACCGCCAGGATGCCGAGCGACCAGGCGACCGACTGCCACGCCGAGGTGCCGACCGGCCGGTTGAGCAGGAAGCCTCGCAGCGCGTCGACGGTGACCGAGATCGGCTGGTGGGCCGCAAAGGCCTGCAGCCAGCCCGGCATGGACTGCAGCGGCACGAAGGCCGTGCTGGCGAAGACCAGCGGAAACAGCCAGATGAAGCCACCCGACTGCGCGGCCTCCACGCTGCGCACCGACAGCCCCACGGTGGCGGCGATCCAGGAGAACGCGAAGGCAAACAGCAGGAGGACCGCGAAGGCGGCGACCATCGCTGCCAGCGAGCCCTGCGGTCGGAATCCCACCGCAACGCCGACGACGAGGATGATCAGCAGCGTGATGGTGTTGCGCACTAAATCGGATAGCGACCGGCCGACCAGGACGGCGGAGCGCGCCATCGGCAACGACCGAAACCGGTCGATGATCCCCTTGTGCAGGTCCTCGGCGAGTCCGATGCCGGTTGCGATGGAGCCGAAGGCGACCGTCTGGACAAAGATGCCCGGCATCAGGAAGTCGACGTAGTGGGCGCCCGGCGTCTGGATGGCGCCGCCGAAGACGTACCGGAACAGCACCACGAACATGACCGGCTGGATCACGGCGAAAGCGATCAGCTCGGGGACCCGCGGCATCGCGATCAGGCTGCGCTTGGCCAGTACGAGCGCATCGGCCACAGCCCAGTAGAGCGGGCCGTGGCCCGCGACCGGCCGTGGCGCCGACCGTTGGGTCGCCACCGGGCGGTTGGTGGCCGGGGTTGTCGTCGTGCTCATGCGCTTCTCCTGCGTCGGCGCCGGGTGGGCTCGGCCTCGATGTCCGGGGCGGTTGCCTCGGCGGCGGCGTGGCCGGTCAGCGCCAGGAAGACGTCGTCCAGGGTCGGCCGGCGCAGAGCCAGGTCGTCAATACGGACACCGACCGCGTCCAAATCTCGGACCACCGCCGCCAGTTGCCCCGCTCCCCCATGCGCCGGTCCGGTGATCCGACGGGTGTCCGCGTCGACCGTCACGGCCGAGCCCAGATGCGGCTCGAGCGCGCGGACGGCTTGGGTCAGCTCGGCGGCCGCGCCGACGACCACCTCAATGCGGTCACCGCCGACTTGGGTCTTGAGCTCGTCCGCCGTACCGCGGGCGATGACCCGACCGCCGTCCACCACGGCGATCGAGTCGGCCAGCCGGTCGGCCTCCTCCAGGTACTGCGTGGTCAGCAGCAGGGTGACGCCGTCGGCGACCAGCTCTTCGATCACGTCCCACATGCCCAGTCGGCTGCGCGGATCTAGGCCGGTCGTCGGCTCGTCGAGAAAGATCACCGGTGGGGTAATGACCAGGCTGGCCGCCAGATCGAGGCGCCGGCGCATGCCGCCGGAGTACGTCTTCACCGTCCGGGAGCCAGCGGCGGTCAGGTCGAACCGATCCAGCAGCTCCTCGGCTTTGCGCTGGGCGTCGCGCCGGGACAGGTGGTAGAGCCGGCCGACCATCTCGATGTTCTCCCGGCCGGTCAGGTACTCGTCCACCGCGGCGTACTGACCGGTCAGCCCGATGTTCGCCCGCAGCTTCGCCGCGTCCCGGACGACGTCATAGCCGGCCACCTCGGCGCGTCCGGCGTCGGGCCGGAGCAGCGTGGTGAAGATCCGGACGGCGGTGGTCTTGCCGGCGCCATTGGGCCCGAGGACGCCCAGCACGGTGCCGGTCGGCACCCGCAGGTCGAGGCCGGCCAGCGCCCGGGTCGCTCCAAAGTGCTTGACCAGACCCTCCGCCAGGATGGCGGTGTCCCCTGAGATCGTCACGGCCGCCACCCTAGGAGCAACCGGCCGACCCGGTCATCCCGTTCCCTCGGCGTACGGCGGGTGCTCACGCCGGCGCTGAAGGGACCCAGCGGGCGACGAGGTGCCGCGCGGCCCGGGTCTCGTCCAGTCGGCGCACCGGCGTCGTCACCGGCGCCTCGTGCAGCGGGCCGGCCTCCGCCTCGGTCAGGGCGGCGAACTCCCGCATCACGGCGACGAACTCGTCCAGGGTCTCCCGGTTCTCGGTCTCCGTCGGTTCGATCATCATCGCCTCCTCCACGATGAGCGGGAAGTACACGGTCATCGGGTGGATCCGCCGGTCGATCAACCCTTTGGCGATGTCCAGCGCACGCACGCCGGCCACCTTCTTCTGTCGCCGGGCCGAGAGCACAAACTCGTGCAGCACCGGCCCGGGGTAGGGCACGTCGTAGTCCCCGGCCAGCTGGGCGAGCAGGTAGTTGGCGTTGAGCACGGCCATCTCGCTGACCCGCCGTAGCCCGTCGCCGCCGAGCGCGAGCAGGTAGGAGTAGGCCCGGACGTCGATGCCGACGTTGCCGTGCCAGCCGTGCACCCGCCCGATCGACTGCGGCTCGCTCCCCCAGTCGAACGCACCGTCGTCTCGGCGTACCGGCCGGGGCCCGGGCAGGTAGCGGACCAGCTCCGCGGTGACCGCCACCGGTCCGGAACCCGGGCCGCCGCCACCATGCGGGGTGGCGAAGGTCTTGTGCAGGTTCATGTGGACGACGTCGAAGCCCATGTCGCCGGGCCGCGCCCGACCCATGATCGCGTTGAAGTTGGCGCCGTCGTAGTAGAGCCGGGCCCCGACCCGGTGCAGCATCTCCGCGATCTCGGCGATGTTGCGTTCAAACAAGCCAAGGGTGTTGGGGTTGGTCAGCATCAGCGCCGCGACGTCGGTGTCGAGCAGCTTGTCCAGGGCGGAGAGGTCGACCAGGCCGTTTGCGTCCGAAGCGACCTCGGCCACCTCGTAGCCGGCCAGCCGGACCGAGGCCGGGTTGGTGCCGTGCGCGGCGTCCGGGATGATCACGCGTCGTCGCCGGTCGCCCTGGGCGTCATGCCAGGCGCGGATGACCATCAGGCCGGTCAGCTCGCCGGCGGCCCCGGCCGGCGGTTGGAAGGTCGCCGCCGCCATCCCGGTCAACGCACACAGCCCCTGCTCCAACCGCCACAGCAGCTCGAGCGTGCCCTGGGCGTGCTCAACCGGCTGGGCGGGGTGCAACCGGGCGAATCCGGCCAGCGACGCGACCTGCTCGGCGATCTTCGGATTGTACTTCATCGAGCACGAGCCCAGCGGGTAGAAGCCCTCGTCGATCGAGAAGTTGCGGTGCGACAGCCGGGTGTAGTGGCTCACCAGGTCGCGCTCGGCCAGCTCGGGCAGGGCAGGCGACGCGGTGCTGCGCAGGCCGGCCGGGATGCGGTCCGCCGCCCCGGCCCGCGGGATCGCCGTGGCCCGCAGGGTCGACGCGCGGCGCCCGGGGCGGGATCGCTCCCACAGCAGTGGCTCGGGCGGGATTGCCAGGGTCATCGACCCACCCCCGCCGGCTCGACCACCCCCGCCGGCTCGACCACCCCCGCCGGCTCGACCACCGACGCCGACGCCGGGTCAGCGGCCAGCACCGCAGCCAGGCCGTCAGCCAGGCCGTCTACGTCCTCCCGAGTGCGCTGCTCGGTCACGGCGACCAACAACAGGTCCTCCTCCGCCAGTCGGACCACGGGCCCTACCAGGTAACCGCGCTCGGCCAGCGCGACCGCGGTGGCCACCGGATCCGGCAGCCGCAGGGCGAACTCCTTGCCGAACACGCCGCCCGGGTGCGCCAGCTCCACGCCCGCGATGGCGCTCAGCTGCTCGGCGGCGTACGCCGCGCCGGCCAGGCACGCCTCCCCGAGTTCGCGCAGACCCTGCGGACCCAGCCAGGACAGGTACACCGCGGTGGCTAGCGCGTTCAGCGCCTGGTTGGTGCAGATGTTGCTGGTCGCCTTGTCCCGGCGGATGTGCTGCTCGCGGGCCTGCAGGGTCAGCACGTAGCCCCGCTTGCCCTCGATGTCAACGGTCTCCCCCACCAGCCGGCCCGGCAGTCGGCGGACGTCGGCTACTCCACAGGCCAGCAGCCCCACGCCGGGGCCGCCGAAGTGCAACCCGTTGCCCAGCGAGAGCCCGTCGGCTACCACCACGTCCGCCCCCAGTCGCCCGGGCGGCTCCAGCACGCCGGCGAGGGCGGCGTCGCCGGACACCAACAGCCGGGCGCCGGCGACGTGCGCCACCTCGGCCAGGCGGGGCACATCCTCCAAGATCCCGACGCAGTTCGGGTGCTGCACGATCACCGCGGCGGCACCCTCGGCCAGGGCTGCCACCGCCTGCGGGTCGACGGTGCCGTCGGACCGCGGCGGCACGGCCGCCAGCTGCGCCCCGCTGCCGTCGGCGTAGGTGTCCAGGATCTCGCGGTAGCGCGGATCCAACGCCCCGGCGAGCACCACCCGCTGCCGCCGCGTGCTGCCCATGCACATGATCATGCCTTCCACCAGCGCCGTCGCCCCGTCGTACAGGCTGGAGTTGGCGATCGGCAGACCGAGGACCTCGCTCACCAGCGTCTGAAACTCGAACAGCGCCTGCAGGCCACCCTGGCTCATCTCCGGCTGGTACGGCGTGTAGGCGGTGGCGAACTCGGCCCGACCGGTCACCGCCGGCACGATCGCCGGCTGGTAGTGGTCGTAGGCGCCGCCGCCGAGGAAGCAGACTCTCTCGTCGACGGGACGGTTGCGCGCGGCCAACCGGCGCAGCTCGGCCAGCACGTCCGCCTCGGCGACCCCATCAGCCAAACCGAGGTCCGCCGGTGCTCGCAACCCTGGCGGTACGACGTCGAATAGACCGTCGACGTCCGCTCGCCCCACCACGGCGAGCATGTCGCGGACGTCATCCTCGGTGTGCGGCGTGTAGTTCACGGCGGCGATCGTACGGTCCGTCCGTGCGTCCGTCCCGTCCGACTGCGACAGTCGCCGGCCGCGAACCTTCGTGCCGGGGCGCCGCTGCGTCCAACCCCAGCGGTAAGTGACCAAGCCGCCGGCTCCGCGCCGGCAGGAGAGCGACCGCTCCGGGCGCCTGGAAGGCGGGCAGGCGGGTCTACTCTCGGCTCAGGCGGTGCTGCGACGCCGGCGGCGGCGGGTGAGCTCATCCCCCGCCGCGGCAGCGGTCTGGCCGCCGACATCGCCGTCGTCGGGCCGGCCGTCGTCGGGCCGGCCGTCGTCTGCCGCGTCATCGTCGGCGCGCTCACCGGGGAACTCCGCCAACGAACCTTCAACTTCCCGCACTACCCGACCGACCGCGATGCCGAACACGCCCTGGCCGCCCTGAACCAAGTCCACGACCTCATCTGGGCTGGTGCACTCGTACACCGTCGTACCGTCGCTCATCAGGGTGATCCGGGCAAGGTCATGGACTCCACGCCGGCGCAAGTGCTCCACGGCGGAGCGAATGTTGTGCAGCGAGACCCCGGTGTCGAGCAGCCGCTTGACGACCTTGAGGACCAGGATGTCGCGGAAGGAGTAGAGCCGCTGCGTCCCGGACCCCCGGGCGCCCCGAATGGTGGGCTCGACCAGGGCCGTTCGCGCCCAGTAGTCCAGCTGGCGGTAGGTGATGCCGGCCGCCGCGCAGGCGGTGGGCCCACGGTAGCCGATGTCGTCCGCCGGGGGCGACAGCAGCCCGTCGACGAACAGCAGTCCCTGTTCTCCGACGTCGGCACGGGCATCCGGTAGGCCGGCTGCAGTCCCGGTCGACTCGGTTGGGCCGCTGCGCTGCGCCACCGTGCCCTCCCGTCCGCCCATCGCCCCGTCCGCCCCATCGCCCCGTCGGCCCATGGCCCCGTCGGCACTGTCTCGCGGTGCCCGGGTGCCGACTAACCGAAGCTTGGGCTAGCTAGCGACGCTAGGCACCGACTGAAGCTGGGTCAACGACCGGCGGTCCCGCGCGTCGCAACCCTCGACCTCTACCTCAGCCGGAAATAGATCAGGCATCCAGGCCAGGCTAGGTACGAGGTCCTGGGCACCTGACGGCCTGCATCTGACGGCCTAGGACCCAGTCTCGAAGTCCTCGGGCGAGATGTTGTCGAGAAACTCGCGGAACTTCTCCACCTCGTCCTCTTGCTCGTCGGCGATTGGGATCCCGGCTTCCTCTAACACCGCCTCCTGCCCGTAGATAGTGACGCCGGCGCGCATCGCCAGCGCGATGGCGTCAGACGGCCGGGCGCTAACCCGGACCCCACCAGGGAAGACCAGCTCGGCGTAGAAGACACTCTCCCGCAGGTCGGTGATGTGCACCGCCTGGAGGCGGGCGTTGACCGCCTTGAGTACGTCGCGCAGCAGGTCGTGCGTCATCGGCCGCGCGGTCACCACGCCCTGCTGCTGGAACGCGATCGCAGTGGCCTCCACGGCACCGATCCAGATCGGCAGGTAGCGGTCCCCCGCCACCTCCTTGAGCAGCACGATCGGCTGGTTGGACGGCAGCTGGACGCGAACGCCCACCACGCTGAGCTCCTTCACGACTCTGACCCCGCCTCCCTGCCGTCGCTGCGAAAGTACACCGCACGGGCGCTACCCGCGGCCGGGCGGTAGCCACCGCGCCGACCCACCACAGGCGAGCTCAGCGCCGTAGCGTCCGCCCGAGGGCGGCCCGCACCAAGGTGGCGTGCAGTCGGACTGACAAGGCCGCCAGGTGTCGGACCACCTCGTCAGCCCGAGCCCGAGCTGCCGGGTCGCGCTGACGGACGAGCGGCGTCACCACCTGCTCGAACAGGGCCGCCTCGCGCTCGGCGGCGACCCGGAACGCGCGCAGGTGCCGCGCCTCCAGACCGAATCTGCCCATCTCGGCCACCGTCTTGGCCACGATCAGGGCGTCGCCGTCGTAGTGGTCGCTCCCCTCGCGGCTCGCCAGCAGGCCGTACTGCTCCAACTGCTCGAGCTCGACCCCGCTGAGCCCCGCGGCGGTCAGCAGCTCGGTGCGCGAGAGCCGCACCTCGGTTAGGTCACGGGCGAACGCCTCGGCCGCCGGCAGCCCGTCGGCATCGGCCAGCCCAGCCGGGATCCGGGGACCGCCGCCGCCGGCCGGCGGATCCAGGCCGCGGTCCAGAGCGTCCAGATGTTCTTTGATCACTCGCAACGGCAGGTACTGGTCCCGCTGCGCGGCCAGGACGTAGCGCAACCGGCTGACGTCGGCCCGGGAAAACTTTCGATAGCCGGAGGTGGTCCGGTCCGGCTCCACCAGACCCTCCGCCTCCAGGAAGCGAATTTTGGAGATGGTTACTTCCGGAAAGTCCGGACGCAGGTGCCTGAGCACCTCACCGATGCTGAGAAAGGATCGCGCCGGTGCGTCCGGAGCCGTCACGTCGCCGCCGAGCCGGCCCCACCCGTCAGGAACACCAGGCGGAACTTGCCGATCTGCACCTCGTCGCCGCCGGTCAGCGCGGCCGAGTCGATCCGTTCGCGATTGAGGTAGGTGCCGTTCAGGCTACCGACGTCGCGCACCGAGAAGCCCACTCCCTCGCGATGGAACTCGGCGTGCCGGCGGGAAACGGTGACGTCGTCGAGGAAGATGTCGCTGTCGGGATGCCGACCCGCGGTGGTGACGTCGCCGTCCAGCAGGAACCGGCTGCCGGCGTTGGGGCCGCGCTTGACCACCAACAAAGCGCTGCCCGGTGGGAGCAGGTCGACCGCACTGCGGACGTCGCTGTCGGCCGGGTCCTCGCCATGCTCGATGTCCGCACCCGAGTCCAGCGGAGTCAGCGAGATGGTTGAGGTCGCGTCGAGCGACCGTTCGCGGCGATCGCGCAGCAGCGACTCGCGGGGCCGGTCCAGCGATACGCCGCAGTTCGAGCAGTAGTGGCTGTCGTCCGGGTTGTCATGGCCGCACCGGGTGCAGAACACG
>Ga0209747_1001758_pt1 | contig 11368 bp, 4 predicted proteins | sample BarGraNGADG00311_FD_184498 | JGI IMG/M metagenome (GOLD analysis project Ga0209747, IMG submission 184498) | Arctic peat soil microbial communities from Barrow, Alaska - Barrow Graham LP Ref core NGADG0011-311 (SPAdes) (version 2) | ecosystem: Environmental > Terrestrial > Soil > Wetlands > Peat ... | reverse complement strand
AGGGAGCGTCCCTCGGACCACTCCGACGTCTGGCCGAACTCCCCGCCCATGAACAGCAGCTGCTTGCCCGGGTGGGACCACTGGTAGGCGAGCAGAGACCGCAGACCGGCCGCCTGCTGCCACTGGTCGCCGGGCATCTTGTAGATCAGGGAGCGCTTGCCGTGCACGACCTCGTCGTGGCTGAGCGGCAGCAGGAAGTGCTCCGAGAAGGCGTAGACCAGCGAGAACGTCACCTCGTGGTGGTGGTACCGGCGGTTGATCGGCTCCTCCGCCAGATAGCGGAGGGTGTCGTTCATCCAGCCCATGTTCCACTTCAGGCCGAACCCCAGACCGCCGGCGTCGGTACGGGCCGTCACTCCCGGCCACGCGGTGGACTCCTCGGCGATCATCATGATCCCGGGTGTGCGGCGGTAGGCGGTGGCGTTGGCCTCCTGCAGGAACGCGATGGCCTCCAGGTTCTCGCGGCCGCCGTGGACGTTCGGCCGCCACTGCCCGTGGCTGCGGGAGTAGTCCAGGTAGAGCATCGAGGCGACGGCGTCCACCCGCAGCCCGTCGACGTGGAACTCCTCGAGCCAGTAGGTGGCGTTCGCCACGAGGAAGTTGCGCACCTCGTTGCGCCCGAAGTTGAACACGTAGGTGCCCCAGTCCGGCTGCTCGCCCAACAGGGGGTCCGGGTGCTCGTACAGGGGGGTGCCGTCGAACCGGCCGAGGGCCCACTCGTCCTTGGGGAAGTGGGCCGGCACCCAGTCCACCAGCACGCCGACGCCGGCCTGGTGCAGCCGGTCGACGAGGTAGCGGAAGTCGTCGGGGTGGCCGAACCGCGCCGTCGGGGCGTAGTACGAGCTGACCTGGTAGCCCCACGAGCCGCCGAACGGGTGCTCGGCGACCGGTAGCAGCTGCACGTGGGTGAACCCGAGGGACAGCACGTACCCGGTGAGCTGGTCGGCGAGCTCGCGATATCCCAGGCCTGCGCGCCAGGAGCCCAGGTGGACCTCGTAGACGCTCATCGGTCCGGTGTGCGGGTCGGTCGTGGCCCTCGCGGTCAGCCAGTCCCCGTCGCTCCAGGCGTACGAGGACTCGACCACGACGGACGCCGTCGCGGGCGGGGTCTCGGTGCCCTTGGCCATCGGGTCGGCCTTCTGTCGCCAGGAGCCGTCCCGGGTGAGGATCTCGTACTTGTACCGCTGACCACCGGTCACGCCCGGGACGAAGAGCTCCCACACGCCGCTGGAGCCCAGCTGGCGCATGGTGTGCGGGGTGCCCTGCCAGTGGTTGAAGTCGCCGACCACCCGCACGGCAGAGGCATTGGGCGCCCAGACGGCGAACGCCGTCCCGTGCACCTCACCGAGCACGCTCGGGTAGGACCGCACGTTGGCACCCAGCACCGTCCAGAGCTCCTCGTGGCGGCCCTCCGCGATCAGGTGCAGGTCGACGTCGCCGACGCTGGGCAGGAACCGGTACGGGTCGTCGACGATGTCGGCCAGGTCACCGTAGGTCACCCGCAGCCGGTAGTCGGGCACGTCGGGCTGGGACAGGGTGCACACCCAGACGCCGCCGTGCTCGTGCCGGGCGGCGTGCAGGATCGGCGGCTGACCCGGCATACCCGCGACCAGCACCTCGACGGCGTCGGCGAGCGGCCGGAGCGCCCGGATGGTCAGGGTGTCGCCGTCCAGGTGCGGACCGAGCACCCGATGCGGGTCTTGGTGGGTGCCGCGGGCGATCGCGTCCAGCTCGGCTGTGGCGACCGGCCGGGCTGTGGCGACCGGCCGGGCTGTGAGTTCGGGCAGGGGGTCGGCCGGGATCGTCATGATCCCCACCCTGCCATGCCGTGCGGGGCGCCGCATAAGTCCGCGCGGGCCTCAGGCCGGTGGTGCGAGCAGCCGGTCGACGCCTTCCAGCGGGATGTGCACCCAGTCCGGCCGGTTGCAGGACTCGTAGACCACCTCGTAGAGCGCCTTGTCGAGCTCCAGCGCCCGCAGCAGGACGTCGATGGCCGGCGAGGTCACCTCGCCGCTCTCGGTGCGGTAGCCCGCGACCAGGCGGCGCCGCGCGGAATCGACCCACTCCGGCCCTGCGCCCCCGACCGAGGCCGCGTAGTCGAACGACCGGAGCATGCCGGCGACGTCCCGCAACGCCAGGTCAGGACGGGTCTTCTCCGCGGCGCTCGCCTGTGGCTCGCCCTCGAAGTCCAGGACGTACCAGCGGTCGTCGGCCGAGCGGAGCACCTGACCCAGGTGCAGGTCACCGTGCACGCGCTGGAGCGGGGCAACGCCGTCGAGGCGGTCGACGGTGGCGTACATGTTCTCGACGGCCTCCCACCGGTCGGCGAGCAGGGGTGCGCGGTCGGCGGCGGCGCGAGCCCGCTCGCGCAGGGTCCGGCTGACGTGGTGCACCTCGGCCGAGCGTGTGGCGGCTGTGCGCGGCCGCTGCTCGCGCACCGGCAGAGCGGTGCGCAGCGCCCGGTGCATCTGCGCCATCGTGCACCCGAGGTCCTCGGCGAGGTCGCCGAAGTCCGCGCCGCGGCCGGCCAGGTCGCACGCCAGCCGGAAGCCGTCCTGTGCCCCGAGGACCAGCTCGCTCAACACGCCAAGGTGACCCAGCGGCCGAGCGCCACCGTCCGGCCACGTCCCGGTCAACCAGGCCAGCGGACGCGGGACGCCGGTCCAGCCCGCCCGGCTCAGTGCCAGCGGCACCTCGACGTCCGGGTTCGGACCGAGGGTCACGCCGCGGAACACCTTGAGAATGGCCGGCGGACGGGTCGAGGGCAGCAGCACGGAGGTGTTCGACTGCTCTCCGCCCAGCACCTGCATGTCGGTCGCGTCCCCGACCAGCGGGCCGTCGTGCGTCGCGGCGGCGAGCCAGGCACGGATGAAGGCCGGGTCGTGGCAGCCGTCGACCAGGGTCGCCCCGCCGTCGCCGCCATCGGTCGAGGGGAGGTGGCCGATGGCGCCGCGCGGGGCGCCATCGGCCGACCGGAGCGTGGTCGCCACCTGGAGCACGGCGCCCGACGGCAGTGCGAGCAGGTGGACGCACACCTCGGCCTGCCCCATGGGGTCGGCCAGGTCGATCACGGCGAGCCGCTTGAGGTGCGCCTGGGCGCCCTTCGCGGGGAACCATCGCTGGGTCGGTGCCCAGGCCCGGATGAGCTCCAGCGCGGCGTCGTCCGGAACCCGTCTGCCCTCGAGCGGCAGGTCTGTCGTGGCCCGTTCACCGGCGGCCATCGGCGTCCTCCTTGCCTGGCTGGTCAGGTGCCCGGCGCATCCGGCGTTGTCACCGTGAGCCAGAAGAAGTCACGGGAGCCCAGCGTCACGACGGCGTCGCCGCGCGGGGAGATGTCCGGGAACCGCGCCCCACCGAAGACGTCGTGCACGCGGTGCCCGGCGTGGTCGGGCAGGTGAACCGTCGCGGACCGGGGGGTGGTGGCCAGGTTGGCGACGCACAGCACCGTCTCATCGGCGGAGCGGCGCAGGAAGGCCAGGATCGCGTCGTTGTCCGTCCGCAGGATCACCAGGTCACCGGTACCGAAGACCGGGTGCTGACGACGGACGGCGAGCATGCCATGCACCCAGTGCAGCAGCGAGGTCGGCTGGGCCAGCTGCGCCTCGACGTTGATCGTCGTGAAGTGGTGCACCAGCGACTGGACCACCGGCAGGTACAGCTGGCCGGGGTCGGAGGTCGAGAAGCCCGCGTTGCGGTCCGGGGTCCACTGCATCGGGGTGCGCACCGAGTCCCGGTCCGGGAGCCAGATGTTGTCCCCCATCCCGATCTCGTCGCCGTAGTACAGGCACGGGCTGCCCGGCAGCGAGAACAGGAGAGCGTGGGCGAGCTCGATCTCTGCCCGGGAGTTGTCCAGCAGGGGCGCCAGACGCCGCCGGATCCCGACGTTGGCTCGCATCCGGGGGTCGGCCGCGTACCAGCCGTACATCGACGCGCGTTCCTCGGTGGAGACCATCTCCAGGGTGAGCTCGTCGTGGTTGCGCAGGAAGGTGCTCCACTGCCCGCCCCCGGGAATGGTGGGGGTGTCGGCCAGGATGTCGACCAGCTGGGTCGCCCGCTGATCCTTGATCGCGTAGAAGATCCGGGGCATCAGCGGGAAGTGGAAGCACATCTGGCACTCGGGGGTGTCGTAGCCGCCGAAGTACGGCGCGACGTCGGCGGGCCACTGGTTCGCCTCGGCCAGCAGGATGCGTCCGGGGAACTCCTCGTCCACCATGTGCCGTATCTCGCGAAGGTAGGCGTGGGTCTGCGGCAGGTTCTCGCAGTTGGTGCCCTCCTCCTCGAACAGGTACGGCACCGCGTCCAGCCGGAACCCGTCGACGCCGAGGCGCAGCCAGAACCGGGCGACGTCCTTGATCGCCTCGCGGACGTACGGGTTCTCGAAGTTGAGGTCCGGCTGGTGGCTGAAGAACCGGTGCCAGAAGTACTGCCTGCGCACCGGGTCGAACGTCCAGTTGGACGTCTCGGTGTCGACGAAGATGATCCGCGCGCCCTCGTACCGCCTCGGGTCGTCGCTCCACACGTAGAAGTCGCCGTACGGACCGTCCGGGTCGGACCGGGACGCCTGGAACCACGGGTGCTGGTCGCTGGTGTGGTTCATCACCAGGTCGATCACCACCCGCATGCCGCGGGAGTGTGCCTCTTCGATGAGCCGGTGGAAGTCGGCGAGCGAGCCGCATTGCGGCGCGATGGCCGTGTAGTCCGAGATGTCATAGCCGCCGTCGCGCATGGGGGACGGATAGAAGGGCGGTAGCCAGAGGCAGTTGATGCCCAGCCACTGCAGGTATTCGAGACGGTCGGTGAGCCCGCGCAGGTCGCCCGATCCGGCCCCGGAGGAGTCCGAGAACGACCGGAGCATGACCTCGTAGAAGATCGCCGTGCGGTGCCAGTCGGGATCGTGCCGGATCCCCGGACGGCTGAGGTCGGGCAGCACGTGGGTGGGCTGGGGGCGGGGCGGCAGCGCGCGTGCCGGGTCGACGGCACGCAGGGCCCCGGTGTCGATCGGCACGGGCGGCCGCTCGGCGGTCACGAGATCCCCACCGTGAGGACGTGGGCGACCCGGCCAAGGGGATCCAGACGGACAAACGGCTGACCGCCCCAGGCGTACACCGCGCCGGAGAGCAGGTCGTGGGCGGCGAAGACCGCGTCGGCGTCCGGGGGAGCGAGCCCGAGGGCAGCCAGGTCGAGGTCGATGACCCCCTCCCGCACGTGGTGCGGATCGGTGTTGACCACGACGATCACGGTGTCCTCGGTGCCGTCGGGGGACTGCGCCGCGCTGACCCGCCGGGAGAAGCACAGGATCGCGTCGTCGGTGGTCGGGTGCACGGTCAGCCCGCGCAGCCGCTGCAGGGCGGGGTGCTCGCGGCGGATCGCGTTCAGCCGGCTGATCAGCCGGGAGATCCCGATGGCGTCCGCCGCCGCCCAGTCGCGCGGCTTGAACTCGTACTTCTCGTTGTCGATCTGCTCCTCGACGCCCGGCCGGGCGACGTTCTCGACCAGCTCGTAGCCGGAGTACACGCCCCAGGTGGGCGACCCCGTGGCGGCCAGGACGGCGCGGACGGCGAACGCCGCGGTCCCGCCGTGCTGCAGGTACGGGCTGAGGATGTCGTGGGTGGTCGGCCAGAAGCTCGGCCGCATGTACGCGGCATCCTCGCCGGAGATCTCAGCCAGGTACTCGGCCAGCTCCTCCTTGGTGTTCCGCCAGGTGAAGTACGTGTACGACTGGTGGAACCCGATCCGGGCGAGGGTGTGCATCATCGCCGGCTTGGTGAACGACTCGGCGAGGAAGATCACGTCCGGGTGACCGGCGGCGACGTCGGCGAGCATGCGCTCCCAGAAGGGCAGCGGCTTGGTGTGCGGGTTGTCCACCCGGAACGCGGTCACGCCGTGGTCGATCCAGACCTGCAGCACCCGCCGGATCTCGGTGTAGATGCCCTCGGGGTCGTTGTCGAAGTTCAGCGGGTAGATGTCCTGGTACTTCTTCGGCGGGTTCTCCGCGTACGCGACGCTGCCGTCCACCCGGGTGGTGAACCACTCCGGGTGGGCGGTCACCCAGGGGTGGTCCGGGGAGCACTGCAGGGCCAGGTCGAGAGCCACCTCGAGGCCGAGCTCGCGGGCCCGGGCGACGAAGGCGTCGAAGTCGGCGAACGTGCCGAGCTCGGCGTGGATGGCGTCGTGGCCACCCTGGGCGGAACCGGTCGCGTACGGGGAGCCCGGGTCCGTCGGTGCGCAGGTCAGCGAGTTGTTGCGGCCCTTGCGGTAGGTGCTGCCGATGGGGTGCACCGGGGTGAGGTAGACGACGTCGAACCCCATCTCGGCGATCGCCGGGAGCCGCTCGGCTGCAGTGCGCAACGTGCCGGAGCGCCAGCGCTTGCGGCGCTTGTCGAAGACGGCTCCCTCGGACCGGGGGAACATCTCGTACCAGGCGCCGACCAGCGCGCGCTCGCGGTGCACGACAAGACCGAAGGTGGCGGAGGCGGTCACGTGGTCGCGCAGGGGGTGATCGGCCAGCACGACGGCGACCTCCGGTGCCATTCCGGCGGCCAGGCGGGCCTGGGGCGGTCGCCGGGTGTCCCGGAGGCCTGCGACGGCGTCGCGCAGCATGGTGATGCCCAGCGGGGGGATCTCCGGCCTGGCGACGGCCCGCTCGAGCAGCACGGCACCTTCGGCGAGCATCAGCTCGACGTCGACGCCGGCGCCGACCTTGATCGCGGCGTCGTGGGTCCAGGTGCCGTACGGGTCCGACCAGCCCTCGACCCGGAAGCCCCAGGCGCCGGGCGAGTCAGGGACCAGGTCGGCGCGGTAGCTGTCGAGCCCCGCGTTCACCACGTCCATCCTGACCGCGGAGCGGTCGACGCCGTCCGGGCCGACCAGTACGGCGGTGGCTGCGACGGCGTCGTGGCCCTCGCGGAAGACGGTCGCGGTGACCTCCACCGCCTCGCCGACGACAGCCTTGGCGGGCCACCGACCGCACTCCACCACTGGGCCGACGCCGATCACCGGGATCCGGCCGATCGCCGGCCGGGCGAGCGGCGTCGCGGCCGCGGCCGCGGACGCGGGGCTGCGACGGGCACGGGCGCGCGGCGGAACGGCAGGCGGCGTTCGCGGTGGGGTGGTCGGGGACGGCGTCACAGTCCCGAACTTACCGAGCGCGGGTGCCCGGCGGCGTCTGGGAGGCCGTCACGCGGCCCGCGTGTCCCCGTCCGGCCGAGTTGCGGCCGGACGGGGCCGACTGCGTCTCATCTCCGGGTGACCGAATTTCCTTGTCCTGACCTGCGGCGTCGCCGCCGAGGGATGTAAGCGCTTACAGCAACTGTGGCAAGTCCCGATCTCGACCGCGTACTGTCCCGTCCGTGAGAGCAATCCGCCGATTCACCGTCCGCACCGTGCTGCCCACCGCGCTCGCCGACCTGGACGAGCTCGCGCTCAACCTGCGCTGGTCGTGGCACGCACCCACCCGCGACCTGTTCTCGGGCATCAACCCGCGGCTGTGGGCGGAGGTCCACGGGGACCCGGTCGCACTGCTCGGTGCGCTGGGTCGGGACCGGCTGGCCGCGCTGGCCGCAGACACCGGCTTCGTCGCGCGCGTGCAGGCCGCGACCGACGACCTGCACAAGTACCTGGCCGCGCCGCTGTGGTACCAGAGCGGCGCCGGTCGCCCCGACGGTGACGTGTCGGACCTGCCGCACGCGGTGGCCTACTTCTCCCCGGAGTTCGGCGTCACCTCGGTGCTGCCGCAGTACTCCGGTGGCCTCGGCATCCTGGCCGGCGACCACCTGAAGAGCGCCTCCGACCTCGGCGTCCCGATCGTCGGTGTCGGCCTGATGTACGGCGCCGGGTACTTCAACCAGTCGCTGACGCGGGACGGCTGGCAGGTCGAGACCTACCCGCTCGTCGACCCTGACGGTCTGCCGCTGAGCATGCTCCGCGAGCCGGACGGCGCGGCCGTCCGGGTGAGCGTCGACCTGCCCGGTGGCCGGGTGCTGTACGCGGCGGTCTGGAAGGCCGACGTCGGTCGCGTCCCGCTCCTGATGCTCGACTCCAACGTGCCGGAGAACGACGAGCTGGCGCGCAGGGTCACCGACCGTCTGTACGGCGGCAGCGGCGAGCACCGGCTGCAGCAGGAGCTGCTGCTGGGCATCGGCGGGGTCCGGGCGCTACGGGTGTGGTCGCGGCTGAGCGGCGCACCGGCGCCGGAGGTCTACCACACGAACGAGGGCCACGCGGGCTTCCTCGGCCTGGAGCGGATCCGGGAGCTGATTGCCGAGGTGGGGCTGACCTTCCCGGAGGCCTTCGAGGCGGTACGGGCGGCGACGGTCTTCACCACGCACACGCCGGTGCCGGCGGGCATCGACCGGTTCGACGCCTCCCTGGTGGAGCAGTACTTCAGTGGGGCCAACGCCCTGCAGGGCGTCCCGGTCAAGGAGGTGCTCGCCCTTGGCGCGGAGGACTACGAGGGCGGCAACCCGACCCTGTTCAACATGGCGGTGATGGGCCTGCGGCTGGGTGGCCGGGCCAATGGCGTCTCGCTGCTGCACGGTGCCGTCTCCCGCGGCATGTTCAGCGGCCTGTGGCCGGGCCTGGACGAGACCGAGGTGCCGATCACCTCGATCACCAACGGCGTGCACTCCCCGACCTGGGTGGATCCCAAGCTCCAGGCGCTCGCGGCGGCCAGGCTCAGCCCGGCCGAGATCGCCGACGGCAGCGGCTTCCTGCGCACGGACGGTGTCACGGACGAGGAGCTCTGGGCAGCGCGGCGCACGCTCCGGGCGCAGCTGGTCGCCGACGCGCGGGCCCGCCTGCGTGACTCCTGGCGCCGTCGCGGGGCGAGCGCGGCCGAGCTCGGCTGGATCGACGACGTGCTGGACCCGGACGTGCTCACCATCGGGTTCGCTCGCCGGGTGCCGACCTACAAGCGGCTCACCCTGATGCTCAACGACCCCGAGCGGCTCAAGGCTCTGCTCACCGATCCCGAGCGGCCCATCCAGATCGTGGTGGCCGGCAAGTCCCACCCCGCTGACGACCAGGGCAAGCGCCTGATCCAGCAGCTGGTCCGGTTCACCGACGACCCCAAGGTCCGGGCCCGGATCGTCTTCCTGCCCAACTACGACATCGGCATGGCCCAGATCCTGGTACCCGGCTGCGACGTCTGGCTGAACAACCCGCTCCGGCCGCTGGAGGCCAGCGGGACGTCGGGCATGAAGTCGGCGCTCAACGGCGGCCTCAACCTGTCGATCCTCGACGGCTGGTGGGACGAGTGGTTCGACGGCGAGAACGGCTGGTCGATCCCGACCGCCGACGGCGTCGAAGACCCGGACCGTCGCGACGACCTGGAGGCAGCGGCCCTATACGATCTCATCGAGAGCCAGGTCGCCGCCCGGTTCTACGACCGGGACGCCCGTGGGCTGCCGGTCACCTGGCTGGGGATGCTGCGGCACACGCTCGCCACCCTTGGGCCCAAGGTGCAGGCCACCCGGATGGTCGCCGAGTACGTGACCCGGCTCTACATACCAGCCGCGGTGAGCGGACGCGCACTGAACGGCCCCGGTTACCTTGCGGCGTGCGAGCTTGCGGCCTGGAAGGCCCGGGTGAGACAGGCCTGGCCGTCGGTCCGGGTGGACCACGTGGAGTCGGTGGGTGTCGGCGAGGTCGCACAGGTGGGCGAGAACCTACAGGTGCGCGCCTACGTCTCGCTGGGGTCCCTGCAGCCGGACGACGTCGCGGTGCAGGTGGTCTACGGGCGCGTCTCCGAGTCGGACGACCTCAGTGCCGTGCACTACGCAACGCTGGCGTGGGTCGAGAGCTACGAGGCCGGCCGGCACGCCTTCGCCGGCGACGTGCGGCTCGAGGCAACGGGTCCGTTCGGGTACACGGTCCGGGTGGTACCCGCGCACGAGCACCTGGTCTCGGTTGCCGACACCGGTCTGGTCACCAACGCCCGCTGAGCCGGACGACGCCGCAACGTCGACGGTCCCAGCCGTCAGTCCGGGACCGGCGCGGTGTAGACGCGCAGCGACAGCGGGTCGACCAGCAGCCGGGACCCGGCTGCCGCGTCCTGCGCGTCATCGTTGGTCCCGACCGCGCTCGGGTGCTCCGCCATGCTGTGCCAGGCGAGGTGCCACGCGGGGTGAGCGTTCACCTGGCCGTCCGGCGCCGGCTCCCCGGCACCAGGCGCACCCAGCAGGGCGCCGTCGGGCACCACGAACTCCACGAAGTCCAGGGTGCCGTTGATCACGAGCAGGACCGACGAGCCGTCCTCGGCGGTGCGGACCATCTGCAGGCACCGCATGCCGGCGTCGTGCCACTGACCGTGGCTGATCGGGCCGCCGTCGGCGAGGCGCCAGTCCAGGTCGGGTCGGTGGTCGCCGCGGGCGACCCGCGCGGCCGACGGCCGGCCGAGGAAGAAGTCCCGAGCCCGCAGGGCCGGCTGCTCCTGGCGGAGCCGGACCAGGTGCTGCACCGTCGCGAGCAGGTTGGTCCGGTCCTCGTCGAGCTCCCAGTCCAGCCAGGACATCACGTTGTCCTGGCAGTAGGCGTTGTTGTTGCCGTGCTGGGTGCGCCCGATCTCGTCGCCGGCGGTGATCATCGGCGTGCCGGCCGCGAGCACGAGCGTGGCCAGCAGGTTGCGCATCGAGCGGCGGCGCAGCGGCTGGATCTCCAGCCCGACGTCCGGGTCGCGCACCGGGCCCTCGATGCCGTGGCTCCAGGACCGGTTGCCCTCCGATCCGTCGCGGTTGCCCTCGCCGTTCGCCTCGTTGTGCTTGTAGTCGTAGCTGACCAGGTCGGCGAGGGTGAAGCCGTCGTGCGCCGTGACGAAGTTCATCGAGGCGACGACGCCGCGCTGCAGCGGGGGGTCGCTGTGCCCGAACAGGTCGACCGAACCGGCCAGCCGGGTCGCCAGCTCACGGACGCCGTGTCCTGGCAGGCCGTGAGCGGCCTGCCGCGGGTCGCTCAGCCAGAAGGTGCGCGCACCGTCCCGGAACCTGTCGTTCCACTCGGCCAGTGGCTCGGGGAACGCCCCGGTCCGCCAGCCGCCGGGGCCCAGGTCCCACGGCTCGGCGATCAGGATGCGGTCGGCCAGCACCGGGTCGGTCTGCAGGGCCACCAGGAACGGGTGCTGGGGTGTGAAGCCGACGTCGTCGCGGCCGAGGGTGACCGCCAGGTCGAACCGGAACCCGTCGACGTCCACCTCCTGCGCCCAGTAGCGCAGCGAGTCAAGAGCCATCTGGATCACCCGCGGGCGCCGGTAGTCCAGGGTGTTGCCGCAGCCGGTCATGTCGGCGAAGCGGGCCGGGGTCGCGCCGTCGTGCACGTAGTAGACGGTGGGGTCAAGGCCACGCCAGCTGATCTGCGGACCGTTGGTGCCGCCCTC
>Ga0209747_1001757_pt1 | contig 11370 bp, 12 predicted proteins | sample BarGraNGADG00311_FD_184498 | JGI IMG/M metagenome (GOLD analysis project Ga0209747, IMG submission 184498) | Arctic peat soil microbial communities from Barrow, Alaska - Barrow Graham LP Ref core NGADG0011-311 (SPAdes) (version 2) | ecosystem: Environmental > Terrestrial > Soil > Wetlands > Peat... | reverse complement strand
GATGAGGGCGATCGACCGCAGCCGGCGGCCTTTTTTGCGCAGGACGGTAGAGCCCCCCAGGCAAAGCGTGGCTACGGCGAAGGACCCGATCAGGAGAAAATAATGGTCGCTGAGTATAGCGGTCATGGCCGCCGCAAGCGCCAGGCAGGACAGGGCTGAGACGCCGGCGTTCCGCCCCTTTGACAGGTCCTGCCCCTCGCATGCCAGCAGGAGGAGCGGGGAAACCACGGCCAGGGGAAGCAACACCGGCATGTTTGTCGGGGAGAGGTTGAACCTCCAGAAGGCAAAGGTATCAGGCCCGACGTAATGGTCCCAGAGGCGATAGGTGATAACGGCGAGTGCCGGGAGCACCGCGACGGACCAGGCGAGGGCGACCCACCTCAGGCGCTTCGATAACCCTGAGATCAGGAACAGGATGGCGGCCGCAAGGGCGGCGATGGGGAAAGCAGCCAGTATTTCAGGAGCTTTCATGTCGCCTTCGTAACCCCCTCTAATATGGTAATTATTACCATGCTCACCATGATGCCGCCAGGGCCGCCGCCAGGGAAACCGAGGCCAGCAACAACCCGATGTAGCGCCACTTTCTCAGACTGGCCCTATCTTTTCCTTCCGCCCAACCCCTGAGCACGGCCAGAGCAAGCGCCGCTCCGAAGGCCGTTCCCGACCAGGCCGCTATCCCCATCCAGCCCACCCAGGGATAGCCTATAAAGATGAGGATCAGGAGGAGGATTATTATCGCCCTCTCCGCCCCTCGTCCCAGCAACAGGTAGGCACCTTGCGGACCGGAGACTTTTTCTCCTTCGAAAACGTAAGCATAGACAGGGCTTCCCAGGTCAAAAACAAGCAGCGCCAGCACGCCGGAGATAAGGGCAGCAAGAATCAGACCGTAACGAAAACCGCCCCAGGCAGTGAGCATCTTGAAGGAACCGCTCTGCTTGAAGCTGTCGAGATCCGCAAGGAAGGAACCCCGGGAGCGCAGGGACACCGAGACCGCAACCAGAAATAAAGTCATCATGCGAATAAGCGCCGCCTTAACGGCGAGGGGGAGATGGGCGGCTTGCCGCTGAGACGTCTCCGGCCAGAAAAAAAGGGGTATGAGTTCAGCTGCCGAGAGCAGCAGAATCACGTTGAAGATATTCCCTTTCATGCTCACCAGCAGCGCTCCCGCCGCGCCCAGGCTGATTAAGGAGACCATAACGATCGCAAGGCGGCTTAGAGGCGGGAATTTTGTTGCACTGCGGGAACGGGCTTTGAGAAAAGCTCGGTTTTCCCCGCCATACAGCAGCGAGCTGACACCCCCTTCGAGCAGGAGCATCAAACTTCCAGATATTGCCATGAAAAGAAGGCCGGGGAAGATGAGAACCTTGAAAATATCCGCTGCTACCTGCATTTTTACCCTCCGGCTCAATAGGGCACATTATATCATGACAATTGCAGATTAGGACCCTCCACATTGGGGTCAGCCCCCTTTGTGGAGCCCGCCCCATATCTATGTTCTTCAAGCGCCTTTGGTAACCGCGGCTCCACAAAGGGGGCTGACCCCAATGTGGAGGCCTGGCCCCATGTTGATGTTATACTCACTGCGTGAATATCAGCTGCGTCGGTCCGTATGATTTCCCGCTCTCCTGGCGATTTGTCACCACCTTCGGTGACCTGCCCAGCCAGGAAGCGGCGATATCCATGTCGTGGGCGCATCGCCCGACTATAGTGAGAATGGAGCAGATCGAGCGCCGCCCACCCGTAATTGAGCTCAAGGTCAAGCCTCGCCCGCGACAGTCATCACTTCTTATGCAACGCATGGAAAAAGTGCTCAATGCGGATCTCCACCTGGAGCCCTTTTATCAGCGGGCGCGCCGAGATAAACTCCTGGCGCCCATGGTCAAAAAACTCAGGGGTCTAAAGCCTTTCCGCCCGCCTGACCTTTTCCAGATGATGGTAACCGCCATAACCGAGCAACAGATATCTCTGGCGGCGGCGCGATCGATACGGCAGAGAATAGTCGCCCGCTACGGGACGGCTGTCGAGGGTCTACCCGTTTTTCCCAGACCACAGGATATCTCTCAGTTGCGACTCGAGGACCTGCGCCGGTGCGGCCTCTCCGAGAGGAAGGCCGAATACATTCTCAACCTGGCGAAGATGATGGAGAGCGGCGAGGTGGATACGGAGCAATGGTCCCCTCTAAGCGATGATGATCTGATCGGCTTGATATCCGGCTACCGCGGCTTCGGCGAATGGACCGCGGAATACATCATGCTGCGCGGCCTGGGAAGGATGGACGTCGTTCCCGCGACCGACGTCGGAATCCGAAAGCTTGTGGGTTTGTATTTCGCGCAGGGCAAGCGACTTTCGCCGGGTGAGGTGAGGCAGGCACTGGAACCTTGGGCCCCCTGGCGCGGCCTGGTGGCCTTCTACCTCATGGCCGATTATCGTCTCAACCAAATGGGGCTCGACCAGGCACAATGGCCATCCTCCTGCTCTACTCGCAAGTAGTAAAAGACTTCTCCGCCCCCCTCGGCGTCCCGGAAATCAAAAGCTTCTTGCGAATGGCCCAGGCCGCCCGCAGACCAGACCGCTGTATAACCCGCCCCATTATGGCGCAGCAATTCGGCATGCTTAATGGCGGCAGTCCCTATGATCCTCCCCTGCAAACGCGGAGTGGAAGAAGTGAAATATTCCGAACCCATTGGCAGGCCGTCGGCGAAAAACTCGAGGATGATGCGAGCTCCGCTAGTCCCATAACAACGCCGGTTCCAGAGAGATCTCCAGATCGATTCCGCGCTCAGCTCATCCGCCAAGACCGCGGTGAGCCCTCCCGGATAAATGTCCACCGGATGAGACTTCGCATCGGTGGCGTGGTCGTGCCTGTCGCTTCCCGCGATGATCCCCAACCTCAACCCTGCCGCCAGCGCCTCCTGGATATAATTACCATATCCCGGCTTGCTGCCGTCGTCTCGTAGGCAAGATGGAAAAAAGCGGCCGGGGTTTCCATGGCTTATGGGAAACTGACCGCGGTGCGCCTCCGAGCTGCCGTGCATACTGTAAATCTCTACCAGGCGTTGCTGCTCGTTTTCCAGGGGAGCCCACGCATAAGAGTCGGGAAGCTTCATCTTCAGGAACTTGAGCCAGTTATTGGGCGCCAGGAAAATTCGCCGCCAGGCGGTGTGATGGGGAACGATTATGCACTCGTGCCCGGCAAGCAGAAGCTCAAGCTTCTCCGGCGTGTCGCTTTCCGCATTAACCCATGCATAGACCCGCGGGTCGGGCTCGTCGGGAGCGAAGTAAATGCCGCGGTGCCCCCACTTGTGGTTTGACCATTCATATCCCAGCAGAGCCACGAAGCGACCCGGTTGGTTGAAATTATCCCGCAATCGCTGCAACAGTTCCCATTCCGCCTCCCGCCCGGACGGCTCGATCCTCTCCATGGTGTCGTGACTGGTAATGGCCGCGAAATCTATTCCCAGCCGATCCCTGGCATCGCGGTAAAAAGCGCGGGGGTCGTACAGGCCGTCGCATAGAGCGGTATGCACATGCAGATCGCCCCAGAAGAGCTTGAATTCGCCCCCGGCGAGGATCGGGTTGCTCTCGCCCCTGATCGCCCCGGCATCCGCCTCGATCTTATGTAATCCGGAAGACTCCAACCTGTAAGGAAGCTGGATCACGCCCGCGTCATCCGGCCCGAATTCCGCTCTGCCATTTATTTCCACTCCGGGCGTGGCCCGCAGATTCACAGTCCCGCAGTAGCCGGGATCGACCCATCCCTTCGAGTCTACGGCCCGCAATGTCAGGCGTCCCTCCCCCCCGGCGTCACTCGATAGCACGCTCTCGAGTGAAACGGCCCCTCCGCCTACAGCTTCCAGCCTGGGAGTATTTCCCAGGCGGCGGTAGCGACCCATCGCCTTCTCATCCACCTCAACCAGGATATCCACTGCGATCGGCTGCGCAGGCGAAGACCACCCCTTGCCGCCACCCCGTGTATCGCCGAAGGTGAGCGTTACCTCGTCCCCCTCCCGCAAGCGATCCTTGAGCACGCGGATGTGTATCTTCCTGCGTTCAAGATAAAAATAGAGGAGATCGAGGGGGTCGATCTTTATGCCGAGCTTCCGCAGCAGCTCCCGCCCCATGAAGCGGAAGGCGGCACGCCAGGGAAACAGGCCGATGGAATTCACTTCAAGGACGGCCGAGCCGGAGGTTTCAACCTGGCAGGAAAAATAATTATGCAGGCGGGGATGCCTGTTCTGCAGGAGGCCCCAGCCGTTGGAGAATGTCCAGACAGCCCGCTTCCTGTTGTCGCCGAAATCAACCAGGCGGCACGGCACCACCTTTATGCCTCCCCCTTCGGAAATGCCGCCCGCACCGCATCGAAAACAAAGCATTATGGTCTTGGGGCCGCGACCGGCTATTATTCGCGGGGGATGCAATTTCGCCTCGCCCGGCCCGACCAGGCTGGAGGGACTCGGCTTACTGCCGCTGCGGAAAAATTCGGGATCGTAGAGGAAATCAAGCACTCCGAATCCCACCCCCGCAGCCGCGGCGGCAGCCGCTAGCGATAAAGCGTGAAACAGTCGGCGTCGAACCTTGCCTGCCTGGCGCAAAATGCCCCTGGCGTTTTCGCTCATCAACCTCACCATGGATTCTATGCTTTGAGAAGGTCTCCGCTTTTCCCGTAAAACAGCGCCCCGCTCCCCGTGCCTGCACTATTCTAACATCGTACGGGCACTCGGCCATGCGACTTCGGTCTTGCAGTCAAAACGCCGATTATCCTGACAGAGTTGTAATGACGACGAAACATAATTGAGGCAGAACAAAGGGAAGCTTTTAGGAGGACCGATGGCCCAGCCCGAATTATGCGAGTCCTGCGGAGTTCCCCTCTTGGTGGGAACTGTCTTTGAATGGGACGAGAAAGGCCTGATCTCTATTCCCCATAATCCGAGAGGCCGCATGGTCTTCTATGAGTCCACTTATATTGACAGCATCTTCAGGGGAATCGGTGAAATCATCGGCGTGTCGATCGAGCACATAGCCATTGAGAGGAAGCGCCGGGATACAAGAAGATTCATGGAAAGGATCTTTCCCGAACAGGTCAAGAGACTGGAGGAGATCTTCGTCGGCGAGCGCCTGATCAATATTTCCGATCTCAGTAAAAGCCAAAGGGAAGACGTTCTCGAGGTCGGCAATATGGTCAACTCGCAGGCCACGACCATAGGAATGGTTTACGGTTATGGCAATATCAGCTTCAGCGAGCTGTGGGAATTTTGGGATACTTTTCCCTGGCGTACCCAGATTATCCGCAATCCTTACTCGATAACCTTCTTTGCCGCCGATATGCTCGCCACCATCGAGGCCTTCGAGCAGCAGGATATGCGCGTGAGATACGAAGAGGTGGCTGAGGAGACTTACCTCTTGTCGGTGCGTGCCGGCTCTCATCCCATAGGCCTCAAGGACCGGCTGAAGCAGAAACGCTACGAGTTGAAGCCCGGGGATATAACGTACGAAAGATGCCCGCAATGCAATACGCCCTCGGCAATCGGTCGCTGCAACTGGAATATGCATGAAGGCACTATTATCGATACGGAGACCGGTAGGAGAATGGCCATCTTCGACCCCTCGGCAATTGATTTAGTGTTTGAGGATCTTGGGAATGAGCTGGGAGAATCGATAACCGAGGTGATAGTCGAGGCGCAGAGGCGATATGCCACGGAGAGTATGCAGGCCGATAACTGGAAACGCAGTGGTTACGACTTCAAGAGCTGGGCGGCCCTGAGGGGTTTGGGTAATATTACCAGTTTTAAGGCCGACCAGGAGAAGGTGAGCATGACGCTGGAAAACTCATGCATGCCCCTGGCTATGGTCGGCATGGCACAAGCACTTTACGAGCTGGCCTGGGGGGCCGCGGCGTCAAAGCGGGAATGGCGGCGCTCCGACGACGGCGACCTCGAAATAGAGATAACGATTCAATAATCCATAGCTTCGCGATCGACGACCACCTTTTCTTTGAAAATAGAGTAAGCCCCACCACTCGTTGATGTTGAGGCTTGACGCCTCGTTGATGTTGAGGCTTGACGCCTCGTTGATGTTGGGGCCCGAGCCCTCGTTGATGTTGTTATTTAGCGGACGAGATTCATGCCGGAGAGGGCGAATTCTTCGAGCAGGGAAGCGCGCATCACCACCCGTTCTCCATACCTGTCCCGCAATTCATCCAGCACCGCGGTTAATTTCTCCTCTCGGGGGTCGAGGCAATCCCACAGGGTAACCTGTTTCCCCTCGAAGCGGCGCTTAAGTTGGGATACGGAAACGCCAATGTTCGTAACCGGCTCCTTCCATAATCCGGAAGATGCCTCGCGCCGCAGCAGTTCGCGCGAAGCCGAATAGATTTTGGAAGGGAGGTCGGTGTATTCAGGCAGGGTCGCGGCTCGGGCATATGCCATGGCGTAGCCGATGCGAAGGCGAAGGCTTATGGTCCGCCCCAGGTATTCGTCGCGACGCATGCGCCGCGTGACCGCCTCGCACAGCCCGAGCAGGATGGTCTCGAGAAACTTCAATTGGTCGGAGCCTCCCCGTATGGAGAGGCTGTGGCCGAAGGACTTCACCATCTCGCCCTCCCCGCCACTCCCCGCCGCCACCGGGCTATCATCCCGGCCCCAGGCCGCCTTCCAGAGCAGGCCGCCTATCGCCCCGAACCTCCACTCCATTACTTTTTTAGGGGAAGCGGCCAGGTCGCCTATGGTCTCGATCCCCATGGCTCTCAGGTTGCGGCGCATACGGCCGCCCACGCCTATCATCTTATTGATGGGAAGGGGGGCGAAGATATCGGGGAGCTGTTCGGGGGTTATCGTGGTGAGTCCATCCGGCTTCTGGAATTCGGATGCCATCTTCGCCACCAATTTGTTGGGTCCTATGCCCACTGACGCCTTCAGACCCAATTCGCGCCGGATATCCGACTTGAGGCCCTTCGCCAAATCTATCGCCGCCTGCCAGCGCTCGCCTCCCGCTGCATATTTCTGTAGTGAGGAGTTGAGATCGAGGAAGACTTCATCTATGGAAAATACTTCCACCCGATGCGCCCGCCGCTCGCAGATATTCAATATCTGCCGCGAGTTTTCGAGGTACTTGGGGATATCAGCATGCACGAAGAAACTGCGCGGGCAGCGCTGCCTGGCTTCCCACACCGGCATGCCCGCCTTTATGCCATATTTCCTTGCTTCGTAAGATGCGGCCGCAACCACCCCATGCGAACAGAGGTCACTCGTAGTGTGGCATACCAGTAGCGGTCGGTTGCGGTAGATGGGGACATCCCTCTGTTCGACCGAGGCGAAGTAGGCATCCATATCGAGGTGGAGAATGCAGCGCTTGAGTCCGGCGCACTTGTCCTGGTCTGCCGAGCGCAGGAAGCTGTGTACGATGTATTGCGTCATGACGGGCCACTATCACCCTTCGCTGTGGACACGGACCAGGCTCCAGCTCATGCCGTCGGTCGAAAAACGCAGCTCGTACACCTCGGGCGTCTCGCTCATAACCGAGTAGTATATCTCGAGGTACCGCCCCTTCATGGAACGATAGCTTCCCAGCACGCGGTGGATCTTGTAGTTTCGGTTTCTCCAGATAAAAACCATCGGCCGCATTTTCCCGCTCCGGAATACCGCTGATACATCAACCGGTTCTTCCACCTGTGTGACCATCAGAGTCACCTTTCTGATTCCCAATATTTCCCAGTTACTCTCCGCCGGTTTTTTCGCTTCGGAGGGAAGCGAGGAGGGCTCCGTACCTTGCCTCCCGAGGGAAACGAGGTGCTTAGAACGCCCTCCCGATAAATCTATATCCGCCTGCAACTCAAATCCTATCCCGCAGAAGCGCCACCACCTTTCCCGCGAGTCTCAGCTCGCCGTCGCCCTCGCCTATCTTTAAAGAGGGGTAGGCGGGATTGGATGCCTCGAGTTCTACGACCCCTTCCCGGCGGCGCAGCCTTTTTACCGTGGCCTCACCGTCAACCAGGGCCACCACGACCTCCCCTTCCTCTACCCCCAGGCGGGGATCGACCACCACCAGGTCGCCGTCTTTTATGCCGTCTCCGATCATGCTGTCCCCCCTGATTCTCAAGAGGAAACGCCCCTCGCCCCACAGGCGGCGCGGAATCGGAATCCATTCCTCCACTTCCTCAGAGGCATAGCGCAGGGGGCCGGCCGGTACTTCACCGACCAGGGGAATATAGGAAGCGGACCCCCGAGGCGAACCCAGCACCTGGATGGCACGAGCCCCGGAACCACGGGAAATGAAGCCTTTTTTCTGCAATGCTTCCAAATGGCGCAGGGCAGCACGGGTAGAGGAAAATCGGAAGTGTTCGCATATCTCCCTTATGCTCGGTGGGTACCCCCTCTTTTCCAAACTGTCCAGGAGAAAATCAAAGACCTCTTCCTGCCGCGGGGTTAAATCTTCCATGCCGGCATTATAGTAAACATTTGTTTAATAGTAAACACCTGTTTACCTAGGGGTGCCGTGCCCGACGGCTTGAAATCACCCATTAGGTTTTAAGGCCCGGCTTTTCGGGTAGATTTGGTTTTAATTGAAATTTGCGGGTAAATGTAGCCGCTGAGAGGGTGACCGAGAAGGCGTGGGGGGTCAACCCCCAACATCAACATTTTCTCATTATCGTCGGCGTTTAACCCGGCTGAGATGGAAAAATGTTGATGTGTGCGGGATTGACCCCGCTTGGCTAAATAGTAGCTGATGCCTTCTAAACTCTTCTCGGTCACCCTGCTGAGGCTGGTGTTTCTTTTCGTCCAATAGAGTAAAATTGAAGCAAAAGTGTCCAGGCAATCGAAGTACTCGGAGGTGGAAAATGACACGGGGACCTCACGGCCATGAGAAAACTGGCGTCGAAGTACTGAGGGTACTCTGCCCAAAGTGCAACAATCGCGTGGCCATCGAACCCGGAGATAACCAGGCGAAATGCAGCCATTGCGGGACGATAGTCAAAAGCCCAACCAAGTCCAAGTAAAAGGAACCCGCTCGCTGAAAAATTACCCGGTAATTTAAGGCGAGGGGAACCGAGATTTTTTAATGGGGAATGAAATGGAAAATGACCAGAGAGAGGGCGACGGGCTGGATATAACGACTGAAGATGTCGATCACTTCTCACTGATAGTCCTTTCCGGTGAAGTGGATGTCTACAGCGCCCCCAAATTGCGCGAGGCCATCAAGGACCTCGTGGATCAGGGAAGAAATAACATCATCGTGGACCTGGAGAAGGTGGATTTCTTAGATAGCACAGGATTGGGGGTGCTGGTAGGAGGCCTCAAAAGGGTCAAGCAGAACGAAGGCGAACTTGGAATAATTTGTAATCAGGAAAAAATTCTCAGAATCTTCCGCATTACCGGCCTAACCAAGGTCTTCCCCATTTATGCCTCGCGGCAAGATCTTCTCGCAAAAACGAAGGAGGCTTAATTGCCCGACGATAGTCTGGAGTTCGAGCTGGAGATGCCGGCTAAGCCGAAATATGTCGGGCTTGCCCGACTGCTCGCTGGCTCTATGGCCCGCCGCATGTCCTTCAGTGAAGAAAACATCGACGACCTCAAGCTGGCCATTTCAGAAATGTGCACCAATGCCATAGTCCATACCGGCAACGGTGAGGAAGATAAAGCTCCCATAATCGTGCATTACATCGCCAGAGACGATTTCCTCAAGGTATGGGTAAAGGACCAGGGGCCCGGCTTCAACCCGAGCCGTTTGATCGAGGGCGAGCGCAAGGAACTCTTGACCAAAGGCTTCGGTATTCCACTGATAAAGAGCCTGGTCGATGTCTTTGAGTGCGACTCACGGCCTGAGAACGGCACGCTGGTCAGCATCACCAAATACCGCGGGCAGGGAAACCAAGAATCCTGACCGCTTGTGCCGCGGTTCATGAATCGCGGCACCTGGATTGGAATCCCGATATGCAAGAAAATCACTATACAGAGCTGCGCACGAAAATGGTGCAGGAACAGATCGCAAGCAGGGGCATCAAGGACTCCCGGGTTCTGGCGGCTATGGAGAAAGTGCCCAGGCACCTTTTTGTACCCGAGGAGATGCGGGACCGGGCTTACGAAGATTCACCCCTTCCCATAGGCGGCGGGCAGACCATAAGCCAGCCTTACATGGTGGCCTGGATGACCGACCTGCTACATCTGAAGGAGAGCGACCGCGTGCTCGAAGTGGGGACGGGCTCCGGCTACCAGGCTGCAATCCTCTGTGAATTAGCCGCGCACGTTTACAGTATTGAGAAGAATCCGGAATTGGCCCCCAGGGCTGAGAGAATGCTGCGATCGCGGGGCTATGTAAATATTTCGATCAGGGTCGGGGACGGCACTAAGGGATGGCCGGAAGAAGCGCCTTTCGATGCTATCATGGTGACCGCGGGTGCCCCGTCGGTCCCTCAGCCCCTGCTCGATCAACTGGACGAGGGCGGCAGGCTGGCTATTCCGGTGGGATCGAAAACGATGCAGATGCTCACCCTGATCACCCGAAAAGACGGCAAATTACAGGCGAAACAGGAGGGAAGCTGCGTCTTTGTTCCCCTTATCGGAAGATTCGGTTGGCAGAAGAAAAGGATGCTATAATCTTCGCATGCTTGAAATAGTTGCAGTAATACCGACCTACAACGAGCAGGAAAATCTGGAAAAAATCGTCGAGGCGATTCTCCGACAACCTCTGGAGCTTTCAGTTCTCATCGTCGATGACAACTCCCCGGACGGAACCGGCGAGATAGCCGATGCCATTGCCGAGCGGGACAACCGCGTGGAAGTGCTGCACCGCCAGGGCAAGGAGGGACTGGGGACCGCATACCGCGCCGGATTCCGTTACGCTCTCGACCGAGGAGCTCAATTCCTTTTTGAGATCGACGCCGACTTTTCTCATAACCCCGACGATCTTCCCAGGCTGTATAACGGTGCCCTGCAGGGCGACGCCGCGGTAGGATCGCGTTACGTAAAAGGCGGCGCCTGCAGCGACTGGAGTATTTTCCGCTGGATGATCAGCCGCGGGGGCAATCTCTACACCAAGGCGTTGGCCCGCACCAAGATCGTAGATACCACCTCCGGATTCCGTTGTTACACCAAGCGCGTTTTGGATGCTATTCCACTGGACAGGGTGACGTCGCAGGGCTATGCCTTTCAGATTGAAATGACCTACGTGGCCGAGGCCCTCGGTTTCAAGATAGTCGAGGTGCCCATTACTTTCAGCGAGCGGGAGGGCGGCCAATCGAAGATGGGCTCCGACATATTCTGGGAGGGCCTCAAGGTCGTATGGGGACTGCGGCATAAATACGCCGACCTCAACCGCGCCGCCTCCATCGTCTAAGTTTACCTCTCTAACCTCCACATTGGGGTCAGCCCCCTTTGT
>Ga0209747_1001752_pt1 | contig 11382 bp, 11 predicted proteins | sample BarGraNGADG00311_FD_184498 | JGI IMG/M metagenome (GOLD analysis project Ga0209747, IMG submission 184498) | Arctic peat soil microbial communities from Barrow, Alaska - Barrow Graham LP Ref core NGADG0011-311 (SPAdes) (version 2) | ecosystem: Environmental > Terrestrial > Soil > Wetlands > Peat... | reverse complement strand
TCGGATCGGGCGAGGGGCTCGCGATCGGATCGGGCGAGGGGCTCGCGATCGGATCGGGCGAGGGGCTCGCGATCGGATCGGGCGAGGGGCTCGCGATCGGATCGGGCGACGCGGAGGCATCCGGCGTGAGCGCAAGTACGGAGGCCGCGTTGCTCGGGATGTATGCGAGCAGAAGCGTCCCCAGGAGAACCACCGCGGCGGAGAGGGCCCTGGCGCGGTGACCGACCGAGCCGTTCGTCCGCCTCACGAACAGGTTCCGACTGCTGGTTCGCCGGGAGCGTCTGTTTCGGTCAGCCAGATGACGCCCCGCCGCGGAACAACCAACGAGATCCCGAACCGCGCGCGGTTCGCGGGAGATCGATGGTTCTCGCACCGCTGGCTGGTTGATCGCATCTCGAGGCTCGATTCCTGGAGGTCTGGCCCGATCGGGGTCGCCGTGGTGGACGACCCCGATCGGTGGCCTTCAAGGGTTACGGGAAGTTGACCGGCGCAGTCCCCTGCGGTAGCAGGGTTGTGCCCGTGTTGGCGCTGCCCTTCGTCGGGTCATGGCACAGCTCGCAGATCCCGCGGTTGTCAACCTTGAGAAGGCGGCTGTCGCCGACGGCCGTTGAGCCATCGGGATACGGAACATTGGCCGAATACTGGGTCGTGCTCGTGCCAGTGTTCATGACGGCGTTCGAGCCATGCGCGACGTGGCAGGTCGTGCAGGTTCGGTTCTTGGCCGTCGTGTGTCGGTACATGAAGATCGCGTCGCCCGAAGCTGTGCTCCTCGAGCCCGAGGGCGCCAAGTAGCGCGTGTGGCACTGAGAGCACCAGTTCGTCATCTGGACGTTGAACCCAAGAGGGTCAGCGCTGTTCCAGGCGCCGCTACTGGCGGAAGTATTCGGTCTCGCATTTGGAGCGTCGTACGAATAGGTACTCGTGCTGGCGTTGTACGGGACGTTCTTGTGCAGATAGTCGCCGGACGCCGCCGCATAGTCCCCCGCGATCCCGTTGGAGGTCCCCGCGGTCCGAGCTGCGAGCACCTGGTCTGCGTAGAGCAGGTACGTCGACTCGGTTCCGGGGGTGCCGTTCACCTGGATCACGGTGTAGTTGCGGGTCTTGGCTGGGTCGAACGTGGCATCAGTCACGTTCACGGCGGTCGCCGCCAGGGTCGTCCCCGTGGTGGCGTCCCCGCGAGGGTCTGGGATCCCCTGAAGGATCCGGTAGTTTCCATTCCCATGCGGGTTGTGGCAGGCCGTGCACTCCATCTCGGAGGCGAGATCGCCGCCGGCGCCGGTGCTTCCATCGCCGTTGCCGAGGGCACCGCTGCCCCAGACGATGTTCTTCGGAGTGAGCCCGTTCCCACCGGTCCCGGCGATCGCGATGTGGGCTGAGGTCACCTTGGCTCCCGCGGCCGAAATGTTCGCCACGGGGACCTTTGCGTTCGAGACGCCGCCGGTGTTGCTGACGAGTCGGTAGGCGGCACCTGAGCCGATGTAGGCCGTGATGAAGCCGCCGCCGCGGAGGGCACCGACGATGGTGCTCTTGTCGCGGGCGACCCCGCTCAGGTTGTACTGGACACCGCTGTCGACGTCGGTTGCCGCGCCGGTCCCGGAAGCCCCATGGCAGGAGCGGCAGTACTCCGTGACGGTCGCCTCGCTCGAAACGAGGAGGTAGCCCGTCGGGCTCTTCGACGTGTGAATCCGATGGCATGCCGCGCAGCCATCGGCGGTGATCCCGCCGGTGGATCCGTTGTTGAACTTCATGACGTGCGGCCCACCGTCGGCGGCGGCAGGCAAAGCGGCGAGGATCAGCCAGACGGCGCCGCCCACGAACAAGAGCGCCAGTCGTCTCACTGTCTCACCTCCTTTCGCTAGTGCTAGGGAACTCCGGTAGTCGCCCGCCCTGCGGGTGTCGGCGTGGGCCGATGGCCAACCTTCCTTTCCTCCAATGACTGGAATCACAGCCCATCAGCGCAGGTCCGGACCTGCTCAGTAGGTCCAAACCTGGATCCGGTTGTTGCGCCAGTCGGCCACGTAGACACGTGAGCGGCCGTCCACGGCCACCGCGTTCGGCAGCTTGAAGCCGCCATCCCCCGAGCCCCCCTCGCCGAACGCGCCGATGTTCTGGGGGCGGGCTTCGCCTGCCGCGAGCACGTGGTACACCTGCACGCCCTGGAGGGAGAGGTCGGCGACGTAGACGCGGCCGGAGTCGTCGATCGCCGTTCCGCGCGGCAGCCCGAGGTTCCCTGCTCCCGCGCCGCGCCCGATGACACCGAGCTGGCTGCCATCTCGGCTGAACACGACGAGCCGTCCGTTGTTGCTGTCCGCGACGTACACGTTGCCGCTCGCGTCGACCGCGACGCCGTTCGGGAAGCTGAAGTCGTTCGCCTTGCCGAAGGTCCGGACGAACGTGCCGTCAGGCCCGAACTCATGGACCGCCTGGAACGGCGCCCCGACGCTCGTGACGAAGAGGTCCCCCTTTGTGTCGAACGCAAGTCCCAGAGGAGCCCAGCCCGTAAGGTCGGGCCCTGGGTCGAACGCCCGCAGGTAGGCTCCGTCGGCCGAGTAGATGTAGATGGTCGCTGCGGGCCGGTCGCTGACGTAGACATCGCCGTTCGTCGGATTGACCGCAACGTAGACGGGAACGTGGGTGCCGCCCGCCGTTGCCGGTGCCTTCAGCGAGCCGACCACGCTGCCCGACCCGTCGAACACGACGACCTGGGGGTCGCCCTCGGTCTGCGTGGCGTAGATCCGGCTTCCGTCCGCGTTCACGGCTACGCCCGTTGGGGCGACCACGTCGTAGATGCTCAACGAGTAGTGCGGCACCGCCTCGACGGTGATCCCGGGCACCGGGAGCTCGGAGATCGGCTTCCGGTTGAGCAGGTACCAGCCTCCGATCGTCAGGAGGGCGGCAGTCGCGGCCAGAAGCAGGAGAAGGAGCGCGATACGTCGGCGCCGACCCCGCTCCGGAGAGACCTCGCCGCCGGGAGCAACGTCGCCGCGGGGGGCGCCGTCGTCTCCGGGAGCATCCGCGCCGGTGGGGATCGAGGGTCCCAGCACGGAGCCGTCGATCGATGTCATTCCCTGGGCCGTGAGTTCACTGGTCATGTCAGCCACCGCTCGCCGTGCCCGAAGAGGGCGACGCGGCTGGGCTGCCGGATGGCACGCCACCCACCCGGGCCAGGCCCGTGTTGGCGGCGAAGTTCTGCGGATCCTGTGCCAGCACTCGGCTGTAGGCGTCGGCCGCCGCGGCCGTGTCGTTCTGGACCTCGGCGACGAGTCCGAGGCCGATGAGCGCGTCGACGGCGTAGGTTCCCGACGTCAGTGGTCCGAGCTTCGCCCGGGCGTCTTCGGGACGCTTCTCGCAGAAAGCAACCATCCCGCCGGCGTACCGGGCACCGGCGAGGTCACCCAGCGACGTGTAGGCCGCCTCCATCTGCGCGTACGGTTCGCACCAGTCGACCGGAACGAGCGCAGTCGCCTGCCGGAGCGCGGCCACGGCACGCTTCGGTTCACCTGCCTGCATGAGCGCGGTGCCGAGGAGATTGAGGGCGTCCGCGTCAGTCCTCTTGATCAAGATCGCCTTGGAGAGCGAGATGACCGCATCCTTCGGCTGGCCGTTCTTCACCTGGATCACGCCCAGGCTGAAGTAGGCGGACTCCAGTTGGGGGTCCACGTTCGCCATCTCCCCGCCCGCCGCGGCATCGATGACCTTCGTGAAGTCGGCCGCGGCGGCATCGAGCTTGCTGAGGGCGATCTCGGCGCTGCCGCGGCCGAGGAGCGCCGCGTTGGAATCGGGTGCGGCCTTCAGGATCTCGTCGTATTGGGAAACCGCGTCAGCGAACCGGCCATTCTTCATGTACGCGGTCGCGAGGGTGAGCCGGGCATTCAGGAGGTTCGGGTTTCCGGCCAGCGCCTCCTCCGCGACCTGGATGTCACGGTCGACGATTCCCGGACCCGGGGTGCGGTACTGGTCCAGGACGTAGAGGACTCCGACCAGCGGGATCCCGATCACCAGGATCATCGTGAGGCCGACGATCAAACGGTTGAGTGACCTGTTGGGCAGGGACGTGACCCGGAGCATGTTGTGCACCTGCTGCTGCAACCTGAACGCAAGGCGTTGCGGCCGAGGGCGCACCCGCAGGCACACCCCACCGGGTTCAATGGTGGTTGGCGGGCGTGCGGGTTCCAATCCGCCGGGGGGTAGAACATCGATACAGCCGAGCGGTCGTGTCGGCCCGGGGGGCATGTATCGCCCGGACGATGTATCCGCCGCCCAGCCGGGCCGCGGCCGGAGCCCGCGTCAGTCGGCGGGGCGAGGCGTCGAGAAGTCTGCGGGAACCTCCAGCTCGACCCGGCCGTCCGTCTCCCGGACGCCGAACCGGTCGAGCGGACGCGGCGGCGGGCCCGAGATCACCGAGCCGTCGACGCGGAAGAAGCCCTTGTGGCACAGGCAAGCGAACGAGGCCTGGTCGGTCCAGTCGTAGGCGCACCGCGCGTGCGTGCAGCGGGGGTCGAACGCGAGGAGATCCCCGGCGCTCCGTCGGACGAGCCATGCCGATCCCGCGACGGTGGCGCCGCCAACGGTGCCGGCGAAGCGGACGGGGACCGGCTGATCACGGATCAGCCCGGACGGGTCGACGTCCGCGCGCACCCATCCGCCGGGCGCGGAGACGGCCGCAGAGCCGCACGCGTCGAGCAGGACGATGCCGGCGACGGTCGACCCGATCGCGACAAGGGCGCGGCGCCGGCTGATCGGAACGGCGCCCGTCGGGATAGCGCCCGTCGGGATGGCGCCCGTCGACCTCGGCCGGCTCGTGCCTGACCCGGGTGTCTCGTTCATGCCTGCCCTTCCGCCAGCGGCGGGACTGCGCGTCGCGATCCTCAGCCGACCACGGGGAGGGGAGCGACCAGGCGACGATCGCCGAGGCAGGCGCCGACGATCCGGTCGATCAGCGACTCGGGGTCCGTCAAGATCTCCTCGCGGCGGATCGACCACGCCTGCGACGTGTTCATGTTCACGTCGACGATCGCCCTGCAGCGGCTGCCGCGCAGGATGTCGAGGAGCCCGACGGGCCCGCCCTCCTCGAGGATCACGACGTCAGCGTCGGCGGCGATCGTCCGCTCCATCGCGTCGGGGTTGCACATGCAGATTCGCTCGACCTGCAGGTCCGGGACCGAGGCCATGAGGGCGCTCAGCCCCTCGCCGAGAAGCGGATGGTCGTAGAGGACGAGAACGCGGACAGGGTCCGCCATGGACCGGGCTCCTGCGATGGGCGATCCCTGGTGGTTTCGCTCGGCCGCGATCGTACGAAGGGCCAAGAGGGCCCGCCATCCGCCCGAGGGCACAATTCATGGGCCATCCGGTCTACCGAACGGCACCGAACGGCACACGATCGACGGCGGCGCGTCCCTCCCGGCCCGCCGACTGTCGGGCGTCCGGCCTGTGGCGCGGCCTCAGCTTCGGTCGGGGTTCGACGGCCGCGGCGCGGACAGGCCCTGGGCGACCGTGAAGGCGGCCGCCTGCGTCCGGTTGGACAGGTGGAGCTTCTCGAGCGTGTTGTGGACGTGGTTCTTGACCGTGCCCTCGGTGATCGTGAGCTGGTTGGCGATCTCCTTGTTCGAGAGGCCGGCCGACACCAGCTGGAGGATCTCGGTCTCGCGCCTGGTGAGCGCCGTCTCACCTTCCCCGGGGCTGGTCGAGGCATGTGGGCGCGGCGGTCCCTCGCGCAGCGCGTCGAGCAGCTTGTGGGCGATCGCGGGTGCGATCGGCGCCTCGCCGCGCATCACGCCGCGCAGGTCGTCGAAGAGGACCTCGGGCCGGATGTTCTTCAGCAGGTAGCCGTTCGCCCCTGCCCGGATCGCGTCGAAGAGGTCGTCATCCTCCTCGGAGATCGTGAGCATGACGATCTTCGTGGCGTAGCCCGCTCCGCGGATCGCGCGGACGCCGTCCACGCCGCCGGTGCCGGGCATGTTGACGTCCATCACCACGACGTCCGGCTCGAGCGTCCGCACGCGATCGAGCGCCTCCATCCCCGTGTCGGCCTCGCCGACGACGGTCATGTCGAGCTGGGCGTTGATGAGTCCGGCGAGCGCCTTTCGGAAGAGCGGCTGGTCGTCAACCACCAGCACGCGCAGCGTCGGGGGCGTGTGCGGCACGCATCTCCTCCTGTTGGAGCCGGACGACGACACGGGTCCCCGTGCCCGGCGCAGTGTGCACCTCGAGCGTACCGCCGATCTGCTCCACTCGCTCGCGCATCGCCGTCATGCCGAAGCCGTGGTCGAGGGCTTCCTCGACGCGCGCCGGGTCGAATCCGGACCCGTCGTCCGTGACCTCCAGTGTCACCACGCCGTGGTCCTCGACCAGGCTGACGGCCGCGTGGTAGGCGCCGGCGTGCTTCCGGACGTTCGTGAGCGCCTCCTGCACGACGCGAAGGAGCTGGACCTCGCTGCGCGGCGTGAGCGCCCGACCCGCCGCAGCGTCGCAAACGAGCGTCGTCTTGATCCCGGTCTGGCGGGAGAACTTGCCAAGGTACTCGCCCAGAGCACCCTCAAGCCCCTCGCTCGATGCGGCCGAGTTGCTGAGGCCCAGGATCGCCTCGCGCACGTCCTTGTAGCCCTCGTCCGCGATGTCCGCCAGCCCGGCGATCTCGGTGGCGGCGTTGTTACCGGCCACGAGGCGGACCTTCGGCACCAGGCCCCGGAGTCCGAGGTGGAGCACGCCGAGCACCTGGGCGATGGTGTCGTGCAGCTCGCGGGCGATCCTGTCCCGTTCGGCGACGATCGTGTACTGGTGCTCGGCGTCGCGCAGGCGGGCGGTCCGCACCCCGATGGCGGCCATGTAGGCGAGCGCGCCCAGGAGGTTGCGCTCCCGGTCCACGAACGGGACCCCGTTCGTGCGCATCACGCACAGCTCGCCGAGGAAGCCATCGGCGCCCCGCATCGGCTGCGCAAGGACGATCGCTCGCGGCCCCCCGTGCTGGATCGGGCACGCCGAATTGTGCCCGTGCTCCTCGTCGGTATCGGCGCTGTGGGCCAGCAGGCAGGTCGATCCGTCGTCGGCGAGCGCCAGGCGATCCGTCCAGTCGTACGTCTGGCCGTCGTCGCGGGTGTTGGCCAGGCAGGCGACAGCCCGCTCCGCGCCGAGCAGCTCACGGGCGTGGCGGGTGATCGTGTCGAGGACCTCGCGCAGCTCGGCGCTCCCGGTGAGCTGGAGGGCGACCGCATGGAGGGCCTCGCGCTCGTGCTCCTCACGGCGGAGGTCGGCGAGGGTCGTGGACAGCGTTGCCGCGGTGCCGATCTTGCCGGCGAGGTCAACGAGGGCGGCCATCGAGATGGCCGGATCTCCCGACGGGTGAAAGACCAGGCGCATCGTCCCGACGGTGGCGATGCTGCCGGCCAGCGGCAGGTCGACGACAGTGGCGTCGACTCCGGGGAGCTGCGTCTGGGCGGGACGCGCCGCCAAGGCCGGCGTCTCGTCCAGGATGGCGTGGGCCCAGAGCATGCCCGTGCTGTCGCCGAGGTCGCCCGGCCGTCTCGCCGCAAGTGGCTGGCCGCCCGGGCCGCCGACGCTGATCTGGCCGGCCAGCGCGCCGGTGTGCTCGAGCACGCGATCGAGCGCGGCCGCGAGCATCGCGGGGAGCTCCTGGTCGCCCTGGAGCGCCAGGGCAACGGAGTGCGCTGCGGCCAGATCCCGGTTCGTCTCGACGAGCTGGCGCTGGGCGCGATCGAGGATGGCAAAGATGCCGAGGGCGAAGAGGACGGCCCCGCCACTCATCACCAGGGCCGCGAAGACGTGGGCGGAGTCGGCCGGGACGCTGGGATCGATGACGAGGTAGCGAGCCAGCTCGAAGCCCCAGATGAGGCCGATGGGAAGCAGGACGCCGACCCACTTCGCACGCACCAGCAGCCGAACGTCGCGCTCCGGATTCACCTGCCAACCGTACCCCGCCAGGGGGTGCCGAACGGCAGGGCCGATCGGCCCCATGCGTATGTGCGCATCGGTCCATATACGCACGCAAGGTCGCGCGCACGCCCCGCGAGCGTGAACCGGCGTCGAATCCACGTCTCCGCCGCGTGCCACGTTGGGTGTTCCGCGAGCCGCATTTCTCCGTACACTGCGACCATGACGTTCGAATCGAGCTATCGAACCATTCCGATGACGCTCTACACGGAGCAGTTCGTCGTGCGCGGGACGATCCAGACGCGCCAGCATCGCGTGACGGACATCCTCAACGACGCGGAGCAGCGGTTCCTCGTCCTCGAGGAGGTCTCGATGGAGGAGCTCGGCTCCAAGGAGCTTCCGACGCGCGCCGATTATGCCCAGGTGAATCTCGCCTCGATCCTGTTCGCGGTCTCGCTCCAGGCGGTCGAGCCGATGCGTGAGCTTCGAACGCCGAAGATCTCCGAGCGAGCGCTGGTCTCCATCCCGCCCTTCCGCGTCATCGGGAACGTCCACCTGCTCTCGGAACGGAGCCTCCGCGACTCGCTCGCGGAGCTGCAGGCCCAGTTCGTGCCGGTGACCGACGCGGTCTTCTGGTCCGAGCGCCTCGGCGAGGCGCGCCAGAGCGCGGCGATGGTGGCGGTCAACCAGGCTCGCGCGCAGATCCTGGCTCCATTCCGCGAGGTCAATCCCTGGGCCGACCTGGGTGGCAGCGCGGCCCCCGGGTCGCCGACCCGCCTGCCCGGCGTCCCGGACGATCCCGGTCCGAGGCCGCCCGGCTCGTTCTAGCGGTCGACCGGAAGGTCCAGGCGGCCGCCCCAGTCGGCCCAGCCGCCGTCGTAGACCGCCACGTCGTCGTGGCCCATGAGCGCCAACACGAACGCGAGCTTCGCGGCCCCGATGCCCGAGGCGTCGTAGCAGACGACGCGCCGCCCGGACGTCACGCCGGCGCGATCGATCAGGGCGCGAAGGCTGCCGCCGCCGACGAATCGTCCCGAGCCCGGTTCCGTGGTGAGCGCGACCGGCAGGTTAACGGCGCCGGGCACGTGGCCGAGACGACGGCCGTTCCCCTCGAAGCCGCGGTACTCGGCGGGCGCCCGCGCGTCGAGGATGACGGCCCCGGCCGACCCGACGAGGGAGCGAAGGTCGCTCGTCGTCAGGCGGGTCCGCAGCTGGGCTCGCGGTGTGAAGGCGGCGGGCTCCGGCTCGTTGGCGGCGTGGCTGATCGGGCGGCCCGAGTTGACCCAGGCGCCGTACCCACCGTCGAGGACGCGGACGGATTCGACGCCGTAGGCGCGCAGGCTCCACCACGTCCGAGCCGCGTACAGGCTGGCCGTGTCGTCGTACACCACGACGGTGCTCCCATTCGAGATCCCGGCCGCGGCCACGGCGGCCGTGACCTGGTCCGGGGGCGCGAGGAGGAGCAGCGTGTCGGCGTCCTCCGGATCCACGAACGCGGCGCGCCAGTCGATGTAGGTCGCGTTCGGGACGTGGCCGGCCGCGAAGGCGAGCCGCCCGGTCCCGTCGGGACGCCACCGGACGTCGAGAATCCGGACCTCGGGCCGGCCGAGGTTCTCGGCCAGCCAGTCGGGGGACGCGAGGAGCTCGGGTCGAGCGTGGGCGCCTGGCATCGCCGCCTATCATACGGACCCCATGACGCATCCGATCGAGGCGCCGGCCGGCGCCGACCCTGAGCGCGAGAAGGTCGCCGCGCTCCGGGCATCGCTCCCCGCGACGCGCGCCGGGATCTACCTCGACGCCGGAACCAGCGGGCCGATCCCCGCCGAGAGCGCCGCTGCGATGCGCCAGGCCGAGGAACGGGAGCTCGCGCTCGGCCGCACAACCCCCGACGCGGACGAGGAGCTGGCGGACCGGATGGCGGAAGCGCGCGGGGCGGTCGCGGCGGTCCTCGGGACCGACATCGATCGCGTGGCCCTGACCCACTCCACGACGGAAGGCATCGGGCTGGCGGTCGGGACGATCGACTGGCGTCCGGGAGATCGCGCGCTGACAACGAGCCAGGAGCATCCCGGGCTGCTGGGCCAGCTGGCAGCCGCACGGGACCGGCATGGGGTCGAGGTGCGCGCGGTCGAGATCGGCGACGGCGGTGACGACGACCGAACGCTCGCCGCGCTCGAGCGCGAGCTCTCGGCGGGCCGCGTGCGGCTCGTCGCGCTCTCCCACGTGCTGTGGACGACCGGGGCCGTCCTTCCTGTCGCCGAGATCGTGCGGCTCGCCCATGCCCACGGCGCCGCCGTCGTGCTCGACGGCGCCCAGGCGGGCGGCGCGATCCCCGTCCACGTTGACGACCTCGGCGCGGAGTTCTACGCGGTCCCCGGCCAGAAATGGCTGTTCGGCCCGGCGGGCACGGGCGCGCTCGTCGTTCGTCGGGACGTCTCGGCCGCGGCCGTGCCGCCGGCGCGCGGAGCCTTCAGCACGGCCACGCTCGATGGCGTCGGCGGCGATGACCTCTGGCCGGACGCCCGCCGCTTCGAGGTGGCCGGCTACCACGGACCATCGCTCGTCGGCCTCGCCCGAAGCGCCGGGTGGCTCGCGATGTACGTGGGCCTGCCGTGGGCGCATGCGCGGTCCGGCCGCCTCGCCCACGCGGCCGCGATCCGCCTCCTGGGCACGCCCGGCGTGAGGCTCGTCACCCCGCCCGAGCAGATGGCCACCCTCGTCACGTTCCGGCTTCCCGGCTGGTCGGCGGAGCGCGTCGCAGAAGAGCTGGCGCGCCGCGTCTTCGCGAGCGTGCGCCCCATCCCCATCCTCGACGCCGTCCGCCTCTCGGTCGGCTTCTTCACCACCGAGGAGGAGCTCGGCCGCGTCATGGACCTCGTCGCCGAGATCGCGCGCCACACGCCCGCGACCCTGCCGAAACGTCCCGCGATCGAGTTCCTCGGGCAGTCGTCGGCGTGACGGAGCCGGATCCCCGCCCGGTCCCGCAGCGATCCTGGCTCGAGGTTCGCTGGCGCCAGGCCCGAAACGCGCCGCCGCCGGTCTTCCGCGCCGTCCTCAGCAGCGTCACGGTCGCGGTCGTGCTGGGCGGGCTCTATCTTGCCTACGACCTGGCCCTGGCCGACGGCGTCCGGCTCCCGGGCGGGGACCTGCGGACCCTGGCCGGGATCGTCTTCGTGATCGCGGTCACGGGCCTGGGCGCGTGGATCACGTATCTCGTGGTGCCGCAGCCGGGTCGGCCCGGCGTTCGAAGTCGCTGGAGCGCGGCGCTCGGGCTCTTCGCGGCCCTGCCGATCGCCTACCTGGCGCTCGTCATCCTGTTCCAGGTCGTGAAGCCGCTCCTGGTCCGGTAGCCGTCAGAGCAGGCGGGCCGCCGGGGATCGGTGCATCGCCGCACCGGTCGATACGCACGATGCAGAAATTGGTACTGGCACGATCGGCTGCGTCTGCGGTACCCTCGTTCGGCATTCATCCGCGGTGCGCGGCAGTATCGTCGCT
>Ga0209747_1001750_pt1 | contig 11392 bp, 11 predicted proteins | sample BarGraNGADG00311_FD_184498 | JGI IMG/M metagenome (GOLD analysis project Ga0209747, IMG submission 184498) | Arctic peat soil microbial communities from Barrow, Alaska - Barrow Graham LP Ref core NGADG0011-311 (SPAdes) (version 2) | ecosystem: Environmental > Terrestrial > Soil > Wetlands > Peat... | reverse complement strand
AAGCTCCACCGGGGCCAGGCCCCAGGGGGGTCAGGTCGTGCGGTGCGTTTTGCACCACTGTGACCTGGCCGACGGACGTGCTGATGTGCAAAATGCACCGCACGACCTGACCCCATCTCATTGTCTGGCGGATGTCTGTGTGCTACCATCAACAGGCAATCCCGGACACATGAACTGGAGATCACGTTGAAGAAAGACATACATCCTGAATACATGGAGACGAAGGTCACCTGCTCCTGCGGTGATTCATTTATAACGAGGTCGACCAAGCCCGAGCTCCACGTCGAGATCTGCTCTCAGTGCCATCCTTTCTACACGGGCAAGCAGAAGCTGGTAGACTCCGGCGGGCGCGTCGAGAGGTTCCAGAAGCGCTTCCAGTCGCACCTCGACGTCAAAGAGGGCAAGGGCAAGAAGACCCCCGGCCAGTAGGTGCCCCCGGACCCTGGCGACTCAGTGCATCCGCAAGAGCAACCTCGCCCCGAACTCCAGATAGGCGGACAGGCCGTCATCGAAGGCGTCGTGATGCGCGGCCCCGACAGGTGGGCCCTGGCAGTCAGGCGCCCTTCGGGAGACACGTTCATCACCGTCAACCCCGTCATGACCCTCGCGCAGAGATACCCTCGCTGGAACAGGTTTCCCGCGCGCGGGATCCTCGCGCTCGCCGACTCGTTGATCATCGGGGTCAAGGCGCTCACGATCAGCGGCGGCATCTCGCTCGAAGAGGCAGAGGAGAAGAAGGAAGAGGAGGGCGGCGCGTCTGAAGCCGGCCTCGAGGCCGACGAACGAGAGGGCGCGGAGGAGGAAGCGGAGAAGTCGGCCATATCCACCCCGGCGATCGTCGCAGCGCTGGTCTTTGCGCTGGCCATCTTCCTCGGACTCTTCATCGTGCTGCCGACGCTTCTGGCGAGCCCCTTGAGCAAACACGTGCACAACACCGTCGTCTACAACCTGATCGAGGGCGGGATCCGCATCACGATATTCATCCTGTACCTCGTGGCCATGTCGCTGATGCCTGACGTCAGGCGGGTGTTCGAGTACCACGGGGCCGAGCACAAGGTCGTGCACGCTTACGAAGCGGGCGACCCGCTGACCCCCGAAGCAGCGTCGAAATATTCGACAGCTCACTTGCGCTGTGGCACGGCGTTCATCCTCATAGTGTTCGTGCTGAGCATCCTGATATTCTCGTTCCTGGGGCGCCCGGCCCTGTGGCTCCGCGTGCTGGAGCGGCTGGCGATCATCCCGTTTGTGGCCGCATTCTCCTATGAGATAATCAGGTTTGCGGGCAAGCATGAGGACTCGCGCTGGGTGAGGGCCGTCCTGTCGCCCGGCATGCTCCTTCAGAAGCTCACGACGCGTGAGCCCGACGACGAGCAACTGGCAGTTGCGATAGATGCTCTAGAGGCGGCGATCGCGACACAGCCCGTTGCGGTCCAGCGCCTCGAAGAGCGGATGGAACCGACCTGACACCCGGAGACATGAGGACATGTTCGAGAGACTGGAGCTGCACAAGCAGCGGTTCGATGAACTGAATACGAAGATATCGGACCCCGGGATAATGGCCGACAACAAGGCCTACAGGGACCTTGTTCGCGAGCGCTCGTCCCTCGAGGACGTCATGACCGCTTACGACCGATACCTCGCGCTCGAGCAGCAGCTCGCCGAGGCTCGAGACCTGTTGGGCGAGGAGAAGGACCCGGAGATGGCTGACTTCGTCCGCGCGGAGATCGAGTCACTGGGCTCCGCGATCGAAGAGAAGCGTGAGGAGCTCAAGCTGCTCCTGCTGCCGCGCGACGAGATGGCCGACCGCGACGTCATAGTCGAGATACGCGCGGGGACCGGCGGCGACGAGGCGGCGCTGTTCGCCGGCGATCTCTATCGCATGTATACACATTACGCCGAAAACCACCGCTGGAAGCTCGAGCGCCTGTCGGCGAGCCCGTCCGACATGGGCGGCTTCAAAGAGGTCATCTTCTCGCTCAAGGGCAAAGAGGTCTGGCCGCGCATGAAGTTTGAGTCGGGCGTGCACCGCGTTCAGCGGGTGCCTGTGACCGAATCGAGCGGCCGGATACATACGTCGACCGCGACGGTGGCGATCCTGCCCGAGGCACAGGACGTCGAGGTGAAGGTGGACCCGGCGGACCTCAAGATAGACGTGTTCCGGTCGACGGGCCCCGGCGGCCAGTCGGTCAACACGACGGACTCCGCGGTCCGCGTCACGCACAAGCCGACCGGGCTTGTCGTGTCGTGCCAGGACGAGAAGTCCCAGCTCCAGAACAAGGAAAAAGCCCTTCGGATCCTCAAGGCCCGCATGCTGGACGCGGCCCGGCACAAGCAGCAGCAGGAGGAGGCGGCGCAGCGCCGCAGCCAGGTGGGCACGGGCGAGCGAAGCGAGAAGATCCGCACCTACAACTTTCCCCAGGGGCGCGTGACCGACCACCGCATCGGGCTTACGCTCCACAAGCTCCAGGCTGTCCTGGAGGGCGACCTCGACGATCTCACCGGGGCGCTCATGGACGACGAGAAGGCGCAGGCCCTCAGGGGAGTGGCCTCGTGAACTTGGTCGAATACCTCGCCAGGGCTGCCGAATACCTCGAGCGCCACGCGATCACGTCGCCGCGCTTGAACGCAGAGGTCCTGCTTGCGAATATGCTCGGCACATCCCGGCTCGAGATCTATACACAGTTCGAGCGCCAGCTCACCACCACTCAGGCGGACGCTTACCGCGAACTCGTCGTACAGCGCGGCACGGGCCGCCCCCTGCAGTACATCACGGGAGAGACGGGCTTCCGCGGCCTGACGCTCGAGGTAGCGGAAGGCGTCTTCATACCCCGACCCGAAACAGAGTTCCTCGTCGAGAAAGCCCTCGAAAAAGCACCACTGGCGCCAAGCACCAGTGGTGCTTTTCGCGTGCTGGATCTCGGGACGGGTTGCGGCTGCATCGCGGTGAGCGTCGCTTCAGAGGTGGAAAGCGCGTCGGTCGTCGCGACCGACTGCGATCCGAAGGCCGTCGAGTTGTGCGCTGCCAACGCGGCAAAGGAGAGCGTCGGCGATCGCGTAGCAACCGTGACAGGCGACGTCTACGGGCCGCTGCGGGCCACGGACGAGTTCGACCTCATCATCTCCAACCCGCCTTACATCCCGGATGGAGCGCGAGAGTCGCTCCCGGCGGAGGTGAAAGACTTCGAGCCCGAGAAGGCGCTCTTTGCCGGGCCCGAGGGGTTGGACGTGATAAATAGGATAATCGAGGGCGCTCCCGGTTATCTCGCACCGGGCGGTTCGCTGGTGCTGGAAGTCGACGAGACCCATGCGCATGCGGTTGCCGAGACGTTGTCGGTCGCCGGGTGGGCAGAGGTCGAAGTCTTCGACGACCTTGCGGGCAAGCCGAGGGTCGTCCGGGCGAAACGGGTGGAGTGACATGCTCGAGATCGAGACGGGCCAGGAAGAATTCACGCCGGAGCAGGTCGAGGCCTGTGCCGACATCCTGCGCTCCGGCGGGCTCTGTATCATCCCGACCGACACGGTCTACGGCATCGCGGCATCGGCATCCGACGCCGCCGCGGTCGAAAGGCTCCTCGCCCTGAAAGACCGGGCTCCCGACAAGCCGCTTCCCGTCCAGGTGGCCTCATCGAATGACGCGAACGTCCTGGGAGTCGCGGACAGCCCTTTGGCTGTCGCCCTCATCGAGCGCTTCTGGCCGGGTCCGCTGACAATCGTGATGGAGCGAAGGCCCGGGGTCGACCTCCCGTTCCAGAAGCCCGGGACGATTGGCATCCGGGTGCCGGCAAGCAGATTCTGCATCGCCCTGATGAAACGCGCTGGCAACCTCGTGGTGCCGAGCGCGAACCCACCGGGAGCGCCAGCGCCGGTTTCAGTGGGGGAAGTCGCCGCGGAGATCATGAGCGCGGTCGACCTCGTGGTGGATGCGGGCGCCTGCCCCGGAGGCATCGAGTCAACGGTGGTGGACATCACGGCGGGGGCTGTGGTCCTCCGCGAGGGGGCCCTCAGCGCAACCGACGTGGTAGAGGCTATCGAGGCGGGTGGCTCCACATGAGCGACCGTGCCGGGGTCGACTATCGAATATTCGACATCCTTTTCGTGTGCCTCGGGAACCTGTGCAGGAGCCCTATGGCCGAGGGTATCGCGCGCGACCTCGTCGCGACCGAGTACCCCGGACTCAGCGGCAGGATAGGTATCGCGTCCGCGGGAGTCGCCGCGATGGACGGCGAGCCCGCGACACCGGAGGCAGTCCGCGCGATGCGCGCCCGAGGGATCGACATAAGCCTCCACCGGTCGAGGAGAGCCACCCCCGAGATAGTAGATTCGAGCGACCTCGTCCTGGTGATGGAGGACAGGCACAGTGAGCGCCTGATGATGGCTGGCGCCACCGGGCCGGTATTTCTCCTCACAAGGCTCGGAGAGGCCGCAGGAGAGGTGCTCAAAGCCCCGGACGATACAATTAGCGCGAGTGGCATCCCGCCCCGTCTCGCGGGTCTCACCGCCGCGGCTGAGGCCATCGACAGGGAAAGCCTCTGGGCCCTGCCGGACTACGAATACGACGTGCCGGACCCTATCGGACTGCCGGTGGACGGCTACACGGCGGTCGCGTCACGCATCGAGCGCCCCATACGGGATATCTTTCGCGTCCTTCTCTCCGGCTCGTGTTAGAATCTGATATCGTCGGCGTCTTGCGGGCATAGATGCAGATCTCTGGACGGTGGAATAAATGGAAGACAAACCCGTTTCGTCAGGTGAAAAGATGATCGCGATCGGCAGCGACCACGCGGGCTTCCGGCTCAAGGAGGACCTCAACGACGCGCTGGTCGAGATGGGTTACGCCGTCCACGACGTCGGCACCTACAGCGAGGAGTCCTGCGACTATCCCGACATCGCACTCGCGGTCGCCGAGTCGGTCAGCCAGGGCGAGGCGGACAAAGGTGTTCTCGTGTGTGGGACCGGTGCGGGCATGGCGATGACCGCGAACAAGGTCCCGGGCATCAGGGCCGTCGTCTGCAACGAGCCTTACACGGCCGAGTACTGCAGGCTGCACAACGATGCGAACGTGATGACCATCGGATCGCGCCTCGTCGACTTCGACGACGCGCGCAACATCCTGAAAGTTTTTCTGGCAACGGGCTTCGACGGTGAGACAGAGGCTGGCGCGCGCCACGCCCGGAGGCTGGAGAAGATCCGCGACATAGAGCGTAAGTACAGGAAGGAGAGCTGAGTTGGAATCCGCGCTTTCCGGCTTCGACCCCGAGATCTTCCGGTCGCTGACCGCGGAGCTCAACAGGGAGAGGCGCAAGATCAACCTAATAGCAAGTGAGAACTACGCGTCTGCGGCCGTGCTCGAGGCCCAGGGGTCGGTGCTCACGAACAAGTATGCCGAGGGTTACCCGGGCCGGCGGTATTATTCCGGCTGTGAAGTGGTGGACGAAGTGGAGACGGTCGCGATAGAGAGGGCGAAAGAGCTCTTCGGGTGCGAGCACGCGAACGTCCAACCCCATGCGGGCGCGCCTGCCAACATGGCGGTCTACCAGGCGGCGATCAAGCCCGGCGAGACGCTGATGGCGATGGACCTGCGCTGCGGCGGGCACCTCACGCACGGCTCGGCGGCGAACTTCTCGGGACTGCTTTACCGGGTGGTGCATTACGGCCTGAATAGAAAGACCGAGGCGCTGGACTACGACGACATCGCCCGGATAGCGAGAGTGGAGAAGCCGCGCATCATCGTCGCCGGAGGGAGCTCGTATCCCAGAAAGATCGATTTCGCCGCGTTCAGGAGTATCGCAGATGAGGTCGGCGCCATGCTGATGGTGGACATGGCCCACTTTGGCGGGCTCGTGGTCGGCGGGGTCCACCCCGACCCCGTGCCATACGCGGACTTCGTGACCGGCACGACGCACAAGACGCTCCGCGGCCCCCGCGGCGGCTTTATCCTGACCCGCGAAGAGAACTGCGAGAAGATCGACTCGGCCGTGTTCCCCGGAAGCCAGGGCGGCCCGCTCATGCACATCATCGCCGCCAAGGCCGTGTGCTTCCGCGAAGCAATGACTCCCGAGTTCAAGGAGTACGCCAGGACGATCGTAGAGAACTCCGCCGCCCTTGCGGACAAGCTCGCTTCCGAGGGCTTCCGCATAGTGTCAGGCGGCACCGAGACGCACCTGTTCCTCGTGGACCTGCGCCCGGTCAGCATCACCGGCCACGCCGCGCAGGACATGCTGGATTCGGTGGACATCAACGTGAACATGAACGAGATACCGTTCGACGAGACCCCGCCGACAGTGACAAGCGGCATCAGGATCGGGACGCCCGCCGTGACGACGCGCGGCATGAAGCCTGCCGACATGGACGCACTCGGCGACCTCATCTCGCGCACTTTGAAGAGCAATGGCGACGACGCTACGCTTACCGCCATCAAGGCACAGACCGACGAGATGGCGAAGCGCTTCCCGATTTACCCCGACCTGTAAATTCACCTTTGGGGTCAAACCTAAAAGGTGAATTCAAATGCACCACCGGGGTCTGACCCCATTGGTGCACGTTTGGGGTTTGACCCCAAAGGTGAATCGGCATTGTGTTAAACTTGATTCAAAACCGTCCGTAACGGCCTCTGGGCCGATTTTGATGTTCGGGCAAGCGGAGCTTTTGGTGGATGACGAGATTGAAAAAGTAGCAAGGCTTATCGACGAAGCGGACATGGTCATCGCCCTGACGGGCGCGGGAATCTCGACAGAATCGGGCATCCCCGATTTCCGTTCGCCGGGCGGGCTCTGGACCCGTTACGACCCCATGGTCTGCGCGACGTACGAGTCGTTCGTCAACGACCCCACGAGGTTCTGGGAGATGGCCGCCGAGCTCAACCCTGTCCTCGAGAACGCTCAGCCCAACGCCGCGCACCTCGCCCTGGGCGAGATGGAGACCCTGGGCAAGTGCGAAGCCGTCATCACGCAGAACATAGACCACCTGCATCAGAGGGCGGGCACGAGCGATGTGCTCGAGCTCCACGGCACATACCGCACCGGAACTTGCATCAACTGCGGCACGCGGCACATCTATGAGGAGATCAAGGACTCCGCTCTCTCGGGTAAGGTCCCGGCCTGCAAAGCCTGCGGCAACACGGTCAAGCCGGACGTAGTGTTGTTCGGCGAGCCCCTGAACGCCCCGGTGCTGCACCGCGCGGTCGAGCTGGCCACGAGTTGCGACCTCATGCTGGTGATCGGCTGCGGGCTCGAAGTGTTCCCGGCCGCGTCGCTGCCTACCTATGCGCACCGCAACAGTGCTAAGCTAGTTTTTGTCAACGTCGCTTCTACGGCCTATGATGACCTCGCTGACGTCATCATCCTTGCCCAGGCAGGAACGGCCATGCCGCTGGTCGTAGAAGCTTACAAGCGCCTCAAACAATAGTCGACCCGTAAGGGCGGAGGGAAGAATGCCTTTTCTAGGACAGCAAAACGTCGAGGACTTCAACAAGAAGTTTCAGGAGATGCGCAAGGGCGGAGCGGACGGCCTTCGCGACAGGTTCAAAGGCGGCTTTACAAAGGGCCGAATAATCGGCCTTGTGATTATCCTGCTGCTCGTGGTGATCTTCCTCATCCTCGTTCCGTTCTCCAAGTTCTTCACGGACGCTCTGTGGTACAACCACCTGGGCTTCCAGAGCCTCTTCTACAAGACGCTTGTAGCAAAGATACTCTCAGTAGTTATCTTTGGCCTGGTCTTCTTCGCGCTCCTCTACGGGAACATCTTCCTCGCCCGGAAGCTCTCGCCCAAGCAGGAGGTGGACCTCGAAGGCTCGCCCCTCAAGGAAGTCATCGAGAAGGCGCGGGGCACCTGGAAGAAGCTTGTCGGGATAGGCCTGGTGATATTCGCCATTGTGGCCTCGATCATCGCGGGCTTCGGTTGGGGAGGTAAGTGGGACATCATCCTCAAGTGGATGAACCACGCGAACTTCGCTACGACCGACCCCGTTTTCCACAAGAACATCGCTTACTACACGTTTACGTATCCGTTCAGCCGGGCGCTCACGGACTGGCTGATCGGCACCCTGCTGTTTATCCTCGTGGTGACCGCGGTCGTGTACTTCTTCGAAGGCGGCATCAGGCTGAAGCGCGGCTGGGATATGTTCGCGCCTCACGTGCTGGCCCATCTCTCCGTCATCCTGGCGGCGATCTTTGTCATCAAAGCGTACTCCTACCGCTTGAACCAGTACGAGCTCTTATTCCTGAAGAGGGGCGCGGTCTACGGCGTAGGGTATACGGATGCGAACGCCCGGATACCGGCCCTCTGGATCATGCTGGCTGTTGCTCTGGCGATAGCGGTCATCCTGATCCTGAACATCCACTTTAAGAGCTGGCTGCTTCCCGTGATCGGCGTAGGCACGCTTCTGGTGGTGGCGCTCCTGGCCGGCACCGTCTACCCGGCGATCATTCAGGCATACGTGGTGAAGCCGGCTGAGCAGCACAAGGAAAGGCCGTACCTCAAGCGGAACATCGACTCCACTCGCACCGCGTACAAGGTCGCGGACGTGCAGCCGACTCCTTACCCCGGCGACCTCAACCTCAACCTGGCGGCCGTCCAGAGGAACCAGGCCACGATCAATAACATCCGTCTGTGGGACCCCAGGCCACTTCAGAACACTTTCCAGCAACTGCAGGCGATCAGGCAGTACTACGCTTTCAGCGACGTCGACGTAGATCGATATACGGTGGACGGCCAGTACCGCCAGACGATGATCTCTGCGCGTGAGATGGTCCAGTCGCAACTACCCGCCAGCGCCCGCACGTGGGTCAACAACACTCTCGTGTACACGCACGGCTATGGAGCGGTGCTGTCGCCCAGCAACGACGTCACGACCGAAGGCAACCCGAACTTCATCGTCAGCAACATCCCGCCCGCGGGGACGACAAACGTCCAGGTCAAACTGCCGGGAGTCTACTTCGGCGAGCTCACGGACAACTACGTGGTGACCGATACCTCCCAGCCGGAGTTCGATTATCCGCAGGGCGAGAAAGAAGTACACCGCCCGTACACCGGCACCGGCGGGGTAAAGGTGCAGTCGCTGTTAAGAAAGCTCCTGTTCTCTATCAGCTTCGGCGACGTCAACCTGCTGTTCAGCGGCCAGGTCCGCAACGACTCACAGATCATGTACGTCCGCGACGTCAAGGACCGCCTGAACAAGTGCGCTCCTTTCCTGAAGCAGGACTCGGACCCCTACCTCGTGGTATCCGACGCCGGCAAGCTGGTCTGGATCGTGGACTGCTACGCGACCACCGACAAGTACCCGTACTCCGAGCCGACGGAAGGCATGGGCAATTACGTCAGGAACTCCGTGAAGGCGACCATAGACGCTTACAACGGCGACGTCTCGCTCTACGTCGTGGACCCGGCCGACCCCGTGGTCGGGACATACCGGAAAATATTCCCTCACATCTTCAAGGACTTCAGCCAGATGCCGCCGGACCTCGTCAAGCACATCCGCTACCCTGAGGATTACTTCCTGGCGCAGTCCAACATCCTGCGGACGTTCCACATGACGAACCCGGACACGTACTACAACCGCGAGGACCAGTGGGACTTCCCGAACGAGCAGATCGATAGCCAGTCGCAGCCCATGCCACCGTACTACATCATCATGAGGCTGCCGGGAACGGTCGGCGAGGAAATGATACTGCTCATCCCGTTCACGCCGCACGGAAAGCAGAACATGACCGCATGGCTGGCGGCGCGGATGGACGACGGGCACTACGGGGAGCTGGTCAACTTCGTCTTCCCGTCGGGCAAGCTCGTGTACGGGCCCGAGCAGATCGAGGGACGAATAGATCAGGACCCGACCATCTCGCAGCAGTTGACGCTGTGGGCGCAGGCCGGCTCCAAGGTCATCAGGGGGAACCTGCTGGTCATACCGATACAGGGTTCTCTGCTATACGTGCAGCCGCTTTACCTCCAGGCGACGAACATACAGCTACCGCAGGTCAAGCGTGTGGTCGTGGTGTACGGGAACACGGTGGTCATGGGAGACACGCTCGACGCCGCGATCGCCCAGGTATTCGGAGGGGCGGCCGTACAGCCACCTTCCGGCGGGCCCAGTGTAACGGTGACTCCGCAGATGCAGAGCCTCATCTCGCAGGCGCTCGACCTTTACAACAAGGCGGTCGCCGCACAGAAGGCCGGAGATTGGGCGACGTACGGCCAGTTGCTCAACCAGCTCAACGGCGTACTGAAACAACTCAACGGCCAGCCGTAAGCAACACGCGATTATACGATGAGGCGGGGCTCATGTCCCGCCTCTTCTTTTTGACCGACTTAATCTGGTGCCTGTCCCCGGATTAAATTATGCGCAGCGTCCGCGCGAAATCCAGGTAACCCTTGAGAAGCAGCCTCGTCCAACTGGCGTTGAACTCGTACGTCATGTAGCAGTTCTTGCGCGTGCCCTCGATGCACTCCCTCGCGCGGACCACGAAGTCTTCGAGCTCTTCGGAGGCGGCCATATACTCGCAGGCCGCGCGGCTCATCTCGACCGTGATATCAGGGCTGACCAGCACGCCCTCCGAGACAACGAAGCGCCGCCAGCGCTTCTCGCCCTTGATGTCCCTGCCGTCGACCTTCGCCTGGAGGCATGCTCCGTCCTTGAGCGGCTCGACCAGCTTAGATCCCGGATAGTTACCGAAAACCTCATCAAAGAGCTCTATTACGTCTTTCTTCTTCTTGGCCATTCAGTTCCGTTTCGTCGGGGTAGCTATATTCTAAACACATTCTGATCCAGCCGCCGACCGTTTACCTCAACCAGGACGTAGTTGTGATAGCTGTTGGCGCCAAGCAAGGGAGCGCCGGCCCCGCCCGTGATAGTGATGAGCAGCCCATCTTCCTTGTCCTGCTGGTAAGTATGCACGTGACCGCAGAAGAGCTCCTGGGCTCCTCCGGCACTCAGCACAGGCGCAAGCTGGTCGTTTGCGTCGATGCCGGCGATCTGATCCTTGGAGGCGGTAGCCGAGTAAGGCCACCTCGGCGGCACGTGCGCAACGGCTATCGTATGTTCGAAATTCCCGGCCTTCGCGGCCTTCAGGTCCGCCGACACCCACTGTCTCTCAGCCGGGTAGAAGCCAAGCGAAGGCGCGCTGTTATCGATGAGTACGAAGTGCGTGTTCATAAAATCGAACGACTGGTGAGGCGCGCCGCAATAAGTGGCGTAGTTCTGCGTGACCGGAGTCGTTGCCACGTCGTGATTACCCGGAACGGTGTAGTACTTCACTCCGCTGGCCTTCATCTTGTTCACAAAATTCTGGAACTCGATTGAAGTCCCGCTGCCCGTGAGGTCGCCCGCAATGATCAGGAAATCAACCGACCGCGCCGCAGCGAGCACGCTGTCGAACACTTCGTAGTCGTTCTGCGGGTCGCC
>Ga0209747_1001748_pt1 | contig 11396 bp, 9 predicted proteins | sample BarGraNGADG00311_FD_184498 | JGI IMG/M metagenome (GOLD analysis project Ga0209747, IMG submission 184498) | Arctic peat soil microbial communities from Barrow, Alaska - Barrow Graham LP Ref core NGADG0011-311 (SPAdes) (version 2) | ecosystem: Environmental > Terrestrial > Soil > Wetlands > Peat ... | reverse complement strand
TTAACGCCGAAAGGCACCAGAGCATCCCGGGGGGAGCAGTCTTAAGATGATTGAAAAAATGGCGAAAGTTGAGATCCTCGGTCTCAAGGATATCGCGCTGGACGCGATAGACGTCATCCATGACCTCGGCACCCTGCACATCGAGGACCTGACCGAGCGGATCGGGAGCATGGACACCAAGCGCGTCACGCGCATGGAGATGGACCCGAAGTTCGCCGAGCACGAGGGGACGCTGAACAACCTGCGCGCCAAGGTCGGCGACATGATCCGCGAGCTCCATCCCGACGTCGACGTGCTGTCGGCCGAGGACATCGCCACCGAGTACAAGGGCATCTGGAGCGAGAACGTTGAGGTCATGATATCGCGTATCCAGTCGATGCTGCACGACGTCGAGCGTGACACCAGGGACACCGTCGAGCGCAAGTCCGACCTGATGGTTGAGCTCTCCCGCCTGGAGAAGTACGCACCGATCATGGGCAAGGTCCAGCCCCTGGCCGACCGCGTGGCCAAGATGACCGACATGGCCTCCATCGCGCTGATCATCGAACGCAAGTACAAGGCCATCCTCAACTACCTCAACGAGGAGATAAGCAAGATCACCGAGGGTGAGTGCGAGATCATCTCCTCGGACGTCGACGACGAGTCGACCGCGGCCCTCATCGTGTTCAACCGCCGTTTCCTCAAGCAGGTCCACGAGTTCCTGGCCGTCCAGGACGTGAACCAGGTGAGGCTGCCAAGCGACCTCTCCAAGAAGCCCATCGACGAGGCCGTGGCCGAGGTCAGGGCGCGCATCTCGCAGATACCGTCGGAGATCGACGAGATCGACAGCAAGCTGGTGGGCGTGACCGACAAATACTCGGTCAAGCTCCTCGCCGGCCGCAACGCCATACACGACAGGCTCGAGGCGATGGACGCGGTGCCCAAGTTCGGCCAGACCGACCAGGTCTTTATCATCGCCGGCTGGCTGCCGGAGCCCGAGGTCGAGCCGATGGACAAGGCCCTCACGGGGAAGTTCGGCAACAAGGTCGTCATGACCGTGGTCGACATACGGGAGGAGCACGACAGCGAGGAGACCCCCGTCGCGCTGCACAACAGCCCGTTCACCAGGTACTTCGAGATCCTCTACCTGCTCTCCAAGTACCCCAGGTACGGCACGGTGGACCCGACGATCGTGTTCGCGTTCTTCTTCCCGATACTGTTCGGGTTGATGGTCGGCGACATCGGATACGGCATCATAATCCTGGTGGCCGGCTGGATAGTGCACAGGAAGTACAGCAACAAGCCTTTCGTGAATATGATCGGGTTCGTGCTGACCGTCGGAGGCGCCTGGACGATATTCTTCGGGGCGATCTACCTGGAGTTCTTCGGAGACTGGATCTACCGGTGGCTGGGGCTGCTCAACGCCGACGGGGAGCTGGACAAGTACCTGCTCGGCACCAAGAACTCGACGTTCAAGTACCCCGTCGACCGGATCGAGGGCTTTACTTTCATGCTCGCTGTCTGCCTGATCATCGGCTGGGTCCACATGGGCATAGGCCTCATCATCGGGATGGTCAATGGGCACAGGGAGAAAAACTACAAGCACGTCATGGAGAAGGGCGGCCTGTTCCTGGTCCTGACCGGCGTCCTCATGATAGTCGCCAAGTTCGGACTCGGCTGGTGGCCCGCGTGGCTCGCGGCAGTCGGAGCGCTCATGGCGGTGGGCGGCATCGTCCTGGGCGCCCTCGGAGCCGGCATGGGTGGAGCGATCGAAGCGGTGGTAGGAGCGGGGAACCTGTTCTCCTATGCCCGTCTCATCGCCATCGGCCTCGCTTCGGTCATCATGGCCAACGTCGCCAACGAGCTCGCGATCGAGCAGGCAAAGAGCGGATGGGTCGGAATAATCGTGGGAGTCATAGTCTTCATCCTACTGCAGACCCTGAACCTCGTGATAGGCGTGTTCAGCCCGTCCATCCACTCGTTGCGTCTCCATCTGGTAGAGAGTTTCGGCAAGTTCTTCGAACCTGCCAAAGTCAGATATGAACCGTTTAAGAAAACTGGGGGTGAAGAGTAGTGGGACCAGCAGTAAAGATTGGAATGATCGCGCTCAGCGCGGCGATCGCCATCGGTCTGTCAGCTCTAGCAACCGGCCTCGCTCAGTCAAGGATCGGTGCTGCCATGGCAGGCGCGATTGCAGAAAGGCCCGAACTCGTAGGTAGCGCGATCATCCTTGTCGCCATCCCGGAGACCATGGTCATCCTGGGATTCGTCGTCGCCTTCCTTATCACGGCTCTGAAGAGCGCGAAGTAAGGTCTTATACCGTTAGGAAGTGAAAGGGTTTGGCGCTAGAAGACATCCTCAAGGCACTTGAGGAGAAAGCCGAAGCCCGCGTGGCGGCAATCGAGGTGGAGGCCCAGCAGCGGGTTGGTGAGATCCTCGCGGAGGTCGATAAGGACGCCGCGCGAACGAAACGAATGCGCCTCAAGAAGATCGAGGACCAGATACGTAGCGAGGCGACCGGAATCGTCTACTCCGCCCAGCTGAAGGCCAAGAACCAGCTGATCAAGGCGCAGGAGGAGACGGTGGACGTGGCCTTCCACAAGGCCGAGCTGAGGCTGAAAGACCTGGACAAGCAGGCAGACTACCCGCAGATACTCGAGGTCTTGCTCGATGAATGCCTGGACTTCTTCCCTCAAGGGGAGGTCCTGGTCCAGGTCCGCCCCAATGACAGGGGCACCCTCGAGAAGATGCTCTCGGACAGGGGAAGGTCTTTCCGCATCTCGGATACCCCGCTCGCCGCGTCTGGTGGGCTCGTCGTGAGCAGCCCCGATGGGCAGATCGTCGTCTCGAACACCTTTGATTCGAGGCTTGAGCGAGCTCGCGACCACCTCAGGCTGGAGATCTCAAAGACGCTTTTCGGGGCACAGGCTTAAACCGTACAAAACCTGCGGGGTAACAGTGGCCAGAGTCGACCTCTCCGATTACGGATACGTCAACGCGCGAGTGCGCGGCATGCGCTCCTATCTGCTCACCGGGGACTTCTTCCTGCGCCTGGCCGAGGCGCCGGACGCCGACGCGATCCAGTCCATGCTCGAGCAGACGATCTACCGGCGCGAGATCACCGAGGCGTTCCTGATGAAGCCGGAGCGCCCCGACTACGACCGGGCGCTCTCCATCAACATGATCGCGGCTTTCCGCAAGATACTGGACTCGACCGGCGGCGAGGCGCACACGCTCTGCAACGTGCTGATGTCACGTTACGACGTCCAGAACGTCAAGACGATCCTGCGGGGCAAGAGGGGCAACGCTATTTCAACGGAGATAATGAACCTGATGGTGCCGGTGGGCCAGATCCGTATGGAGCAGCTCGAGAACATCGCCAAAGGCCGTGAGCTGCGAGACTGCATCAACACGATGGTGTCGATGCAGCTCAAGTACGGGCAGGTGCTCGCGGCGGCCTACCCGAGTTACCAGAAGAAGGACCAGGACCTCGCGGTGCTGGAGCTCGCGCTGGACAAGTATCACTACCAGGACAACATGTCCAACCTCACGGGAAAGGGCTCGAACGTCCTGATGGTGCGAGGGATGCTCTCAGGCGAGATCGACCTGCGGAACATCTCGACACTGGTCAGAATCCGGGGGATCAAGCTCGATGACGAGGACGTCCATGGGCTGTTCCTCTCCGGCGGGACGCTCACGCAGGATCAGTTTCTGACGCTGCAGCGCCTGGGCGACATCGTCCAGATAGTGAGCGAGTACCCGGACCCGCGAACGCGAAAGGTGCTCGAGGACGCGCTCTCCGAGTACCAGGAGGAGGACATAGTCGCCTTCGACAAGGAGCTGGAGCACGAGCTCATCAGGCGCGGGGCGGCGATGAGCAACGTCGACGTGCTCGGCATCGGCGTCATCATCGGCTACATGTTCCAGAAACAGAACGAGATAATCAACCTGCGCATTATCCTGCGGGGACGCGCGATGGACAGGCCGCAGGCCGACATCAAAAAGGACCTCTTCTTCATCAAGAGCGGGGAAGAGGCGGCGGCATAGATCGGAAGTAGTCATGTACAAAGTCGTCGTTCTGACCGACCCGGAGACGGCGGACGGTTTCAGGCTCGCGGGAGTCGACGTCTACGAGGTCGAGGACATCGATGAGGCCAGGCGCGAGGTGAACAGGCTTCTCGAGGACGACAAGACGGGGATACTCGCGGTCAACGAGGGTTTCCTCATCGGTCTGGACGAGAGGGTACAGCAGCGGATCGAAGCGACGTACAGGCCCATCGTGGTCTCCCTGCCCGTGAAGGAGAAACTGGGCGAGGTCGGCGAGCGCAAGGCGTTCCTGGCGAGGCTCGTCCACAGGGCGGTCGGCTTCGACGTCACACTGAGGAACCAGTAGGCCTTCAGGGCCACAGAATGCAAGGAGTCAGTCTTGATTGAAGGGACGATAACCAAGGTTTCCGGCCCTGTGGTGGAAGCCCAGGGCATGTCCGGATCCCGGATGTACGACGTGACCTTCGTCGGGAAGCTCAGGCTTATCGGGGAGATAATCCGGCTTACCGGCGGGAACGCCATCATCCAGGTATACGAGGACACCAGCGGCCTGGAGGTCGGCGAATCGGTGACCTGCACCGAGCAGCCGCTGCTGCTCGAGCTGGGCCCGGGGTTGCTGTCCTCGATCTACGACGGCGTTCAGAGGAGGCTGCCGGACCTGGCCGAGACCTACGGGGACTACATCACCCGAGGGACGGTCGCCGACCCGCTGGACCACGAGAAGGAGTGGGAGTTCGTCCCGCGCCTTAAGGCGGGCGACGTAGTCGCCCAGGGTGACATTTTAGGTGAAGTACAGGAGACCGAGGTCATCAAGCACTTCATCATGGTGCCCCCGGGCAAGGGAGGCGTCCTCTCGGAGGTGAAGTCGGGCAAGTTCAAGGTCACCGACGTCATCGCCGTCACCGAGGACGGCCTCGAGTTCATGCTGGTCCAGAAGTGGCCGGCCCGAATCCCCAGGCCCGTGGTGCGCAAGATGGACCCCAACCTGCCGTTCATAACCGGGACCCGTATACTGGACACTTTCTTCCCTGTCGCGCAGGGCGGCTACAGCATCATCCCGGGCGGGTTCGGGACCGGCAAGACCGTCACCGAGCAGACGCTGGCCAAGTGGGCCCAGGCCGACATCGTCATCTACGTGGGCTGCGGGGAGCGCGGCAACGAGATGACCGAGGTCCTCTCCGAGTTCCCCGCGCTGGAGGACGTCAGGACCGGCCTGCCGCTGATGAAGAGGACCATCCTCATCGCCAACACATCCAACATGCCGGTGGCGGCACGCGAGGCTTCCATCTACACCGGCATCACCATGGCGGAGTACTACCGCGACATGGGATACGACGTCGCTATGATGGCCGACTCGACCTCACGCTGGGGCGAGGCCCTTCGCGAGGTGTCCGGCCGCCTGGAGGAGATGCCCGGTGAGGAGGGCTACCCCGCCTACCTGGCCACCAGGATCGCCGACTTCTACGAGCGGGCCGGCCGCGCGGTCTGCCTCGGGTCGAACGGGGAGGAGCGCATCGGCTCCATCACGGTGGTCGGCGCGGTCTCGCCTCCCGGTGGCGACTTCTCCGAGCCGATGACGCAGAACTCGCTGCGGATCTCCGGGGCGTTCTGGGCGCTGGACACCTCGCTCGCGCACAGGCGGCACTTCCCCGCGATATCGTGGCTGGGCAGTTACTCGCTCTACCTCGACCAGGTCGAGGACTGGTACTCGAACAACGTGTCGATGGACTGGAAGCAGCTGCGCGACAAGGCGATGAGCATCCTGCAGAAAGAGGCCGAGCTCCAGGAGATAGTCCAGCTGGTGGGCCCGGACGCGCTGCCGGAGTTCTCGCGCGCGACGATCGAGGTCGCCCGGATGCTGAGGGAGGACTACCTGCAGCAGTTCGCGTTCTCCGACATCGACGCCTTCTGCAGCCCGCTCAAGCAGTACCACATGCTGAAGATCATCATCGGCTACTATGACCTGATGCAGGAGGTGCTGGTCAAGGGAGTCACCCTCAAGGAGGCCCTGGACGTGCCGCTGCGCACCAGGATAGGCAGGATGAAGGACATCCCCAACGACGACGCCGTGGAGCAGCTCGAGGCGCTCGAAGCGGAGATGGGGACCGAACTGCGCAAGCTGATCAAGTATTGAAGTAACTTTACTCTAGGAGAGAGGGAAAATGGCCCGAGACAGGCTGGTACAAGCGGAGTACAGGACCATCCATGACATCGCAGGACCTCTGGTCTTCGTGCGCAAGGTCTCAGGGGTGTCTTTCGGAGAGATGGTCGAGATCGAGGCGGCCGATGGCAAGGTGCGCAAAGGCCAGGTCATCGAGCTCAACGGCGACCTCGCCGTGGTGCAGGTCTTCGGCACCACCAACGGGCTGGACGTGCGCGACTGCAAGGTGCGCTTCCAGGGAGAGGTCATCAAGCTCGGCGTCTCCGTGGGCCTTCTGGGCCGGGTGCTGAACGGCCTGGGCGAGCCGATAGACGGCGGCGGCCAGGTGTTCCCCGAGCAGGAGCTCGAGGTCGGCGGCGCGCCGATCAACCCCTACACCCGCGACAACCCCAACGACTTCATCCAGACCGGCATCTCGGCCATCGACGGCCTCAACACGCTGGTCCGCGGGCAGAAGCTCCCGATCTTCGGCGGCGCCGGCCTGCCGGGCAACGAGGTCGCCGCGCAGATCGTCAAGAACGCCAAGGTCATCTCGGGCGAGGAGTTCGCCATAGTGTTCGGCGCGATGGGGATCACCCGTCGCGAGGCCTCTTTCTTCCAGTCCTCCTTCGCCGAGACGGGGGCGCTGGAGAGGGTCTGCTTCTTCATGAACCTGGCCGAGGACCCCACGGTCGAGCGCATCATCACCCCCAGGTGCGCGCTGACGATGGCCGAGTTCCTCGCGTTCGAGTACGAGATGCAGGTGCTGGTCATCCTGACCGACATGACGAACTACTGCGAGGCGCTGAGAGAGATCTCGGCGGCACGCGAGGAGGTGCCCGGCAGGCGAGGCTACCCGGGCTACATGTACACCGACCTGGCGAGCCTCTATGAGCGCGCGGGAAGGATCAAGGGGAAGAAGGGCTCGATCACCCAGGTTCCCATCCTCACCATGCCCGACGACGACATCACCCACCCCATCGCCGACCTGACGGGCTACATCACCGAGGGCCAGATCGTGCTCTCGCGAGGCCTGCACCGCAAGGGCCTGTTCCCGCCCATCGACGTGCTCCCCTGCCTGTCCCGGCTGATGAACCAGGGCATCGGCGAGGGTAAGACCAGGGCCGACCACAGGGGCGTCGCCGACCAGCTCTACGCCTTCTATGCCGAGGGCGTCGACCTGCGAAGGCTGGTCGCCATCATCGGCGAGGAGGCCCTCTCCGAGACCGACAGGCTCTACCTGAAGTTCGCTGACGAGTTCGAGGAGCAGTTCCTCAACCAGGGCGACGAGAACCGCGACATCGAGGAGACACTGGAGATCGGCTGGAACCTGCTGTCGCTGCTTCCCGCGAGCGAGCTCAAGAGGATCAAGGTCGAGTACATCGAGAAGTACTACCCCGGCCCGGTCGGAGCCGAGGAATCGGCGGAGACCGAGGCCCCTCCGGAGGAGGCTATCGAGGCAGAGCCCGAGGAAGTAGTCGAGGCGGTCGAATAGCCATAGCGGACGCCACAACAGATAAGGAAGCCTGATGGCCGAGAAGGTCAACCCGACCAGGTCGGAGTTCCTCTACAGGAGGCAGCAGATAAAGCTGGCAGAGCAGGGCATGGACCTGCTCAAGAAGAAGCGCGACGCCTTGCTGCGCGAGTTCCTGCCCATCATCGACGAGACCATGAAGCTCTCGATGAGGCTCGAGCGCGCCACCGCCGACGCCCAGCAGTCCCTGGCTCTCACCAAGGCGGTCGAGGGCAAGTCGGTGGTCAAATCGGTGGGCTTCGCCACCAAGGGAGAGGTCCTGGTCGACATCTTCGGCACCCACGTCATGGGAGTCCCTATCCCGGTCATCCGCAAGTCGGAGGTCGCCCTTAAGAACGAGCTGGGGCGCGGCTACTCGATCACGGGCGTGGGCGCCCGGGTCGACTCCACCGCCGGCAAGTTTGAGGAGATCATCGACATCATGATCCAGAGCGCGGACATCGAGACGCGCCTGCGCCGCCTGGGCGAGGAGCTGCAGAAGACCAACCGCCGCGTCAACGCCCTGGAGAGCGTGGTGATCCCCGAGCTGCAGGTGCAGGTGAAGTTCATCTTCAGCGCGCTGGACGAGCGCGCCCGCGAGGACCACTTCCGCCTCAAGAAGGTCAAGAAGAAGATCATAGAGCGCACCCGGGCGGCCGCCGAAGCCAGAGAGTAGAAAAACCCAACACCCGGCATCAATCACCACCCACCCGCGCGTTTTCGCGTGCCCGGACCTTCGGATACAATGAGACGCAGCCCGGTACAAGGCACCAGTCTTGGTTTTTCGGCGAGGAGGCCGGTACTTGGACAAATTCGTGATCGAAGGGGGCAGGCGGCTCGAGGGGGCCGTGCGGGTCGGCGGGGCCAAGAACTCGGTCCTGAAGTTGATGGCGGCCGCCATCATGGCCGACGGCGACTGCGCCATCCGCAACGTCCCCGATATCGCCGACGTCCACATCATGTCCGAGGTGCTGCGCCACATAGGACTGGGGGTGACCTTCGCCGACGGCACACTGCGGATAACCCCCGCGACCGATCCCTGCCTGGAGGTGCCTTACCACCTGGCCAAGCGGATCAGGGCGGCGGTCGACGTGCTGGGCTCGCTGCTGACGCGGTACGGCAAGGCGCGGGTGGCGATGCCGGGCGGAGACAACATCGGCTCGCGCCAGATAGACATGCACGTGAAGGGCCTGGCGCAGATGGGCGCCAAGCTGGGGGTCAGCCACGGATACCTGGAGGGGGAGGCGGCCAGGCTCGAGGGTAGCCACGTGTCCCTGGACTTCGCCAGCGTGGGCACCACGGAGAACCTCCTGATCGCGGCCTGCATGGCCTCCGGGAGGACGGTCATCGAGAACGTGGCCAAGGAGCCCGAGATCTACGACCTGGCGATGTTCCTGTGCGGGATGGGCGGCCGCATAGAAGGCGCCGGGACCTCGACCCTGGTGGTGGACGGGGTGGACAGGCTCTCAGGCACGGAACACGACGTCATCGGCGACCGCATCGAGGGCGGCACCTACCTGCTGGCCGGAGCGGTGACGCGCGGCTCGGTGGAGGTCTCGGGGGTCGACCCTTCGCACATCGAGATAGTGATGGACAAGATGCGCGAGGCCGGCTGCGAGGTGGAGGTCGCATCCGGGGGGATAACCGTCACGGTCCCCGGCGAGGTCAACGGGGTCGAGCTCGCGACGCTGCCCTACCCCGGCTTCCCCACCGACCTTCAGCCCCAGATGCTCGCGCTGCTGGCCACCGCCCGCGGCACCTCCTTCGTGACCGAGAACATCTTCGACAACCGCTTCATGGTGGTGGACGAGTTCAACAGGCTGGGGGCGGACATGAAGGTCCGCGAGCACCACGCCATCATACGGGGCGTCGAGCGCCTCAGCGGGGCGCCCGTCACCGCCACCGACCTGCGAGCCGGGGCGGGGCTGGTCCTGGGGGGGCTGGTCGCCGAGGGCACCACCGAAGTGTTCGACATCCAGCACATCGATCGCGGGTATGAGATGTTCGAGCAGAAGCTCGCCTCGCTGGGAGCCAGGATAGCGCGCGCCCCGGCTGACGCATGAGTGGCGGTCACATGACCCGTAAGAGACATCGCTACGGCACACGCCTCACCGTGGCCATCACGGCAGCGGCTCTGCTGTGCACCCTCGCCGCGCTCGCGCCCGCCACCGCGGGAACCGGCGCCGGGGGCAAGGTGGTGGTCCTGGTGGTCGACAGGATCGGCGTGAACGACATAACCGCAAGTGCAACCCCATACCTGTGGTGGCTTGCCTCCCGTTGGTCGGCCGGGCTGATGGTGACCCACACCGCCGAGCGTGAGAACGGCAAGGAACGAGACCTGGGGGCGGATTACGTGACGCTGGGGGCGGGTGCCAGGATGAGAGGCTCGGCCACGGCGGCGCTCTCGTTCGACGCGGGCGAGGTCATCGCAGGGGATGGAGCCGCCACCACCGCGGGCAGCTACTACCGGCAGCTTTCGGGAACAGCCGTCCCCGCGGGTGGCGTAGCCTGCCTGGGCTTCCCGGACATCCTGCGCTCCAACGTGGAGACCGGCACCGATTCCAACGCTGGCCTGCTGGGGAAGCTGCTCGCGGAGGCGGGCAGGACAGCGGCCGTCGCGGGCAACCAGGACGACGACGCCGGTGCGGTGAGGTTCGCGCCCCTGGTCGCAAGCCGGCCGGACGGCATCGTCCCGGCGGGCCGCCTGGCCGGCCTGACGGTGCCGGCCCCTTCCGAGCCCGGGGGGATGCGGACGGACATGGCCGGGCTACTCGAAGCCTCGCGGAGGTTTCTGCCCTCCTGTGATCTGCTGGTGATCGATACCGGGGATACCGGGCGGGTGGACCGGCAGTGGGCCGACACCAGACAGTCCGTGCTCGACGCCGCGCGGCGGCGGGCGCTGCAGCGCGTCGACGACTTCGCCTCGCGCATCGGGGGCCAGCTCGACCTGGACACTTCGCTGCTGCTGGTGGTGTCGCCGGGCGCGCCGATGAAGAACAGGCTGTCCGGCGACTACTCGACCCCGTTCATCGCGGCCGGGAAGGGGTTCGGCAAAGGGCTGCTCACCTCCGGCTCCACCAGGCAGACGGGCCTGGTCAACAACACGGATTTCCTGCCCACGGTCCTGGGCCGCTTCGGCATCGGGGTCGGGGGCGAGGTGATCGGGTCGGACATGAGGACCGGCGGGCCCGCGCCGGGCGGCCAGACCTCCATTTCCTACCTCAAGGACCTCGACCGCCAGTTCGGCGTGACGCGCAAGGCCAGGTGGCCGATAGTCCTGGGGTTCCTGCTGCTGGTGGGGGTGTTCCTGCTGCTGTCACTGGCGTGTCTGCCCCGGGTGGCTCGCTCGCTCGGCTCGGGCGGCTGGAGGGAGCCCTTGAGGAGGGCGCTGCGGCCGGTCTCCGTGGTGGTGCTGGCTGCGCCGGTGTCGTTCCTGCTGGTCTCCGCCATCTCCTACAACGGGGTGCTGCTCCCGCTGACGTTCTGCCTCGGCTACGCGCTGGTCGTCGGGCTGGGGGCCTATTTCCTCACCCGCAAAAGCAGGCGCCTGGACCCGGTCACGCTGGTCTGCCTCTTCTCCGCCGGGGTGATGCTGGTGGATCTCCTGATCGGGGGCAAGCTTCTGTTCTTCCCGCTGCTGGGGTCGAGCTCGCTCGACGGCATGAGGTTCTTCGGGCAGAGCAACGCCGTCTCGGGGATGTTCATCGCCTACGCGGT
>Ga0209747_1001747_pt1 | contig 11397 bp, 8 predicted proteins | sample BarGraNGADG00311_FD_184498 | JGI IMG/M metagenome (GOLD analysis project Ga0209747, IMG submission 184498) | Arctic peat soil microbial communities from Barrow, Alaska - Barrow Graham LP Ref core NGADG0011-311 (SPAdes) (version 2) | ecosystem: Environmental > Terrestrial > Soil > Wetlands > Peat ... | reverse complement strand
GCAGGCGCTCTCTTGTGCGCAGCACTCGGCTTTCTTTACCATCGCCATCACGCTCCAATCAGGAATATCAGAATATTCTGATATGTAGGATTATCCTGCCGGACAGGGCGCGGTGTCAATGTAATATAGGGGTCAAACCTTTTTCTTGCACGGTTTACGGGCCAACGCCGTGTCTTCCGCTGCCTGTGCAAAATAAGGGTCTGACCCCTATTTTGCACGGCAAAAGCGGCCGGACGGCCCGGCCGCTTTCGTTGCTCAGATCTATTGCCGAGTGCGCCTAGTAGGCAGGCGTCGGCGTCGGGTTGACGGGCTTGGGCGATGTGGAGGTTCCCCCGCCGGTCGTGCCCGTACCAACTGTTATGGTCGCGAGCATCTGGGTCGGGTGGTTCGAGCAGTGGTACGGGAAGGTCCCCGGTGCACTGAACGTGAACTGGTAGGTCGCCCCCGGCTGCAGCTGGCCGCTGCCGAATGCGCCGGTGTCGCTGGTCACGGTATGGGCCACCGCGCCGCTGTTAGTCCAGGTCACCGTCGTTCCGACCGGCACCGTCATCGAGCTCGGCTCGAACGCGAAATCGACGATCTTCACGCTCTTGGCTCCGGACGGGCTCGTCGACGGCGTCGTCTTCGGAGTGGTCTTAGGAGTGGTCGGCGTCGTCGTGTTGCTGCCGCATCCTGCCCCCAGGACCACGACCAGACCCAGCACCCCCGCCAGAACCGCCACCATCCATTTCTTCTTCATGCCGCTCCTCCTTTTTTTCGCGGCCCGAGGAAACGGGGCGCGAGCCACTTCACACTCGGGGGTTCTGATTTGACGTGGCGGGCCGCACTCCTGCTTGCCCTGGCGGACGGCTGCGGGGTCTGTGCGAAAAGGAAATACTGTCTTGAGCGACGTCAGCCGGCCGCGCCCGTGCGGCGAACCCGTTTTCATGACTGTCTGCCTGGTCCGCTTTCCGCGAAATCGGTCGCCGGCGGGCGCCCCCAGGGCCGCGGTCCACCACCCGGGCTTCGCGTGGAGGGAGGCTCGACCGGGCGTTCGGATTGCATAGTCGGGCTGATTTATATATCATACTTCCCGGTCTGGACGGGGTCGAGCGGAAGCGCCCGAAGGATGGCACGGGACTGGACCCCGAAGCACTGAGACCATAGAGAAATCGGTTTTTTGGATAGCGCCGCACGCAGGCTCCAGAGCTTGTGACCACAAGAGAAACCAGGGCGTGACCACACAGGATAGACGGTTGCGTCTGCTCAGACATAGACGACGGGATGAAGTGAAAGGAGATAGAGATGGCCGGGCCGACTGACGACAAGGAAGTCACCGAAGCGCAGACGATCTACCCGCCCGAGGAGCTCAGCAAAGGCGCGTATATCAAGAGCTTCGAAGAGTACAAGAAGCTTTATGACAGGTCCATAAACGACGTGGACAAATTCTGGGGAGAGATGGCGGAGTCCCTTGACTGGTTCAAGAAATGGGACAAGGTCTACGAGTGGGACGAGTCCAAACACGAGCTCAAGTGGTTCGCGGGCGGTAAACTGAACGTCTCATACAACTGCCTGGACAGGCACTGCAAGACCGAAAAGCGCGATAAGGTCGCCATCATCTTCGAGCCCGACGAGCCGGGCCCCAGCAAGACTTTCACTTACCAGCAACTGCTGGACGAGGTGTGCCGGTTCGCTAACGTGCTCAAGAAGCACGGCGTGAAGAAGGGCGACAGGGTCTGCATCTACCTGCCGATGATCCCTGAGCTGCCAATCGCGATGCTGGCCTGCACCAGGATCGGAGCGATCCACAGCGTGGTGTTCGGGGGCTTCAGCTCCGACGCCCTGCGCGACAGGATCCTTGACAGTGACTGCCACGTCCTCATCGCCTCGGACGCGTCGTATCGCAGCGGCAAGGTCATCCCCCTCAAGAAGAACGCCGACTGGGCCCTTCAGGAGTGCCCGAACGTCAAGGACGTGTTCGTGGTGAAGCGCGCCGGCTCAGAGGTCGAGATGACCGAAGGGCGCGACCACTGGTGGCACGAAGAGATGATGGCGGACGACATCAAGCCGTGGTGCGAGCCGGAGCAGATGGACGCTGAGGACACGCTTTTCATCCTCTACACCAGCGGCAGCACGGGCAAGCCCAAGGGCGTCCTGCACACGACGGCCGGTTACCTGCTCCACACTGCCCTCTCGCACAAGTGGATATTCGATATTCACGACGACGACGTCTGGTGGTGCACGGCTGACATCGGCTGGGTCACAGGCCACAGCTACATCGTCTACGGCCCTCTTGCCAACGGCTCCACCGAGGTCATGTTCGAGGGCGTTCCGACGTACCCGAACCCCGACAGGTTCTGGCAGCTCTGCGAGAAGGACAAGGTCACTGCCTTCTACACCGCCCCCACCGCCATCCGCTCACTGATGAGGCTCGGCGACAAGTGGACCAAGACCGCCGACCTCTCCTCGCTGCGCATCCTGGGCACGGTTGGGGAGCCCATCAACCCGGACGTGTGGCTCTGGTACTACGATAATATCGGCGGCTCCCGGTGCCCGGTCTGCGACACCTGGTGGCAGACCGAGACCGGCGCCATCCTCATCACACCGCTGGCGGGCGCTACCCCCATGAGGCCGGGGTCGGCGAGCTTCCCGTTCTTCGGGGTGGACCCCGTCGTCCTCAGGCAGGACGGGACCGAGGCCAGCGTCAACGAGAGCGGGTTCCTCTGCATCAAGAAGCCCTGGCCGGGGATGATGCGCACGCTGTACGGGCAGCACGAGCTGTTCATCCAGACGTACTACGCCATGTTCCCGGGTGTCTACCTGACCGGCGACGGCTGCCGGGTGGACGAGGACGGGTTCTACTGGCTGCAGGGACGCATCGACGACGTCATCAACGTCTCGGGCCACAGGATCGGCACCGCCGAGGTGGAGAGCGCGCTGGTGAGCCACGAGTACGTTTCCGAGGCGGCTGTAGTTGGCATGCCGCACGATATCAAGGGTCAAGGCATCTACGCCTACGTAACCCTGAAGAGCGAGTACGAGTCCAGAGAGGAGGATGAAGTACGCAAACAGCTCGTTCTTCACGTACGCAAAGAGATTGGTCCTATTGCCACACCTGACATCATCCAGTTCACGACGGCTCTGCCGAAGACTCGAAGTGGCAAGATCATGAGAAGGATCCTGAGGAAGATCGCCGAGGGCACTTCCGATTCGCTGGGCGACACCAGCACCCTGGCAGAGCCGGGCGTGGTCGACCAGCTGATCGCGGGCTCGAAGGAGCTGCAAGCCAAGTAGGCTGGCGTCCGGCGCATCGCAGTGAGAAACCGACGTTCTTAGGAGGGGTAAGCAGTATGACAGACGACATCAAGTTGGCTAATCCTGCTGTTCTGGGGTTGACGTGTTTCGGTCTCACCACGGTGATGCTGAACCTGCACAACGCCGGAGTTTTCAAGCTGGATATCGGCATCCTCGGACTGGGCATCTTCGTGGGCGGCCTCGCACAGGTCATCGCGGGGATCCTCGAGTTCAGGAAAGGCAACACCTTCGCGATGACGGCGTTCATCGCCTACGGCACTTTCTGGATAAGCCTCGTCTTTATCCTGATCTTCAAGCCGTTCCTGCTGACAAAGCTGGGCCTTGAGATCTCTGGTAAGGGACTGGCGTGGTACCTGGTGCTGTGGGGCGTGTTCACGGTGTTCATGACCATCGCGACGTTCCGGATCAACCGCGTCCTGCAGTTCGTGTTCATCACCCTCACCGTCCTGTTCGCGATGCTCGCGATAGGCTTCGGCTGGGCGAACACCGGCATCATCAAGGCCGCGGGCGTGGTCGGCATCTTCACGGGCGCCGCAGCCATCTACCTGGCGATGGCCGAGAACCTCGAAGAGATCTACGGAAAGGTGATGCTCCCGTACTGGCCCTACAAAGCACAGGGGTCGTACAAGGAGAACCCGGCAGAAGATCTTTAAACGCAGGAATCAAGACGATGACGGAAGCCCGGGCTCCAGCGCCCGGGCTTTCTGCGCTCAGGGGGCCGTACCGATGATCTCGCTCATGCCTCCCTTGAGCCGGCCGGACTGGTCCCACAGCCCCCAGTGGGCCCCGACCTGGCCCTCGTGGCTTGCTTTCCAAGGCTCGTCGAAAGCCTCGAAGTAGAAATACCTCACGCTCCCGATCTTCGCCCAGTCGGTGAAACGCTCGAGGAACCATTTGGCGTTTTCCGGGGAGGCGGCCGCCTTGCCGTGGGTCTCGCCGGCGAACGGCCATCCGGTCTCCACTATTACCTCTTTGCTTCCGGCGGCCGCCCTGGTCTTGCGGTAGCAGGAGTCCAGGTAGGCGACCGAACCGATGATCTCCCGGTCTTCCCAGTACGGGAACATGTTCGCCATCACGACGTCGCAGGCGGCGATGACCCGCGGGTGGCCGATCAGCTCGCCCCAGGTGTCGCTGGTGGTGACTTTGACCCCCGCCGAGGAGACCCGGTCTATGTAGCCGACCAGTTGCGATTCTGTCGCGAAGTTGAAGTAGAGCGCCTCCTCACCGACGACCGCCAGGTCCACGACGCCTTCGCGGGCGAGCTGCACCAGGTTGCTCACCTCGGTCTCGTTACGGACAGGGTCGGTCTCGAGGTCGCATCCCGCGGCCACAAACAGGCCCTTTGACTTCGCGGTCCGTGCGATGTCGCCGCCCAGGCCGGACGAGCTGAATGTGCGTATCCCGTGGGTGTACGGCGCGATCTCATCGATGAGACTCTCGATCCGGGCGTGTGTGATCGGAACGGGGCTGGAGGGGCTCTCGTTCACGAAAGGGCTGAAGCAGAGGCCCTGGAGCCTGCTGCGCTGCGCGGTAGAGGAAGCTGAGTCGATGTTCGCGGGCGTGGTCCCGCAGCCGCTCGCGAAGACCGCGAGAAAAGGCAGCGCGAACAGCAGCCCCGCGAGCGCCGATGCAATGTGCCGGCGACGCGAACAGCGTACCTGTCGTTCCTTCATGAACGCTTCACTCCCTTTCCGGGTCCTGCCCTCACAATTCCGCCCAGGACGCCCGTTTCCTTGCCGCCGGGGCGAAGCCTTTTTCGTGCCGTCAAGCGCCGGGCGGCATGGCAGGAAAGCAAGGCCGCCTTGAGAATAAGGCTAGCGGGACCGTGGCAGCGCGTGCCTTTCCCACCACACCTGGACACGCAGGAGGCTGATGTACATGGATGGCAGCAGGCCTGAGAAGAAACTCATATACCCGTCCGAGAAACTCTCCCGCACCGCCAACGTGAAAGGGTTCGAGGAGTACGAGGGGTTCTACGAGCGCTCGGTCGACGACCCGGACGAGTTCTGGGCCGAGATGGCCTCCCACGAGCTCGACTGGATCGAGCGCTGGCACAAAGTGTCTTTCTCCGACCCCATCAACCACATCTACCGTTGGTTCGAGGGAGGCAAGCTCAACGCTTCCACCAACTGCCTGGACCGGCACGTCAGCGCCGGCAGGGGCGACAAGACGGCCATCATCTGGGAACCCGACGACCCGACGACGCAACCCAGGACGTTCAGTTACAGCGAGCTCCTCGAGGAAGTGTGCGAGTTCGCGAACGTGCTCAAGCTGCACGGCGTCGGCAAGGGCGACAGGGTCTGCATCTACATGCCCATGATCCCGGAGCTCGCTATCGCCATGCTGGCGTGCGCCCGCATCGGCGCCATCCACAGCGTGGTGTTCGGCGGTTTCAGCGCGGAGGCGCTTCGCAACCGGGTTATCGACAGCCAGTCCCGCATCCTCATCACCTCAGACGGGAGCTTCCGCGCAGGCAAGTCCATACCCATCAAAGAGAACGCGGACAAAGCCCTCGACGGGCTCGGCCAGGTGGAGACTGTGGTCGTTGTCAGAAGGACCGGCGCCGACGTCGAAATGAAAGCCGGCCGCGACGTATGGTGGCACAAGGAGATGTCCCGGATGGTCGTCACCGCGGAGTGCGCGCCGGAGGCCATGGACTCTGAGGACCCTATCTTCCTGCTGTACACCAGCGGCAGCACCGGAAGACCGAAGGGCGTGGTCCATACGACCGGGGGGTACCTGCTCTATGCCGCGCTTACCCACAAGTGGATCTTCGATATCAAGGACTCCGACGTCTGGTGGTGCACCGCCGACATCGGCTGGATAACCGGCCACAGCTACATACTGTACGGGCCGCTCGCCAATGGAGCGACGAGCCTGATGTTCGAAGGCGTGCCCACCTGGCCCGAGCCGGACCGTTTCTGGCAGGTCTGCGAGAAGTACAAGGTAACCGGGTTCTACACGGCGCCGACCGTCATCCGCTCGCTGATGCGGCTGGGAGACCAGTGGACGCAGACCCGCGACCTCTCGTCGCTGCGGATACTGGGGACGGTAGGGGAGCCGATCAACCCCGACGTATGGCTCTGGTACTACGAGAAGGTCGGCGGCGAGCGCTGCCCGGTGCTCGACACCTGGTGGCAGACAGAGACCGGCGGCATCATGATCGCGCCAGTCGCGGGGGCGACGCCGATGAAGCCCGGGTCGGCCAGCCTGCCGTTCCCCGGGGTGGTGCCGGCGGTGTTCCGCGAGGACGGGACAGAGGCGCCGCCAAACGAGTCAGGGTTTCTGGTCATCAAGAACGCCTGGCCCGGCATGCTCCGCACGGTGTGGCAGGACCACGACCGGTACATCGAGACTTACTGGTCCCAGTTCCCCGGGGCCTACCTCTCCGGGGACGGCTGCAGGATCGACGAGGAAGGCTACTACTGGATCGAGGGACGCATCGACGACGTCATCAACGTCTCGGGCCATCGCATAGGGACCGCGGAGGTCGAGAGCGCCGCGGTATCGCACCCGGCGGTGGCAGAGGCCGCGGTGGTCGGGTTCCCTCACACCATCAAAGGCCAGGGGATCTACATCTTCGCGACCCTCAAGGAGGCCTACGAAGGTTCATACGACGATGAGGAGCGCATCGCGGGCGAGGTGTCCGACAGGGTCAAGACGAGCATCGGCCCGTTCGCCCGCCCGGACATCATACAGTTCACCGCGGGCCTCCCGAAGACCAGGAGCGGCAAGATCATGCGCCGCATCCTGCGAAAGATCGTGGAGGGAAAGACCGAAGAGTTCGGCGACATCAGCACGCTCGCCGACGCGGAGGTGCTCCAGGAACTGATGGCCGGGGCTTCCCGCGCGCTGGCCGAGTTCGACTACGACGCGCACCTGCAGGTCATACTCGCGGGCTATCCATACGAGTGCAGGGAAACGGAAGACAAGCTGGTCGGCACGGTGTGCGTGCACCGGCACGCTAAGTAACGCCGGCGTCCCGCCGGCTACCTAGGAGCCTGTCTCGAGCGCCACCAGGCCGCGGTAGGCCGTCCTCATCGCCTGCGTCACCGGACCGGGACAGAAGGTCATCAGGTGCGTCCCCACCCTGCACACCGGCATGAGCTCCGCGGTGCTGCCGGTCGCGAAAGCCTCATCGCACGAGAGCAGCGTCTCGTGGGTCTCCATGACCTCCCTGATCGGCACACCGCCGGCGAGGGCGACCTCGATCACGGCCTCGCGGGTGATGCCGGGCAGGAAGCCGCATCCCATGTTGGGCGTCAGAAGCTCTCCGTCCTTCACCATGAAGATGTTCCAGGTGGTCCCTTCGGCGATGTTTCCCGCGGTCGTCAGCATCACCGAGTCGTCCAGCCCCCGGTCGCGGGCCTCCTGCCGCGCGAAGAGGCCGTCCATGCAGTTGCCGGTCTTGAGCGATGAGAGCGGCGAGGAAACGTTCCGCTTGATGCCCGATATGGCGACGGCGATCCCCCGCAGGTAATCTTCCTCGGACGGAGGCTCGTACTCGTGGACGATGATGAAGATTCCCTGAGGGCCCGGGCGCTCCAGCCCCTTCGGACCCGCTGACGGCCCTCCGGTGACCGTGATGCGGATGTAGGCGTCGCCCTCGCGCTCGAGCCCGTTGGCCCGGATGAGGTCGGCCACGGCGCGCTCGATCTCGCCCTGCGGGACCGGCACCGTCATGCGCATGAGCCTGCAGCCTTCGGCCAGCCTGTCGAGGTGGCGGCGCAGCCTGAACGGCCTGCCGTCATACGCGCGTATCGTCTCGAAGACCGAGTCGCCGTAGAGCACGGCGCGGTCGCTCACCGGTATGGAAGCGGCGGATGCCGGCACGATGTGACCATCCACGTATGTCAGCTCTTCAGCCATCTCGCTCCTCGATGCGCCCGCGTAAGGCGCCACTCGCCGGCGGGCGCGGTCAGGTCCCTTCACGCAGGCCGGTGACCGCCTCGAACATCGCCATTCCTTTGTCGAGCGTCTCCTGGAACTCCGCGGCCGGCTCGCTGTCGGCCACGATGCCCCCCCCGACCTGGAAGTATACCCGACCGCCGCGGATTATCATCGTGCGGATGGCGATGTTCGTGTCATGGCGCCCGTTGAAGCCGAGGTAGCCGATGCTGCCGGTGTAGACGCTCCTCGCGGTGGGCTCGAGCTCGTCGATGATCTCGATCGACCTGATCTTCGGCGCGCCGGTGATGGAGCCGCCGGGGAAAGTGGCCCGCAGCAGGTCGATGACGTCGCGCCCCTTGTGGAGGGTGCCGGTGACAGTGGAGACGAGGTGGTGCACCCGCGCGTAGGACTCGAGCACCGCGTGTTCCTCGACCTGCACGCTGCCGTACTCGCAGACCCGCCCGATGTCGTTGCGCTCGAGGTCCACGATCATGGACAGCTCCGCGCGGTCTTTCTTGCTCGCGAGAAGTTCCTGCCGGCTGCGCTCGTCTGAAGCCGGGTCTTCGTACCGGCGGCTGGTGCCCTTGATGGGGCGCGTCTCGACCCGCCTCCCGTCGACGGCGAGGAAACGCTCGGGGGACGAAGAGGCGATGGCGAAATCACCGAAGTTCATGTAGGCGCTGAACGGCGCCGAGTTCACCACGCGCAACCTGCGGTAGAGGTCCCAGGCGGGCTCGAGCAGCGGGGCGCTGAAGCGCTGGGACAGGTTGGCCTGGTAGATATCGCCGGCGAGGATGTACTCCTTGACCGCGCCTACGGACAGCAGGTACTCGTCGGCGGTGAAGCCGCACTCGAACTCGAGCGCCGCGCCGGGCTCCGATTGGGCGGGGACCGTGCCGCCGACCCCGCCGCCGGCCCCCGGGGCGAGACGCGCCAGAGCGGCAGAAGCACCAGCCCCGAGGTCCTCACCAGCTTCCCCCGAGACCAGCAGCCACTTGCGCCCGCTCGCCAGGTCCGAAGCGACCACGCGGTCGAAGAACCCGAACGCCAGCTCGGGCAGGTCGAGGTCGTCATCCACCGAGCAGGGCAGGCGCTCGATGTAGCGTCCCAGCTCGTATGAGAGGTAGCCGATGCCGCCGCCGACGAAAGGCGGAAGCCCGTCCGGCACCGCCGAAGCGTCGAACGCGCGCGCGCCGTACGCAGACCTCAAAGCTTCGAACGGGTCGATGCCCTCGACCTCGTAAGCCTCGCCGCCCCGGGCGGTGAAGCGCGCGGTGGTCCCCCGGGTGGTGAGCAGCAGGTACGGGTCGAAGCCGACGAACGAGTACCGCCCGAACCTCTCCATGCGCATGCTGGAGTCCAGGAAGCACGAGCCGGGAATGCGGGCCACCTCGTCGAACAGCTCGTCCATCTCCCGCGGATCGTCGGCCAGCTCGATCACTTTCAGAGTCAGCGGTTCGGGCTCCGTCCGCTGAAGCATCGCCTCTATGGACATCACGCCTCCAGGAAGTTCTCTAGGATGAGCATGCCCGGTTCGGTCATGAACGACTCCGGGTGGAACTGGATCCCCTCGACCGGGTGCTCCGTGTGCCGCACCCCCATCACGACGCCGTCTTCTGTCCGGCTGGAGACCTCCAGGCAGTCGGGGAGCGACTCCTCGTCGATGACGAGCGAGTGGTAGCGCGCCGCGGCGAACGGCGACGGGACGTCCTTGAACACTCCCTTGCCGTCGTGGAGGACCGTTGAAGTCTTACCGTGCATCACCTGCTTCGCGCGCACGACCTTGCCGCCGAACGCCTCTCCGATGCACTGGTGTCCCAGGCAGACGCCGAGGGTCTTTATGCGCGGCCCGTACTCCAGGAGCACTTGCTTGCATATGCCGGCATCGGCGGGCGCCTTGGGGCCAGGTGATATCACTATGCCGTCGGGCCTGACGCGCTCCACGTCCCGGGGCGCCAGGTGGTCGTTGCGGAAGACCACGAGGTCAGCCCCCAGGACGCCCAGGAACTGGACCAGGTTGTAGGTGAACGAGTCGTAGTTGTCTACCATCAGGATCTTCTTCCGGGCCATGCTTCCTCCGCTCGCGCGCGGTCATCGCCCGCCGCGCTGCGTCAATAAAAAAACCCAGCCATACGGCTGGGTGCCGCCCGTCGGGGCGCCTTGTTCATACCGTCGAACACGAGATATTTGGTTCAGGCGTGTATTGTACTTCACGCCAGGGTGTTGTCAAACCCTCGGCGGTCAGTCCGCGGCGTCATCCTTCAGGCCCGGGATGACCTCCAGGGCGTTCTTGTAGTAGAGGCGCTCGCGCACGTCATCGCCGATGTCGATGTCCGCCAGCTCCGTCATGATGCGCTGCCTGGAGACGAGCGGGTAGTCGCTGCCCAGAAGGGCTTTCTCCTTGACCGGGCCTTTCATGTAAGACCAGACGATGTCCGGCACTCGTTTGGGCGCCCACCCCGCGATGTTGAAATAGACGTTCTGGTTGCGGTGGGCGACCGCGAGCGCCTCCTCGTACCACGGCCATCCGAAGTGCGCGATGATGAGCTTCAGGTCAGGGAAATCGACGGCCACCTCGTCCACGTCTATGGGCCTGCAGAACTTGAGCTTGGTGCCGGAGTGGAACTGGGTTCCCATGTGGAACAGCACCGGTATGCCGAGCTCCTGGGCCTCCTCGTACAGCGGGTACATCACCGGCTCGTTGACCTGGATCTCGCAGAGGTGCGGGACCAGCTTGAGCCCTCGCATGTCGTTCTCGCTCACGGCGCGGCGCAGCTCCTTGCGCGCGGCCTCGCCCTTGTTGGGGTCGACGCTCGCGAACCCGATGAGGCGGTCGGGGTTCTTGCTCACCGTCTCGGCGACCAGCTCGTTGGAGACGCGGTAGCCCCACTGCACCTCCGCGTCGACGGCGACGATCACGGATCTGGACACCCCCGCCGCATCCATGTCGCTTATGGTGTCCTCTATGCTCGGCAAGTTGTTCGCGAACACCCTGACGTAGTTCTCCCGCATCGCCTCGGGCATGGACATGATGGCCTCGGCGGTCCAGAGCTGCGCGTGCGTGTCGATCACCTGCATTGGAGTCCCCCCGCTCTCATTGCCGTAATCCGGCAGGTCGTGAATGCCCTGGTACAGTATAGGCGATTTACCTGTACGACTCCGGCCCGGCGCGTGCCGGCGATGACCTCCGGGCACAGAAAAACGCACCACTGG
>Ga0209747_1001746_pt1 | contig 11397 bp, 9 predicted proteins | sample BarGraNGADG00311_FD_184498 | JGI IMG/M metagenome (GOLD analysis project Ga0209747, IMG submission 184498) | Arctic peat soil microbial communities from Barrow, Alaska - Barrow Graham LP Ref core NGADG0011-311 (SPAdes) (version 2) | ecosystem: Environmental > Terrestrial > Soil > Wetlands > Peat ... | reverse complement strand
TCACCATCCCGCTCAGCTCGCTGACCCGCTGGCTCGAGCGCACAACCGGCTACAAGGGACACGTATGAGCACCAGCACTCCAGGCCCCGTCGTCGAGATCGCCGGGCTGCACAAGTCGTTCGGCGAGCGCGAGGTGCTGCGCGGTATCGACCTGACCGTGCGCCAGGGCGAGGTGGTCTGCATCATCGGCGCCTCCGGCTCGGGCAAGTCCACCCTGCTGCGCTGCATCAACCTGCTCGAGCAGCCGACGGCCGGCACCATCCACGTGCTCGGCACCGAGGTGACCGACCCGGACGTGGACATCGACCGGGTCCGCACCCACGTCGGGATGGTGTTCCAGCAGTTCAACCTGTTCCCGCACCGCAGCGTGCTGGAGAACTGCACGCTCGCCCAGCGCCAGGTGCTGCACAGGTCGAAGGCCGAGGCCGAAGCCGTCGCGATGAAGAACCTCGAGCACGTCGGCCTGGCCGACCGGGCCAACTCGGTGCCGGGCCAGCTGTCCGGCGGCCAGCAGCAGCGGGTGGCGATCGCCCGGGCGCTGAGCATGGACCCGGCCCTGATGCTCTTCGACGAGCCGACCTCCGCGCTGGACCCGGAGCTGGTCGGTGAGGTGCTCGCGGTGATGCGGACACTCGCCGAGGAGGGCATGACGATGCTCGTGGTCACGCACGAGATGATCTTCGCCCGCGAGGTGGGCGACCGGGTGATCTTCCTGGACGACGGCGTGATCCTCGAGGAGGGTCCCCCGGACCAGGTGCTCGGCGCCCCGCGCGAGGAGCGCACCCAGGCGTTCCTGCGCCGGGTGCTGGACCCCACGCACATCGACCCGACCTGACCCCGGCCGCGCGGCCGGGCCGAAGCCCGGCGTCGGACCGGTCCCGCACTCCCGTCCCCGCGATATCGTCACCGGGACGGCCTGCTCCCCCGGCCGCCTTCTGACGCCACTGGAGACGCCGTGCGCGAGATGACCAGCCCGAGCCTGATCACCCCCGAATCCGTGGTGTCCATCCCACGGCTCCTGGCCGATCGGGTGGCACGTGAGCCCGCCGGAACCTTCCTGGAGCTCAAGGCCGGCCTCGGCGGCACCTGGACGCCGATGAGCATCCAGACCTTCGCCGACAACGTCACCACGGTCGCCAAGGGTCTGGTCGCGTCCGGGATCGAGCCCGGTGACCGAGTCTCGATCATGAGCCGCACGCGCTACGAGTGGACCCTGCTCGACTTCGCGATCTGGGCGGCCGGCGCGGTCCCCGTCCCGGTCTACGAGACCTCGTCGGCCGACCAGGTGCAGTGGATCCTGTCCGACGCCGGGGTGCGCCTCGCCATCGTCGAGTCCCAGGCACACGCCACCCTGACCGAGTCCGTGCGCGACCAGCTCCCCGACCTCGGCCGGGTGCTGCTGATCGACGACGGAGCCATCCAGGAGCTCACCCAGGAGGGCCGAGGCGTCGGCGACGCCGAGATCGAGCGCCGGAGCGCCCTTGCCAGCCCCGACGACCTGGCAACGATCATCTACACCTCCGGCACGACCGGCCGCCCCAAGGGCGCCGAGCTCAGCCACCGCAACTTCGTGATGCTCAGCCTCGAGGGCCAGCGGGGCCTGTACGACGTCTGCGCCGCCCCAGGGTCACGCACCCTGCTCTTCATGCCGCTGGCGCACGTGTTCGCGCGGTTCATCGAGGTGCTCTGCATGGCCACCGGCGCTGTCATCGGGCATACGCCGGACACGAAGAACCTGCTCGCGGATCTCGGCACCTTCAAGCCGACGTTCATCCTCTCCGTCCCGCGGGTCTTCGAGAAGGTCTACAACTCCTCCGAGCAGAAGGCCGGCGGCGGAAGCAAGCTCAAGCTGTTCCGGTGGGCAGCCAAGACGTCCATCGTCTACTCCCGAGCCCTGGACAGCACGGAGGGCCCCAATGCCGCGCTCAAGGCCCAGCACGCCCTCGCCGACCGCCTGGTGCTGCACAAGCTGCGCAACGCCCTCGGCGGCCAGGCGAAGTACGCGATCTCCGGTGGCGCGCCGCTCGGTGAGCGCCTCGGGCACTTCTACCGCGGTCTCGGGCTGCGGGTGCTGGAGGGCTACGGCCTGACCGAGACCACGGCACCGACGGCGGTCGGCCGGGCCGAGTCGTTCAGGATCGGCACCGTCGGACCCCCGATGCCGGGCACCTCGATCCGGATCGCCGACGACGGCGAGATCCAGGTCAAGGGCGATCACGTGTTCCGTGGCTACCACAACAACCCGGCGGCGACCGCCGAGACCTTCGAGGACGGCTGGTTCCGGACCGGCGACCTTGGCAGCCTGGACTCCGACGGCTTCTTGACGATCACCGGCCGCAAGAAGGAGATCATCGTCACCGCGAGCGGCAAGAACGTCGCCCCCGCCGTGCTCGAGGACCGCCTGCGCGGCCACCCCCTGGTCAGCCAGGTGGTCGTGGTGGGTGACGCGAAGCCGTTCATCGGGGCGCTGGTCACCCTTGACCCGGAGATGCTGCCCGGCTGGCTCGCCGGCCACGGCCTGCCCGCGATGGACGTCACCAGTGCGACCAAGAGCCACGCGGTGCTCGCGGCGCTCGACCGCGCCGTCGAGCGGGCCAACGAAGCGGTCTCGCGCGCCGAGTCCATCCGCAAGTTCAGTGTGCTGAACAAGGACTTCACGGTCGAGAACGGCTACCTCACGCCCTCGCTGAAGGTGAAGCGGGCGGCGGTCCTGCGGGACTTCGCCGAGCAGGTGGAAGCTCTGTACGAGCCGTGACGGCGGCGCACGGCGAGCGTCCCCTTCAGCGCGCCGCTCAGCGCCTGCCGGAGCTGTGGCCCAGCCGCTTGCGGTCCTTGGTGTAGCTGGGGGCCGCCTCGTGCGGCGTCGCCTGGTCGCTCCACCGCAGAAGGGCGCCGACGCCGTCCACCAGGTCGACGCTGCCCTCCAGTGCGAACGTGAAGCCGGCGTCCTGGGCGGTCGCGGCGCGGAGCACCGCGATGTCGGCACGCATCTGGCGCGCCTCGCCGGAAGGCACGCCGAGGGCAGCCAGCTCACTTCGGCGAAGCGCGATGTCCAGCGGCCCCGCGCCGGTCCAGACCTGACGCTCGTCCAGGGCAGCCGGTCGCCCCGCCGCGTCCTCCGTGAACAGCAGCTCGGCCACCTGACCGCGCCGCAGCACCTCCACGACGTCCGCAAGGGTGGTCACCGCGCCCTCACCACGGCCCAGCGCCTCGCGCATCCGGTCGGTGATCTTCTCCCGGCGCCGGGCCCGATGGGCCTCGAGCACCTGGTGCACGTTCCCGCCGAAGACGTCCTCCTTGACCCCGTCCGCACGGGAACCGCCCGGGACCTCCACCAGCAGGTCGGCGGTCGGCCGGCCGAGCTCCTCCCGGATCAGCGCGACGGCCCGGACGTCCCCGGTGATCAGGACGAGCTCCGGACGGTGGTCGACCACCGCACGGTCCAGCTCGGCGGCGACCGCCTCGGCGTTGCGCTCCCAGGAGTCCTCCACCCGGGACTGCATCCGTCGGTGGGACCACCCGCCCGCGCGCACCTTGTGCAGCACGTCGTGACCACCCTCGACATGGCCCGCGTCCGGCTCGGGCGCCGGGGTGTCCGTGCCGGACCAGGTCAGGTCGGCGCCGGACCGGTCGACCTCGACCAGCAGGTACCTGACCGCGTCCTCCTCGGCCTGCGCGGCGGGCATCAGCGCCGGGACGCCGTCGTGGAAGGCCTCCTCGTGGGTGGGGGGGCCGGACAGCACGCGGTCGTACAGGATCCGGGCGCCCGACGCGACGACGAACCGGCCGTGCGGCCCGGGCACGTGGGTCGGGCGCAGCACCACGTCCGCGAGGGCGTCGATCGTCTCCGACGGTGCTCCGGCCGCCTCCAGTCGCTTGCGCAGCCCGTTCCACCTGCTGCGCAGCTCGCGATCCCCGGCCTCCTCGGCCCTGGTGACGTCCAGGCACACCGTCGTCAGGGGGCCGTCATGGTCGAGCAGCGGCTTGAGCGAGTCGAGCTTCATCGAACACCTCGGGATCCTTCGGCCAGGCCGACCGGAGCCGACACCTGTCCCTGTCCACCATTGTTCAGTCAGGCGCCGCGCGCCACCCCTCCGGGGGCTGAACTCAGGCGGACTTCTCCCGCGGGGTGCGCTTGGCGGGCGCAGCCGCCTCGCGCGGCACGATCGTCGGGTTCACGTTCTCCAGGACCGCCTCGCGCGTGATCACCACGCGGGCGACGTCGTCCCGGCTCGGCACGTCGAACATCACCTGCTGCAGCACCTCTTCGAGGATCGCGCGCAGGCCCCGGGCACCGGTCCCGCGCAGCAATGCCTGGTCGGCGACCGCGGACACGGCTCCCTCGGTGAACTCCAGCTCCACCCCGTCGATCTGGAACATCCGCTCGTACTGCTTGATCAGCGCGTTGCGGGGTTCGGTGAGGATCCGGACCAGGGCGTTCTGGTCCAGCGGGGACACCGTCGTGATGACCGGCACCCGACCGATGAACTCCGGGATCAGGCCGTACTTGAGCAGGTCCTCCGGCATCACGTCACCGAAGACGTCGGTGTCGTCCGGGGAGTGCAGCGGGGCGCCGAAGCCGATGCCGTGCCGGCCGGAGCGCGAGGTGATGATGTCCTCGAGGCCCGCGAAGGCTCCCGCGACGATGAACAGCACGTTCGTCGTGTCGATCTGGATGAACTCCTGGTGCGGGTGCTTGCGGCCACCCTGCGGCGGCACGGACGCCGTCGTACCTTCGAGGATCTTCAGCAGGGCCTGCTGGACGCCCTCACCGGAGACGTCGCGGGTGATCGACGGGTTCTCGGCCTTGCGGGCGATCTTGTCGATCTCGTCGATGTAGATGATGCCCGTCTCGGCCTTCTTGACGTCGTAGTCGGCGGCCTGGATGAGCTTGAGCAGGATGTTCTCGACGTCCTCGCCCACGTAGCCGGCCTCCGTCAGTGCGGTGGCGTCGGCGAGCGCGAACGGCACGTTCAGCATCTTCGCGAGGGTCTGGGCGAGGTAGGTCTTGCCGCAGCCGGTGGGTCCGATGAGCAGGATGTTGGACTTCGACAGCTCGACGTCGTCCACGTCGGGACGCAGCCCCTCGCCGGCCTGGATCCGCTTGTAGTGGTTGTAGACCGCGACGGCGAGCGACCGCTTGGCGGGCTCCTGTCCGATCACGTACTGCTCGAGGAACTCGAAGATCTCCCGGGGCTTGGGCAGCTGGACCATGCCGACCTCGGCGGCCTCGGCCAGCTCCTCCTCGAGGATCTCGTTGCACAGGTCGATGCACTCGTCGCAGATGTAGACACCCGGCCCTGCGATCAGCTTCTTGACCTGCTTCTGGCTCTTCCCGCAGAAGGAGCACTTGAGCAGGTCAGCGCCGTCACCGATGCGTGCCACTGCGCAGCTCCTTCCTGGGGCGCGGGTGCCCGGGTCCCCTGCTACGACCATTGCACACCACGAAGGCCCCCATGTCAGCCGCAGAAGGGCCCACCGGCGTGTCCTTTCACCCGGTGCGGGTGCCCGCTCAGGCGGTGGGGACGACGGGGATGACGACGCCCTTGCGGCTGGCCAGCACCTGGTCGACCAGGCCGTACTCCTTGGCCTGGATCGCCGTGAGGATCTTGTCCCGCTCGATGTCCGCGCGGACCTGCGCCTCGGTCTGCCCGGTGTGGAAGGCGATCGTCGCCTCGAGCCACTCGCGCATCCGGATCAGCTCGGCGGCATGGATCTCGATGTCCGATGCCTGGGCGTAGCCGCCGCCCTCGATGGCCGGCTGATGGATCAGGACGCGGACGTTGGGCAGGGCCAGGCGCTTGCCGGGCGCGCCGGCGGCCAGGAGCACGGCGGCGGCGGAGGCCGCCTGGCCAAGGCAGACGGTCTGGATCTGCGGCTTGATGTACTGCATCGTGTCGTAGATCGCGGTCAGCGCGGTGAACGAGCCACCCGGGGAGTTGATGTACAGGGTGATGTCCCGGTCCGGGTCCTGGCTCTCCAGGACCAGCAGCTGAGCCATCACGTCGTCGGCCGAGGCGTCGTCGACCTGGACGCCAAGGAAGATGATCCGGTCCTCGAACAGCTTGGTGTAGGGGTCCTGCCGCTTGAAGCCGTAGGCCGTGCGCTCCTCGAACTGGGGCAGCACGTACCGCGACGACGGCGGGCCGTAGGGCAGTGCGGTGCCGCCCGGACCGGCGAGGGCCGCCGCTCGGGAGATGAACTGGTACTCGGTGCTCACGGGTGCTCCTTCGATGCTCAGGGTCTGTTGGCGCGGGGTGCGCTCAGGCCGTCCCGCCGCCGCCGGCGACCGCAACGGCGTGGGTGACGACCTTGTCGACGAAGCCGTACTCCATGGCCTCCTCGGCCGTGAACCAGCGGTCGCGGTCGGAGTCGGCGGTGACCTGCTCAAGGGACTTGCCGGTCTGCTCGGCGGTCAGCTCGGCGAGCACCTTCTTCATGTGCAGGATGAGCTGGGCGTTGATCCGGACGTCGGTGGCGGTGCCGCCGATGCCGCCGGACGGCTGATGCATCATCACCCGCGCGTGCGGGGTGGCGTAGCGCTTGCCCTGGGCACCTGAGGAGAGCAGGAACTGCCCCATCGACGCGGCCATGCCGACCGCCACCGTCGCGACGTCGGGCTGGATGTACTGCATCGTGTCGTAGATCGCCATGCCCGCGGTGATCGAGCCGCCCGGGGAGTTGATGTACAGGTAGATGTCCTTGTCCGGGTCCTCGGCGGCCAGCAGCATCATCTGCGCGCAGATCGCGTTGGCGTTCTCGTCCCGCACCTCGGTGCCCAGCCAGATGATCCGCTCGCGCAGCAGCCGGTTGTAGATGTGGTCGTTCAGGCCAAGGCTCGGACCGTCACCGCGCGCGTCCCGCCTGAGCTCGCCCTGGATGGTCTGGTTCACGGCTCTCCCTCGTTCGCGTCCTCTGTGCTGCTCCCGGACTCCGGTCACCGCCGGCGCCTCGACATCCGCTGTGACCCTAACGCGGCACGTCGAGCCACGACGTCCCGCCGGGACGGGTTTTCGCTGACGGCGCAGTGCGTGGTCCCGCTGCCGTCAGGGCCGGTCGGGCCGGCCCGGTGCGGCCGGGCTGCCGCGCCAGCTCAGGCCTGCTCGTCCGCGGCGTCGTCCGGCTCGGCCAGGTCCTGGGGAGCCGGGACGGACGTCGCGGCGTCGGCCTCGCCTTCCTTGCCGATGAACTCGGACAGGTCGACGACGTCGCCGGCCGGGTCGACAACGCGCACCCGCCGCAAAGCGACGGCCGTTGCCTTCGACCGGCCGACCTCGGCCACCATCGCCGGGATCTGCCCCTGCTGGTCGACCGACTGGATGAAGGCGTTGGGGTCCATCCCGTACTGGGTCGAGGCGTTGACCAGGTACTCCAGCAGCTCTTCCTGGCTGACCTTGACAGCGAGTCGCTCGGCGAGGGTGTCCAGCAGGATCCGCTCGGCCAGCGAGGCCCGGGTCTCGGCCTCGACCTCTGCCCGGTGCGCCTCGTCCTCCAGCCGGCCCTCGGACTCCAGGTGCCGGTGGATCTCGTCCTCGACCACGCCGGCCGGCAGCGGGACCTCGGCGCTCGCGCGCAGCTGCTCGAGCAGCCGGTCCCTCGCCTGCACGGCGCGGCTCTGCGCCTTGATCCGGCCGACCTGCTCGCGCAGGTCGGCGCGCAGCTCGGCGAGGGTGTCGAACTCGCTGGCCAGCTCGGCGAACTCGTCGTCGGCGGCCGGCAGGTCGCGTTCCTTGACCGACGTCGCGGTCACCGTCACCTGGGCGGTCTTGCCCGCGTGCTCGCCACCGGCCAGCGGCGCATGGAAGGTGGTGGTCTCGCCGGCGGAGAGCCCGCTCAACGCCTCGTCGAGGCCCTCGAGCAGGTTCCCGGAGCCGATCTGGTAGGAGATCCCGCTCACCGAGTCGATCTCCTCGTCGCCGATCACCGCGCGCAGGTCGACGACGACGTAGTCACCGTCGGCTGCCGGGCGGTCGACCCCGACGAGGGAGCCGAACCGCTCCCGCAGTGCGTCGAGCCGGGCGTCGACGTCCTCCTCCGCCACCGTGACGTCGTCGACGATGACGGTGAGGCCGGCCAGGTCGGGCAGGTCCAGCTCGGGGCGGACCTCGACCTGTGCGGTGAAGCTGAGCCCACCGTCGGCCTCGGTCAGTGCCGGCACTGCCGTGACCTCGATCTCCGGCTGGCCGAGCGGGCGCAGGTTCGCCTCAGTGATCGCCTGGCGGTAGAACGTCGGCAGCCCGTCGTTCACCGCGTGCTCGATGATCGTCGCGCGACCGACCCGCTGGTCGAGGATTCGCGGTGGGACCTTGCCCTTGCGGAAGCCGGGGATCGCAACCTGCGAACCGACGTGCTCGTAGGCGTGGTCGATGCTCGGCTTCAGCTCGTCGTGGGACACCTCGACGGTCAGCTTGACCGTTGTGGCATCCAGGGTCTCGACGGCACTCTTCACAGCAGTGGTCTCCCTCGGGCGGGGCAGGCGGACGACGACGGGCGTTGCGCCCTCGATCGGCGCACCGGGACGGGCGCGCGGCCCCATGATCCTACGGCACCTACCCGCGGCACCCGCGCGACTGCGAGCGCAGCCGCCCCCGGCAGCCAAGGCCTCACCGGTCGGGTGCTCGGTCGGGATGGCGGGATTCGAACCCACGACCTTCCGCTCCCAAAGCGGACGCGCTACCAAGCTGCGCCACATCCCGTGACACCGCGAAGCCTAGTGGGGCTCGCGCACGAGGGTGCCGCCAGGACCGCGCGGCCGGGTGCCGGGCAGCGATCGGCGCCCGGGAGCCGATACCCTTGGTCCGCCGTCCTGCGGGACGTTGCGGGCGTAGCTCAATGGTAGAGCTCCAGCCTTCCAAGCTGGTCATGCGGGTTCGATTCCCGTCGCCCGCTCCAGATGCATCCGGGGCGCGCACGTTGGTCCGACCGGCCGGCTCCCCCGACATGCCGATCGGGACACCATCGGGCCCTAGCATCGATGATCGTGAACGAGGCCGAGATCCAGCGCCGGGCCCTGCTGCGCCCGGGCGACCGCATCGTGCTGACCGGGGACTCCGTCACCGACTGGGGCCGTGACCGCGCCGACCCGGACAGCCTGGGGCACGGCTACGCCGGCATCGTCGCCGCGCTGCTGGGCGCACGGCACCCCGAGCTCGGCCTGACGTTCGCCAACCGCGGCGTCGGTGGCGACACCTCGGACCTGCTCCGCGCTCGTTGGGCGGATGACGTGCTGTCCCTCGAGCCGACCGTGATCTCGGTGCTGGTCGGGATCAACGACACCTGGCGCCGCTACGACGAGGGCGCCAGCACGAGCGCGCAGACGTACGAGGAGAACTACCGGGCCGTGCTCGACGCCGCCGTCGCCCGCGGCGTGCGACGGTTCGTGCTGATCGAACCGTTCCTGGCCCCGGTCAGTCGGGACCAGGAGCTGTGGTGGGACGATCTGGCGCCCCGGATCGCCGTCGTGCAACGCCTGGCAGCCGAGTACGAGGCGGTGCTGGTGCCGGCCGCCGACGTCTTCCGCGCCGCCGCCGCCAGGACCACGGCACAGCAGTGGTGCGCCGACGGTGTGCACCCGACCACCGCGGGGCACGGCCTCCTGGCACAGGCGTGGCTGGCTGCCGTCGAGGGAGCGCCCGCACCGTAGGGGACCGCGGTGCGACAGGGGCCTGCCGCGTCTGCCCAGCCGTGCCTGGCGTGCCTGGCGTGGGCGCACCGTTGCATCTCCCGTGCGGTGCGGCTACCGTCAGCGGCGTCGGACGACAAGGGAGGAGATGCGCGTGACCGCCACCGCCATCTCCGCCTGCCGTACCTGCCACTGTCTGTAGAGCGCTGGCTCCCCCGCGGCCGTCGTCGGCCGCCCCTGCCGCTCCTGCCAGCGCTCCCCGCCCCGCCACCGAGGCTTCCCCACCGGGGAATGCCGATGCCCCATGCACGGTTGGCGCCAGCGGCGATCCCCTTCAGACCGAGACGAGGAATCATGACCCGCATCCACAACGACGTCACCGCCCTGATCGGCAACACCCCGCTGGTCCGTCTGAACCGGGTGACCGAAGGTGCCGGGGCGACGGTGGTCGCCAAGCTCGAGTTCTACAACCCGGCCAGCTCCGTCAAGGACCGGATCGGGGTGTCCATCATCGACGCCGCCGAGGCGTCCGGTGAGCTGCCACCGGGGGGGACGATCGTCGAGGCGACCTCCGGGAACACCGGGATCGCGCTGGCAATGGTCGGCGCGGCACGCGGCTACGACGTCGTGCTCACCATGCCGGAGACCATGTCGAAGGAGCGCCGGGCGCTGCTGCGCGCCTTCGGTGCCGAGCTCATCCTCACCCCAGGGTCCGAGGGCATGAAGGGCGCCGTGAGCCGCGCCGAGCAGATCGCGGCGGAGCGCCCGGGGGCGGTCCTCGCGCGCCAGTTCGCCAACGAGGCCAACCCCGCCATCCACCGGACCACCACCGCGGAGGAGATCTGGGCGGACACCGACGGCCAGGTGGACATCTTCGTCGCCGGCATCGGCACCGGCGGGACCATCACCGGCGTCGGGCAGGTACTGAAGAAGCGCAAGCCGGGGGTGCAGATCATCGGCGTCGAGCCCGCCGAGTCCCCGATCCTGAACGGTGGCCAGCCGGGCCCGCACAAGATCCAGGGCCTCGGGGCGAACTTCGTCCCCGAGATCCTTGACACGACGGTCTACGACGAGATCATCGACGTCGACGCCGACACCGCCATCCGGGTGGCCCGGGACACCGCCAAGCGTGAGGGCCTGCTGGTCGGCATCTCCTCGGGTGCCGCGATCCACGCGGCCGTCCAGGTGGCGCATCGGCCGGAGAACGCCGGGAAGCTGATCGTGGTCATCGTGCCGTCGTTCGGCGAGCGCTACCTGTCCTCGGTCCTCTACGCCGACCTGATGGACTGAGCCATGAGACGCCTGCAACGCTTCCTCGCCGTGCTCCGGGAGGACCTCGAGGCGGCCCGCACCCGCGACCCCGCAGCACGCTCGGCGCTCGAGGTCGCGCTCGGGTACCCGGGCGTGCACGCCGTGTGGTCCCACCGGATCGCCCACCGGATGTGGCGTGAGCCGGGGCTCCGGCTGCCGGCCCGCCTGCTCTCGCAGCTGACCCGCTTCGCCACCGGGGTCGAGATCCATCCGGGGGCCCAGATCGGTCGCCGGCTGTTCATCGACCACGGGATGGGCGTTGTGGTCGGCGAGACCGCCGTGGTCGGCGACGACGTCGTGCTCTTCCACGGATCCACGCTCGGTGGGACGTCGATGAGGCACGGCAAGCGCCACCCGACCCTCGGCGACAACGTGGTGGTCGGCGCGGGCGCGAAGGTGCTCGGCCCGGTGTGGATCGGCGACGGTGCCCGGATCGGCGCGAACGCGGTGGTGGTCAAGGACGT